>Ga0209507_1000031_pt1 | contig 322103 bp, 244 predicted proteins | sample AD_UKC028_MetaG_FD_184414 | JGI IMG/M metagenome (GOLD analysis project Ga0209507, IMG submission 184414) | Active sludge microbial communities of municipal wastewater-treating anaerobic digesters from USA - AD_UKC028_MetaG (SPAdes) (version 2) | ecosystem: Engineered > Bioreactor > Anaerobic...
CTACAAGTGCGCCGATAGTCGCCCAACTCTACTTGCGAAAACTCGGTCGATAGGTCCGGGATCGTGAGGTTCATCCACCGGTTTGATCACATCTCGAGCTTCAAGGGAAGATGTGAGGGATCTTTAGGTTTCGATAACCCGCCCCTACGGCATGAACCAGATGTCGGCGACGTCCTGGAGGGTGGGGTCGGGCGTCCACTCGCAAGCCACGCTCGCCCCGAGCTGGGCGCCGGCTGCGTCGGTGGCGGCGAACGTGTACCGCCCGCCGCCCGCGTCGACTGGCCCGGACAGCGTCACGGCGCCGCCGGCAGCGCAGCCCGGGGAGCCCGACAGGCGCAGGCCGTAGACGCCCACCGTCTGGTTGCCCGTGAGGTCGAGGCGGATCCCCAGGTCCGGGTTCCTGGCGGCCGCGGGCAGCGCGTCGCCGAGCGGCAGGCACAGCTCCTGGCACTCGCCCCCCAGGCCGAGCGGGGCGTCCTGGGCGAACACCACCTGGTAGCCGGTCCCGGCGTCCACCGCGATGGCGAGCCCGTCGCCCGCGGCGGCCCCCAGGGAGCCCATCTGGAAGCAGAGCTCCAGGCCGCCGTGCAGCCCGGAGGCGTCCACCCGGGTCTCCAGGCTGGCCGCCGCGCCGTCGGACACCACGCCGGGCCGCCAGACGGTCTGGTTGCTGCAGCCGGTGGAGTCGCAGGCCACCGCGCCGGACAGGACGCTCCAGGCGCCCAGATCGCAGCCGTCGAAGGTGGCGTCCAGGGCGGTGACCGGCGCGGGCGCGCAGCCCGCCGACCAGGCCCGGAGCGACACGCCGCCGAGGAAGATCTGCTCACCGTCCGCGTTGGAGTGCGCGCGGACCGTCAGGGTCACGGCCGCGTTGCCGTCCGCCCAGGCCGGCAGGTCGGCGCACCTGGGGGTCAGCGCGTTGTTCACCCCGGGCTGGGGCCCGGCCAGCAGGCAGGCCAGCGCCACGGTGGTCTGGCCCGGGGCGGAGGCGCTCACCGACAGCCCCGAGGACACGCTGGCGCCGTCGTCGGCGGCCTCGAAGCACACCTTCGCGTCGCGCAGGCCGCTGAGGTCGAAGGTGCGGGTCAGGCGCCACTGCTTGCTGCCCCCGCCGCAGTTCGTGGCGCTGTCCGAGCGCAGCACGGGCCGGCCGAAGGAGGCGGTGTCGCACAGGCTGCCCAGGGTGCTGCAGCAGGTGCGGTTCAGGGTGCCCTGGCTGCAGTCCGCGGGCAGGGTGTTGTTGCAGGTGCCGCCGCCCGAGACCAGGCTCCAGCCGTCCAGGGTGCAGCCACCGGCCCCGTCGTCGAAGGTGGTGCGGGCGAGCAGCACGTCGCCGAGCGCGGCCTGGCAGGCCAGGCAGGCGCCCTGGCCCGCGCCGCCCGGACCGGAGAGCTGGAGCTCGCAGGCGGAGTCGGTGCCCGCGCCCAGATCCACGGGGCTCTGGCAGGTGAGGGCCACGCCCGTGGGCGCCAACACGCAGCCGCTCGCGTCCGCGCTGCAGTCGGGCAGGCACAGGCTGCCTGGGCTGAGCGCGTCGCAGTAGGCGTCGTCCTGGACCGTGCCCACGCACTGGCCCGCGGCGTCGCACTCGTGGTTCGTGGTGCAGTCGACGCCGTCGCCCGCGCACGCGGCGCCCGGGCTGACGTCGCAGGCGCCGGTGCCCTCGTTGCAGGCGCCGCACTCGTCCGCGCCGCAGGGATCGCCGGGGGGGATGCAGGCGCCGGCGGCGTCGCACTCCTCGGCGCCGTTGCAGAAGACGCCGTCCTGGGTGCAGGGGGTGCCGGGGGCCGCGGGCGTGCAGGCGTTCGCGTCCTCGTCGCAGCCGGCCACGCAGTCTCCGCCGCAGGGCGACGGGACGCCGCCCACGCAGGCGCCCGCCTGGCAGAGGTCCGTCGCGCTGCAGAACTGGCCGTCGTCGCAGGGTGTGTCGTCCAGGACCGGCACCGGCGCGCAGGTGTCCGCCAGCTCGTCGCAGGCCCCGGTGTTGCACGGGTCGGCCACCCCGCTGCAGTCGCGCGCCACGCCGCCGCACAGGCCGCCGACGCAGGTGTCCGGATCGGTGCAGTACTCGCCGTCGTCGCAGCCGGTGCCGTCGGCCACGTCGACGTTGCCGCACACACCGGCCGCGCAGGTGTCCGTGGTGCAGGGGTTCAGATCGTCGCACTCGTTGTCGTTGGTGCAGGACACGCAGGCGGTGTCGTCGGCGTCGGTCAGCCCGTCGCAGTCGTTGTCCAGCGTGTCCGTGCAGGTCGCGTCGCCCACCGGGCCCTCGGTCCCGGGCGGCTCCGCGAGCGGCGGGTTGTCGCAGCGGTCGAAGTCCTCGTTGCACACGTCCTGGGTGCACGCGTCGTCGTCGGAGCAGGCGCGCGGCGTGCCGTCCGCGCACGAGCCGGCCGCGCAGGTCTCGTCGCCCGAGCACCACAGCCCGTCGTCGCAGTCGCCGTCCAGGCTGCACTCCGCGCAGTCGTCGTCGGCGCCGTCCGTCAGCCCGTCGCAGTCGTTGTCCAGGGCGTCCGCGCAGGTGGCGTCGCCCGGGGCGCCCTCGGTGGGCGGGGCGGTGGTCACCGGCGGGTGATCGCAGCGGTCGTCCGCCTCGTTGCACACGTCCTGGGTGCAGGCGTCCGCGTCGGCGCAGTCGCGCGAGCCGGCCTGGCAGCGGCCGTTCAGGCAGGTCTCCTCGCCGTCGCACCAGTCGGCGTTGGTGCAGTCGGAGGTCTGGGTGCAGGGCGGGCCGACCCGCACCAGGGCCAGGGTGACGGTGTCCACGTCGCCGCTGGCCTCGGCGGCCAGGCAGCCGTGCACCACCGGCGCGTCGGCGGTGTCCAGGCCCAGGCCGTAGAACAGCACGGGCCCCGCCTCGGCCACCTCGAGCGCCCGCGCGCCCTCGAGGGAGGGCAGCAGGACGGTCAGCTGATCGAGCACCTCGTAGCCCGCCGCGCCGGGCGTGGCGCTGCCGTCCAGCAGGGCCGCGCAGTCCGCGCCGGCCCCGGGGCGCATGACCGCGAGCTCCAGCCGGACCGTGTCCTCGCGGGACTGCGCGTCCGGGAAGACCACCTCGAGGGAGACGTGGGTCGCGCCGCCGCCGCAGGCGGACAGCGTCAGGCCGAGGAGCAACCAACCCAGGGAGCGATGTTTCATTGCGCGCATGAAGCCACCCCGCTCAGCGAATGACCAGGTCGTAACGCAGGCCGCCCTCGTCGCCGCCGGACAGCCCGACGCCGAGCCCCGCGGCCGCGCCGCCCACGACCACCACGCCCACGATGGTCCAGAACCACCAGGAGGTGTACCAGGCTCCGGCCTCGGCCGGGGGGGCCTCCTCCTCCGGGGGCGCGGTCGGGTCCCCTTCGATGGGGCCCTCGCCCCCGGGCTTCCGCACCAGGCTGGGCGCGCCCGCGCCCTCCGCGACCGCCTTGGGCTCGGCCTTGAGCTTGAAGGGCTGGACCCGGCTGCCCAGCGCCAGGAGGTTGGCCTGGCCGGCGTTGACCGCCTCGAAGTGGTAGTGCAGCTCCGGCAGGTCCAGGCTGGAGGCCATCTTGAACACCACCGGGCCCGGTCCCTTGACCGGCCGCACGACCTCCTGGGGCGCGCCGCCCGGGGCCGAGTACACCAGCCGCAGGCCCTGCACCAGCTCCAGGGGATTCGCCTCGATCTGGACGGCCAGCTCCACCCCGGCCAGCTTCTCGGGGGCCGCCGGCGCCTGGTGGGTGAGCTTCAGCGTGCCGAGCTTCTCCGCCGCCTTCAGGGCCTTCTGGAAGGGGGCCTGGATCTTGGGCGAGACCGCGGGCGACAGGCGGTAGGCCGGATCCAGCACCAGGAGGCGCTGGAAGGCATCCACCGCGGCCTTGTCCCTGCCCAGGGAGGCCTGGCACTGGGCCACGATGTCGTACGCCCCGCGCACGTCCTCCGGGCTGGCGCCGGCCGTCTTGAGCACCCCCTCGGCCAGCTTCAGCGCCTCGACGTACTTCATCTGCATCGAGAGGAGCTGGGCCTTCTGGATCTCCTCTCCGGCCTGGGCGCCGAGCGGGAGCAGGAGCAGCAGCCACATGCACACCAGCCGTCGCATGCTCAGCCTCCTTGGGAACCCTGCCGGGGCAGGGTGGGTCGCATTCCTCGTGTGTATCACAGCCGCGCGTCGGGCTCAACCTGGCGCCGGGATTCGATTTCTTGCATCCGGTACGCGGGCGGGGCTACGATCCCTGACCATGGAGGAGAAACGCCGCACGCTGAAGGGCATGAAGGGCCAGTACGAGTTGCTCCTGCCGCTCGCGCGGGATCGGCTGGCCGACTACTTCCTCGGCCTGAACGCCTCGGTGCAGGGGGACGACCGCTTCGTGGTGGTGCGGGAGGTGCTGCCCGAGATGAGCGGGGACAAGGAGCGGGTGAGCGCCTTCCTGTCCGAGCTGCGCATCACCTCGCGCTTCACCCACCCCAACCTGGTGAGGACCCTGGAGACCGGCCGCACCAAGATCTCCTACTTCGCCATCGAGGAGTTCCTGCTGGGCGAGGGCCTCGGCCGCGTGCTGCAGGCCTCCCGCGCGGCCGGGGTCGAGATGGCGCCCTGGCTGGCCGTGGGGCTGGTGGCCCAGGTGTGCGACGGGCTGGAGTACGCCCACCAGCTGCGCGACTCCAAGGGCAACCCGCTGCAGGCCATCCACCGCAACCTGTGCCCGACCCACATCGTGGTGTGCTTCTCGGGCCGGGTGAAGCTGCTCGACTTCGACGTGAACGAGACCGCCTTCCAGCTCGTGGACGGGGTCACCCGGGGCGACCTGGCCTACCTCGCTCCGGAGCAGGTGGAGCGGCAGGGGCTGAGCCCGGCCGCGGACATCTTCGCCCTGGGGACGGTCCTGTGGGAGCTGCTGGCCGGCCGCAGCCTGTTCCGGCGCGGGACCGATCTGGAGACGCGGCAGGCCGTGCTGGCGGCCCAGATCCCACCGCTGGACCGCGGCCGGGGCGTGCCCGGCGAGCTCGAGGCGGTGCTCGCGCGGGCCCTGCAGCGCAACCCCCGCTCCCGGTTCCAGTCCGCCGCCCAGCTCGGCCAGGCGCTGCGCGACTGGCTGCGCCAGGCCAACAAGGAGGTCGGCGAGTACGAGATCGGCACCTTCGTTCGCAGGGTGCTCGGCGAGCAGGAGAAGAAGAAGCGACGCCTGCTGGAGCAGGCGGTGAAGGCCGAGCTCGCGTCCGGGGACATCACCTCGCTGGTGCCGGATCGCAAGACCCGGCTGTCCTTCGAGGCCCCGGCGGTCGCGGGAGGCGGACGGCCCCCGACCCCGCCGCCGGGGTCGAAGAGCCAGCGGCCGCCCAGCCTGCCCAGCCTGCCGCCCATGCCGCCGCCCTTGCAGGAGCTCGAGCCGGTGGCCAAGCCTCCGCCCCCGAAGGTCGAGCCGCCCTCGCCCCCGGCTCCGAAGAGCCCGCCCCCGAAGGCCGACGCACCGGCGGTCGAGCCTCCGAAGGCCGAGGCTCCGCGCGGGGAGACCGGCCAGGCCGCCCCTCAGGCCGCCGGGGCGGGAGGTCCGCCGGCGCCGCAGGTGCCCGCGGCACCGCCCGCGGCACCCGACGTGCCCTCCTCGGTGGACATCCAGGTGGGCACGTTCAGCTCGAAGCCCCCTCCGCAGGAGGACGCGGCGGTGGTCTCCTCGTCGCCCAGACCCCCGGCCGAGCCGGCCCCCGCGGTGCCGGCCGCGGCGCCCCCTCCCGAGGAGGCGCCGAAGTCCGGGCGCGCTCCGCTGGCCGAGGACCAGGGGCCCAGCATCCGGGTGCGCATGCCGGGCGAGGCCGGCGGACGCAAGGGTCCGCCCTGGACGGCCCTGTTGCTGGGCCTGGGCGGCGTGATGCTCGCGGCCCTGGGGCTGTACCTCCTGCTGCGCGACCGGGGACCCGAGCCCGCGCCGGAGGGGGCGGATGCGGGTGTCGCCGCCACGGGCCCGCAGGCCACCCTGGAGGTGCGCTCGACCCCCGCGGCCTGCGCCGTGTTCCTCGACGGCCGCGACCTGGGGCGGACGACCCCCATCGAGTCCGAGCCGGTGAGCCCGTCCGTGGCCCACGAGGTCGCCGTGGTGTGCGGCGGGTACACCCGCCAGGTCCAGACCTTCCAGTCCGCGCCGGGCGAGCGGGTGGTGCTGGCCTTCCGGCCCGAGGTGGCCGAGGCGCCCGACGCCGGCCCGGCCGTCGGGCCGGACGCCGGGACCGCGCTGGCCGTGGCGGACGCGGGCGCGGCGCTGCCCGCGCCGGACGCGGGGATCGCCCGACCCATCCCTCCCAAGCCCATCCCCCCCAAGCCGATCCCTCCGAAGCCCCCGAAGCCCGTCCCGCCCGCGGGCGGCACGGGTTTCCTGCAGGTCAACACGCTGCCCTGGACCGAGGTGTGGCTGGGGAACAAGAAGCTCGGCATCACCCCGCTGCTGGGCTCCAGGCTCCCGGTGGGCAAGCACGTCATCAAGCTGGTCAACCCCGGCGCGGGCATCTCGAAGACCCTGGAAGTGACCATCCAGGCCGGCAAGACCACCAGCATCTTCAAGCAGCTCCAGTAGCTCGCCCCGGGGCGCCTTCACGCTTGCCCGGCCCACGCGCCTGAGGCATCCTGTCCGGCGGAGATCCAAGGAGGTCGCCATGCCCATCGCACTCCGTCGTTTCGTCTGGCCGCTGGCGTGGATCCTGGCCGGGGCGGCGGTCCCGGCCCTGGCCGCGCCGCCCGCGCCGGTGCCGGGGCCCCAGCGCATCAGCGCCGCCGTCTTCCCGCCCAGGGCGGAGGACGCCGAGGGGCGCCAGCTCGCCATGGGGCTGGCGGACCGGGCCGGTGGGCTGCTGTTCGCCTCCGGCTCCTACGACCACTTCCACCTGAAGCAGCTCCTGGCCATGACCCGCCGCCACGTGCTGACCCTCGATCGGCTGGAGGCCATCGACGGGCCCGAGGGCGCCCTGCAGGCGACCTCCATCCTGGGCGCCCGCGCCGGGGTGGCGGGCTCGCTCGCGCGGCGACCTGGCGGCGGCTGGGTGCTCGCGCTGACCGCCTTCGACCGGGACACGGGCCAGCGCAAGAGCGCGCGGCTCGAGCTGCCGGCCGACACGGCGGCCGCGGTGCGGGAGGGCGGCCGGGCCATGGCCGAGGCGCTGGCCGGGTTGCACGGCACGCGCCTGCCCGGCGACGAGGGCATCCACCCGGGCACCGCCTCCGGCCCGGCCATGCAGGCCTACCTGGGTTGCTTCGCCACCCTGGTCAGCCAGCCCATGGGCCTGCGGGCCTCCCAGGTCCTCGACCGGCAGGCGCTGGGCGGCGCGCGGGCCGCCTGCCAGCGCGCGGTGGAGCTCGACCCGGGCTTCGCCGCGGCCTGGGCCACGCTCAGCCTGGCGCTGGCGCTGTCCTTCGAGAACGAGGAGGCCGCCCGGGCCCTCGAGCGCGCCCAGCGCGCCCCGGGCTACCTGCCCTTCGCCCGCCTGTCGCGCTACTGGCTGGCCACCCGCTTCCAGGGCCACGACGACGGCGCCCGGGTGCTGCGCGACGCGCTCGAGGCCCACCCCGGGGCGCTCATCTTCCTGACCAGCCTGGGCGAGCACCTGAACGTGTCCAAGCGCTACGAGGAGGCGCTGGAGGTGTGGGAGCGCTACCTCAGGCTCGTCCCCAGGAGCGCCTTCGGCCTGGCCCAGCAGGGCTATGCCCTGGCCCGGCTCGGGCGCCTGGAGGAGGCCATCAAGCTGTCCCGCCAGGCCTGCGATCTGGACACCGGCAGCCTGGAGCTCAAGCTCGAGCTGGCCAGCCGCCTGGTGGACGCCCAGCAGCTGCCCGAGGCCGAGACGCTGCTGCTCAGCCTGGCGTCCTCCAAGCGCGTGTACGGGGAGATCCTGCTGCGGCTGGGCTACCTGTACCTGCTGCAGCGCAAGGACGAGCAGGCCCGCACGCACCTGGAGAACGCGCTGCAGCTCGCGCGGGGAGCCTCCGAGTGGCGCACCCGCGGCCGCACCCGGGTCGATCTGGCCGTGCTGGCCGCCCGGCGCGGGGACCAGGACGGCGCGCAGAGGCTGCTGATCGAGGCCGCGGACGAGGGCTTCGGGGTCGAGGATCTGCTGGCTCAGTTCGAGGAGCTCAAGCCCCTGGCCGCGAAGCCGGCCTTCGCCGAGAAGCTCAAGGAGCCCAGGGCGAAGGCCAGGGGGGAGCTGATGTTCGTCACCCCCTTCCCGGTGGACACGCGCGGCGAGACCCGGCTCGACGGCGCCCGCCCGCCGCCCATCACGGGGATCCGCTTCTGACGCGCCTGGCGCCGGCTCGGGGGGCTAGCGCAGCCGGCCGACCGGCCGGTGGCGGAAGCAGCCCGCCAGGTGATCGTTCACCAGCCCCGCGGCCTGCATGTAGGCGTAGCAGATGGTCGAGCCCACGAACTTGAAGCCGCGCGCCCGGAGCGCCGCGGACAGGGCGTCCGACTCCCGGCTGGTGGGCGGGATGTCCGCCAGGCTCCGCCAGGCGTTCTGCTTCGGGCGGCCCCCGACGAAGGACCACACGAAGCGGTCGAAGGAGCCCTCGGCCGCCTGCAGCTCGAGGAAGGCGCGCGCGTTCGTCACCGCGGCCGCGAGCTTCAGGCGGTTGCGCACGATGCTGGCGTCCGACCGCAGGCGCTCGAGCCGGGCGGGGGTGAAGCGCGCCAGGCGCGCCGGGTCGAAGCCGGCCAGCGCCCTGCGGAAGGCCTCGCGCTTGTCCAGGATGATGGCCCAGGAGAGGCCCGCCTGGAAGGCGTCCAGCACCATGAACTCGAAGTGCTTGCCGTCGTCGTGCACCGGCACGCCCCACTCCTGGTCGTGGTAGGCCCGCATCCTGTCGTTCACCTCGCACCAGCCGCAGCGCGTCCGCATGCTCGCCACCTCCCGGTCCGAGGCTACCAGGCCCCCGCCCTCCGCTCCAAGTCCGCGGTTGACAGCGGGACGCCGGCCGTGGTCTAGTGCCGCCGGTTTTCGCCAGGAGGTGCCAGCATGTCGACCAAGAAGACCAACCCGACCGGCCGCAACCGCCGCAAGACCGCCCGCTACCGCGCGGCCATCAAGGCCCACAAGAAGCGGACCGTGAAGCTGAGCGCCAACGCCAAGCACCGCTAGCGGCACCCGGCCCCGCGCCGGGTCCGATTCCGCGTGACCCGGCCCGCACCCTGAAGTATCATCCGCCGCCATCCAGCCGGGCCGGCCCCTGAAGCCGCGCCCACAGGAAGGACGGTGAGCCCCGATGTCCGATCCCAAGTCCGCTCCCAAGACCGATCCCAGGACCGACGCCCCCGCCGCCGGCGAGGCCGGGCCCGAGCAGAAGCCCAGGGACTTCATCCGCGAGGTGATCGAGGAGGATCTGCGCAGCGGCAAGCACGCGCGCGTGGCCACCCGCTTCCCGCCCGAGCCGAACGGCTACCTGCACATCGGCCACGCCAAGTCGATCTGCCTGAACTTCGGCATCGCCAGGCAGTACGGCGGGACGTGCAACCTGCGCTACGACGACACCAACCCGTCCAAGGAGGACGTCGAGTACGTCGACGCCATCGAGGCCGACGTGCGCTGGCTGGGGTTCGACTGGGACGATCGCAAGTACTACGCCTCGAACTACTTCGGGCCGCTGTACCAGTTCGCCGAGGAGCTCATCCAGAAGGGCCTGGCCTACGTGGACGATCAGAGCGCGGAGGAGATCCGCGTGAACCGCGGCACGCTCACCCAGCCGGGCAAGCCGAGCCCCCACCGCGACCGGACCCCGGCGGAGAACCTGGACCTCTTCCGGCGCATGCGGGCCGGCGAGTTCCCCGACGGGTCCCGCGTGCTGCGGGCCAAGATCGACATGGCCTCCCCCAACATCGTGATGCGCGATCCCACCCTGTACCGCATCCGCCGCGCCCACCACCACCGCACCGGGGACGCGTGGTGCATCTACCCGATGTACGACTTCACCCACTGCATCTCGGACGCGCTCGAGGGCATCACCCACTCGATCTGCACGCTCGAGTTCGAGATCAACCGGCCGCTGTACGACTGGGTGCTGGACCACGTCTCGGTCCCCTGCCACCCCCGGCAGATCGAGTTCGCCCGGCTCAACCTGACCTACACGGTGATGAGCAAGCGCAAGCTCCTGCAGCTCGTGCAGGACGGGCTGGTGCGCGGCTGGGACGACCCGCGCATGCCCACCCTGGCGGGCCTGCGGCGGCGCGGGGTGACGGCCGAGGCCCTGCGGCTCTTCTGCGAGCGCATCGGGGTGGCCAAGCGCGACAGCCAGGTCGAGGTCGAGCTGTTCGAGCACTGCCTGCGCGAGGATCTCAACACCCGCGCCCGGCGGGTGATGGCCGTGCTGCGGCCGCTCAAGGTGGTCATCGAGAACTACCCCGAGGGCCAGGTCGAGGAGCTGGACGCGGCCTACTTCCCTGACGACCCACCGAAGATGGGCTACCGCAAGGTGCCCTTCTCCCGCGAGCTGTACATCGAGCGCGACGACTTCATGGAGGAGCCGCCCAAGAAGTTCTTCCGCCTGGCGCCGGGCCGGGAGGTGCGCCTGCGCTGGGCCTACCTGCTCAAGTGCGAGCGGGTGGTCAAGGACCCGGCCACGGGCGAGATCGTGGAGCTGCGCTGCAGCATCGATCCGCACACGCTGAACCAGAACCCGGCCGACGGCCGCAAGGTCAAGGGCACCATCCACTGGGTGTCCGCCGCCCACGCGCTCGAGGCCGAGGTGCGCCTGGTCGACCGCCTGTTCAAGGTGGAGCGGCCTGGCGAGGAGCGCGACTTCCTGCAGGATCTGAACCCCGCCTCCATGGAGGTGCTGCCGGCCGCGCGCGTGGAGCGGAGCCTCTCCGAGGCCGCGGCGGGCGAGCGCTTCCAGTTCGAGCGGGTGGGCTTCTTCGCCATGGACGCGGACAGCCGGCCCGGCAAACCGGTGTTCAACCGCATCGTGTCGCTCAAGGACTCCTGGGCCAGGATCGCCAAGGCCGAAGCCGGCAAGTGAGCGCGGGCGTCAGCGGCCTGCGGTCAGGCGGCTGACGGCCCGGCGGAGCGCCTCCAGCAGCTCCCGCTCGGAGCAGTCTCGCTGATCCTCGGTGGCCGAGCCCTCGCTGGCCTCGCTGCGCAGATCGTAGAGGGTGAGGGAGACCGAGCAGGCGTTGCCGAAGCGCAGCAGCTTCGTGGCCAGCGACTTCTCGGCCGCCATGGCCTTGCCGAGCTCGATCTGGCAGCTCATGTCGTAGCACTCCTGGTAGGTCTGGGTCTTCTCGCGCTGCAGGCGCGTGCGGAGCTGATCGCGCGGCACCACCCGGAAGGCGCCCTGCTCGGCCAGCTTACCGGCCAGGTACTCGCTGAGCTGCTGGAGCTGGGCGGGCTTGTAGCGCTTGCTGTCGTCCTGGATGTCGAACACCGCCACGATGGGCGCGGGCCCCCTGGGCTCCGGCCTGTCCCCCCTCGGCGGCGGGGCCACGGGCTGCGCCACGACCGGAGCCGGCGGCTCCGCGCGCGCCGGCGCCGCCGGCTGGGCCACGGCCGGGGCCGGTTCGACCCGGGCCGGCGCGGGAGCGGGGTCGGGGGGCGGGCGGCCGGCCTGGAGCCGGGCGGACGCGGCCTCGAGCAGCTTGTCCACCAGGAAGGCCAGGGCGTTGTCCACCTCGTAGCAGAAGCCCTGCACGTCCTGGTCCGCCGACCAGGTCGGCCGGTCGGTGGCCCGGGCCGGGTAGGGGTTGTCCTGGTCCCAGGCCAGCGCCCACGGACCCACGCGGGTCGAGGTGTTGCCGTCGGTCAGCTCGAGGGTCGCCACGCCCTCGACCTTGCGGCTGCCGTATGACTTGCAGTAGTTGAGGTCGAGCCTGGGCCGCAGCTTCAGGGTGGAGTCCTCGCTGTGGCCGAGCGCGCGGAACGCCACGCCCTTGGCCGCCAGGTGCCTGGCCAGCATGCCCTGGGCCTGGTCCTCGATGGCGCGCACGAGCTCGTAGTAGTCGCTGTCGGTGCAGTCGTCGTCCTGGGGGCTCACCAGGCCGTACCTCGCCAGCCCGAGGGCCGCGTCGGGGGAGCCGGCGGGGATGGGGACCACGCGCACGGGGGCCCGCGCAGGCTCTTCGATGGGCTCTTGGGCGGGGGCGCGTGCGGACACGAGCAGGCCGGCGAGCAGCAGGGCGGCAGGGAGGGAGCGGATTCGCATGTGCGCACCTCGGCCCCCCCGGGGCGGATCCAGGCTAGCCCAGCCGGGCGCGCGGATCAACCGGCCCGCGGGGCGGCGCCTGGGCCGGCCAGCTCCCAGGCCGGGATGCGCTCCTCGCGCTTGCCGTGGACCTCGCCCACCGGCCGGGCCTCGGGGAACTCCGCGGCCACCGCCTGCTGGGTGGCCTGGCCCATGAGCAGCGTGCCAGGCCGGGCCGCGGCCTCCAGGCGCTGGGCGCGGTTCACCTCGTGCCCCAGCACGGTGTACTCCATGCGCCGGGGCGCGCCCACGTTGCCCACCACCACGGGCCCGGTGTTCACCCCGATGCGGATCTGGAGGGTCGGGCGGCCCCGGGCGGACCAGGCGCGGTTCAGCTCCTCCACCGCGATCAGCATGGCCCGGGCCACGCGCACCGCGCGCGCGGCGTGATCGGCCTGGGGCACGGGATCGCCGAAGAAGGCCAGCAGCCCATCGCCGATGAACTTGTCCACCGTGCCCTCCTCGGCGAACACGCAGGCCACCATGCGCTCCAGGTACTCGCCGAGCAGATCGTGCACCTGCTCGGGCTCGAGGCGCTCGCAGGTATCGGAGAAGCGCACGATGTCCGAGAACAGCACGCTGACCACCTTGCGCTCGGCGTGCGCCCCCAGGCTGTCGGGCTGGGCCAGGACCTTGTCCAGCACGGCCTGGGACAGGTAGCGGCCGAAGGTCTGCACCACCTGACGCCGGGCGCGCTCCGCCCGCCACAAGCGGGCGCCCAGGCCGCCCACCCAGGCGAGCACGACCGCCAGGCCCGGCGCGGCCACGGGCAGCACCCAGCCGCCCCAGGCGAAGGCCCCCTGGGCAGCGAGTGCCCAGGCGGCCAGCGCCCCCGCGGCGCACGCGTGCAGCGGCCAGGCGCGCCGCCCGCGGGCCAGCCAGGCCAGCCCCAGGCCGCTGCCGAGCGCCAGCAGCCAGCCCAGCCAGGCCGGGGCCTCTCGCAGGCTGCGCCCGGCCAGGAGCTGGTCGAGCAGGCTGGCCAGCGCCAGCACGCGCGGGGCCGGCGGGGAGACGTCGAAGGGCGTGGGGGACAGGTCGGTGCTGCCCGAGCCGGCCATCCCCAGGTAGACCACCCGCCCGGCGAGCTGGCGCTGCAGCTCGGCGCCCAGCTCCGGCTCCTGGCTCACGCCCAGCACCCGCTCGGCGCGCACGATGGGGAGCGGCTGTCCGTCGAAGGGACCCAGGAAGTCGATCAGCGCCTGGCCGCGGGGATCCGTGGGCACGCGCAGCTCACCGCGGCCGTCCGGGAGCGGCACCACCACCTCGTGCCCGGTCCAGGCGAGCGCGCCGCCCGCGCCCAGCCGGAGGCGCAACGCCGCGAGCGGCGTGCACGGCAGCACGCGTCCGTCCAGATCGGCCACCAGGGGGAGGCGCCGGAGCACCCCGTCCGGGTCCAGGCGCGCCCCGATGTGCCCCAGTCCCGCGGCCGCCGCCGCCAGGGGCGGGTAGGGCGCCAGCGCCCGATCCACGGCCAGGGCCTCCCCCCGGGGGAGCACGACCGGGTCGAAACGCGCGAGCAGCGCGGGCGGCAGGGGCGCGTCCTGCTCGTCGATGGCGCCCTGGAGCGGCCAGTCGCCGGGCGGGAAGAAGTCCACCCCCAGCGGGTGCACCACCGGCAGCGCCCGCTGGGCGTCCACCAGGGCGGCGGCGTCCTGGCCCGCGTGGCGGAAGAGGACGTCCGAGACGACCAGCTCGACCCCGAGGGCCCGGAGGGTCCACAGCAGGCGGGCGTGCGCGCCCCAGGTCGAGACGGTGGCGAGGCTGGTGTCGTCCAGCAGCACCAGAGCCACCTGGCCGCTCGCGGGCCGGGGGCCGCGCAGGTGGAAGCGTGCGTCCAGGGTGGCCAGCTCCAGGGAGGGCGCCAGGAGCGACAGCAGCGCGGCCAGCAGGCCGGCACCCAGGCCGAGCGCCAGCGACACGGGCAGGCCCAGGCGGCCGGGCACGGCGGTTGGTTTCTCGGCGGGCGGCATGCCTCAGCGGTGCTGGAAGCTCACGGTGCGCACCTCGACACCGTCGTTCTCGAGCAGCCGGCGCAGCTCGCTGCCGGAGTCGTCGCCGCGCACCACCCCGGCCAGCAGCATGGGCCGCCGGAACGGCGCCTGCCGGTCGGGATCGTCTGCCGGCGGGCTCCGGGGCGGCTCCGCCGGTCCGCCCCCGTGGCGCTCGTCCGGGCGGGCCAGGCCCTGGCCGCCCTGCCCGGAGGCGCGGGCTGGATCGGGCACCTCGTGCGGTCGGAGCACGCCGCCGCGGGTCAGGTGCTCGGCCACGGTCTGATCCGCCCGCGCCGTGGCCCAGCCCGGGCCCAGGGCGCTCAGCCGCGCCAGCAGGCCAGGCACGTCCGCCAGGGGCTCGGGGCTGGCCAGCAGGTAGATGCTCTCCTGGCCGGGCTCACCCTCCAGGGTGAACCAGCTCCCGGCCAGCGGGATGTCCAGTGACTTGCCCGCCGGCAGAGGGTTCTGCAGCGGGAGGTCCGGGCTGGGGAACAGCAGGCTGGCCCGGGCGCGGCTGTCCAGGTAGATGGCCAGCACGTGGGCCGGCCGCGCGAGCTCCAGGGCCAGGCGCAGGCCGTCCCCGTTCTCGAGCGCCTCGCCGTCCGCGAGCACGTCGATGCGCGCGCCGCCCGGGAGGCGGCGCTCCACCAGCACGGCGGCCTGCAACCCGACCCGCGCCGCGGCCAGGTCCGGCGCGGCGGCCCGCGGCCGCTCGGCCTCGGTGCGCTGCGCCCCGGCGCAGCCGGCCAGCAGGGACAGGGCCGCGAGCGCGAGGGAGGCACGGGAGGGGGTCCTCATGCCGGGCAAGGTAGCACTGAAACCCCCTTCTGTGCCACCCTCGGCAGCATGCGCACCTCGATCCTGTGGCTCGTCACCCTCCTGGCGCTCCCGGCCGTGGCCGAGGAGGCCCCGCAGAGCGTGGATCCGGTCGAGCTGTTCCGCCAGGGCCAGCAGGCGCTCGCGGACGGGGACAACCCGAGCGCCCTGGGCATCTTCAGGCGCGTGTCCGCCCTGCTGCCCGAGGACGACGGGGTGCTGGCCGCGCTGGCCCAGACGCTCGTCAACCTCGGGCAGCTCGACGAGGCCCGCGACGTGTACCGCCGGGCGGCCCGCCTGGCGGCGGGGCACGGGGCTCGCGATCGGCTGAGCATCCACCACCAGAGCCTGGTGATGCTGGCGTCGCAGTATCCCCAGGAGCTGCAGGCTGCCCGCGCGGCGGCCTCGGCCCTGCCGGACACGCCCCCGGTCCAGCAGGCCCTGGCCGAGTTCGGGCCGCTCTCGCAGCAGGTCGCGAACCTGATGGCCATGGGCCAGCTCGCGGAGGCCCGGCCGCTCGTCGAGCGGGCCCTGGCGGTGGCCCGCCGGGGCTTCGGCCGGGACCACCCGAGCACCCTCTGGGCGCTGAACTCCCTGGCCGATGTCCGGCGGGTGCAGGGCGACGCCAGGCGAGCCCTGCCGCTCTACGGGGAGGCCGTCAAGGGCTGCGCCAGGCGGTTCGGGGGGCAGGACTTCCCCGATTGCCTGACCTACCGCAACAACCAGGCCACCTGCCTGCGCGAGCTCGGGCGGCTCCGGCCGGCCCTGGAGATCATGGAGGCGGTCTACCGGGCCAGCGCGAAGGACCTGGGGGGGAAGCACCTGCTGAGCCTGATCTACCAGGGCGAGCTGGGCCTCCAGCTGAGCTCGGCCGGGCAGTCGCTCCGTGGGCTTCACCTGCTGGCGGAGGCGATCGATGGCTGTGCCGGCGCGCTCGACGGGAGCAACCCGCACTGCCTCGCCATGCGGGCCAAGCTGGTCACCGTGGCCCAGCGGTTCGGCCTGTACGAGCTGGCGCGCGAGCAGGCCGACCGGCTGCTCGAGGATGGCCGCGCCAGCCTGCCCGAGGGGCACCCGCTCGCCATCGAGGTGGAGAAGCTGCGGGCCGGGCTCTCGGCGCGCAGCGAGGACCTCGACATCCAGGTGGAGGCGTACGCGGCGGACCTGAAGCGGGCGCGCAGGCGGCACAGGTCGGGCTGCGGCTTGCTCGACGCGACCTGGAAGCTGGCCGGCGCCTACCACAGCCAGGGCCGCCTCGAGGAGGCCCTGCCGCTGCGGCGGGAGGTGCTCGCGGACCTGCGGCGCTGCCTCGGCCAGGAGCATGCTCTGGTGCCGCGGGCCGAGAGTGAGCTGGCCGAGGTGCTGCTCCAGCTCGGGCAGCCCTTCGAGGCCGTGCCGCTGCTCGAGCATGCCCACGCCGCGCTCCTGGCGCGAGAGGGCGAGGCGGACGCGGACACCCTGTCGGCCGCCGGCAGCCTGGGCTACGCGGCCTTCCAGGCGGGCCAGCTCGACCGGGCGCGGAGCGTGCTGGAGCGCGGGCTCACCCTGGCCCGCGAGCGACTCGGCGCGGATCACGAGGCGAGCCTGTTGTTGCTCAACAACCTGGGGTTGGTGCTGAACGCCCTGGGCCAGAGCGAGCGCGCGCGCCTGCTGTACGCCGAGGCGTGGGAGGCCCTGCGCCGGCTGGGCAAGGGCGAGGAGGAGGGCGGGCTGCGCGCCCGGCACAACCTGGCCCAGACCCTGCGCGAGCTGGGCCTGCTGTCCGCGGCCGAGGTCCACGAGCGCGCGTCCCTGGAGGGCCGCACCCGGCGGCTGGGCCGCGCCCACCCGGCCACGCTCTACTCCCTGCACGGCCTGGGCCTGGTGCTGCTGGAGCGCGGCCACCTGGCCGAGGCGCGGCTGAGCCTGGAGGAGGCCCTGAAGCTCAGGCGCGAGACGCTGGGCGAGCGGCACCCCGAGACCCTCAACAGCCTGGCGGTCCTGGCCCAGGCCGCGGCGGCGGGTGGCGATCCCGAGGGGGCCGTGCGCTCGCTGCGGCAGGCCAGCGCGCTCACGGCCGAGGTGCTGGGCCCGGACCACCCTCGTAGCCTCGAGCTCCAGGGCCAGCTCGCCTTCTTCCAGGTCGAGGCGGATCCGGCCCATGACCCGGCGCCCCTGCGGGCGGCGCTGGCGAGGCTCTCGGGTGTACTCGGCGAAGCCAGCCCGACCGTGCTCGTCTGGCGATTCTGGGAGGTGATATGGAGGCTGGGGCGCGAGGACGCGCGGGCCGTGGAGCCGGCCCTGGTCGCGATCCACGCCGGGATCGGGCAGGCGTACGATCCGGGCCATCCCTTCCGCTCGCAGGCCAGCGTGATCCTGGGCCTGGTGGAGTTCCAGCTCGGCAAGCATGCCGAGGCGCGCGCCCTCATGGAGGAGGCGCTGCCCTGGCTGCTCGCCACCGAGGGGCCGGACGGCCGCGACGCGCTCTCCGCCCGGCAGGTCCTGGCGCAGCTGCGGGGGCTCGCCGGAGACACGGGCTGCTGGCAGGACTGGCGCGACATCGTCCGCTCGCGGGCCAGGCGGCTGGAGGCCCAGCTGTGGGCGGCCGATGATCGCACCCGGGGCGTCCTGCTCGAGGCGGAGGGCGATCCGCTGCGGATCATGCTCAGCGGCCTGGTCGCGCTCGGCTCGCCCGAGGCGGCCCGCCTGGCGCTGGAGGTGGCCTTCGCGAACAAGGGGCTGGCGCTGCGGGCCGCGGCCGAGGTGGCGGCGCTGTCGCGGGCCCAGGCCGATCCCGCCCTGGCGGGCCAGGCCCGCGAGCTGGCGGAGCTGCGCCGGGAGCTGGGCGAGCGGCTCGCGGCCGGGCCGCGCGGCGAGCCCCTCGCGGACTTCGAGGCGCGCCTGGAGGCGTTGCGCGGTGGGGTGCGCGAGCGCGAGGTGCGCCTGGCGGCCTCGGTGGTCGGCCTGCGCCAGGCCGCCGAGCGCCCGTCCTTCGACGCCGTGGCCGCCCGCCTGGGCAAGGACGAGGCCCTGGTGGAGTACCTCGTGTTCCGGCCGCTGGAGGCGGGCGCGCGCTTCGGACCCGAGCGGCTGGCGGCAGCCGTGCTGGCGCCGGGCGCCTCGCCGGAGACCGGCCTGGTGGATCTCGGCCCGCTGGCCGAGGTGTCCGAGCGCACCCAGGTGCTGCGAGGCCTGCTCGGCCTGCCCGATCTCGGCGCGCCCGCGACCCACCTGGAGGATCAGGCCCGGCGCCTGCACGCCCTGCTGTGGGAGCCGCTCGCGCCCTGGCTGCGCGGCCGCACCCGCGTGTGGCTGGTGCCCGAGGGCCCGCTGAACCTGCTGCCCTTCGCCGCCCTGCGCGGGCCCGGCGGTCGCTTCCTGGTCCAGGACGTGGAGCTCGGCCTGCTGGGCAGCAGCCGGGAGCTCCTGCCGCGGCCGCCCTCCGCGCCCGCGCCGGCCGCGGGCAAGGCCCTGGTGCTGGCCGGGCCCGACTACGGCCCGGCCGGCCCCGTGGAGGCCGCCGGGGCCAGCGAGCTGGCCGGCCTGCAGTTCAGCGCCCTGTCCGGGGCCGCGGACGAGGGCGAGCAGGTGGCCGCGCTGCTGGAGTCTGGCGGCCGGAGCGTGAGCCTGCTGCGCGGGGCGGAGGCCAGCGAGGGCGCGCTGCGCCGCGCCCGCCAGCCCGAGCTGGTGCACCTGGCCACCCACGGCTTCTACCTGGACTCCTCGGGCCCCGCCAGGCCCTCGACCTCCGCCGGAGGCGAGCTGGTGGCCGGGCTCCGGGGGCTCACGCTCGCCCCCCGGCCGGCCGCGCCGGGCGCCGCAGCGGCGTCGGCCCCCCCCGCCGGGCCGCGGCGCGATCCGCTGGTGCGCTCGGGGCTGGCGCTGGCCGCGGCCAACGAGGGCGTCCGGGGCGGACACCAGGCCGACGGCAACGACGGGTTGCTGCTGGCGCTGGAGGCCCTCGACCTCGAGCTGCAGGGCTGCCGGCTGGTCGTGCTGTCCGCCTGCGAGACCGGGCTGGGCGACGTGCGCCAGGGCGAGGGTGTCCAGGGCCTGCGGCGCGCCTTCCTGGAGGCCGGCGCCCAGGCGGTGCTCTCCAGCCTGTGGCAGGTCTCCGATCAGGGCACCCGCGCCTTCATGCTGCGCTTCTACGGCCACCTGCTGGCGGGCGAGCCCGCGCCCAGGGCGCTGACCCTCACGCAGCGCGAGCTGCTGGGGGACGCGGACCTGTCGCACCCCTTCTTCTGGGCCCCCTTCCTGGTGGTCGGCGCGGGCCGCTGAGGCTGGCCAGGCGGGCCCGGGGCGTGGTACCTTGGCTGACGGCGAGGGAGGCCCAGGCAGAGCATGTCATCGATCAACCTGCACACCCGCGAGATCCATATCAAGATCGTCTACTACGGCCCCGGCCTGTCGGGGAAGACCTCGACCCTGCAGTACCTGCACCGGGCGCTGAAGCCGGAGCTGCGCGGCCAGCTCGTGTCGCTGGCCACGGGCATCGACCGCACGCTGTACTTCGACTTCCTGCCGGTCAAGCTGCCCAAGGTGCGGGACTTCACCGTGCGCCTTTCGCTGTACACCGTGCCCGGGCAGGTGCACTACAACGCCACCCGCAAGCTCGTGCTGCAGGGCGCCGACGGGGTGATCATGGTGGCCGACTCCCACCCGGACCGGCGCGAGGCGAACCTCGAGTCCCTGCACAACCTGGACGAGAACCTGCGCTCCCACGGGATGGATCCGGACATCGTGCCGCTCGTGCTGCAGTACAACAAGCGCGATCTGCCCAAGGTCATGTCGCTGGAGGAGCTGGACCGGGATCTCGACCCGCGCGGGCTCCCGCGCTTCGAGACCTGCGCCCTGAAGGGCGTGGGCGTGCACGAGGCGCTCAAGGCCATCACCCGCCTGGTGCTGGCCGACCTCAAGCGCAAGGGCCTGTACCGCGACAAGGCCGAGAAGGGCGCGTCCGAGCAGCCCCGGCCGGTGGTGGTCCCGGCCAAGGTCGAGGAGGGCATCGTGGCGGCCCTCGAGAACCGCGCCGAGCCGGCCGCCGAGCCCCGGCCGGTGGCCCGGCCGCCCAGCCTGAGCGAGCTGTGGCCAGCGGGCGCGGCGCGCAACTCGGTCCAGGCCCTCGAGGCGGACATCGCCCGGGGCGAGTTCGTCCAGGCCGTCCAGCGCGCCGAGAGCTTGCTGCGCTCCAGCCTCGGCGCCGGCCAGGATCCAGCCTCGGGCTGCGAGGCCATGCTGCTGCTCGGCGTGCACGGCCCGCACTTCCAGCGCTTCAAGCGGGTGACCACCTCCGGCGCCCCGAGCCGCGAGGACGCCCTGTTCTGCCTGTTCTTCGTGTGCGATCTGGCGCTGCGCATGCAGGCCGCCGGCGTCCAGGAGTGAGCCGGCCTAGCCCAGGAACTTGACCAGCCCCGCGTGCAGCAGCTTGGCCAGCACGCGCAGGGTCTCCAGCTCTCCCACCGGGGTGGCCACCACCAGGGTGGCCACGTCCAGGTGCCCGTTCAGCCGCGAGGCCAAGTAGGTCTCGCGGGGACCGAGGGCGTACTCGCTGAGCTTCTCGTGAGGCACGGCCAGCACCGGCACCCGGTGCGGCGGGACCTGCTGGTAGAGGTGCTGCAGCTGGGCCTCGCGGGCCTGCTGCAGGAGCTGGTGCGGGCGGGGGTGGTCCGGGTCGAGGTTGGCCGCGGTGCCCAGCACCTCCTTGGCCTCGTCGAACTGCTCCTCCTGGAGCAGGGCCTCGGCGGTCTGGAGCAGCAGCTCGACCGGGTTGGTCGGGGTGGCGGTGGAGGGCCCGCTGGGCGGCTTCTCGACCGCCAGCGACCCGGCCTGCTGGGCGGCGAACAGCTCCTGGTGGATGCGGAAGCGGCTGCCGCCCAGGCGCAGGCACAGCTCGCCCACCGAGATCGGGTGGCCGATCTGCAGCAGCTCCTGGATCACCCGGTTCCTGGCGGCCGCCGCGTCCAGCGGCAGGCGCGCCGCGACCAGCACCAGCAGGCTGGGGAACACCTCGCGGATGCGGGCCCACTCGTCCACCCGGCGCATGCCCTCCATGAGCAGCTCGCCAGTCGGGATGGGCCGCCCGAGGCGGTTGACCAGGGGCGTCTCCGGCAGCGACAGGATGCTGGGCGAGGATCTGTTGGTGAAGTGGAAGCTGCCCTCGTTCTGGAAGAAGAGATCCAGCACCGTCTCCAGGGCGTGATCGATCTGCACCGCGGCGATCTGCTCCGCGCCGAGCAGCCCGGTCTGGGCGAGCACGTCCGCCAGGCCGCGCTCGACCCGCACCAGCCGCAGCGCGGCCTGCAGCTCGGCCTCGCCCAGCAGGCCCCGGCCGAGCAGCATCTGGCCGAGGTCGGTGCGCAGCGGGTCGTCGGTGCCGAAGGCCTCGAGCTGCCCGTGCTGGAACGTAAGGTAGGTCTCCTGGGTGTCCACCGTGACGGTCAGGGTGCCGGTCTTCTGGGCCGAGTGGATCCACTGCATCAGATCGCACAGCGGCATCATGTCGAGGGTCCCGGTGATCGGCATGTCCCCAACCTACTCCGGGTCCGGCTCCGGGGCCAGTTCCTGGCCGGCCCGCAGGCGGGCCGCCCGGCAGGCCACCAGGTGGCGCTCGGTGTCCGCGATGACCTCCTGCTCGAAGCCCAGCCGGCGGAAGTCCGCCGGGCCGAGCAGCGCGAAGCTGCCGCGCGCCTTGGCGCACAGCCGACCCTCGGCGTCCCGGAGCTCCGCGTCCAGCTCGGCCCGGTCGGGCCGCGGCCTGCTCAGGATGCGGGCGCGGGCCTCGAGCGGCGCCCCGGTGCGCACCGGCCGGACGAAGGTCACCTGGAGCTCGCGGGTCACCGCCAGGCGCTCGAGCAGCGCGATGGCCGCGTTGGCCATCACCTCGTCGAGCAGGATGGACACCACCCCGCCGTGGGCCACGCCGCGCCAGCCGCACAGGTGCCCGGGCACCTGGGTGCGCGAGCGCAGCACCTGGCCGTCGGTCTCGAACTCCATGCGCAACCCGTGCGGGTTGGCGTGCCCGCAGGCGATGCAGGGGTGATCCGGCTGGACCGGCAGCCTGGCGAAGGTCATGCGGCCGAAGATACGGTCCGCGCGCGCGCTTGGCAATGCCTCAGTCGCGCCCGCGCCTCCGCGCGGCGCGCAGCCCGACCAGGCCCAGCAGGCAGAGCGCGGGCCAGGCGGCGGAGCCCGGGCCGGGGCTGGCGCAGCCGCCCCAGAAACCCTCGTCGGGCGGGCGCGGGTCGGCCTGGTCCGCGGCCTCCTCCGCGCCGCCGTCCGCGGCGCCGTCCTCGCCAGCCTCCTCCGCGTCGTCCGCGTCGCCGTCTGGCTCCTCCGCCGGAGGTTCGTCCTCGACCGCCGCGTCCTGGCTCTCCTCGGCGCCGTCCGCGCCTCCGTCCGGCTCCTCGTCCGGACCGCCGTCGGCCGGGGGCTCCGCCCGGGTGATGCGCAGGGCGTCCACCAGGATCTGGCGGCGCTCGGCGTAGGGCTCGCCGGTCGCGTCGGAGAGCTCCACCCACTGATCCGCGCCGGCCGCGAAGGCGAAGGTGCCGAGCTGCAGCCAGCCGCTCTGGGCCTGGGAGAGCACCAGGGCGGCCTCCTGGCCCGCGTGGCGCACCAGGTAGGGCACGCCCAGGGAGCGGTTGCCGAACTCCTCCACCCAGGCCTCGAGCCGGTAGTCGCCGGCCTCGGCGAAGGTGAGCCGCCAGCGGGCGGTGCAGTCCGGGGCGCCGTCCCAGGCGTAGGTCCAGAAGAGGTGGCCGCCGTGCCCGAGGGCCTCCTCGTGCCAGGAGTCGCAGGAGGCGCGCACGAAGCACGAGTCGCCGTCGTCCACCAGCGCCTCGGCCCCGGCCACCTCCGGGCTGCAGGCGCTGGGGGTCACGCAGGCGCCCTCGGCCTGCACGGGCTCGGCGTCCATGCCGTAGTAGAAGGCCAGGATGTCGTGGTGCAGCCAGCCGGCCTCGGCCAGGCAGTGGGCGCCGTTCTGCGACTGGCAGCCCCGGTTGCGGTGGTTGCCGGGGTCGACCCAGCCCAGGCTGGATTGCTCCACCGCGGCGCCCGACAGCCCCCAGTTGTAGGTCACGTAGTGCTCGGTGCCGTGCGGATCCTCGTCGCCCGCCGCCGGCACGCAGTCGGCCGTGCTGGGGATGGCCCCGGACACGTAGAAGGCGAACACCACCACGTCCAGGTACCAGAGCACCTCGCCGGAGGTGTCGGCCACCGCCGCCACGTGCTCGGGGCCGGGTTGGCGGGCGCAGGTGTACACCTGGTCCGACTGGCCGTCCTGGATCTGCCCGGCCGACTCCATCTTGTTGTACAGCACGCTGCGGGCGGCCACCGCCTGGGCCTTGAGGGCCTCGTAGTCGGCCGAGCCGTTCTCGCAGGCGATCACGTGGGGCAGGTAGTCCGTCTCGGTGTCCACGGCGCCCACGCCCACCACCTGGGCGGTGCACCAGGCCGTGACGGGCTGCCGCAGCTCGGCGAAGGGCGAGGGCCCCGCGGGGCCGCAGGCGGCCAGCGCGAGCAGGCAGAGGAGGCCGAGCGAGGCGCGCGTGGTCCGCATGCCATGGAGTCTAGCACCCCGCGGACCCCTTGCGGGAGCGTTGCGGCGGGGGTGGATTCATGCTGAGATGGCCTCCGGCCGGCGGCCCGGTTCGCCGCCTGGAGGGATGTCATGAGAACGCACGCGCTTGGCTGCCTCGCGGCGCTCGGGCTGCTCGCCGCGGGCTGCGGCCACGCCGGGCTGGAGGCCGCCCGGCAGGGGGATCTCGAGGGCCTCAAGGCCTGGCTCGACTCGGGCCCGGAGCTCGAGGCGGCGGTCGGTCCCCGCGGGGGCACCGTGGTGCACGCGGCGGCGCTGGCCGGCCAGCCCGAGGCGATCGCCTTGCTGCTCTCGCGCGGCGCCAGGCCCGACACCCTGGACGAGGGTGGGGACACCCCGCTGTGCCTGGTGGCCCGGCAGAAGGAGCCCAGGAACGGCGGCGCCGTCGCGGCCGCGCTGCTGTCGAACAAGGCCGATCCCAACCTGGCCTGCAACGGGGAGGCGCCCCTGCACTACGCCGCGGCGCAGTACAGCTGGGACGTGGCCCGCGAGATCCTCCAGCGCGGGGGCAAGCTGGCGCGCACCTACGACAAGGCCGACGAGCCCCTCAGCCGCGCCGCCCTGTCCGCCCGCGCGGACGTGGTCGGGTTGCTGCTGAAGTCCGGGGTCGACCCCGACATCCACGAGACGGCCGCCATGTTCGACGCGCTCAACACCCCGCAGAAGGACTCCACCGAGGTGGTCAGCCTGCTGGTCAAGGCCGGCGCCGACCTGGGCGTGCGCCAGAAGGGCGACGGCACCGGCGACACGGCCCTGCACCGGCTGGTGATCCTGCGGACCTACGGCGCCGACGGGCTGGTGGACCTCATGGTCAAGCACGGCGCGGACACCTACGCCGTCAACGACCAGGGGCTGCTGCCGCTGGACACCGCCCTGGAGAAGAGCGAGGCCATCGCCGCCAGGATGATCAAGCACATGGCCGATCAGCTCCCCGAGAAGGGCAGCCTGAAGGCGGCCTACGACAAGGCCACCGTGGCCGAGCCGCCGGCCAGGGTGCTGGCCACCCTCGAGCGCATCATGGCGCTGGCCGGCTACATCCACACGCAGGCCAAGCTGCTGCGGAGCGGCGGGGCCGGCGGGGCGGACGAGGACGAGGCCAAGGCCTACGACGGCATCGTCAACTTCGCCGGCGCGCTGATGGGCGCCCTGGCCAACTCGGCCGTGTCCGGCGAGCTGACCCAGGCCGCGGCCAACGACGCGCTGCAGAGCCTGAGCGCCACCACCCGCGAGGAGCTGGACGGCGTGGCGGCGACCCGCGAGCGGCAGAAGCTGCCCGGCTCGTCCGCGGGTGCCCGCATCAAGGCGGTCCTGGAGTTCGTGCACAAGCTGCAGCGCGGCTAGGCCCGGCGGCGCGATGGAGCCCACCACCCCAGCCCCGACCGCGGACGCAGGTCATGCCCTGCTGTGCGCCGAGACCCTGCTCGCGCACCTGGAGGCGGTGCGCCTGGAGATCCCCGGCGTGCGCCTGTCCGAGGACCCGGAGTGCGTCCACCGCATGCGGGTGGGCAGCCGCCGCTTACGCACGGCGCTCGGCCTGTTCGAAGACCTGCTGGGCAAGCCCGCGCGCTCCTGGCGGCGGGCCACCCGGGCCGTGACGCGCGCGCTGGGCGAGGCGCGCGACCTCGACGTGCAGCTCGCGCTGGTCGAGGAGCTCCGCGCCGCCCACCGCGCGGACCGGGCCAGGGCCGGGCTGGAGCGGCTGGCCCTGCGGCTCCGGCAGGCGCGCGGGAGGGCCCAGGCCGACGTGCGCGAGGCCCTGGACGGACTGGAGGCCTCGCACCTGCTCGACGAGGTGGCCCACAGCCTGCAGCAGCTCCGGGTGCGGGCCGAGCTGCAGGGCGCCGGCGCCCGGGCGCCCGGGGCCTACACCCTGCTGCGGGCCCGTCAGGCCAGCGGGGTGCTGGTCGAGGACCTGCTGGCCTACGACCCCTTCGTGCGCGATCCGACCGCGATCGAGCCGCTGCATCGCATGCGCATCGCGGCCAAGCGCCTGCGCTACACGCTCGAGGTGTTCGTGCCCGCGCTGCCGGGAGCGCTCGAGCCCTACGTGGCCGCGGTCAAGAAGGTGCAGACCCTCCTGGGGGAGCTGCACGACTGCGACGTGTGGCTGGCCTACGTGCCCGGGCTGCGCGAGGCCGAGCGCCAGCGCACGCTCGAGTTCCTGGGCCACACGCGCTCCTTCGGGGCGCTGCTACCCGGCCTGGAGCTCGTCGAGAACGACCGGCGCGCCCGCCGGGAGGCCACCTACGCCCGTTTCGTCGCCCTGTGGGACGGACACCGGGAGGCGCGCCTGTGGCCCGAGCTGCTCGGCCTGCTCGGCCAGCGCGCCGAGGGAGGGGCCGCGTCGTGAGGGTGGCAGCCCTGGGCGACGTCCACGGCAACCTGCACGCGCTCGACGCCGTGCTGGCGGACATCGGACGCCGGAGGGTGCAGGGCGTCTGGTGGCTCGGGGATCTGGTGGGCTACGGCGCCTTCCCCGGGCAGGTGGTCGAGCGGCTGCGCGCCCGCGGCGACCCCGCCGTGCTCGGCAACTACGACCGCAAGGTGCTCGACTACCCGGCCCGGGCCGCGGCCTGGGCCGGGAAGAAGCGGCCCGAGAAGCTGCTGGCCTTCCGCTGGGCGCACGCGCAGCTGTCGCGGGCCGCGCGCGCCTTCCTGGAGCGGCTGCCCGAGCGCCTCGCGCTCGAACAGGCCGGGCTGCGGATCGCCCTGGCGCACCGGGGGCCCGAGCCCTTCGAATTCGTCGGACCGGCCCTGGACGCGCGCGAGCTCGGGCTGCTGCTCGATTGGGCCGGGGCGGACCTGCTGCTGCTGGGGCACACCCACCGGCCCTTCGCGGCCGAGGTGGGAGGGCGCTGGGTGGTCAACCCCGGGGCCGTGGGGCGCCCCGAGGGCGGCGACCCGCGGGCGTGCTACGCGCTGCTCGAGCTGGGCTCGCGCGGGCGGGTGAGGGTGGAGCACGTGCGCGTGCCCTACCCGGTGGAGGCGGCCGCCCGGGCCATCCTCGACGCCGGGCTGCCGCCGGCCTTCGCCGACATGCTGCGCTGCGGCGCTCCCCTGGACGCGCTCGAGCCGGCGCCGGTGGCCGCGCAGGGTGCGCTGGCCGAGGCCAGCCAGGCCCTGGCGCGGCGCCTGGTGCCCGCCGAGCTCGGGCACGCCCGGCAGGTGGCCCGGCTGGCGCTGGCGCTGTTCGACGAGCTCGGCGGGCTGCACCGGCTGCCCGCGCAGACCCGCGCCTGGCTGGCGTGCGCCGCCTGGCTGCACGATCTGGGCTGGGTGGAGGGCGCGAGCGGACATCACAAGGCGTCCCAGCGGCTGATCCTGGCCGATCGCAGCCTGCCCCTGGGCGGGGCGGAGCGCGCGCTGGTGGCCTGCGTGGCCCGCTACCACCGCAAGGCCATGCCCAGCCGCCGGCACGCGGAGTACGCGGCCCTGGGGCGCGAGCGGCGCCGCTGGGTGCGGCTGCTGGGGGGCATGCTGCGCCTGGCCGACGGGCTCGATCGGGGTCACGCGGGAGCGGTGCACGGGCTGCGCTGCCGGATCGGCCCCGGCCGGGTGCGGGTGAGTTGCCAGGTGGCCGGGCTGGGCGCGGGCGAGCGGGCCGCGGCCCGGGACAAGGCCGACCTGCTGCGCGTGGCCCTGGGCCGGGAGGTCGTCCTGTCCTTCGAGGCGCTCGAGCGAGGAGGGCTGCATGGCCGCCAAGGAGCATGACGCGCAGCGCCCGGGGCGCAAGCGCAAGGTGCGCAAGGTGAAGCTGGGACCGCTGAAGGGGCTGGAGTCCGATCCCAGCCACGGGTTGACGGCGCGCGAGTACCTCAACCGGGAGCTGAGCTGGCTGGAGTTCAACCGCCGGGTGCTGCACGAGGCGGCCGACGAGCGCACGCCGCTGCTGGAGCGGGCGCGCTTCCTGGCCATCTTCACCTCGAACCTGGACGAGTTCGTGATGAAGCGCTTGAACCTCCTCAAGCGCCAGGTGCAGGCGGGCGTGCTCCGGCGCGGCCCGCACGGCATGGACCCGCAGGAGCAGCTGCAGGCCATCCGCAAGGCCATCCTGCCCATGCTGGCCGAGCAGGCCCGCGTCTACCAGGAGCAGCTCGTGCCGGAGCTCGCGCGGCAGCAGGTCCACCTGCTGGGCTGGGACCAGCTCAGCAAGGAGGAGCGGGGCGAGGCCGCGGCCATCTTCCGCCAGCGCGTCTTCCCGGTGCTCACCCCGCTGTCGGTGGACCCGGGCCACCCCTTCCCCTTCCTGTCCAACCTGTCCACCTCGCTCGGGGTCAGCCTGCGCCACCCGGGCCACAAGGAGAAACTGTTCGCCCGCATCAAGATCCCGCCCAACCTGCCGCCCTTCGTGCGCCTGGACGCGGCGGGCACCGGGCACCGTTTCCTCAGCATCCTGGCGCTGGTCCAGCAGTTCGTCCAGGACCTCTTCCCCGGCATGGAGATTCGCAACCAGATGCCCTTCCGCATCACGCGCAACGCCGACGTGGAGCGGGACGAGGCCGACGCCGACGATCTGCTGGAGCTGATCGAGCAGGAGCTCAGGCAGCGCCGGTTCGAGCGCGCCGTGCGCCTGGAGCACGGCCCCGACCCGGTGGGCTGGATGCAGCGCTTCCTGATGGAGGAGCTCGAGCTCGCCGAGGAGGACGTGTACGTCATGCCGGCGCTCCTGGACTACGGCGCGCTGAAGCTGATCGCCGATCTGCCGCTGCCGGAGCTGCGCTACCCGCGCTGGTCACCGCTTCCGCCCAAGGCCCTGTCCGACGAGCGCGTGGACATCTTTGCCGCCATCCGGCGGCGCGATCTGGTGGTGCACCACCCCTACGAGAGCTTCGAGCACAGCGTGGAGCGGTTCGTCACCGCCGCGGCCGAGGATCCCCAGGTGGAGGCCATCAAGATCACGCTCTACCGCACCGGGGACGACAGCCCGTTCATCCCGGCCCTGGTCCGGGCCGCCGAGGCCGGCAAGCAGGTCGTGGCCATCGTCGAGCTCAAGGCGCGCTTCGACGAGCAGCGCAACATCCACCTGGCCCAGATGCTGGAGGAGGCCGGGGTGCACGTGGTGTACGGCATCGTGGGGCTGAAGACCCACACCAAGACGACCCTGGTGGTGCGCAACGAGCCCGAGGGCCTGCGCTGCTACGCCCACATCGGCACCGGCAACTACCACGTGGCCACCGCCCGGCTGTACACCGACGTGAGCCTGCTGACCTGCCGGCCCGAGCTGACCGGCGATCTGGTGGACCTGTTCCACTTCCTCACCGGCCGCTCGCTGAAGAGGGAGTACCGCAAGCTGCTGGTGGCCCCGGTGACCATGCGCGAACGCCTGCTGGGGCTCATCCGGCGCGAGGCCGAGAACCGCAAGGCCGGCAAGCCGGCCCGCATCGTGGCCAAGATGAACCAGCTCGAGGATCGCAAGATCATCGCCGCGCTCTACCAGGCCTCGCGGGCCGGGGTGCCCATCGAGCTGGTCGTGCGCGGGTTCTGCTGCCTGCGGCCCGGGGTCAAGGATCTCAGCGAGACCATCCGGGTCAGCTCGGTGATCGGGCGTTTCCTGGAGCACGCGCGCGTGTTCCACTTCGCCGCCGGTCAGGACAAGCCAGCCGAGGGCGAGTTCTACCTCGGCTCGGCCGACTGGATGTACCGCAACTTGCAGAACCGTGTGGAGCTGGTGACCCCGGTGGAGGACACCCAGGCCCGGGCGCGCCTGTGGGAGCTCCTGGAGGTCATGCTGCAGGACCATCGCTCGGCCTGGGACATGCGCCCGGACGGCAGCTACCAGCAGCGCAAACCCGCCGAGGGCGGCGGGCCCGGGGCGATCGGCACGCACGCCGCGCTGATGGAGCGCGCCCGCCGGGCCCTGCTGCCCGAGTGAGGCCGCTCAGCGCCCCTTGCGCTCGGTGCCGGCCTCCGCGGCCGCGACCACCGTCTCCAGCACCTTGATGCGGGCGAACTCCTTCTGGTTGGACTCGACGATGGTCCAGGGGGCGAAGGTGGTGGAGGTGCGCACCAACATCTCGTCCACGGCGTCCCGGTAGGCGTCCCACTTCTCGCGGTTGCGCCAGTCCTCGCTGGAGATCTTCCAGCGCTTGGAGGCGGTGCGCTGGCGCTCGCGGAAACGCCGGAGCTGCTCGGCCGCGTCGATGTGCAGCCAGAACTTGACCAGTACCACCCCGAAGCGGGTCAGGTGCTGCTCCATGGAGTTGATCTCCCGGTAGGCCCGGCGCCACTCCGCCTGGCTGCAGAAGCCCTCCACCCGCTCCACCAGCACCCGCCCGTACCAGGAGCGATCGAACATGGTGATGTGGCCCGTCTTGGGCACGTGAATCCAGAAGCGCCACAGCCAGTGATGATCCTTCTCCAGATCGTTGGGCGCCGCCACCGGCACCACCCGGTAGCCGCGCGGATCGAGGTTGCTCGTCAGGCGGCGGATGGCGCCGCCCTTGCCGGCCGCGTCCCAGCCCTCGAACACGATCACCAGCGGCACCCGCCGCGCGTACAGCGTGTGCTCCAGCTCGCGCATGCGCGCCTGGAGCAGCTCCAGCCGGCGTTTGTATGGGCGCGGGCCGATCGTCCGGGTGAGGTCCACGCTGGCCAGCACCGAGGCGTCCAGGCCGGGCGGGCCGGGGTCCGGCGCCTCCGCGACGGGCCTGCAGGCGGGGGCGGCGCGGCGCGGGCGGGTGGCGGCCTCGAGCGCGCGTACGCAGGTCTGCAGCACCTTGACGGCCGCGAAGCGCTCGTCGTGCGCCTCCACCACCGTCCAGGGCGCGTAGTCCGTGTCGGTGCTCTCCAGCATCTGGTCGATGGCCCGGACCCAGCGCGGGTAGCGGCGCTGCTGGCGCCAGTCGGCCTCCGTCACCCGCCAGGCGACGGCCGGGTTCTGGGCCAGCCGCTCGAGGCGCTTGTGCTGCTCCTTGCGATCGATGTGCAGGAAGAACTTGATCAGCACAGCCCCATCGTCGGCCAGGTAGCGCTCGAAGTCGCGGATCTCGGCGAAGGCCTGGCGCAGCTCGTCCGGCTCCAGCCCGTCGTTGATGCGCTCGGCCAGCACCCGCCGGTACCAGGAGCGATCGAAGATGGCCATGCGCCCGCGGGCCGGAGTGCGGCGCCAGAAGCGCCACAGCAGGGGCCTACGGCGCTCGCCCGCGTTGGGCTCGCCGATCGAGTGCACCTCGAAACCGCGCGGGTCGAGCGGCAGGATGAGCTTGTTGATCAGCGTGCCCTTGCCCGCTGCGCTCCAGCCCTCGAAGACCACCAGCACCGGCAGGTGCTGGTCGCGCGCGCGGCGCTGCAGGTCGGCCAGGCGCAGCTCCAGCCGGGCCATGGCCGCCCTGGCCTCCCTCTTCCCCAGCCGCTTGCGCAGATCGATGGCCTCCAGCATGCCCACCCCCCCGCAGATCACTGGAAGCACTTCGAGCGCGCGCAGTCGAGCTCCAGGACGAGCTGGCGACGGGCGTCGAAGTACTGGTTCTTCACCAGCCGCCCGTTCGTGGCGCGCACCACGCGCACCGCGTGCCAGGCGGTGTCCGGGCACTCCACCCCGGTGAAGCAGCCGCCGTAGCGGGCGGGGCGGTCCTGGGCGTCGAACAGCAGCACGCCGAACAGGCGGTGGCCACGGTCGTAGAGCTGGCGGCGGATGGCCAGGCCGAGCGACTCGACCAGCTCCCCGCGCTGGTCGAGCGAGCGGGTCTCGCTCAGGTGGTCGTAGTTGTCGTAGCGCAGACGCCGCTCCCAGGTGCTCAGGTTCCGCGCGCGCCGTCCCTGGCTGTCGAGGAAGGTCTCGCGCACGCTGCGCCCGGCCTCGTCCGGCTCTCGCACGATCTCGTGAAAGCCGGTGGAGCCGCAGTCGACGGGCTCCCCGGCGGCGTCGTAGCAGGCCTCGCGTACCTGGTTGCCCCAGCCGTCGTAGCCCAGGCGCACCTCGAACACGCCGTAGCCGGCGTCCTGCCCTGGTGTCCCGTCGGCCGCGTAGGCGCGCACGGACACGAGCTGGCCGCGCGCGTCGTAGCGCTGCTCGAGGCGGGCGGGCCGGCCGGGGCCGCAGGCGCACGGCTGGCCGGCCGCGTCCAGGCACGTGTCGGACAGCTCCAGGCAGCTCTCGTCCACCAGGAAGCGGTGGCCGGCCACCCCGTGGACATCGGCCTGGGGCGCGCCTGCCGGGTCCTGGAACTGGCGCAGCGTCAGGCAGCCGCGCGCGTCGTGCTCGCGCCGCTCGACGGTGATGCCCTGGGCGCCGGGGGTGGGGCGCCCGGCCGCGTCCAGGCAGGTGAGCTCCTCGGGCAGGCCGCGGGCCGAGTAGCGGGTGCGCCTGGCCGCGCAGCCCTGCTCCGCGGAGAGCACCGGCTCGTGGTCCAGCCCGCGGAAGGCTTCCAGGACCACGCGGCCGTTCCCGTCGCGCTCGAGCTCGGCGCGCTGGACCCCGAAGTGGTCGGCCAGGGGCTCGCCGGCCAGGCCCAGGTTGGAGATGGATCGGAGGAAGCCGCCCTCGTCCCGCTCCATGCGCCGGGTGGCCACGCCGGTCGCGTCCAGCATGGGCCGTCCGCTCCACTCCAGGCAGGTGAGGGCCGCGATCCTGCCCCGGTCGTCGGGCTCGAGCCGCACCGACCCGCAGCCGGACAGCCGGTTGGCGCCGTTGCGCAGCCGCTCCCCGTAGCGCCGGCCCTGGTCGCTGAACTCCCGCACCCAGTCGAGCGCGCCGAACTCGTCCAGCCGGGCGATCCTGAGCGCGGTCCCGTCGGGCAGGCGGGTCAGCACGAGGGTCTCCGCCACCCGGCCGTCGGGCCGGCGGTGCTCGACCAGCACGGCCTGGCTGCCCTGGCGCTCGACCCGGTGGTGGCTCGCGCCGGGCGGAGGCTCTGAGAGGGCCGGCGAGCAGATCACCTGGTTGCCCTCCAGCTCGCAGTAGGCGTGCGCCGTGGCGGTGAGCCCGCGGCGGTCGGGCACCTCGACCGCCTCGACGCGCGGGCTGCGGGGCGGCTCCTCCAGCAGGAACACGGCCTGGGTGCCGGCCGCCTCGGGCGTGGGGAAGTCCGGGTGGGCCGGGGGCGCGGGCTCCTCGGGCCAGCCCCCCTCGTCGTCGGCCTCCGCGGGGCGGGACGATCCGGGCGGGGCCGTCGGCACCACCAGGTACAGGATCACCAGGGGGATCACGGCCAGCACCAGCCCGGCCAGCACGGCGCCCATGCGTCTCTCCGCCATCGGCGAGCCTCCTCGGAGGCCGACTGTACCACGCCGCCCGCGCGCGCGGTGACCGATCCGTGACGCGCCGATGATGGCGGCATGACCCCGCCCGCCTACCCTGGCACTGAACCCTGCCGAAGGAGGAGGAGCATGAAGGCCACCGCGTTCGTCCTGTCCGTCCTGGTCGCGGGCCTGCTGGCCGGCGGCTGCTGCAGCTCGATCCTGTGCCAGGCCACCCGCGCGGCCGAGCCGCAGCTCGCCTGCGGCGACGAGCAGCTCAAGGTGGAGAACCTGACCAGCCAGGTGGTGCGCGAGCCCGCCGACGCCCGGCGTTTCCTGCGGGTGAGCGGCTGCGGGCGCCAGGAGGTGGTGGCCTGCGCCGCGACCAACCTGCCGCCCGAGCCCGCGCAGAAGGTGCGGGGCCAGAAGCCGGCGCGGGTGACCGGCCTCGAGGTCAAGTGGGCCTGCGAGGCCATCCCGCAGACCGCGCTGCGCTTCGTCGAGGGCGGCGTGGTGGGCAGCGCCAGCGCGAACTGAGCCCTGGATCCCGGCCGCCAGCCTCCGCCCGGACCAGGGGCAGACGCGCCCCGAGCCGGACGGGCACGTCAGACGTGTGCCTGCGCTGCACACTGCCCGCCAGGGCGACGTGCATCGTTTCCGACCACCTGCGAGATCCTTCCGGGCTGGTCCAGGCTTTGCTACCTTGCCTGGCAGGTTCCTTCAACCCGAGGAGGCCGTGATGAAGACCCTGAGCACCCTGTCGATCCTGGTCCTGCTGCCGACTGCGCTGGTCCTCGCCGCCTGCGGGGAGGAGAGCGCCAACGAGCAGCTCATCGGCGCCGAGTGCGCCACGGTTGCCGATTGCGACGACGACGACGACGACACCCCGCCCCTCGAGTGCCTGACCCAGTTCGGCGGCGGATACTGCGGCCGGGCGGGCTGCAGCGCGGACGCCGACTGCCCCGAGGATTCGCTGTGCGCCGTGCTGGAGGGGGCCAACTACTGTTTCCTGGTGTGCACCGACAAGGCGGACTGCAACCAGAACCGGGACGTGGCCGACGAGGCCAACTGCTCCTCCAGCGTGGATCCCATCTCGGGCGGGGAGGCCAAGCTGTGCATCCCGCCTTCCTCCGGGGCCTGAGACCGGCGGGCCCGGCCCGCGCCCTGCCCTGACGCGCCGCGTTCACACCCCACCCCCTTCCTCGCGTAGCCCGCTTCTCACCCGCGGGTGTCTGGGTGGATGTCCCACCTCGCCGAACAGGTCTTGTTCAAAAGGCTTTCTCGGTGGGCCGGGGTGCGCCCCCGCGCTGGCACAGGTCTTGAGTCCACGTGGGACGTGGCCTGACCGCTCGAGCGAGGAGGTGGAGCATGACCTCGTCCCTGCGCTGCCAGATCCTGACCGCGCCGCCCGCCCGCCAGGGGGTGTTCGAGCAGCGGGTGGCCATCGTCATCCCGGCCCGGAACGAGGCCCGCCACCTGCCGGCGTTGCTGGCCGCCTGCCGGCAGGTGGAACCGGCGGTGATCCTGGTGGTCGATGACGCCTCCGAGGACGCCACCGCGGAGGTCCTGGAGGCGGCCTCCCGCGGGGCCGGCGCGTCCCTCGCCTTCCTGCGGAACGAGGCCAGGCTCGGCAAGCAGGGCGCGGTTCGGCGCGCGCTGCGGGCGCTCGAGCCCCTGGCGCTCGACGGCGTGGCGCTCATCGACGGCGATGGCCAGCACGACCCGGGTGAGCTGCCCGGGCTGGCCGCGCTGCTGCGTGGGCACGACCTGGTGCTCGGCGTGCGCGCGCGCACCGAGATGCCGCTCTCCCGGCGGCTGTCGAACTGGCTGGTCGATCGAGCCTTCGCCTGGCTGGCCGGCGTGGAGCTGGGGGATGTGCAGTCCGGGCTGCGGCTGATGCGGAAACCGCTGGCCGACGCGCTGGCCGCCAGGCTGCCCGGCGCCGGCGGCTACGCCCTGGAGCACGAGTCCCTGGCCGTGCTGGCAGGCTGGGCCGCCGAGCGCGGCCAGGCGCTGTCGCTCGTGGCGGCCCCGATCGCCTGCCGCTACCGGGGCTCGCGGAGCGGGATCCGCCCCTGGCACGTCGTGCAGCTCGGGGCCGAGTCGGTTCGCCAGGCGCTGCGCCTGCGGCGCGCGGGCGAGGCGCTCACCCGGCGGGAGGTGCGGCCATGCCAGCCGCTCGCCTGAGCCCGGCCGAGCGCGTGCTCACGGTCGAGATCCACGACGTGAGCCCGTGCACCTGGAGCGAGGTGCGCACGCTGCGCCAGGCGGTGGTGCGGGTGGGCGTGCCGCGGGTCAGCCTGCTGGTCATCCCGGCCCACCTGGACCCGACCGGCCTGGCCCACGATCTGCGCGCGGCGCCCGCGCTGGCCGGCTGGTTGCGCTCCGAGGCCGCCCAGGGCAGCGACATCGTGCTGCACGGCCTGACCCACCGCGCCCCCCAGCCTCCGCCGGCGGGCTGGCTGGCCTGGCTCGGCGATCGCTGCTTCGCGCGCGGCACGGCCGAGTTCGCCCACCTCCGGGCGGGGGAGGCCCGCCTGCGGCTCGAGACGGGCCAGCGCATCCTGGAGGAGTGCGGGCTGCGGCCCCAGGGCTTCATCGCCCCGGCCTGGCTGCAGAGCCAGGGAGCGCTGGAGGCGGTCGCCGCGCTCGGCTTCCGCTTCACCGCCTTCCTGAACAAGGTGGTCACCCTGGGTGGCCTCCCGCGCACCTGGCCCACGCCCGCGCTGACCTTCGACGCCCCCAACGCCCTGGTCGACCTGGGCAAGCGCGCGGTCATGCGGGGGCTGGAGGCCCTGGCCCGGGAGGCGCCGCTCGTGCGGGTGGCCCTGCACCCGGCCGACCTGCACCACGGCCGCCCCCTGGGGCACATCCTCGACCGGCTCGAGGCCCTGCTCGGCGTCCGCCGGCCGACCACCTACGCCGAGCTGCTGGCGGAGGCGGCCTGAGGGCCGTCCGGGGAGGACACCATGCGACCGCCCTCCCTGGCGCTCCGCCTGCGCAGCCTGGGGGTGAGCCTGGCCTCGACCGCGCTCGACCTGGGCCTGTTCGCCCTGCTTAGCCTGGTGCTGGTGGGCGCGCGCGGCCTGGTGCTGGCGCGCTGGGTGTGCGGGGCGCTCGGCGCCGCGGCCAACTTCCTGGCGAACCGGCGCTTCGCCTTCCGCGCCTCGGCCGAGCCCTGGGCCCGCCAGGCGGGGCGCTTCGCCGTGACCGCGGCGGTGGCGGTCAGTCTGGCCACCCTGCTGTGGTGGGCGCTGTGGCGCTGGACCGGCTGGGATCCCCGGCTGCTGCACCCCATGAGCCTGGCCGCGATCTGGCTGCTGTTCACCTTCCCCGCCATGCGTGTCTGGGTGTTCCGCGCCGTTCCCCGCGCCGGTCGGGTGTGATAGCTTGGCCGGCATGCGCGCGCTCCTCCTCGCGGGCGCGGCCGCCGTGCTCCTCGTGGGCGGGCTGGTCGCCTTCATGCTGTTCGACTCCTCCTCCGGCCCCGGCGGGCTGCCGGAGCCTGGCCCGGACGGAGACGCCGCTGCCCCAGCCCCTCCGCCGCGGGAGCGTGGTCCGCGCCCACCGGCCAGGCCGGTCGGCCTCGACGCCGGCCAGCCGCCGGCGCCGGCCGAGGCCGAGGACGAGGGCGAGGTGACCGAGCAGAACGTGCAACGCTTCGGCCAAGAGTTCGAGCGCCGCTGGTACGCCGATCGCGAGCGGCTGGGTCGCGCGCGGCACGGGGAGCTCGAGCGGCTGTGGTACGAGGGGCGCCGGCCGCGCGGCGACGCCGGGGCCCGCGAGAAGCTCGAGCGGTTGCTGGCTGAATTCCCCGACACCAACCGGGCGGGCTGCGCGGCGCTGGAGCTGGGACACCACAGGCTGCGCGACCGCGGCCTGAGCCTCGACGAGCGCCGCCGGCTGGCCGCGGACGCCTGGCGGCTGGTGGGCGAACGGCACGCGGACGCGCTGTGCGAGTACAACGCCCCGGCCGCGGGCCTGGCCAAGCTGGCGCTGGCGAACCAGGTGCTGCGCTACACCGATCCGGCCGAGGCCCGCCGGGTGCTCCAGGAGATCATCGCCAAGCACCAGGGGGAGACCGACCACCTGGGCCAGCCGCTGGAGACCACCGCCCGCAAGCTGCTGGACCTGATCCCCTGACGCGGGTGTGGCCGCCCTTCACGCTGTGCAGGCCGGCCGGGCCGGCCTCCGGGGGGGTGGCTGCCGGGATCCGGGCAGGGCTCCCCTGTGCTCTCGCGCAGTTCCCGGCCTGCCCGGCCGCGGGCATGCTCCTTGCTCGGTCACCGCCCGGCAGGAACGAACTGGTCCGCAAGCGCCAAGGGGATTCGCATGCCCAGATGGCTGTGCATGGGTCTGGTCTTCGCCCTGGCCGCCCCGCTCGTGGGCGCCTGCACCTGGCAGCAGTTCCGCGCCTCGCAGACACTGGAGGACAGGGAAGCCGGCACCCACCCCCGCGAGCTGCCCAGGCTCACGCTCCGCACCGAGGACGGCCGGGAGCTGATCGGCGAGGTGATCGGCTCGCGCGACGGCTGCGTGGTGTTCCTGCCCTTCCCCTACTTCGGCAACCCCGAGGTGCTCCTCGACCCCCTCGACATCCGCGATCTGGAGCTGATGCGCGAGGAGGGCACCTGGTCCGGACCGCTGGCAGGCTGGGGCGCGCTGGCAGGCGGCGGTCTGGCCTTCCTGGTGTCCGGGGCGATCGGGCTGGCCGGCGCGGACAGCTACGAGTACGGTGAGGTCCTGGGCGATTCGGCCCTGATCGCGCTCGCCGCCGGGGCAGGCTCGGCCCTGATCGGGCTGGTGACCGGGGTGGTGGTGGACCAGGTCCAGCAAGGCACGGCCGAGCTCGAAACGCTGACCCGCGGCGAGCGCATCGCGCTCCTGGAGGAGATCACCGGCCTGCCCGGACCGGAGGTGGGCTCGCGCTGCAGGTCCGCGGAGGAGGATCCCGGGCCGGCGCCTGCTTCGGTCCCGGCGGAGGAGCCCGCTCCCGCACCCGCGGCGGAGCCCGCTCCCGCGGAGGAACCCGCGCCCGCTCCCGCGGAGGAGCCCGCGCCCGCTCCCGCGGAGGAGCCCGCGCCCGCTCCCGCGGAGGAACCCGCGCCCGCTCCCGCGGAGGAACCCGCGCTCATCCCGGCCGTACCGCAGTGCCCTCAGGGCACCCGGGCCGCGGAGATCGCCCGGGGCGGGGGGCGGACGCAGCTCTGCGTCCGGATCGGGGAGCGCGGGATCCCCATCCCGCATGGGCCCAGCGTGGAGTGGTTCGCGAACGGGGGAAAGGCGGCCGAGGGCGAGTACCTGGACGGCGCCATGCACGGGCCGTGGACCGCCTGGCACCCCGGCGGCGGGCTGCGCATGCACGCCCTGTACGATCATGGCCGGCGCTGCGGTATCTGGACCGAATACGACCCGGCGGGCGAGGAGCAGCGCGTGGTGGAGTTCGCCCCGTGTGCCGGAGGGAGGTCGCCATGAGACCCTGCCTGAAGCGCGTCGTGGCCCTCGGGCTCGCGGCCCTGTGGCTGGCCGGGTGCACCTCCGGCAAGTACGTCTCGATCCACGAGCCGGAGCGCATCGCCTCGGCCGACTCCATCCGGGTGACCACGGCGGACAAGGGCGAGCTCGAGCTCGACCAGGCGCGCGTGGAGGGCAAGGCCCTGGTGGGCCTCGGTCCGGACGGCAAGCCGCTGGTGCTGCCGGTCGAGTCGATCTCCTCGATCTACGCCACCGACTGGAGCCAGACCCGCATCGCCGTGGCCCTGGTGGCGCTCGGCATCCTGGCCGCGGCGGTCGGGGTGGGCGCCGGCCTGCTGGCCGGCGAGGACGACTACGGCGACTGACCAGCCCGTCTGGAGCGGCCGCGGGAGAGGAGCCATCCCAGAGCCAGGAGCAGCCCGCCCGGACCGGGGCCGCCAGCGCCGCAGCCGCACCCGCCTCCGAGCGAGGCGTCCGCGTCGCCCGCGGAGTCAGCGCCGGCGCCGTCGGCGTCGCCGTCCTCGGGGCCGGCGTCGGCCTCCTCGCCGGCGTCCTGCCCGTCGTCTCGTCCACCGTCCTCGGCGTCCGCGCCCCCATCCCCTCCGTCGTCGGGGGTCTGGCCGAGCAGCTCCTCGATCCTGTCGGCCAGACCGGCCCGGGCGGCGAGGAGCTGCTGCGGCGTGACGGAGGCGGCCTCGTAGGGCGCGGGGAAGAGGGCGTCGGCCGCCTGGTGGGCGTACGCGCAGTCCCCCAGCTCACACAGCAGGTGGAGCAGCTCGTAGTCCTCCAGGCCCTCGCGCACCAGCTTCAGGCGGATCGACTCGATCGGGATGTGCTCGCTGCCGCCGATCCGGTCGGGCGTGCCGGGGTAGAACAGGGTGCCGTCCCCGTTGCCCGAGAAGTCGCACTGGTCGTCCCAGGCGGTGGGCAGCGCGTAGGTGCTCTCGAAGTACAGCTCGCCCGTCACCTCGAAGCGGAAGGAGAGCCACTCCATGGCCCGGTTCTGCACGGCCGACGCGTCGATCATCAGCGAGGGCCAGCCGGTGAAGTAGGCGTCGTCGGTGGGTGCGCACCCGTCTCCGCAGCCGTGCGACATGCAGGACTGGTACATCCACAGCTCCTTCTCCGGCCCGAGGGCCAGGAAGGCGTCGTAGTCCGGCCGCCGGTTGCTCCCGCCGCGGTCCTGCATGTAGTTCACGATCGGCACCGCGATGTCGATGGAGCCGGCCAGGGCCTGCGCCTCGATCTCGTCGATGTCCGTGGTCACCAGGGTGCGCAGGCCGGCGGCGTGCGGTCCGGCGGCCAGCGCGGGGATCTCGTCGAAGCCACAGCCCTGCGGCGGCTCGTCGCAGGTGTAGTCGAAGAGCCGGTCGAGCCAGCCGCGCGCCTGGAAGTGATCGCGCCACAGGATCATCTCCGCCGGGTCGCCCGTCTGCAGGCGCAGCGTCGTCTGCCTGGCGCCGGCCAGCCGGGTGGTCGCCGTGCCGTCCAGCAGCGGCGCGTAGGCGGCGTCGAACCGGCTCCAGTCCTCGCCGTCGGGTCCGTAGTACACCACGCTGTCGAGGGAGACGCGGTGCTCCAGGGCGGCGCGGCCGTACAGGACCAGGAAGCGCTCGGTGCCCGGATCGCCGCAGGCCTCGTACGAGCCGAGGTGGGCGGCGCAGACGTTCCAGCGCACCCCGAAGGCGGACTTGAGGGTCGCGGTCGAGGGCAGCGCGAAGCCGCGCACGCGCAGCTCCACGGGCACGGAGGTCGCGGGCAGGCCGACGCCGGTGACGGTCAGGGCGCCCGCGTACCGGCCGGCCGGGGCGCCGGGGGGGACGAACACCTCGGCCCACACGGCCCGCAGCTCGCCGGCGGGCACGTCGAAGGGGAAGGCGTCGCGCGGCTCCCCGAAGTAGGCGTCGCGGGCGGGGATGAGCGGATCCGGCCAGGGGCCGGTCGCCCCCTCCGCGTTGGAGGGGACCACCACCTGGTAGAGCCCCTCGCGGTAGAGCAGGACGTGGTCCGCGCCGATGGACGCGCCGGCGGGGCCGACCAGATCCGAGCTCGCGACGCTCACCTCCGTCACCCCCGTGTCCCCGCCCTGGATCCAGACCTGGAACGGCTCGAACTCGTTCCGGGCGGCGTCGAGGGAGGCGCTGGCCACCGGGGGAGGGGAGTCGCCCGGCCGCAGCTTGACCAGCCCGGAGGCCACCCCGACCGAGGGTGGCGCAGCCTGCGCCTGGACCGCGAGGCAGGTGAGGATGCAGGTGAGCGCGAGATCCCTGGTGCCCATGTCCCCTCCTTGGGCCGACGCCCGTCCTGAGCAGGCAGGCCGGAGCGCGGGTCAGAGCGGCCCCACGCTCTCCTGATCCAGGAGAAGGTCGACCACGTTCCCCAGCTCGCGGGAGATCATGCGGAAGACCTCGGCGGCCTTGCCGGAGGCGCGCAGCTTTTCGAGCTCGGCCACGAGCTGCTGCAGCCGCGCGACGGCCTCCGCCACCCGGGCGGCCGAGTCGGGCTCCTGCGCCGGCGCCGGTCCCGCCTTCAGCGCCGCGAGCCTGAGCTCCGCCGCGTGCAGATCCTCGGACAGCATGCGCAGGTGGTCGGCGAGCACCTTGTTCTGGTTCCGCACCCAGCCGCGCTCGATGGCCGCCTCGATGCGCTTGACGATGGCGGCGATCTCGGTGAAGGGCTTGGTGACGTAGCTGAAGGCCCCCAGATCCATGGCCTGGATGGCCGACTCCATCGAGCCGTAGGCGGTGATGACGATGAACTCGGTCAGGGGCCACAGCGCCTTGCCCTGGCGCAGGACCTCCAGCCCGTCGAGCCCGGGCATGTTCTTGTCCAGCAGGACCAGGTCGTACTCCTTGGCCTTCAACGCCGCGAGGGCCTCGCTCCCGTCCCCGGCCTCGTCCACCGACAGGTAGCCGTGGGCCTTGAGGATCGAGCGCAGGAGCTTGCGGGTGGTCTCGTCGTCGTCCACCACCAGGATCTCGTAGAAGTCCTTGGGGGGCTCCTCGATCTCCCAGGCCTTGGCGGTCGCGGCCGCCTCGGGGACGTCCTCGGACCTGTCCGGCGGATCGGCTGGCTGCATGCCTGCCATCCTCGACGAGCCCGGGGCGATCGTCAAGGGGACCGCGCGCGGGCGTGGCCTGGCCCCAGCCTGAATTCGGTTGGCACCCAGGCGGGGCTGTGGCATGGTCCGGACCATGGTGCACGCGCGCACGCGCCTGGCCGTGCTGGCCTCGGGCTCGGGCACGAACCTCCAGGCCATCCTGGACGCCTGCCAGGATCCGGCCTTCCCGGCCGAGGTGGCCGTGGTGCTCTCCAACGTGTCCGGGGCCAGGGCCCTCGAGCGGGCCTCCCTGGCCGGCGTGCCGGCCCGGCTGGTGCCGCACCGCGGGCAGCCCGATCGCGAGGCCCACGAGCAGGCGGTGCTGCGGGTCCTGGCGCCCCACCAGCCGCTCGACTTCCTGGTGCTGGCCGGCTACATGCGCGTGCTGTCCCCGCTGCTCATCCGCGCGTTCCGCCGGCCGGACGGGCTGCCGGGGGTCGTCAACATCCACCCGGCCGACACGCACGCCTACCAGGGCGCCCACGGCTACGAGTTCGCCCTGGGGCTGCTGCCCGGGCACCCGGCGCGCTTGCCCGGGACGCACATCACCGTGCACTTCGTGGACGAGGGCGTGGACACCGGCCCGATCATCGCCCAGCGGCCGGTGGAGGTGCGCCCAGAGGACGGGCTGGACGAGCTCCGCGCGCGCGGGCTGGCCGTGGAGCACGACCTGTACCCCGAGGTGATCCGCTGGCTGGCCGAGGGCCGGGTGCGGCTCGAGGGCGGCGAGGTGCGGGTGGACGGCGCCCGCCGGGAGGAGAGGGCATGAGCGTGAACGTGGTCCGGGAGGCGGACAAGTGGGTGCGCGTGCGGCACGCGCTCGTCAGCGTGACCGACAAGCGCGGGCTGCAGATCCTGGCGTCCGGCCTGTTGAACATGGAGCCGGACTGCCGCATCTTCTCTACCGGCGGCACCTACGCCGCCCTGCGCGAGCTGCTGGGACCCGAGCGCGCCGCGCGCCACCTGGTGCAGGTGTCCGACTACACCGGCCAGCCCGAGACCCAGGGCGGCCTGGTCAAGACGCTCGACTTCAAGATCTACCTGGGGCTGCTGACCGAGACCTACAACCCGGACCACCAGGCGGATCTGGCCCGCACGGCGGCCGTGCCGATCGACATGGTGGTGGTGAACCTGTACCCCTTCGCCCAGACCGTGGCGCGGCCCGGGGCCACGCCGGAGGAGGCCCGGGCCAACATCGACATCGGCGGCCCCTGCATGATCCGCGCCGCTGCCAAGAACTACCTGCGGGTGGCCGCGGTGACCGATCCGTCCGACTACGAGCCGCTGGTGCGCAGGATGCGCGCGAACGGCGGCCGCCTCGATCTGGCCGCGCGCTTCGAGCTGGCGCAGAAGGCCTTCCGCCACACGGCCGAGTACGATCAGGCCATCGCCGCCTACCTGGCGGCCCGGCCGCCGGCCGAGGTGGAGGCCTGCTACCAGCTCCGCGGAGGGCAGTGACATGGCGCAGGACCTCAAGGCGGCCTACCGCACCATCGTCGACGAGCACTTCCCCGAGCGGCTCGAGATCGCCTACGTCTGGGAGGAGCGCCGGGAGCTGCTGGTCTACGAGAAGGTGCGCTGGGACGTGGAGGGCGAGCGGCGGGGGCTGCGCTACGGGGAGAACCCCGGGCAGCCGGCGGCGCTCTACCGCCTGGTGAACGGCAACCTGGTGGTGGGCGACGTGCGCGTGGTGGGACCGGGCCAGGGCCTGGTGACCGACGCCACGCTGCACCAGTTCGGCAAGCACCCCGGCAAGATCAACCTGACCGACGCGGACAACGCGCTGAACATCCTGCGCTACCTGACCGACCGGCCGGCCTGCGCCATCATGAAGCACAACAACCCCTCGGGCGTGGCGCTGGCGGAGCGGCTGGTGGACGCCTACCTCCGGGCGGAGGCGGCCGATCGGGTGGCGGCCTTCGGCGGCTGCATCGCCCTCAACCGGCCGGTGGATCGCGAGACGGCCGAGGCCATCTCGGCGCGCTACGCCGAGGTGGTGGTGGCCCCGGGCTTCGAGGCGGGCGCGGTCGAGGCGCTGGCCCGCCGCAAGAACCTGCGCATCATGGAGATCCGCCGCATGGCCCGCCTGGCCGAGCTGGCCCCGCAGCGCTTCGTGGACGTGAAGAGCTTGCTGGACGGGGGGCTGGTGCTGCAGCTCAGCTACGTGCCCGAGGCCAGGCGGCCCGAGGACTTCAGGACGGCCGAGGTGGTGCACAAGGGCCAGACCTACCGGGTGGCGCGCGAGCCCAGCCCGCGTGAGCGGGTCGACATGGCCTTCGGCTGGGTGGTCGAGGCCGGGGTCAGCTCCAACTCGGTCCTGTACGTCAAGGACGGGGTGACCGTGGGCATCGGCACGGGCGAGCAGGACCGGGTGGGGGTGGCCGAGATCGCCCGGGACAAGGCCTACCGCAAGCTGGCCGACCACCTGTGCTTCGAGCGCCACCAGAAGCCCTACCACGAGATGGCCGACCTCGAGGCGCGCGCGGCCGTGGACGCCGAGGTGCGCGCGGCGCACGGCGGGCTCGAGGGCGCGGTGATGATCTCGGACGGGTTCTTCCCCTTCCGCGACGGGCTGGAGGTGGGCCTGCGCGAGGGCGTGCGCGCCGTGGTCCAGCCGGGCGGCTCGCTGAACGACCACGAGGTGATCCAGGCCTGCAACCAGTTCGGCGCGGCCATGGCCTTCACCGGGCAACGATCCTTCAGGCACTGAGCGGGCGCGGGGCATGCGGTCCACAGGGGACGAGCAGCGCCTCGAGCAGGGTCAGCGCCTGGGGCGCTACCTGATCCTGTCCACGCTGGGCGACGGCCCCTCCGGGGTGGTCTACGCGGCCTACGATCCGGAGGCGGATCGCAAGGTCGCCCTCAAGCTGCTGCGGCCCGCGGGGGAGGGGGCGGCCCGGGCCGAGGCCCTGGCCACCGAGGCCCGCAACGTGGCCCGGCTGGCTCACCCCAACGTGGTGCGCGTGCTGGACGTGGGCCGGCACGGGGCCGACTGCTTCGTGGTGATGGAGTTCGTGCGCGGCCTGAGCCTGGACGCCTGGCTGGCCCGGGCGGGGGCCCACTGGCGGCCCCTGCTGGAGGTCGTTCGCCAGGCCGGGCGCGGGCTGGCCGCCGCCCACCGGGCCGGGCTGGTGCACCGCGGGTTGAAGCCGCAGAACATCCTGGTCGGTGAGGACGGCCGGGTGCGGGTGACCGACATCGGGCTGACCCGCACGCTGGAGCCCGAGGCGCGCGCCGGCGCGGCCGACCCGGCGGTGCTCGGGTACCTGGCCCCGGAGCAGCTCGCGGGCGAACGGGCGGATGCCCTGTCCGACCAGTTCGCGCTGTGCGCCACGCTCTACGAGGCGCTGTACGGGGTGCGTCCGTTCGCAGGCGCGGGGCCGGGCGAGCTGCGGGCCGCCATCGCGGCGGGTCGCCTGCAGACGCCGCTGCGCTCGGCCATCGTGCCGGCCTGGTTGCGGGAGGCCGTGCTGCGCGGCCTGCAGGCCGAGCCGCGCCGCCGCTTCGCCAGCCTGGATGCGCTGCTCGACGGCCTGACTCCGGCCCCGCGCCGGCGCCGGCGCTGGTTGCTGGCGACCGGCCTGGTGGCGCTCGGCTGCCTGGGCGCGCTGCTCGCCCTGTCGCTCGGCCTGGGCGCGCGGCCGGACTGCCCGGACGCGGCCGTGGAGGCCGCCGGGCTGTGGGACCCCGCCCGCCAGGCGGCCGGCCGGACCGCCTTCGCCGCCTCCGGCCGCGCCCACGCGCCGGCCACCTGGGAGCGCGTCCGGGCGGTGCTCGCGGCCTGGGCCGGGCGCTGGGGCGAGGCCCGCCGGCAGACCTGCCTGGCGGCCGGGCCAGGCGCCCGCTGCCTGGCGGTGCGCCGGGCGGAGTTCGAGGCCCTGACCGGGGCGCTGGAGTCCGCCGACGGGCCGGTGGTGGATCGCGCGGCGCAGGCGGTGGATGCGCTGGGCGACCCGGGCGCCTGCCTCGCCGCCGGGGCCCCCGGCGGCGAGCCCCCGGCGGAGCCCCGGGAGGACGGCGTGCGGGCCGAGCTGGGCAGGGTGCGGGCCCTGTGCGCCATCGGGCGGGGGGTGGCGGCCTGGGAGCTGGCCGAGCGTGCCCTGGGGGAGGCCCGGCAGCTCGCCCGGCCGGAGCTCGTGTCGGCGGCCCTGCTCGAGCGCGCCCTCACGCGCCGGGCCGCGGGGCCCGCGACCGTCCAGGGCCAGGACGCGGACCTCGAGGACGCGCAGTGGGAGGCGCTGGCCGGGCGCGATCTGGCGGGCGCCGCCGCGGCCGCGGTGGCGCGGGTCGAGCTGGCCGCCGACGCGGGGGCCCTCGGCACGCGCCAGCGCTCCGCCGAGGCCCTGCTGCGCGGCCTCGCGGGCGCGTCACCGCGGGAGGCTCGCCGGCTCGAAGCGGACCTGGCCGAGGGCCTCGGCCGCGCCGAGGCGCGTCTGGGGCGACTCGGGCCGGCCGCGGAGGCGTACACCCGGGCCCTGGGGCTGCGGGAGCAGCTGCACGGGCCGCAGGCCTGGCCCGTGGCGGAGGCGGCCCGGGCGCTGGCCGACGTGCTGGACGAGCTCGGGCGGGGGGCGGAGGCGCTGGCGCACCGGCGCCGGGCGCTGGAGGCGGCCGAGGCCAACCTGGGCCCAGAGCACCTGGCGCTGCTCGACTTCTTCCTGCCCTGGGCCTCGGGGTTGCGGGCGGCGGGCCGCCTCCAGGAGTCGCTGGAGGTGGCCACCCGGGCGGCGGCGCTGGCCGAGGCGGCCCTGGGGCCGGCCGATCCGCGCGCGCTGCGGGCCGCCGTGGAGCGGGGCCGGGCGCTCCAGCGGCTCGGCCTGGTGACCGAGGCCCGCCCGATCCTGGAGCGCGCCCTCGGGGCGCTGGCGAACCCGACCACGGTCGGGCTCGAGGGCGAGCCCGAGGCCCTGGAAGCCCTGGGGTGCTTCGGCCTGGAGGCCGGGGACCTGGAGGCCGCCCTGGCCGCGCTGGAGCTCGCGCTCGCGTCCCGGCGCGCCGTCCAGGGCGAGGACTCGCCGGACACGGGCCGCCTGCGCGTGCTGCTCGGCGACGCGCGCCGGCTGCGCGGGGAGCTGCCCGAGGCCTTCCAGGAGTACCAGGGCGCGCTGGCCTGCCTGGAGCGCGCCCTGGGGGCGGCGCACCCGGCGCTGGCCGCGCCGCTGCTGGGGCTGGGACGGGTGCACCTGGTCCAGGGGCAGGCCGACGCCGCGGTGGCCCCGCTGGAGCGGGCGCTCGAGCTGCGGGAACGCGCGGCGGGCGAGCCGCGCGGCCTGGCCGAGGCGCGTTTCGCGTTGGCCAGGGCGTTGCTGCGGGCCCGGCCCGGAGAGCGAGCCAGGGCGCGGAGCCTGGCCGAGGCCGCCCGGGCCGACTTCGCCGCGGAGGGCGAGGCCGACCAGGCCGCCGAGGTGCAGCGCTTCCTGGCCTCGGCGCAGCCTTGAGACGGCGGCTGGGTTTTTGACAGGTGCGCACCTGCGTGACATCGTGAGCGGAGTGAACCCTGACCTCGCACCCGCCTTGGGGGAGGCGGGTGCACCATGAGGTCGCCGTGACGCGCTTCCGCCTCCTGGCCGTGCTGCCCTTCCTCTACCTGGTGCCGTTCGTGGCCCTGGAGCGCTGGCTGGCTGGCGGCGAGTCCTACGGGCTGTTCCTGCGCGTCGAGATCGAGCTGGTCAAGCTGATCGGCCTGGCGGGAGGCCTGGTGGCCGCCTGGTCCTTCAGCCGCGGCGAGTACCTGCGCCGGGCCTGGCTGTGGACCGCGGCCTGCAGCGGGCTGCTGCTCGTCGCCGACGCGGCCCTGCTGCTCTCGTCCGCGGGCGCCCCGATCGCCCTGGTCGGCCCGCTGCGGGGCGGGCTGGTGCTGGCGGCCAACACCTTCCAGGCCATCGGGCTGTACATGCTCGCCAACGCCTGGGCCCGGGCCGGGCTGGAGCTGCCCGGGCCGCGCTGGACCCGCCCGGCCGCCTACGCCGTGGCCTGCGCGCTGGCGCTGGCGGTGGCCGCGCCGGCGCTGGTGGTGGAGGGGCGCGGGTTGCTGGCCGGCGACTGGGAGAGCGCCGTGGGCACGGCCTCGAGCCTGGGCGACGCGGTCTGCCTGACGCTGCTCGCCCCGCTGCTGCTCTCCTACCTGGCCTTCCGCGGCGGGCGCATCGGCTGGGTGTGGCTGCTGCTGGTGGCCAGCGGGCTGGCCTGGCTGGTGTGGGACGGGGTGGTCGCCTACGGCCCCGCCCTGGGCCTGCCCGGAGACATGGTCGACCTGGTCAGCGAGAGCTGCCGCGCGCTCGGGTGCTGGCTCACCCTGAGCGCGGGTCTGGCCCAGCGCTGGGCCGTGCAGGGCTGAGACCGGCGCTGCCCGCGGAGAGCGATCCACGTGCTCTGCCTCTTCACCTCGCTGTGGCTCGTGTGCTCGGCCGCCGCCGTCGCGGCGCCCGCGGCCGCGCACGAGCCCTGCGCGCCGCCGCCCGCGGGGATGGTGTGCGTCCCCGGCGGACCGGCCGTGCTGGGGGACGAGCGCAGCCCGGGCGCCAGGCCCCGGGTGCGGGCGGAGGTGTCCACCTTCTACCTGGACCAGCGCGAGGTGACCAACCGGGCCTACGCCGCCTGCGAGCAGGCCGGCTCCTGCCCCCGCCGTCCACCCCTGCCGGCCATGTGGCAGGGCCAGGCCGGGGACGACCAGCCCGCGGTGGCGGTCTCCTGGGAGGGCGCCCGGCGCTTCTGCCTGTGGGCCGGCAAGCGCCTGCCCAGCGAGGCGGAGTGGGAGAAGGCCGCGCGCGGGGGGCTCGAAGGGCGGAGCTACCCCTGGGGGGAGGAGCCGCCGAGCTGCGAGCGGGCCGCCTTCCGCGGCTGCGAGCCCGGGATCACCCGGCCGGTGGGCTCGCTGCCGCCCGGGGCCTACGACCTCCACGACCTGGCCGGCAACGCGGCCGAGTGGGTCCGGGACTGGGCCAGCCCGTGCCGGACCGGCTGCGCCGGGGCCTGCGGCCCGGCCTGCCAGGGCCGCGACCCGCTCGGGCCCTGCCGCGGTCTGGCCAAGTGCCCCGGCAGGACCAGGCGCCTGGCCAAGGGCGGCTCCTTCGCCCAGCCGGGCGAGACGCTGCGGGCCGCGGCGCGCATGCCGCTCCCCCCCACCGCCACGCTGGCCGGGGTGGGTGTCCGCTGCGCGTCGGACTCCCCGCGGCTGACGCCCTGGCCGCCGCTGCAGCTCCGCGATCCGCTGCCCCCGCCGCCCGATCCCGCGCCGCCGAGCGCCGAGGAGCTGGCCATCTTCCGCGCCGTGCCGCCCGACCCCGACGTGCTGAAGATCCCCAGGTGCGATCGGGTGGGCAAGGCCACCTCGACCTGCCGCGATCCGATGACCTACCTGTCCACCAACGAGAAGGCCCACCGCGTGTGGGCTCCCTACATCCGCAACCTGGGCGGCGGGTACGTGGGGCTCGGCCCGGCGCAGAACTACCACCTGATCTCCGCGGCCCGCAGCCAGTGGGCCTGGCTGTTCGACTACGACCCCTTCGTGATCCACATGCACTGGCTGCTGCGCGAGGTGGCGCTGCTCGAGCCCGACGTGGAGTCCTTCGTGGAGGCCTTCTCCCTGCGGTCCTGGCAGCGCACCCGCGCCCGGGTGGCCGAGGCGATGAAGGACCGGCCCAGGGAGCGCCGCAAGGCGCTGCAGATCCTGGAGTGGGCGCACAAGCTGCTGCACTTCAACCTCCACAAGTACAGGAGCCCCGAGCGCTGCGTGGATCCGGGTTTCGGCTGGCTGTGCAACCAGGAGAACTACCGCTACGTGCGGCTGCTCTTCCAGCAGGGGCGCATCCTGGCGGTCGAGGGCAACATGCTGACCGACGTGGCCCTGCCGGCCATCGCCCGCGCGGCCGAGCGCCTGGGCGTCCCGGTGCGGGTGTACTACCCCTCCAACGCCGAGGAGATGTGGGCGCTGGCCCCGCGCTACTGCCAGAACGTGCGCGGCCTGCCCTTCGACCTGCGCTCGGTGGTGCTGCGCACGGCCTACTCCGCCAACCGCCCCGGGACCCACGACGGGCTGTGGCACTACCTGGTGCACGGCGGCCAGGCGTACCAGCGCGCGCTGGCCACGCGCTGCGGGACCTGGGTGCAGGGCTTCCTCGACGAGCGCCTGCCGACCCCCGAGCCGTGGCTGAGCGTCATCCGCTTGCCCGGGGCGGAGACGCCTGGCGGGGCGAGCCCATGAGACCCGGCTCGCTGCACCTGGGGTTGCTCGCCGGGCTCGCCGTGGGGCTCGGCGCGGCGGGCGCGGGCGCCTTCCCGGCGGCCGCCCAGGGCGAGGAGGAGCGCGTGCCGCTCGGGCCGGCCGGCCTGCTGCACGGACCCTGGCTCGAGGTGGACGGCGCGATCAGCCTCGAGCCGCCCACCCCTGGGCGCCACCTGTGGCTGTCGGCCGCCTCGGCGGAGGGGTTCGTGCGCGCGCGGGTGCGCGGCGCCGGCCGCGCCGACCTGGCCATCCTGTTCCGCGCCCAGCTCGTCCGCCCCGAGCTGGCCCGCGTCCAGGGCTACGGCTTCTCGCTGCAGCAGGAGAAGGGCTACATCGACTTCCTGCGCTGGGATCCGGTCGGGGTGCGCGACCCCGGGGTGCGCCTCGCGGTCCCCGCCCTGGTGGGCCGCGGCGAGCTCGAGGTGTGCCTGTGGCTGGCGGGCCCGCGCTTCGTGGCCCAGGTCTACGACGGGGTGTCCAAGGAGCTGCTGGGCAGCCTGGCCTGGAGCGATCCCAGCTACCGCCAGGGCGCGCTCGGCCTGTACCTGCGCCTGCGGGAGGGCGAGGCGGCGCCGCGGGTGGAGGTCCGCACCCTGGCCCCGGCCCTGGAGGGGAGCGCGCCCGCGGAGCGCCCCTGGCTGGCCAGCCGCTGGCTGACCCGGCTGCCGAAGGCGGACTGGGCGCGCGTGCCGCCCGAGGCGCGGGTGCGCCTGCGCCGGGCGCCCGACCCGCGGGCCGGGCCGGACGAGGTGGCGCTGGTGACCGACGAGGTCGGGCTCGAGGTGCTGCGGGGGCTGGGCCTGGGCGCGCAGCCGGCCACCCCCGGGGTGCCCTACCGGCTGGAGGCCGGCTCGCTGGCCGCGCGCGGCGCGCCGCGGGTGGCGCGCGGGCGGGTGGAGCTTCCCCGCGGGCTCCGGGATCCGGAGCAGGTCGCGGCGGCCATCCGGGCCATCGCCCGGGCCCACCCGCGGCGGACCCGGCTGCTCGAGCTGGGGCCGAGCGGGGAGGGCCGGCCGATCCTGGGGCTGCGCCTGGCCGACGACCCCGACGACCGCCTGCGGCCGGCGGTGCTGCTGACCGCGGCCCACCACGGCCGCGAGCTGGCCACGCCCGAGTTCGTCCTGGACGCGGCGCTGGAGCTGCTGCAGGGGGACGATCCGCGCGCCCGGGCGTGGCTGGCCGGCCTGGCCGTGGTGGCCGTGCCGCTGGTCAACCCCGACGGGGCGGAGGCCTTCTGGCACCTGGGCGACCAGTTCGGCCGCAAGAGCCGGCGCGTGGCCGCCTCGGGCCAGCGGCTGAACAGCGGTGTGGATCTCAACCGCAACTACCCGTTCCGCTGGGGCAGCCTGGAGACGCGCTTCAACACCTCGCTCGCCGAGAGCGACTTCTACCGCGGCCCGGCCCCGGCCTCGGAGCCCGAGGTGCAGGCCATGCTGCGGCTGGCCGAGGCCGAGCGCTTCGTGGCCAACCTGTCCTACCACGGGGCCGCCACGCGGCTGCTGGTGCCCTACACCGTGCCCGGCGTGCCCGATCCCGCGCCCCACACCGCGCTCATCCTGGGCGAGGAGCTGGTGCGCGGGCTGGAGCACCGCTTCGGCTCCCAGCGCTACACGCTGGTGCGCGGCCTGTACCCGGTGGACGGCGTGGAGCAGGACCACCTGTTCCACGCCTTCGGCACCCTGGCCTACCTGCTGGAGGTGCCCTGGAACCGGCCCGAGGCGAAGAAGCTCGAGGAGGAGCTCGTCCACAGCCGGCCCGCCTGGCAGTACCTGCTGGAGCGCTGGCTGGCGGGGCCCTCGCTGACGGTGGCCGTGCGCGACGCCCAGGGCGCCCCGCTCGAGGCGACGGTGGAGATCGCCGAGCTCAGCCTGCGGGCGGGCGAGCGCTGGACCACCCAGCCCGGCACCGGGCTGCTGCACCGCTACCTGCCCGCCCCGGGCCGCTACACGGTGCGCGCCGAGGCGCAGGGCCGGCGGGCGGAGGGCCGCGTGGAGGTGCTGAAGGGGGTCGCGCGGCTCGAGCTCAGCCTGTGAGCGCGCGGGGCGCGGACGCGGGCGGGCTCACTCGACGCAGTAGGCGACGGTGCGTTCGTCCTCGTCCACGCCGGTGGCGCAGCCCGAGAAGCCCTCGGCCCGGCAGTCCACCTGGCGGCGCTCGCCCAGCAGGCAGAAGCTCACCACGCCACCCTGGCAGGTCTCGTTGCCCGACATGACGCACTCCTGGCTGGCGGGCTGGCAGATGGCCGAGCCGGACTGCTGGTCGAGCGCGCACTCCATGTCCGGGTGCATGAGCTTGCAGTCCAGCCCCGACTCCTTGCCGCGGTTGCAGGTCACCATGCGGGAGCCCTCGCAGCGCCCGGTGAAGGTGGCCTCGTCGCAGACCGCCCCGGTGCCGATGCAGGCCAGGCCGCCGTCCTCGGGGTCGGTGCCGCAGGTGCCGCCGGCCCGCGTCTTGCAGATCCAGGTGCCGCCCGAGGTGGTGCAGCCGTAGCCGAGGTAGAAGGTGCAGTCGGTGGCCTGGACCACGCCGCTGTCCTCGTCGCAGCGCCGGAGCACGCTCCCGTCGCACACGTCCGGGTCGGTCCCGAAGGTGCAGGGCTCCAGGCCGCAGCCCGCGCCGGCCTCGGTCTGGCCGCACACCTGGCCGGCCGCGGCGCAGTCCCAGGCCTCGGGCGTCTCCGCCGGGTAGCCGTCGCACTCGACCAGCACGTCCCCGCTGCAGCGCTGGCCGGGGCCGGCGCCCTCGCAGGCCTGGGCCTCGGAGGCGCTGGCCAGCACGCAGGCGCGCATGGCGTCGCAGTCCGCCGCGGCCCAGATGCACGCGACCATGTCCTCCACCGCCGCGGCCATCGGGTCGCCCAGCAGCGTGGCGAGATCGCCCTCCTGGTAGACCAGCAGCGTGTTGCAGATGTCTCCCAGCGAGGTGGCCCCGCCGGCGCAGGTCGAGGCCATGGCGCAGCGGTGCAGCAGGCCCGCGGGGTCCGAGCGGCTCTTCTCGTCGCAGGAGAGCGAGGCGGCCCCGAGCGCCAGGAGCCCCAGGACGACGGACACGGATCGCAGCGTGCGGCTCATCGTTCACCTCCCGGGTCGGACATCGAGGGACGCAGGTAGTCTAACCCGCGCGGCGCTCGGCGGCCAGCACGGTGTTGTGCATCAGCATGCTGATGGTCATGGGGCCGACGCCGCCCGGCACCGGGGTGAGGAAACCGGCCTTCTCGGCCACCGGCCCGAAGTCCACGTCCCCGCACAGCACGGCCTTGCCGCGCGCGTCCAGGCCCACGCGGTTCACCCCCACGTCGATGACCGCCGCGCCCGGCTTGACCATGTCCGCGGTCACCGCCCGCGGTTGGCCCATGGCCGCCACCAGCACGTCCGCCCGGCGGCAGTGCTCGGCCAGCCCGCGCGTGCGCGAGTGGCACACGGTCACGGTCGCGTCCCCGCCCGGACCCTTCTGCGACAGGAGGATGCTGAGCGGCCGGCCCACGATGCGGCTGCGGCCGAGCACCACCACCTCGCGGCCCGCGAGCGGCACGCCCGCGCGCACCAGCAGCTCCCGCACCCCGGCCGGGGTGCAGGGCACGAACCCGGGCCGGCCGAGCGCCAGGCGGCCGGCGTTGACCGGGTGGAAGCCGTCCACGTCCTTGTCCGGGTCGATGGCCTCGATCACCCGATCCTCGTCCACCTGGGCGGGCAGCGGGAGCTGCACCAGGACGCCGTGCACGGCCGGATCCGCGTTGAGCCGGGCGAGCAGCTCGAGCAGCGCCGCCTGGGGCGTGTCCGCGGGCAGATCGTGATCGAGCGCCCGGATGCCGAGCTCCGCGGCCGCCTTGCGCTTCCCGCGCACGTAGGACTGCGAGGCCGGATCCGCTCCCACCAGCACCACCGCCAGCCCGGGCACGACGCCGCGGGCGGCGAGCGCTACCACGCGCGCGCGGATCTCCAGGCGCAGCGCGCTGGCCACCTCGGCGCCGCGGATGAGGGTCGCCGCCATGTCAGGCCTCCTCGCCCGGGCGCGCGCCGACGGGGCCCAGCGCGGCCTCCAGCGCCGCCCACTCCTCGTCGGGCATGCGGAAGGAGTGCGCCTCGTCCGGGAAGCTCCGGGCGCGCACCTCGGCGCAGTACGCCCCCAGCGCGCGCTCGATCTCCCGGCCGAGCTCGGCGTAGCGCTTCAGGTGCCTGGGCTGGAAGTCAGGCTCGAAGCCCAGCAGATCGTGGAACACCAGCACCTGGCCGTCGGTGCCGGCGCCGGCCCCGATGCCGATGGTGGGGATGCGCAGGCGCCGGCTCACCAGGGCGCCCAGCCGCGCCGGCACCAGCTCGAGCACCAGCAGGAACGCGCCGGCGGCCTCGAGCTCGAGCGCCCCGTCGAAGATGCGCCTGGCGGCCTCGGCCGTGCGGCCCTGCAGCTTGTAACCCCCCAGCATGCCGGCCGTCTGCGGGGTGAGCCCGAGGTGGCCGACCACCGGCACCCCGGCCTCGGTGAGCGCCCGCACCGTGGCCACGTGGGGCCCGGCGCCCTCCAGCTTCACCGCCTGGGCCCCGGCCTCCTTGAGGAAGCGCACCCCGTTGCGCACGGCCTCCTCGCGCGAGATCTGGTAGGAGCCGAAGGGCATGTCGGCCACGACCAGGGCGCGGCTCGCGCCGCGGCTCACCGCCCGGGTGTGGTGCAGCATCTCCTCCATGGTCACCGGGAGCGTGTCCCGGTGCCCCAGCACCACGTTCGACAGGCTGTCGCCTACCAGGATGGCGTCCACCCCGGCCCGATCGGCCAGGCGGGCGCAGGGGGTGTCGTAGGCCGTCAGCATGGTGATCGGCCGGCCCGCCCGCTTCATGTCCAGGAAGTCCGTCAGCTCGACGCGGGTCGTGTCCTTGGCGTCCATGGGCAGCTCGCTTTCTGGTCGCCGCCCGGCGCAGCGGAGCGGAGCAGGGTCGGCGCCAACGCCAGTCATTCCAAGCCGGCCCGCGGATGTCAACCCCGGGCGGGCGGCGGCGGACCAGGGCGGTCGCAGCGCCCGCCGCCCGGGTTGACCCACGACGACGGGCGGGCGTACAGATCCCTCATGCGCGTGGCGGTGATAGGCCCGGGCGCCCTGGGCTGCCTGTTCGCGAGCGTCCTGCAGGAGGGCGGCCTGCCGGTGACCCTCCTCGACCACCGGCCGGAGCGCGCCGAGCGGCTGCGCCGCGAGGGGCTCCGGCTGCGGGAGGGCCCGGCCGGGAAGGCCCGCCGGGTGAAGCTCGCCTGCACCACCGCCCCCCGGCACATCGCCGGCGTGGGGCTGGTCATCCTGTGCACCAAGGCCCAGCACACGGCCGCGGCCCTGGGCCCGCTGGCTGCGCGCCTCGGCCCGGAGTGCCTGGTGTGGACGGTGCAGAACGGGCTGGGGAACCTCGAAGTCGTCGAGGCGGCCGTGGGGCCGCGGCGGGCGCTGGGCGGCACGACCGGCCAGGGCGCCTACTGGGACAACCGGGGCGCGCTGGTGCACGCCGGCCGGGGGCCGACCCGGCTGGGCGCGGCCGCGGGCCCACCGGACGCCAGGCTGCTGGCGCTGGCCCGGACGCTCACGGGCGCGGGCCTGCCAGTCGAGCCCGTGGCGGACGTGCGCCGCGAGCTGTGGCTCAAGGCGGTGGTGGCCGCGAGCGCGCTGCCGCTCACGGCGCTCTTCCGGGTGACGAACGGGGAGCTGGCCGCGCGGGCGGAGCTCCGGCGCGCGGCCGAGGCGCTGCTCGACGAGGCGCTCGAGGTGGCCGCCCGGCAGGGGCTGGCGCTCGCGCGCGAGGAGGCCCTGGCCAGGCTCTGGGACGTGGTGGGCGCGAGCGCCGCGAACCGCTCCAGCATGCTGTCCGACGTGCTGGCTGGCCGGGAGACCGAGGTGGAGGCGCTGAACGGCGCGCTGGCCCGCCTGGGCCCGGCCCCGCGGCACGCGCTGGTGGCCGAGCTCGTCCGCGCCCTGCACCCGCGGGGCGTTCCGTAGTACACTCCGACCGCTGGGGGCTGGGGTCACGGGTGGTGCATGAGGTCCGGCCCGCTTCCGATCCTGAGCTCGCTGTGGCTGGCGGCCTGCGGACTGCCCGCCTGCGAGCGTGCGCTGCCGGTCGTGCCCTTCCAGCCGGCCGCCGAGCTCGTGTACGTGTCGGGCGGCGGCGGCCTGGGTGAGCCCGAGCAGACCGGCGTGGTGGGCAGCGAGCTGCCCGTCGCCTTCACCGTCGAGGCGCGCGACGAGCACGGCAACCCGGTGCAGGGCGCGGCGATCCACTTCGAGATCGTCGCGGACCAGGTGAACGGGAAGCTGCTGGACGCAAGCAGCGTCGTCAGCGACGCGGCCGGCCGGGCCGCCAGCCGCTACCAGCTCGGCGAGCGCGTGGGCGAGAACCACGTGCGGGCCTACGCCGGGGGGCTGGAGGACCAGCCCGTCGAGTTCCACCCGGCGGGGCTGCACGGCAGCCCGCACGCGCTGCGCTCGGACTTCGTCACCCCGGAGGCTGGCGTCGTCAGTCAGCCTCTCGCCGAGCCCGTGGTGGTCGAGGTGGTCGATCTGTTCGGCAACGGGATCGCGGGCATCGAGGTGCTCTTCAGCGCCTCGGACGGCGGCCGGGCCGATCCGGACAGCGCCGTGAGCGACGCGGCCGGCCAGGTCTCCTCCACCTGGACCCTCGGCCCGGAGTCTGCGCTGGCGCCAGACTTCCAGTGGCTCAGGGCGAGCGCGCTGGAGCTCCAGCCGCTCGAGTTCACCTGCCAGGCAGACCACGGCCCGGCCGTCCTGGTCGAGATCGTGGCCGGTGACCACCAGGTCAGCGGTCTCGGCGCCCACTTCACCCTGCCCCTGGCCGTCCGGCTGAGCGACGCCTTCGACAACCCCATCGACGGCGCGGAGGTCGCCTGGACGGTGGTCGAAGGCCAGGCCGAGATCTCCAGATCGGTCGATCAGGAGGTGGCGACCGACGGTGACGGCCAGGTGTTCCGCTGGCTCACGCCCCTGGCGCTCGGCGCCATCCGGGTGGAGGCGAGCTACCCGGGCGCCGCTCCCGCGACCTTCTCGGAGACCTGCTCCGACGAGGTGCCGCACCTGGTGCTGGTCTCGCCCCAGAGCCCGGCCCAGGCCGTGGCGGGCGGGCCACTCGAGCTGACCCTGCGCGTCGAGGATCAAGCCGGCGCGCCCCTGGAGGGGTGGACGGTCATGTGCCTGGCCGACGCCGCGCTCGGCGAGACGCCGGGCGACTTCCCGGTCGATCAGGTGCTCACGGACGCGGCGGGCCTCGCCGTGCTCACCATGATCCTCGGCCCGAAGGCCGGCGCGGGCCTCCAGTGGGCGCGCTGCTTCGTGCCTGCCTTCCCGGACGACGAGGTGCGGCTGGACGTGACCGGCCTGGCCGACGTGCCCGCTCTGCTCACCGCGCTCGGCGGGGACGGGCAGAGCGGCTCCTTCGGGCAGCCCCTGCCGGGGCCGCTCATGGTCGGGGTCCAGGATCGCTTCGGCAACCCCGTCCCGGGCTGGGGCGTGAGCTGGTCGAGCGCCACGGGCGGGACGGTGACCCCGAACCCATCACCCACGGACGGCGCGGGCGTGGCCCAGGGCGTGGCGCGCCTGGGCAGCGACCCGGGCGTCCCGGAGCAGACCTTCACCGCCGAGGCCAGCGGCCACCAGCTCACCTTCCACGCCCAGGGGCTGGGGCTGCTGGCGCGCATGCTCGAGCCCGCCTGCCTGTGGCCCGGTTATCCCGACCCGGCGGATCCCGACCCGGCCGCCACCCAGGTGCCGTTCCGCCTCCTCGGCGCGGGTTTCGAGGCCGGCGACCTGATCGTCTGGGACGCGGCCGAGGCGCAGGAGCTGATCACCCCGGACCAGTTGCTGGCGGACGAGATCCAGTTCTCCCTCGGGGCGGACCGCTTCCTGCCCGGCCTGGAGGGCGAGCTCCAGGTCCTGGTCCGGGCCGCGGCCGGGGGGGAGACTGCGCCGCTCGCCTTCCGCCTGCGGCGCGCCAACCCGGACAGCGGCCAGGGCGTGGATCAGTGCACCCTGTACGACGGCCCCAGCGACGCCTGGTCCTGGGTCCACTGCGACACCATCGCCCTGGGCGCGGCGCTCTACGGCCAGGACGGCCACCACCACCTGGCGGCCGAGCAGCCCGACTACGCGCTCGAGCAGCCCGGCTCGGTGCTCGACCGCAGCACCGGGCTGGTCTGGGCGCGCTGCCCGGTGGGCCTGGGCGGGGCCGACTGCGAGGGCGGCCAGCTCCGCCCCTCGACCCAGGCCGAGGCGCTGGCCCACTGCGCCGACCTGTCCCTGGACGGCGCGGACGACTGGCGCCTGCCGACCCTCGTCGAGCTGCTGAGCCTGCTCGACCTCGGCACGCAGTTCCCGGCCGCCGACACCGCCGCCTTCCCCGGCACCCCCGAGGCATGCCTGTGGACCCGCGAGGCCTACGCCCCGGACGCGGCCCAGGCCCACCGGGTGGACTTCGACGGGGGCGGCGCGGACTACGCGCCCGTGGCCGAGCCCGGCACCTACGCGCGCTGCGTGCGGGCCGGCTTCCCTGCGGACGGCGCGCGCTGGCTGCGCTCCGCCACCACGCCGGCCGAGCCGGTGGTCGACGACTTCCAGGGCGGCCTGACCTGGCAGGGCTGCCCCGCGGGCCGCGGCGGCGCGGACTGCTCCGCGGGCTCACCCCTGGCCCTGGACTGGGCCGGCGCGCTGGCCCACTGCGAGGGGCTCAGCTGGGCCGGCCACGACGACTGGCGCCTGCCGCAGGTCAAGGAGCTGGCCTCCCTCCTGGTGCTGAGCCTCGACTGGCCGGCGGTGGATCCGGCGCTCTTCCCGCGCACCCCCGCGACCTACGCCTGGAGCTCGACCAGCAAGGTGGGCACCTTCGAGGACTGGGCCTGGCGGGTGGGCATGGGCGACGGCTACATCGGCGCCATGACCAAGAGCCAGAGCGCGCTCACCCACGTGCGCTGCGTGCGCGACGCCGACTGAGGGAGCCATGCCGCGTTTCCTCTCCACCGCTTGCCTGCTGTGCCTGCTCGCGGCGCCCGCGTCGGCCGCCCAGCCGGCCCCGGCCGCTCCGGCGGCCAGGCAGAAGATCGCCGTGCTCGAGCTTGCCGCCCGGGGGGTGGCCGGGGACACGGCCCGCTCGCTGACCGACGTGGTGGCGCGCGAGGTGGATCGCTCGGGGCTGTTCACCACCCTGTCTGCGGACGACATCCGGGCCATGCTCCAGCACCTGGAGCACCGGCAGTCGCTGGGCTGCACGGACGAGGCCTGCCTGGCCGAGCTGGGCGGCGCCCTGGGGGTCGAGCTGGTGCTGTCCGGCGCCGTGGGCAAGGTCGGCGAGACCTGGGTGGTGAGCCTGACGCTGCTCGACGTGCGCCGCGCGGTGGTGATCGCGCGCGAGGAGCGCACCGCCCACGGCGCGGCCGACGCCTTGCTCGTGGAGGCCCGCTCGGCCGCCAGGGCGCTCCTCCGGCCGCTGCTCGCCCAGGCCGAGGGCGCCCTCCGGCTCGAGTGCGAGGAGGAGGGGGCCGAGGTGTACGTGGACGAGCTGATGATCGGCACCACGCCCCTCGAGCTGCGCAAGCTGCCCGGCGGCCACCACGCCCTCAGGGTGAAGAAGGAGAGCTTCGTGGTCTTCGCCCGGGACGTGCTGGTGGAGCCCGGCCGGACCGTCACCGTCCAGGCCCGCCTGCTGCCCTCGGCCGACTTCGTGGAGCGCTACGAGGCGAGCGCCCGGACCTACCGGGCGCTGGCGTGGACCTTCACCGCGCTCGGCGCGGCGGCGGCCGGCGCCTCGGCCGGGCTGGGGATCTGGAACCAGGGCCGCCTGGAGGACTACCGGGTGGACCGGCGGCGCTTCCTGGAGGAGGGCAGCGGCGATCCGGCCGAGCTCAACGCGCAGGCCGACTCCATCAACCTGGTGGACTCGCTCACCTGGGCGGTGGGCGGGGTGGGCCTGGCCGCGCTCGCCGGCGCGCTGGTCTTCTGGCTGACGGGCGATCCTCCCGGTCGCTACGACGGGATCGTCCCGGCCGGCGGGGAGCAGACCGGCCTACGGCTCCTGCCCCTGGCGGGCCCGGACGGCCTGGGCGCTTCGCTCGAGCTGTCCTTCTGAGGGGTCGCATGCAGATCCCCGAGTTGCCCGAATCGCCCCCCTCGCCCGACAGCCGCCGCCGGGAGATGGTGATCCTGGCGGGCATCCTCAGCCTGGCGTTCACCGCGCGGGCGCTGTTCCTGTCGAGCTGGGCCGAGAGCCCGCTCTTCCACCTGCTCTACGGCGACGAGGGCAACTTCCACCGCACCGCGCTGGCCATCCTGGGCCAGGGCGGAGAGGCGGACGCCTTCTTCTACCAGCCCTTCTACAGCCTGTGGCTGGCCCTGGTGTACGGCCTGTTCGGGGTGGACACGGTGCTGGTGCGGAGCCTGCAGCTCGGCCTGGGGCTGGTGGGCGTGGGGCTGGCCTACGGGCTGGGGCGCGAGCTGGGCGGCCGGCGGGTGGCCGCGGTGAGCGGGCTCCTGGCAGGGCTGTACGGCCCGTTCGTGTTCCTGGAAGGGCAGCTGCTGGCCGAGTCGCTGGCCGTGCCGCTGCTGACCGGCGCCCTGTGGTGCCTGGTGCGCGCGGGCCGCCGAGAGCGGGTCTGGCTGCTCCTGCCGGCCGGGCTGCTGGCGGGGCTGACCTGCATGGCCCGGCCCAACCTGCTGCTGGCCTTGCCCGCTCCGGGGCTGTGGTGGCTGCTCGTGGCCCGGGGTTGGCGGCGGCGGCTCGCGGGCGCGGGCCTGGCCGTGGCGGGCGTGCTCCTGGGCCTGAGCCCCTCTTGGATCTTCAACCTGGCCCGCGGGCAGGCCGCGACCCCCATCTCCTCCTCGGCGGGCATCTCCTTCTTCCTGGGCAACAACCCCTCGGCCACGGGCCGCTTCCACGTGCCGCGCGGGCTCAAGATCGACGCCTCCAGCCACGCCGCCTACCAGCGCAGCCTGCAACACCTGGCCGAGGAGGCCGAGGGCCGCCCACTCAGCCCGGCCGAGGCCTCCTCCCACTGGACCCGGCGCGGGCTCGCGTTCTGGGCGGAGACCCCGAGGCGCGCGCTGGCGCTCTTCGGCCGCAAGCTCCTGCTGGCGGTCAACGCCGAGGAGATGCCCATCCACCACCCCTACTTCGTGGTGCGCGAGCAGGTGCCGGTGCTGGGCTGGCTGCTGCCCTTCGGGGTGATCTTCCCGCTTTCGGCGCTGGGGCTGTGGCTGGGTCGCCGGCGGCGCGGGGTCGGGCTGCTCCTGGGCTGCCTGGCGGCCTACACCCTGACGCTGGCGATCTTCTACGTGGCCGATCGCTACCGGGTGCTGCTGGTGCCCATGCTCCTGCCGCTGGCGGGGCTGGGGGTGGTGGCGCTGCATGAGTCCGTGCGCGCGCGCGGCGCGTTGCGCTCGGCGCCGGCGCTGGTGGCGCTCGCGCTGGCGGCGCTGCTGTGCGCGCCGCGCCTGGTGCCGGAGGAGACGCGCGCGCGCTCCTTCTACCTGACCTACGTGCTGATGGGCAAGGCCATGGGCGACCAGGGCGACCTCCAGGCCGCCGAGGGCCACTTCCGGCGGGCCATCGAGGTGGCCGGGCCCGAGCACGGCGCCACCGCCCGGGTGAACCTGGGGCTGGTGCGCGAGCTGCGGGGCGATCCGCAGGGCGCCCGCGAGCTGTACCGGCAGGCGACCCGCATGGACCCCGAGGAGCGCGGCGCCTGGCGGAAGCTGGCCGTGCTGACCGAGCGGCTGGGAGACAAGGCCGAGGCGCTCGCGGCCTGGCGGGCGCTGGCGGCGCTGCAGACCGAGCCCGCGGAGGAACTCCGCCAGGCGGCCCGGCTGGAGGCCGAGCTGGCCCCGCCCCCCGAGCCCCCGCCCGAGCCGGTTCCCTAGAAAAATGCCTCGACGCCGATGTAGCCCACGGGCACCTGGAGCTGCACGGTGTCCTTCATGTAGGGGCCGTCGAGCCAGGCGTACACCTGGACCTCCAGCCCGAGGCTGATGGCCACGCTCTTGTTGAGCGCCAGCAGCACCCCCATGGGGACGGCCACGAAGATCGCGGTGGAGGTGTCCACGTCTGTCTCGTCGTCGGACGGGATGAGAAAGGACGCGCCGAACTTGCCGCCGAAGTAGGGCGAGACGATGGTGCGGGTGTCGATCACGTAGCGCACCGAGAAGAACAGGTTGACCTGGCTGTTGAACATGTCCTCGGCGTCGCCAAACCAGGCCGTCGCACCCAGCCCGCCGCCGATCTCCAACCCCTGGGCCACGAAGGCGGCGAAGGTCGGCTGGACCGACAGCAGGTAGAAGGTCTCGGAGTCGCCCTCCTCGGGCACGAACACCATGCTGGTGAAGGTCAGCGAGCCGCCGAGCTGCATGGTGCCGGCCGAGAGATCGAGCGACTCGGCCGCGGCGGGCGCCGCGCAGAGCGCGGCCAGAGCGACCAGCGCGATGGCGAGCGGGATTCGGTGGTTTCGCATCTCATCCTCCCTGTGTGGTTGGTGGGCCTCGGGCCTGGGCTCAGACGACGGAGGCGCCCGCGGCATTCACCCGCAAGGCATCCACGCAGTCCTTGCCTCCGTAGAAGGCGCCGGCGAAGGGCATGACGGCCTGGGCCGCCGCCACCATCTGGCCGGCCAGCGCGCGGATGTCCCACTGGGCCTCGGCGTCGCAGCGCAGCCTGGCGAAGTGCCCGAGCGCCCGGCCGTTCAGCCCGACCAGCACCCGTCGGCGGTGGGCGTTGGTCAGGCAGTAGGCCGCCGCGGCCGGGCTCACGCGCGCGGCGCGCTCCCACAGCTCCTCGCAGCGGCCGAGCTCGCGCTCGAGCGCCCCGGTCAGGCCGGCCCGCCGCACGCTCTCGGGGATGGTGCGGCCGAGCCCGGGCTCGTAGGGCTGCGCGAGCTGGGTGCTCATGCGGTGGCGCTTGAGCTGCCCATAGGCCGCGGCGCTGAGCACGAGCTCGTAGGTGAAGGTCACCGCCTCCCAGGCCCGCGGCAGCGCGTCCCAGGGCTGCATGCGCCCGTAGACCTCGGCGAACAGCGCCCGCAGCCCGGCCGCGTCCAGCGCCCGGGCGGCGGCGAGGCACTCCTCGAGCCCGGCCCGGCCGTGGGCGAAGAGCAGCGCGGTGGCCACCGCCCGATCGGGCTCGGGGCTGTGGCCCGCGAGCCGCACGGCCGGCTCGCCCGGGCTCTGGGCCGCCACGCGGGCCGGCAGCAGCCGCTCCGCCTGGGCGGCCAGCGCCGGGCCGGTGTCCCGGCTGAAGGCCGTGGCCTGGGTGTAGCGGATGACGGAGGGCGCCACCCGGGCGACCGCCGCGTGCAGCGCCAGGCCGAGCTGGCGGGCCTCGGCCAGCTCGTGGCTGGCCAGGCGGGCGATGATGAGCTCCAGGCTGCGGGCGTTGACGGTCATGCCGAGCTGGGCCTCGGCGCACAGCGGCAGCGCGTAGCGGGCGTCCTCGTTGGCCCGGGACTCGAGCGCCCGGCGCGCCGCGCGGCCCCTGGCGCCGCCGCCGTCCTGGGCCTCGGCCGCGGCGGTGAGCGCCCGGGCGAGCTCCTGGTAGAGTCCGCCCAGGGCCTCCACCCGGGCGCGAAAGTCGGCCTCCAGCGGCCCGCCCTGGAGCTCCTGGGGCACCACGTGCTCGCCCTCCAGGCGGGTGTAGCGCTGGCTCTTCTCGGTGAAGGACACCAGGCGGTGGCGCTCGAGCGCCTCGACCGCCAGCCGGGAGAGGCCCAGCACGTCCAGGTTGAAGGTGGCGTGCTCGGCCACCGAGGCGTGGCCCATGTCGAAGATGATGCTCTGGTTCGAGCGCCGGGCCCGGTCCACCTCCCGGCGGGACTCGGCCCGCAACACGTCCACGCTGCGCGGATCGCGGCTGATGCGGGCGTAGGCCGCGGACAGGGTCTCGGGCGAGAGCGCCCCGGCCTCCTCCTCGCGCTCGCCGGCCAGGCGCAGGTCGAGCGCCTGGCGATCGACGTTGTGGCCGGCCAGGATGACCTTCAGGCCCAAGGTGTGTCCCTCCCGCGGGCGGGCCCCCGGCCTACTGGGCGTCCTTGCCCTTGAGCGGCTTCTCGTTCGGGCGCATGAAGCGGACGCGGATGGTGGCCTGCCGCGGCACGGCCACCCAGTCGCCGGGTTTCAGCTCGAGCGGGCTGCGGGCCGGCGGCGTCTTGTCGTGGTCGGTCAGCGGCACGATCTGGAGCTTGTTGGCGCGCTTGGCGAACTTGGCGGACACCAGCGCCAGGCCCACCTGCCGCTCGGGCGTCGAGGCCGCGCTGGTCACGTAGCCGGCGTACTCGCCCTTCTTGGCGTCCAGCACCGGGTTGCCGGGCCGGAGCACCTTGCCGCCCTTCTCGTCCACCTCGTAGCGCACGATCACCCGGTCGCGGTTCTGGTGCCAGCCGAGCGCGGCCGTGCGGCCGGCGAAGAACGGCTTGTGCAGCTTGACGAAGGCGCCGTAGCCCGCCTCGACCGGCTGGATGGCGTGCGGGCCCGCCAGCTCGTGCCCGTGCAGGGGGAAGCCGGCCTCGGTGCGCAGCGAGTCGCGCGCCCCCAGGCCGCAGGGGGCCAGGCCGTGCGGCTGGCCCGCGGTCAGCAGCTCCGCCCACAGCCTGGGCGCCCGCTCGGGGTGCACGTACAGCTCGTAGCCCTCGGAGCCGGTGTAGCCGGTGCGGGTGGCGATCACGTCCATGCCCGCCAGGCGCACCCGGGCCAGGAAGAACTTGCGCAGGCGCTCGAGCGCCAGCTTCCCGGCCGGCCCGTCCACCAGGGCGCGCAGGATGTCCAGCGCCTTCGGGCCCTGCAGGGCGAGATCCACCCGGGCGTCCTCGCCCGCCTGGGCCACGTCGCGCAGGTTGCGGATCACGCACTCGCCCATGGCGTGCACGTCTGGACGCTGGTCGTCCAGCCGGACCCGGCCGGCCAACACCGCGCGCAGCCAGGCCTCGTCCTCCTCGGCGTTGGAGGCGTTCACCACGACCATGAAGTGGTCGCCGCCCAGGCGGCCGATGATGATGTCGTCGATGCAGCGCCCGTCCGGGGCCAGCAGGTAGGAGTAGTGGCCCTGGTGCTCGGCCAGGTTGGGCACGTAGTTGGTGGTGACCAGGTCGAGGAAGCGCTCGGCGAACGGGCCGCGCACGTCCAGCACGCCCATGTGGGTCACGTCGAAGAGGCCACAGCGCTTGCGCACCGTCTCGTGCTCCGCCAGGATGCTCTCGTACATCACCGGCATCTTGTAGCCGGCGAACGGCACCAGGTGCTTGGCGCTGCACAGCTTCTCGTGCTCGGGGTACAGGCAGGTCTTCCTGGGCTCCGCGAGCTCGGGCGCCTTCCACTCGAAGGCGGGGCGCGCCTCGGCCTGCGCGCCCGAGCGGCGCACCGCCTTCTGACCGACGAAGAAGGGCTTGGACAGCCTGAGCCAGTCCCGCCAGGGAGCCGCGCCGAGGTCGGTCGTGGACTCGAGCGCCGGGCCCGGGAGCGCCTGGACCATGGAGGCGCAGCCGACCGGCTTCGCCCCGGCCTCCAGCAGCCGCGACCAGGTGGCCGCCGCGCGGCCGACCGGGACGAACACCTCGAAGCCGGGGCTGGCGGGCGCCGGGCGGCTCACCAGCCACAGCCCGTCCTGCTGGATCGCCTGGCCGGGCGCGGGCGCCTGGCAGCCGAAGGCCTTGGCCAGCGCCTCGGCCGCCCTGGGCCCGCGCAGGCCCAGGCAGGCCAGGCGCTCGCCGCCGTCCGAGCGGTCGGCCAGATCCTCGACCACCGCGGGGCCCTCGGTCTTCAGCCACACGTCCTCGTCCTGCATCAGGTAGCCGTCGGACAGGCCGCGCAGCCAGCGCAGGCAGCGCTCGGGCTCGGGGGTCGAGATCTTGACCCAGAAGCGATCGTAGCCGTCCTCGTCGTCCGGGAGCCGGACGACGAGCGCCCGGCCCAGCGGCTTGGCCGCGCCGTCGAGCACCAGGCCGGCCGCGACCCGGCCCGGCAGGAGCTGGGCCACCTCGGCGCTGCAGGCGCCCTCCAGGAGCGCGGCCGCGTGCCCGGAACCCACCTCCAGCAGCAGGGCGCCGCCCGCGTCGACCAGCGCCGCGCCCCCGCGCACCGCCTCGGCCTCGGCGGCCGGGTCTCCGAAGCGCTCGGGCACGCGCCAGCCGTCGCGCTCGACGAGCTTGACGCCCTGGCTCTTGTGCAGGGACTCCAGGGCGGTGGCCCGCGCGCCGCGCTCGGGCCCGACGAAGTGCGGGAAGGCGCTCACCCGCTCGGCGGCCGAGTAGGTGTGGTCGGCGTCCTCGATCAGCCGGTCCACCTCGCGGGCGGCCTCCTCCAGCGAGGCCTGGGGCAGCTTGCCACGGCCCCACTCGACCCGCCCGCCGATGTAGGAGAACGGGTGCACGCTGCGGAGCAGCCTGGCCACGATGCCGGCCAGGCGGCGCATGTGCTCCGGGCGGAAGCCGCGCTGGGTGGCCCAGGTGGTGCCGAAGCGCAGGCCCGAGGGGTGGATGGCGTTCGCGTCGCCGGCGATGGTGTTCTTGTTGCAGGTGATGCCCGCCAGATCCAGCAGCCGGGAGGCGATCTCCCCGGTCAGCGGCAGCCCGTTGGGCGTCTGGAAGGAGCGCAGATCCAGCAGGCACAGGTGCGTGTTCGTGCCGCCGTAGGCGAGCTGCAGGCCCTCGGCCTCGAAGCCGGCCGCGAGCGCCTTCGAGTTCTCCAGCACCCCGCGCTGCAGGGCGCGGAACTCCTCGGTGCGGGCGAGCTTCATGGCGACCGCCTTGGCCGCCAGGGCGTGGATGTGCGGGCCGCCCTGCTCGCCGGGGAACACGCCGAAGTCCAGCTTGCCGGCCACCCACGGATCGGTGCACATCAGCATCGCGCCGCGCGGGCCGCACAGGGTCTTGTGGGTGGTGAAGCTCACCACGTGGGCGTGGCCCAGCGGGTTGTTCAGCAACCCGGCCGCGACCATGCCAGCCAGGTGGGCGATGTCGGCCAGCAGGATGGCCTTGACCTTGTCCGCGATGACGCGCAGGCGCGCCCAGTCCACGTCCCAGGGGTAGGCCGAGAAGCCGCTGATGAGCAGCTTGGGCTTGGCCTCCAGGGCCAGCGCCTCGATCTCGTCGTAGTCGAGCTTGCCGGTGTGGGAGAGCTGGTAGGCCACCACCTTGTGGTTGGCGCCCGAGCGGTTGACGCTGGCGCCGTGGGTCAGGTGGCCGCCGTGGCTCAGGGCCGCGCCCATGACCGTGTCGCCGGGCTTCACGAAGGCGTTGTACACGGCGTTGTTGGCCGCGGCGCCCGACAGCGGCTGGACGTTGACGAAGATCTCCTCGGGCTTGACCCGCTCGCAGGAGAAGGCCTCGGCGGCCCGCCGGCGGCAGGTGGACTCGAGGATGTCCACGTACTCGCAGCCCTTGTAGTAGCGCCGGTTCGACAGGCGCCGGAAGTGGCTGAGCTGGTGCTGGAAGCTCGAGAGCTTGCGGGCCGGCTCGAAGTAGGTGCGCGGCGAGGGGTAGCCCTCGGCGTAGATGTTGCCGAACTCGCAGGAGAGCGCCTCGCGCACGGCCGGTGGGCAGATGCTCTCCGAGGCGATCAGGATGATCTTGCGGCGCTGGCGCTCGGCCTCGCGCCGGATGATGTCGGCCACCACGGGATCGAGGTCCTTGAGGTTCTGGCTGGGGATGAGCTCGCTCACGGAAATCTCCTTCCTGGTCGGCAGATTCCGGCCTTGCGGTCTGCCCCTTGCCTACCACCCGCCCCCGGGGCTGTCAACGCTTGCCGGCCCGTCCCACGGGCCGATTGACCGCGGTGGACCTGTCCGGCTAGCATCAGACGACCGTGGGGAATTCCGCCCTTCGCACAGGAGGCTCGCCATGAAGCGCTGGGTCGTGCTCGCCGGGGTGTTCGGGTTGTTCGGCTGGCTGTCGGGCTGCGACTCCGGCGGAGGCCCGTGCGGGAGCTGCGACGACGGGGTGGCCTGCACGGTGGACACCTGCGACGAGGCGCTGGTGGAGTGCGCGCACGCCCCCTCGGACGAGCTGTGCGCCCAGGGCGAGCGCTGCAACGCCGAGACCGGCTGCGAGGCGGCCCCGGCCTGCGAGGTGGACGCGGACTGCGACGACTACGTGTTCTGCAACGGCGCCGAGACCTGCGGCGGCGGGACCTGCCAGGCCGGGACCGTGGCCTGCGACGACGGGGTGGCCTGCACCACGGACACCTGCGACGAGAACATGAACCAGTGCGTCAACGAGCCCGACGACGCCCGCTGCGCGGCCGACCAGGTGTGCGACCGCGACCAGGGCTGCATCCTGGCCCAGCCCTGCAGCCTGGACTCGGACTGCGACGACGACGACCCCTGCAGCAACGACACCTGCGTGCAGGAGGTCTGCCGGCACGCGGCCAACAGCGGGGCCGCCTGCGACGACGGGCTGTACTGCACCGACCCGGACACCTGCGCGGCCGGGGTGTGCATCGGCGTCCCGCGCGACTGCGGCCCGGCCGAGTACCCCTGCGACGAGAACGTGTGCGTCGAGGCGGACGGCGGCTGCGTGACCCGGCCCCGGGCGCCCGGCGCGGCCTGCGACGACGAGGACTACTGCACCGTGGGCGAGACCTGCCAGGACAGCGAGTGCACGGGCGGCACCCCGCGCGACTGCGCGGGCGAGCTGGGGCCGTGCCAGACCGGCGTGTGCGACGCGGACGCCCAGGCCTGCGTGGGCGAGCCGGCCAACGATCTCGAGCCCTGCGACGACCAGGACCCCTGCACGCTCGACGACATCTGCTACACGGGCGAGTGCGTGGGCGAGCCCGACCCGTGCGACGACGAGAACGCCTGCACCCTGGACAGCTGCACGACCGACGACGGCTGCGTGCACGATCCCGATCCGGCCTGCAACCCCACCGGCTCGGCCTGCGAGAGCTGGCAGGGCTGCGTGGGCGCGGTGTGCATGGCCCCGGAGGAGGGCTACCCCGAGGGCATGTGCTCCCAGTACTGCACCCCGGGGGCGGTGGCCTGCGTGGGGGACGCGGTGTGCGCGGAGCGCGACGGCGACTTCATCTGCGTGGCGACCTGCGCGCTCACCGGCGGCGACACCTGCCCGCGGCCCGGCTACCAGTGCGCCAACGTGGGCGGTGCCCAGGGCGGCTGCGTGCCGGGCGAGGACCTGTGCGAGGACGGCCAGGACAACGACATCGACGGCCAGGCCGACTGCCTGGACTACGACTGCGCCGTGGCGGACAACTGCCTGCAGACCTGCAACGCGGGCTCGCTGCTCACCTGCGGTCAGGTGGTGAACACCCAGCTCACCAGCGCCGCCTCGGTGTACGGCTTCTACCCGGGCTGCTCCACCCACTTCTACGGCGGCGCGGAGCACGTCTACCAGTTCACCGCGGCCGAGGACGGCGTGCTGACGGTGACGCTGGACACGGACGGCTTCTACGGCGCGCTGTTCGTGCTGAGCGAGGCCTGCACCCCGCAGCTCACCTGCGCCGGCATGGACGAGCAGTTCGGGGTGGACACCGAGCGCGTCAGCGTCCCGGTGGTGGCGGGGCGGAGCTACTTCGCCGTGGTGGAGGGCTACGACCTCGGCGAGCAGGGCCAGTACACGCTCGAGGTGATCTGCGGGGAGCCCGAGCTGTGCACCGACCTCGCGGACAACGATCTGGACGGGGCCATCGACTGCGCCGACGCGGACTGCGTGGCGGATCCGGCCTGCGAGGGGCACGAGTTCATCTGCAACGACAACGAGGACAACGACGGGGACGAGGAGTACGACTGCTTCGACACCGACTGCGAGGCCAGCCCGGTGTGCCTGCCCGAGGAGCCCTGCAACGACAACCTGGACAACGACCAGGACGGCGACACCGACTGCTGGGACTGGGACTGCGTCTCGGCCCCAGCCTGCGCGGCCGAGCACGACTGCACCGACGGGGTGGACAACGACGCGGACTCGCTGCTCGACTGCTACGACGACGACTGCGCCGAGACCTACGACTGCTCGGCCGAGCACAACTGCAACGACGGCCAGGACAACGACGTGGACGGCTGGCCGGACTGCGAGGACAACGACTGCCTGGCGAACCCGGTCTGCATCCCCGAGGCCGAGTGCACCAACACCCAGGACGACGACCTGGACGGGCTGATCGACTGCGACGACCCGGACTGCTCCGTGGACGTGGCCTGCGCGGACACCTGCGCGGCCAGCGGCGTGGCCGACGGCTGCTGGGATCAGATCAACGGCAACACCGGGGGCCAGGCCAACAACTTCGAGACCTACGCCTGCGACGACTACTACACCTTCTCCGGGCCGGAGCGGGTCTACAGCTTCACCCCCACCGAGAGCGGCACCATCTACTTCTACATCGGCTCGAACGCCTTCGACGCCTACCTGTTCATCCTGAAGGACGCCTGCATCCCCGCCTCGCTCGACGCCTGCGTGGGCTACACCGGCATCACCGCCGGGACCAGCGACAGCATCGAGCTCATCGTGGAGGCGGGCCACACCTACTACGCGGTGATCGACTCGCTCGGCATGGCCGAGGCCGGCGCCTTCACCTTCCGCCCGGACTGCATGGGCGAGGAGGTCTGCAACGACGGGGCGGACAACGATCTCGACGGCGCCACGGACTGCGCCGACCTCGATCCGGGCGACTGCATGACCTCGCCGTTCTGCGTGGACACCTGTACGGCGACCGAGGAGCTCACCTGTGACATGTGGGGAGACGCGAGCTCGACCACCTCCTCGAGCGCCATCGACGACTACATGGACGTGTGCCCGGGCACCGACTACCCCGGCGGCGAGAAGATCTACCACTACCGCGGGGCGACCACGCAGGTGGTGGACGTGCGCATCGAGGCCTCGCTTTTCAGCGACATGGCGGTGGCCGTGGTGACCGACACCTGCACCCCGTCGGTGACGACCGAGTACTGCGAGGACGACCGCACCGGCATGGAGCCCATCGCGGTCAACGAGCACGTCTACTTCCAGGCCGAGGCCAACGTGGACTATTACATCATCGTGGACTCCATCCAGTCCGGCCGGAAGTACTTCATCATTACGGTCGGCTGCAACAACCCGTAGGCGGCGAGCCCGGGGCCTGTCCGGCCCCGCGGAGCGCGATAGAGCCAGCCGGGGATGGGTGGGGTCGATGACCTACCTGGACACCTTGATCGAGCACTACGCCAGGTGGCTCGGGACCCCTGGGGCCCTCGAGAGCCCGAAGGAGCGGCGCAGGCGGGAGATGCCGGGTGACTACCGGGTGCTGGTGGCCAGGCCTCGCGGCTGGGGAGGGAAGCACTTCTATCTCACCTGCGGGATGTCGAGGCCGGACGACGAGAGGAAACTGGAGCTCTTCCTCATCGCGAACACCTACGACCAGTCGCTGGTCGATCTGCTGAGCGCCGTGGCCGCGTTCCATATCCATGGAGAGAGGCTGGGGCTCGAGCACACGGTGGACTTCGGAGAGCCATGGCTGCCCGGCTCGAAGTGCACCTGCGGCTACATCTCCTGGCCCTACCTGCTCGGCGGCAGTCCCTTTGCGAAGATGAAGTCGGAGCACGGCACGACATACGTGCTCTGCCTGATCCCCATCACCCCAGAGGAACGTAGGGTCAAGATCGAGTCGGGCGCGGAGGCGCTCGAGCTGCTGTTCGACGAGGGCAAGGTGGACTTGGCGGATCCGCTACGGGACTCGCTGGCCGGGCTCGGGAATCTGGCCAGACCGCTCGACCAGACCGGGCCCATGCTCGCAGGCATCGCCAGGAGCTACCAGGATGCGCTCATCAGGCACTACTCGGTTCACCTGGGGAATCGCGGTGAGCTCGTGAGGCTGAAGGATGGGCGGCAGCTGGGGCTGCCCGAGGACTTCGGGGTGGTGATCGTCAAGCCAGCGCGGCTGGCGTTCAGGTTCTTCCACCTCACCTGTGGCATGTCGCGGGAGGACGAGACCGAGAAGCTCGAACTGTACTTCGTGTCGGGAAACCACGAGGTGGGGCTGGTCGACCTGCTCGGCGCCCTGGCGCTCGGCCACCTCCAGGGAGGCCGGCTGGGGCCGGGGATGATCGTGGATCTCGGCGGCCCCTACCTGCCTGGCTCGACGTGCACTCACGGGTTCCTGTCCCGGGCCTTCGTGCCCGAGGATGGCATCGGGGAGCTCGAGTCGAAGTACGGGACCACGCGGGTGCTCGAGGTGGTGCCGATTACGCCCGAGGAGGCGAGGGTGGGGAGGGAATCCGGTCCGGAGGCGCTCGAGAAGCTCCTGAAGGAGGGCGGGATCAAACAGCTGGATCCGCTGCGGCGATCCGTGGTGTGACGCTTCGACCTTGGGGGGTTCGCGGCTGGGTTGGGCCGCCATGAAGGTGCCTGGCCCCTGGTTCGATGGCTTGCTGGAGGTTGATACTGAGGAGCTCTATGTCCAGTCACCATTTGGCTCGCGATCTTGAGATCGCAAGGAGCCAGGCAGTCGACAGACTGCTGCCAGATCTTGATCTGCATGAACTCGGACTTGTCCGAGAAATCTACATCGAGGGGGATGTTTGGGATCGCTGGAGCAGCACAATGGAGTTCAAGGTAGCCTGCAGGCGGGAAGGAAAGGACTACCTTCTCACGGTGGTCTTTCGTTCGATTCGAAAGGCGGTTCTGCCGAATCTGGATCCGACCTTCATGTTCGAGGAGCTGGAGATCGAGGACGTCTCCAAGGACAGCCTCGAGGGCATCAGGTTTCGCGCAGAGGATCTCGGGAAGACTGGGTTCGAGGTGTTCTGCGAGAGCATCGAGTTCACCGATTGTGTCTTGCTCGCTGATGGCAGTGAATCTGGTTCTGTAGGCTGTCGGTGACCGGATGGTACTAAGATGGTCCGCACGGTAGAGTTCGAGCGCGACGCCTCTCTGATAGCATGAGGTGGGGGACGGAGAGGCCCCCAGCCAGGTGCCCGGCGGCTTTCAGAAGGGAGGTCTGGCATTACTACTTTCATCAAAGTGCGCGAATTCGGAGCGACAGTGAGCCAGGCAGTCGAGCGGCTCTTGCCAGATCTGGATCTCTTCGAGTTGGGACTAGTCAAGGCGATGCACGTCACCTGGGATGGGCAGGATCGAGCAAGCAGCAAGATGGAGCTCGAGGTCATTTGCGAACGAAAAGGCACGAAGTACCTTCTCACGGTGGTCTTTCGTTCGATTCGGAACGCGATTCTGCCGGACCTGGTTCCTACCTTCATGCTCGACGAGTTGTTTGTCGAAGTCCTATCCAGAAGCAACCGCGAGGGTATCAGGTTTCGGTTCAACACGGAGGGTATGAGTCGGTTCGAGGTGTCCTGCGAGAGTGTCGAGTTCACCGATTGCGTCGTTCTTGGAGGCTGACGCGGAAATCGGCTGGCGCCTCGCTGGGTAGGGTGCCATGTGTGCAGTAAGCGTTGGAGGGTCTCAGGTGAAACTCGTTCAGTTCGATCTGGCTGCAGCGGACGTCTCCAAGGCGATTGGGAATCGGTTTCTTCAAGAAACGCGAGGTGTCACCGCACTGTTTGAGCGTGTTTTCCCTGGCCTTCGCACGGAGGACGTGTGGAAGGTCCGGGTAGAGTGCCGTGATAAGGCAGAGGACCACGAATGGGCCCCTGCACTTGGCGTGCAGTTCGTAGATGTGGATTGTGACGTGACGGCGGTGCTGGCTCTCGAGAGGGAGGAGCGGAAGAGAAGATTCCTGGAGCTGCTGTGCTCGGGGCTGGAGAAGGTCGCCGCGAGGTATGGATGGCCGTGGGAGCCCTTCGAGGAGGCGCGAAGGAAGGCGCTCGATCTGGAGCTGCGCAACGAGTGGACCTGGAAGAAGCAGCGCTGGAGCAAAGGCAGGAGGCTCGTGGGCCGGCTGCGTTGCGTCCACGAATTCGAAGCCTTCCGCGCCTGGCTGGTTGTCGAGGGACGAGATGGCGTAGAAGTGGCGCGCAAGCAGGTGCTGGAGACGAGGCCCGATGAGTTCGCATTCGCCAGGTTCTTCGGCGACATTCGCTGGATCTCTCCCGGGCGGGTCGCGCTCCTGGCCAAGAATGGCTCCGAGGTGGGCTGCGTGGAGGTCCCGCGCGCGCTGCTCGAGGGCTCTGCCGAACGGAAGCCGAGGAAGGAGAAGGAGCCCAGGTCGCGCAGCAAGCGCTCCTCGCCTTCGTCATGACCTGGATGTCCCGGGCCCGCTGAAGATTGGGTGGTACCTGGAGCTGTGGGAGATGAAATGACCTACCGGGACGCACTGCTCGCGCACTACACTCGGTGGCTCGGACGCCTCGAGGGTGTGGTCCGGCCGGAAGGGGAGCGCTTCAAGGACATGCGCCCAGAATTCGGTGTCGCGGTGGGCCGGGAGAAGAGATTCCCACATCGGTACTTCCACCTGACCTGCTGCATGTCGAAGGAAGATGACGCGAAGAAGGTGGAGATGTTTGTGGTCTCGGCGAAGCGCGAAGGTCGACTGGCCCAGATCCTCGGCGATCTGGTCGACTACCACCGCGAGCGCGTAAGCCAGGGTCAAGTAGGGCTGGGTCTGGGACACACCATCAACATGGGCATACCCTGGCTGCCAGGTTCCAGGTGCACGTGCGGTTACCTCTCCCATGTGTATTTTGACTACGGAGGGGACCTGGAGAAATGTGACACTGAATATGGGGTGACGAGGATCCTCTGGCTGTTGCCGATCACCCCCGAGGAGAGGAAGCTCGCCCTGGATCAGGGCTACCAGGCCCTCGAGGCGCTCTTCGAGAAGGGGCCTTTTGACTACACGAACCCGTTGCGGGATTCCCTTGTCTAGCGAGATGGGGTTGACATCCCCTCCGTCCAGATGCCAGGCGGCTGACAGTAGGGGGGAGCGAATAATGAATCACGATGAGATGTTGGCGATGAAACCAGAGGATTTGCGTCAGGCCTGGATGACGAAAGGCAATCCGAACGTGCAGGAGTTCGACCGGAACGAAGCACTCTGGGAGTACTGGCGGAGGGTTGCAGATTGTGAAATCGAGTACTCGTTCGAAGATCTGGAGGCCGCATTTGCCTCGGGCCTGCCAGATATCCAGCAGGGGGTGAACAGGCTGATAGAAAGGATGCGGCTACCCCTGGAGGACTTTCCCAGGGTCCGGATGCTCGCGACCCAGCTCTCGCCTGACTCCGCCGTGTATGTCCGGGCATTCCTCAACGCGCGAGAAGCGCTCGAGGCCATCAAGGCAGGGGCCTGCTTGGGAAGAGGAACCTTGCTGGATGACTTGCTGGAGAAGGGAGTCTGGTGGGCCGCCATCGAGTCCATGCCCTACCTCCAGCAGGAGGAGAGGGACTACCTGATTGCCTCGGCGGAGCAGCGGAAGGTGTTTTCCCGCGGGTGGCGACACGAACTGCGGGCGGTCAGGCAACGCTTGGAGAAGAAGGAAGGCCAGGGAAAGACCCGGAGGACGAAGAAGCCGCCGGATGGACAAGAGAAGTAGGGGCAGACCCATGGACTATGATGGTCGGGAACCATCGATTCCAGATGCGCCCCCTGACGCATGGTGCCGAGGACCGGCCGGGGCCCTACCGGCCCCGCAGAGCGCGATAGAGCCAGCCCGGGGCTAGCTCCGCCGGGGCCGCCGCCTGAGCGCCGCGAGCGCCAGCCCCAGCCCGAGCCCCAGCGCGAGCCCGCCCCCCTGGCCCGCGTGGGCGCAGCCCGGGCGTGATTCGTCGTGCTCGCACTCCTCCGGGGTGGTCTCTCCACCGTAGGTAGTTGCGCAGGTGGGGAGCAGGAACTCCTGGAGGCAGGCGGGGAGCGGGACGTAGACGCCGTCGCAGTCCACCCCGGCCATGGTGACCGGGACGATCCGCCGCAGGCAACCCAGGCTGTCGACCCAGAGCACGACCACCAGGTCCTGGGCGATGTCCTCCCAGCCCGCGATCTCGCCGGGGCACTCGGGCGTGGCCCAGGAGTAGGCGAGCGCGAAGTCCTCGGGCGAACACTCCAACCCGCCGGCGCAGTAGACCGGCGTCGGCATGAGGACGACGTCGACCCTGTGGGGCAGGATGCGGGTGATCTCGGCCTGGGCGACCGAGCCGAGCCCGCCGTCGGTCAGGTCACAGCACACGTAGGCCGGGCAGGGCTCCTCCGCGGCCTTCACCGGCGCCAGCAGACCGGGCAAGCCGGCGAGCCCCAGCGCGATGACGAGCACCCAGACCGAGCAGCCCCGCTTCCGCATGTCCCCATCCTCCTGGCGAAGTCCCTCAGGGTGGCCAGAGGCTAGCAGAAGACCCCGGGCAGTGGAAGGAGTATCCTGGGGCGGATTCCGCCGGGAGGTGCGAGATGGGCATGCGTGAGACGGTGCGTTCGATGCGCGCTTACTTCATCATCGCCGGCCTCGGGGTCTGTGGGTACGCGGCGCTGAACCTGATCGCCTTCCTCGAGGCGCGTGCCATGCCGCTCAAGGTTTGGCTCAAGGTGTTCTTCGTGTCGATGCAGGCGATTGGCCTCCTTGTGGGGCTCGCCCTGCTCTACGCGGGGGTCATGGCCCGGCGCCACCTCGACCGGGGCGAGCCGCGCCGGGTGCAGCAGATCGTGCTCTTCGCAGGCGGCGCCGAGGTGGTGACCGGGCTGGCCGTTACGGGGGTGGACCTGTGGCTGACGGGCGGGCAGAGCGTGGTCTTGAACGCGATCGTCCTGGGCGTGTCCCTGGCCATCACCTGGTACCTCTACGTCAACGCCCGCCGCCTGGCCGCCGAGGCCCGCGAGCGCCGCGCCCAGACCCAGCCCGAGCCCCCGCCGGCTCCGCCGGTATAGATCCATCTTCCTGGGGGGCTGGGGGCAGAGCCCCCAGTGAGGCGCCGCCAGGCGACGCGGATCCCTGGCAACCCATGCCAGGCCTCTGCTACGCGATGCGCCTCTTTCGCGGGCCATGCCCCCAGCGCCCACGCCTTCTCGAAACATCCTTTTCTCCGAACGCGAGAGGGAAGGGAATGCTGCTAGAATGCAAGCTGCAGATGCGGACCAGAGGCAGGAGGGAGTCATGAAGGCGAGCGGCATCCTGGGGACCGCGCTCCTGTCGGCGCTGCTCCTGGCCGGAGCGGGCTGCGGATCTGTGGGCCTCGAAGACCTCGAGCAACCAGTCCTCTACTGGGACCAGCGTGACGGCCTGTGCAGCCAGATCCTGGCCGTGGACAGGTCGCGGACGGTGTGGATGGACCGGGGCTGCGAGGAGCCCTACGACTTCGGCGAGCAGGGGGGGGCCGATGAGGCCGAGGTGGAGACGCTGCGCCGGGCCTTCGGCGCTCTACCCCTGGCCGTGGGTCCCGATCCCCTGGAGTGTGATTGGGGCCTGCATGCCTTCTGCGAGAGAGACCACGGAAGCACGCGCTGCGCGCGGGCCTGCAGAGCTGGCCCCGGCTACGACGACACCACGGGCCTCGAGGAGCCGTTCCTCGCGGCGGCCCAGGCCTTCCTGGCGCTGGAGTAGGCGTATGCAGCAAGGACAGGGAGCGGGTGGATGACGAACGAAGACATCTTGCGGGCGCAGTGCGCTTCCGACCCGGCCGCGGCCGCCGCCCTCGACCGCCTGCTCGCCCGCCTGGCGGCGGCGGAGAAGGTGTGCGGGATGGTGAAGACCAGCCTCTCGCCCAAGCTGCGCAAGGCCGCCCCGAAGAAGCTCTACTGGTGGGACGTCGGCGCGGCCGTCCAGGAGTGGGAGACACTCTGCGGCTGAGGGGCACCGGCAGTGCCTGCGCTGCGTGGTCCTCCTCCGTCGAGGGCGCCAGAGGGCAAACTGCCATGTCGCCCTCGCCGGCGGAGGACCACTCCGCCTACGGTCTGGGGCATTCGCAGGATCCGTAGGCATCTGAAGTGGATCCGCCCCTGGTAGAATCCGGCTGGAGCTTTCTTCTCGGGGACAGGAGGGCCAGAATGCGGGCAGGACGAGGGAGGTGCGCTTGAGCCCGGGTCGCGTCACATATGTCACCGGCCTGGCCGCGCGAGTCCCGGGAGCGGCGGGGTGACGAAGAGCCAGGTGATCGAGCGCCTCCAGCGCTGGTCGCGCGCCTACTGGTCCAGCCGGCCGGTGCGCAGCTTCCTGCTGCGCTACGGCGTCTTCGTGCTGGCCTGGCTCACCTACTGCCTGGTGAGCTCGGGCTACACCCTGGCCTTCGAGCGGACCCAGTGGCTCACCGAGCTGCCCCTGCTGCTCCTGCTGTACGCCTGGCTGCAGCTACCGCTCCGGCGCAACCGCTTCCGCGGGTTCGTCGCGGCCGTGCCCCTGCTTTGGCTGTACGCGGTCCACGACGCGATCCTGGCGGCCATGGACACGGTCTGGAGCCTCGCGGACTTCGCCATGCTGCCCGAGCTCTACCGGCACATGGCGGTCGTCCCCCTGCTGCTCGCCAGCCTGGCCCTGGCGGCGCCGCCGGCGCTGTGGCTGCTGGCGTTCGACTGGCGCGCCCGCTGGCTCCGCCTCCGCAACTTGCCGCTGGCGGCGGGCGGCCTGGCCTGGCTCGGGCTGGTCTACCTGCTGCCGGGCCCCACCTACGAGGCCATGAACCAGCTCACCCCGGACGAGGAGTGGTCGGATCGGCTGACCGCCGAGCACTGGGGGCGGGTGTACACCGTCTTCATGCGCGACGCCCGGCGGCTCGCCTTCCTCGACGAGCTGGCAGAGGTGCAGAGCCCGGCCCAGGCCGGCCTGACGCTCGACGAGGCCCTGCGCCGCGAGCTGCGCCCGCGGAACGTCCACCTGATCGTGCTGGAGAGCTTCCTGGACGTGCGCCTCCTCGACGGCGTGCGCTTCAGCCGGCCGCCGCTCGACGAGGGCTTCACCGCCTGGCTCGGGGACGGCGCCAGCCCGTCGCTCTCGCCCAGCTTCGGCGGCGAGACCGCCCGGGCGGAGTTCGAGCTGCTGTGCGGTGTGCCGTCGCTGCGCCTGTACGGGATCGAGTTCCTGGCCTTCGGCGGGGCGGCGGCGCCCTGCCTGCCCAACCACCTGCGCGGGGCGGGCTACCGGACCGTGCTCAGCTTCTCCGGGGGGCCGGTGTACTCCAACGCCCGCAAGGCCTACCCCGGCCTGGGTTTCGCCGAGCGAATCTTCGGCGATCGGTTCGCCGCGGCGGGGGAGCCCTCCATCCGGCTGGAGAACGGCGATCCGAACCTGTTCGACGGCGACATGCTCGCGCAGAACCTCGAGCGGGTCCGCGGCCTGGTACGGGAGGGCCGGCCGTTCCTCAACTACGTGCTGACCCTGTATGGCCACTGGCCCTTCACCACCGACCTGCGGCGCTTCCCCGACGCGGTGGAGGTGGAGCCGCGGCTGGCCGAGCTCCACCGCATCGCCAACCAGATGCACCACCGCACCGCGGCGCTGCACGCGTACCTGCAGGAATTGCTGCGGCTCGATCCCGAGGCGATCGTGGTGGTGGTGGGCGATCACCTGCCCACGCTCCCGGACGGCGAGCGCGACTACCAGCGGCTCGGCTACCAGGGGCGGGCGGGCCTGGCCGCGCGCGCCCCCGAGCTGCTCCAGCACGAAACCTTCCTGCTGCTGGTGGCGGCCGGGCAGGTGAAGCGGGTGCCGCTCATGCACCACTTCGACGTGCCCCACTGGATCCTCGACCAGCTCACCGGCGGCGCCTGGTGCCGGGCCCGGCCCGGGCTGTGCGACTTCGGGCGCCTGCCGCTCGACCGCCAGGGCTGGCAGGAGCGCTACCGCGCCGTGCTGGCCGCCGCCGCCCGCTGAACCTCACGCTCTGGTCTGCCCACACCGTGCCTGTGCTCCGTGGGCCTCCTCCGGACTCGGGCGGTTGAGGAAACAGCCAAACCGCCCTCGCGCGGAGGAGGCCCACTGCGCCAACGGCTGGCATCATTCAGGGGTACCGTTGGCATCGGGAAGCCGATCCGTCCATGCTCTGGTCCGCCCACGCCCTGCCTTCGCTTCGTGGTCCTCCTCCGTCGAGGGCGCCAGAGGGCAAACTGCCATGTCGCCCTCGCCGGCGGAGGACCACTCCGCCAACGGTTGGTACCGTGCTTGGGTTCCGTTGGCATCGGGAAGCCGATCCTTACCCTGAGAGAACCCTTCCTGTTTTCCTCTAAGAGAATCCTTTCCTGTTTTTTCCTGGCCCTCCCTGCGAAGCAGCCAATCCTTCCTGCCCATCGAGCTGGGCGGGGAGTCGGGTCCGTGGTAGAGGTGGGGCGAGGACGCAGATGCTCCCCGACGAACCCCTGTGGCGCCTCCAGCTCAAGCAGACCTTCGCCGCGCTCGGCCACCGCAACTACCGGCTGTGGTTCATGGGGCAGCTCGTGTCGCTGCTGGGCACCTGGATGCAGGGCACGGCCCAGGCCTACCTGGTCTTCGAGCTCACGCACTCGAGGGCCTACCTGGGCTACGTGGCCTTCGCCGCCGGCATCCCCTCCTGGCTGTTCATGCTGTACGGCGGGGTGGTGGCCGACCGGGTCTCGCGGCGCAAGCTCCTGCTGGTCACCCAGGCCTGCATGCTGGCGCTGGCCGCCGTCCTGGCGGTGCTCGCCTTCACCGGGGTCGTCCAGGCCTGGCACATCCTGTGCCTGGCCTTCGCCCTCGGGGTGGTCAACGCCTTCGACGCCCCGGCGCGGCACGCCTTCGCCGCCGAGCTGGTCCCGCGCGAGGATCTCACCAACGCCATCGCGCTGAACTCGACCATGTTCAACACCGCCACCGCCGTGGGCCCGGCGGTCGCCGGGCTGACCTACGACTGGTTCGGGCCGGGCTGGTGTTTCGCCATCAACTCGGTGTCGTTCGTGGGGGTGATCGTCGCGCTCGCGCTCATCCATCTGCCGCCCTCGCCCCCGCGCCCGCCCGCGGGCCCGGCCGGTCGCGAGCTGGCCGAGGGGCTGCGCTTCGCGGCCGGCCACGCGGAGATCCGCCTGCTCCTGGGGCTGATCGTCGCGCTCAGCCTGTTCGGGCTGGCCTTCGCCACCCTGATCCCGGCCTGGGCGGTGAACGTGCTGGGCGGGGGCGCCGCCACGAGCGGGTTCTTGCAGTCGGCCCGCGGCTCGGGCGCGCTGATCGGGGCGCTCCTGGTCGCCTCGCTGGGCCGCATCCGTTTCCACGGCCGGCTGCTCACCTGGGCCACCTTCGCCTTCCCCGTGGCGCTGCTCGTCTTCTCCGCGGTGCGCCAGCAGGCGCTCGCGCTGTCCGTGCTGGTGCTGGCGGGCGGGGCGATGATCGTGTGCTTCAACCTGTGCAACGCGCTGGTGCAGACGCTGGCGCCCGACGCGTTGCGGGGCCGGGTGATGGGCATCTACAGCCTGGCCTTCTTCGGCTTCGTGCCCGTGGGCGGGCTGCTGGCCGGCTCCCTGGCCGAGCGGCTGGGGGAGCCGCTGACGGTCGTGCTGGGCGCCTCGGTCTTCCTGGCCTTCGCCCTCGGGGTGCGCCTGCTCCAGCCCCGCCTCAGCCGGCTGCAGTAGGGGAGGGGTATCCGTTCCGCCCGTCCGGGCTCACTCCCGCTTGAGCTGGGGCAGGAGCTTCTCGACCTTGGCGCGGAGCGAGCCACGCGGGGCGAGCTGCTGGAGCACCTCGCACAGCTTGTAGGCCTGCTCGGGATCCGCGACCCGCAGCTTGTACGCCTCGTCGTAGGTGCGCTGGAGGAGCGCCTTGTGCTTGGCCGCCTGGGCGCGGGCGGATCTCAGCGTGCCGTGGAGCGCCTTCAGCAGCCCCTCGGCCCGGGCGATCTCGGGGCTCGCCTCGGGGGCGAGCTGCAGCGCCCGCAGCGCCAGCGCGGTGGCCAGCTCCTTGCGGGCCTGCTGCAGCTCCTCCGCCAGCGCCAGCATCTCGCCCGCGCGCGCCTCGTCCGCAGCGCTCCGCGAGCTCGCCCCCGGGCCCTGGCCCGTTCGCTCCGGGTTGGTCTCTCCGCCCAGGACGGCGCGCTCCTCGAGCAGCGCCCGCACGCCCTCGGCCCCGGGGCAGGACGGGCAGCGCTCGAGGTAGGTACGGTAGCGCGCCTGCGCCTGCTGCCGGTCGTTGAGCAGGTCGTAGCAGGCCCCGGCCAGGCGCCACAGCTCCGCGTCCTGGGGGGCCAGCCGCAGCGCGGTCTCGATCTTGTCGGCCGCCTGGGCCGCCTGTTTCCGGCCGGCCAGCGCCTGGGCCTCCCGCATGAGCGCGCGGGCCCGGAGCTGGGGGCTCTCGGCCCGCCCCTGGCCGGGCGCGAGCAGCGCGCCGGCCAGGAGCGCCGCGAGCGGCCAGGCGAGTCGCGCGGCGCGCACCTTCACTCCTCCCCGCTCTCCAGGCGCTCGAGCAGCTTGACCGCCTTCCAGTGGTAGATGTCGCCCTCGGGGGTGAGCGAGATGGCCTCCTCGAGCTTGCGCTTCGCCAGCTCGGGGTTCGTGCCCTTGAGGACGTAGGCCTCCTCGTAGCGCCGCTTGGCCTCCCGGATCCCTTCCTCGGTGTAGCCGCCCCGGGCCGGGGCCTCGAGCGGCGGGGCGGGCATCCAGGCGATCTCCTGGTACAGCTCGCGCGCCTCGGCGTGCAGCGCGTGGCCGCGCGGCAGCCGGCGCAGCGCCTCCAGGCAGTTGGCCAGCGCGCCAAGAGGGTTCCGCTTGCGGATGGTGCGGGCGTTCGCCAGCAGCCGCCGCGCCATCAGCTCGTCGCGCGAGGTGAGCTCCGGGGTCATGGCCTCCTCGCGCTCCGCCCGCCGGGCCTCCAGCTCCGCCTGGAGCTGGTCCTGGCGGGCCTGCTCCTCGGGCGGCAACGGGGTGAGCGGCAGGTCGCTGGCCGCCTCGTAGTCGCGGATGATCGACCTCACCTGGGGGGCGTACATGCAGCCCGGGCACTGCCGGGTGTACTCGCGGTAGGCCTCGTAGGCGCCCTCGCGATCGCCCTGCATGGCGCGGCAGGCGCCGATCTGGCGCAGGAGCTCGTGCTCCTCCGGGGCGAGGCGCAGGGCGCGCTCCAGGGCCTCGCGCGCCTGGGTGTATTGCCGCTGCTTGTAGAGCGCGGCGGCCTCGTCGCGGAGCTCGGCGACCTCGCGGTGGTGATCCCCGGCCTCGGCCGGGACGCTGGCCAGGAGCAGGGCCGCGAGCAGCTTGGCTGCAAGCAGCGAGGCCGGCCGTGCGCTGGCCTGGCTCACGGGCTCACCCCCTCGCTGGGCTCCAGCTCCCCGAGCAGCCGGAGCGCCTTGGAGTGGTAGACGTGGTCCTCGGGGGTGAGCCTGAGCACCTCCCGGAGCTTCTGTCTGGCCGACTCGGGGTTCGTGCCCCGGATGACGTAGGCCACCTCATAGAGGCGCTTGGCCTTCGCGATCGGATCTTCGTCCACCTGGGCGGGGGCGGGCTCCGGGGCGGGGGCCCGCTTGTGCACCGTCGAGCGCGGCCGCGCGGGCGGGCCCGACTCCTCGTGGCCCTCGAGGATCTTCTTGACCTGGGGCGCGTACATGCACTTCGGGCAGCGGCGGACGTACTCGCGGTAGGCCGCGTAGGCGCCCAGCTGGTCGCCCATGATCGCCTTGATCGTACCGATCTGGCGGAAGGCCTCGTGGTTCCCGGGGGTCAGGCGGTGCGCCCGCTCCACGCAGTCGAGCGCCCTCGGGTAGTCCTTGGCCTTGTAGGCCGCGGTGGCCTCGTCCTGGAGCCTCGCCGCCTCTCGCTTGTCTTCCTTCGAGGGCCCACCGGCTGCGCCCGCCGGGCCGAGCGCGAGCGCCAGCGCCAGCGCCGCCCAGGAGCCATGCCGCAATCTCATCCGCCACCCCCTCGCCGCAGGGCGTTCAGCCCACCTTACCACGCCGGCGGGCGGCCGGGGGAGGCGCGGCGAGCTCGGGATCCGGGCCGGAGTCGATGCGCGCGTAGGCCGAGTGGGCGTGGATGCTCTCGTGGTTCTCCACCTCGACCGAGAACCACGACAGGCCGCCATGCCTGCGGAGCTTCCTGGCCACGGTGCGGGCCACGTCCTCGACGAACATGGGCCGGTCGTAGGCCCGCTCGGTGACCCACTTCTCGTCCTCCCGCTTGAGCACGCTGTAGATCTCGCAGGAGGCCGACGACTCGACCATGTGGATGATCTCCTCGGGCCACACGAAACGGGCGAAGCCGAAGCGGACGGTGACCAGGCCGCGCTGGTTGTGGGCCCCGCGCTCGCTGATGGCCTTGGAGCAGGGGCACAGGGCGGTGATGGGCACCCGCACCTCGGCGGCCAGGCGCACGCCGCGGGCCGTGCCCTCGCCCTGGACGACGCACTCGTAGGACATCAAGCCGGCCGCGCCGGAGACCGGGGCGCGCTTCAGCAGGAAGTAGGGGAAGCGCGCCTCCAGGTGGGCGGTCTCGGCCTTGAGCCGCGCCCGCATGGCCCGCAGGATGCTGGGGATGGCGGAGGTGCTCATGTCGCGGCAGTGCTCGTTCAAGAGCTCCACGAAGCGGCTCATGTGGGTGCCCTTGAAGCGCTGGGGCAGGTTCACCGTCATGCTCACCCGGGCCACCGTGTGCTGGTGCCGCGCTTCCCGGTCGAGGACCGTGATGGGGTAGAGGATGTCCTTCACCCCGACCTTGTCGATGGCGATGTGGCGGTGATCGCGCTGGCCCTGCACGTCCGCGACCGGCTTGGCTGGCTTCCTGGGCATCCTGGCTCCTCCCGGGGTGGCGGGGCGAAACTAGCACCGGCCGGACCCCGCGGACAAGCCGCGTTGAACGGGAGCGCCGCAGATGCTAGGCTCGGGCCGGAATTCTCCGGAGGAGCCGATGCGCAGTTTCCAGCTCACCGTGGCATGCCTGGCCCTGCTGGCCTCGGGCGCCGCCCTGGCCCAGACCGCGCCGCCCATCGTGGCGGTCTTCCGCGTCGAGGACAAGGGCGCCGGCCTGGATGACAAGACGATCGATCAGCTCACCAGCTACCTCGAGGCCGCGATCTCCGAGGGCAACGTCTACCGCATCGTGCCGCAGGCGACCATCAAGAAGGCCCTGGTGGAGAAGAAGCAGGAGTCCTACCAGGAGTGCTACGAGCTGAGCTGCCAGATCGAGCTCGGCCGGGAGCTAGCGGCCGAGAAGTCGTTGTCCACCGCCATCCTGCGCATCGGCGAGGGTTGCACGGTGACCGCGGCGCTGTACGATCTGAAGACTCAGGTCAGCGACGCCACGGCCAAGGAGCCGATGAAGAGCTGCGATCAGCAGGACCTGCGGGTGGGCATCGACAAGGCCGCGACCAAGCTGAAGGCTTACCGCGGCGGCGGCGACAGCGGCTCGGGCTTCCAGGAGGGCCGCATCGGCGCAGGCGGCGAGACCTGGCAGGTGGGCAAGGGCAAGAAGGCCATCGTGTCCTTCGCCTCCACGCCGGTCTCCGCCATGGTCATGGTGGACGGCAAGGTGGTCTGCGAGCGGACCCCCTGCAGCCGGACCGTGGCCGAGGGCCTGCACGAAGTGGCCATGCTGAACGAGCGCTACCAGGCGCACCGGGAGCGGCTGGCGCTGGCCAAGGGCTCGAAGGTGGACTGGGAGCTGAAACCGAACTTCGGCTGGCTCACGGTGCGCTCCGAGCCGGCCGGGCAGAGCGTGCTGGTGAACGGGGAGTCGCTGGGCGTGACCCCGCTCGAGCGCCGGGAGCTGGCCCCGGGCGGCTACGAGGTGCTGGTGAAGAGCCCCTGCCACGCGGAGGCCGGGGAGCGGGTGGTGATCGAGCTCGGCGAGGAGAAGGAGGTCTCCATCCGCCTCGCGGAGCGCCAGGCCGCCGTGGAGGTCTCGGCCAAGGACCAGGACGGCAACGACCTGGAGGCCGAGGTGCTGGTCGACGGGGTCAGGCTGGGCGAGACGCCGGACACGTTCAAGGTCAGCATCTGCGCCCGCACCCTCGAGGTGCGCCACGCGGACAAGGGCGCGAAGCAGGTCGAGCTCGGCCTGTCCGAGCGCGAGGTGAAGCCGGTGGCCGTGGTGCTGGAGCCCGCGCCGGTGGCCGCGCCGGTGGAGGTCCCCCAGCCCAGCGACCAGCCGGCGCAGCCCGAGGCCCCGGCCACCCCGGTGGTGCGCACGCTGTACCTGGGCGTCAAGATCGAGGCGGCCTTCGATCTCGCCGGCGCGGTGCGCGGCGAGGACTCGGACTGGAGCCAGGAGGCCTTCACCTTCGCCTCCTCGACCGGCATGCTGGCAGACCTCACCTTCGACGTGAAGGTCTCGGACATGCTGCTGGTCGGCGTGTACCTGGGCTTCCTGTACGCCGGCGCGGAGAGCCCGCAGCACCCGAGCGACCAGCTCGGGTTGTTCGATCTGGGCTGCCGGCTGGGCATGATCCTCAGCCTCGCGGACTCGGTCGACGTGGTCATCCTCATGGGTATGGGCGCCAGCATGCTGATGTCCGAGCTGAAGGGGAACGGGCGGGACTCCAGCGCGGCGCTGGTCGCCTACGACTTCGGGGCCGGCTACATCGCGCTGAACCTGAGGCTGGCGTTGGCGGTGAACTGGTTCTTCCTGGAGAACCTGGGGCTGAGCTTCGAGGCCGGGACCTACTTCGCCCTCAGCGGCGAGTCGAACGCCGGCGTCGCCTTCGACTTCGGCCCGCTGGTCATGGCCGGGCTCGGGATCGTCTACTCCCTGTAGCCTGGCGTGGCCCTCAGGGCTGCCGCTCCAGCCGCAGCGCGAGGTCCCCGAGGAAGGCGGGCACCGCCAGGGTGGCCGCCCCGCCGCGGACCGCGGCCTCGGCCGGGGCCAGCTCCGCGCCGGTCCAGGTGTCCACCCAGCGCCCCCGCCAGTCGCCGTCGGCCAGCCCCGCCAGGTGGAGGCTGAGGCCCTCGACGGACGCGGGCGCGAGCCCGCTCGACCACAGCGCGCCGCGATCCTTCAGCCACGCGAGGTAGGTGCCCCGCCCGCGCAGCTCGAGGGCCACCAGGGGGCGCTCGCCCGCGCCCGTGAGGGCGGCCTGGCCGACCAGGAAGGACTCCTGGTCGAAGGCGAGGCCCGCGACGAAGGCGGCCGCGGCCCCCAGCAGGCCGTACAGCCCGCGCGGGGCGATCAGGTTGTCCCACCACCAGGTCATGCCCGTGCCGGCGGTGCCGGCGAAGATGCCGGACCAGATCAGGTCGCGCAGCCCGGCGAAGGTCGGATCGCGCGCCAGCGTCTCGGCCGGACCGCGGTAGTCCACCCCCAGCTCCGCGGCCAGCACGGGCTTGCCGGTCGCCCCGCGCACCGCCCCCAGGCGCGGCAGGACCTCGCTGAAGTCCGGGTCCGAGCCCGGGAAGCCGTACACGTGGATCTGGGCCAGCGCCAGCCCGGGGAGCGCGTCGAGCGCCTCGTCCAGGCCCAGCAGCGGGGCCATGAACTGCGAGGTGGAGGTGGTCACCATGCGCCCGTGGGGGTCCTGGGCGGCCAGGAAGGCGGCCATGTCCGCGTGCCAGCCGGCCACGGCCTGGACGTCGAGCTGGGCGGTGAGATCGACCTCGTTCCACAGCTCCCAGGCCATGAGGTTGGGGAAGGCGCCCCAGCGGGCCACGGCGTAGCGCAGCCGGCGCTCGAACAGGGCGCGCGCCTCGGGCTGGGTGAAGAAGTCCTCCGGCGCCGCCAGCGGGCCGCCCAGGGCCTGGTTGTAGGGGTTCACCGCCCACTCGCTGTTGTGATCCAGCGAGAACATGCCGTGGTTCTGCAGGCACAGCATGACCTGGATGCCGCGCAGGCGCGCCTGCTCCAGCACCCGATCGAGCTGCCAGGCGCGATCCAGGCGCCGGGTGTAGTCGCCCAGCGTGCTGGCCGTCCCGGCCAGCGGATCGTCGTCCATGGCCTCCAGGCCGAAGGCCCAGGCGGGCATCCACAGGCGCACGAAGTTGGCCCCGGCCGCCTGCAGCGCGTCGAGCCACTCGTCGTAGGCGAAGGTCCCGCGGCCGTCGTACCAGCACAGGTTCTCGCCCAGGGCGAAGTAGCTCGCGCCGTCGTCGAAGCGCAGGTAGCGCGGATCCGCCGGGCTCGGGCGCAGCAGGCCGTGCGCGCCGCTCTCGGGGGCCGTGGCGCGGAGCGCTCTCCAGGGGGTGAGGGACTCGAGCGTACCCGCCCGCGCGCCCAGCCGCACGCGCCAGCGGCCCGGGCTGTCGAGGCTGAAGCGCACGCGGAAGCCCGGCTCGCCCGCCGGGCTGAGGCGCTCGACGCCCTCCAGGAGCTCGCGCGTGAAGGGCTGGTGCCAGAACCCGGCCACCTCCCGCCGCGGGCCCTGCGGGGGCTCGAGCTCCAGCCACACCGCGATCTCGGCCGGATCGAAGGGGTTGTCGAAGGCGAGGTCGGTCCGCAGCCCGAGCTCGACCGGGCGCCAGCACGGGACCTCGGCCGGCACCTCGGGCAGCCAGGCGTGCTCGGGCGCGGACGGGCCACAGGCCGCCAGCAGCGCGAGCCACGCCGCGGCGGCCGCCGCCAGGCCAGGGTTGCGGGGCATGGAGCTTCCTCCCGCTCCAGGCTAGCGCGGGTGGCCCGGGCTTTCCAGGCGCCAGCCTTGAGGGACCTGCGGGCCTGTGTTATTGCTGGCAGGCACGAGGAGCGGTGTCGCTGCGGAGGTGAGACGCCATGCCTGCCTGTCGCCTGATCGGGTTCGCCCTCGGAGCGTGGTTGGCGCTCGCCTGTGCGGGGTTCGCCCCGGCGCGGGCCGAGGGCGTGGTGGTGGCGAAGTTCAGCGACAGGAGCGGCAAGCGCCTGGGCGCCAGGGCCCGGGCCGCCCTGGTCGACGCGCTCACCGAGCGCGGCCTGCAGCTCGTGCCCTTCGACAGCTACCAGAAGGCCGCCCGCAAGCGGCACCTCAAGCCGAAGCGGATGTTCGGCCCGCCCGCGGTGCGCAAGGTGGCCCAGGCCCTGCGGCTCGACGGCGTGGTGCTGGGCAGCGTGTCCCGGGCCCGGGGCCGGTACGCCATCCAGCTCCGGCTGCTCGGCCCCAGGGGGCAGCTGCTGTGGAGCGAGACCTACCGCGAGCGCCGGCCGGCGGTCGACGCCCGCAAGATGGGGCACGCGGCCGAGCAGATCGTGGCGCAGCTCGGCCCCCAGGCGGTGGCCAGCGCGCCTGGCGCCGAGCCGCCCGAGGACGTCGCCGAGCCGCCCGAGACCGTGGCCGACCCGGCCGTGGCGGAGTCGTCGGGCGCCCCACCGCTCGAGGAGGCGCCCAGCCCGGGCAAGACCTCCTCCCGGCCCCCGCTGGAGCCCGCCTCCAGCGCCGGGGAGCGCGACTGGGCCGCCGACGAGCGCGAGCCCGCTCCCCGGGCCGAGCGCGCGCCGGCCGCCGACACCCGGGCCGAGCCCGCCCCCGCCGCCGGGCGCCCGCTGACCCCGGTGCACGACGCGCTGATCACGGTGGGCCCGTCCATGCACCTGCGCTCGGGCCTGGCGCCGACCCACACGGCCAGCCTGTTCCCGGGCCTGCGCATCGACGGCCAGCTCCTGCTGGCGACCTTCCTGGACAAGGGCTTCGCCCGGGGCCTGGGCGTGTACCTCGACCTCGACTTCTCGCTGGGGCTGGAGTACGGCTACCGCACCGCCTCCGAGCGCTGGCCCGCCCAGCAGGTGCAGGGGCACGGCGGCCTGCTCTACCGGCTGGACTTCGACGTCGCCACCCACCCGACGCTGCTGCTGCGCCTCGGCTTCGGCGGCACCTCCTGCAGCATCGACACGGACGTCGCCCAGGTGGTCTCGGCCCGCTACCTGGCCCCCGAGCTCGGCCTGGGGGCGAGCATCTTCGTGTGGGAGCCCTACCTGCGGCTGGGGGCGCGCTTCAACTTCCTGGTGCCGGTGATCGCCGGCGACGAGATCAGCGGCACGGGCTGGGGCTGGTCGCTGGGCGCGGGCCTGGACGCCGCCCTGTTCGACTTCCTGCACCTCGGGCTGGGCTACGAAGTCTCCCAGATGCTGCTCGACGAGGACAGCATGGGGCAGGTCAGCGACACCTACCAGGGCTTCTTCCTGCGGCTGGGCTACGCCTTCCGCTGACCCGATCCCCGGGTGAGGAACCGTGGTTTCGTGGCCATCAGGATGGCCGGCATGATGGTCAGCGCCCCGAGGCTGCTGACCAGCATGGTCACCGGGACGAGCGTGCCGAGGTGGATGTGGACGAGGAACCCCGAGGCGCACATGCACGCATAGCCGAGGGCTACCGAGGTGGCCACGAACAGAATGGCCTTCCCCGAGTTCATCTCCGAGATCTCGAGGCTCCGCGCCCAGCTCTCGCCCCTGGACAGCTCCTCGCGGATGCGGAACATGAAGTAGATCGAGTAGTCCGCCCCGATGCCCAGCGCCATGGCCGTGATCGTGGCCGTCGAGACACTCATCTCGATCCCGGCCAGGCCCATCAGGCCGAGGTTGGCCAGCACGGCGATCAGCAGGGGCAGCAGCACGAGCAGCCCGCCGAGCAGTGACAGGAAGACCACGCTCGCCACCCCGAAGATGACCCCGCACACCTGGAGGATGTTCTTGATCTTGCCCTGGATGATGACCTCCGTGAGCGGGAGCATGTTGGCGATGCCGCCCCCCACCCGGTAGGTGAGCTGGCTCCCGGCCAGGTGGGTGGCGATGAACCCCTCGATGCTGTCGGTGAGCGCCTTGATCTTCAGGTAGGTGTCGTACCGGTAGTAGATGGTGATGACCGAGCGCTGGTAGCCGAAGTCCACGACGCGATCGAAGTCGCCCGGGTCCCCTGACATGGAGTAGAGCAGGAGGTACTGGGCGATCAGCTCGCTCGTGTCCGGCAGCACCTCGAAGCGCGGGTCGTCCCCGTTCAGGGCCTTGTTCATCTTCTTCATGAAGTCGACCAGCGAGACGACCTTCCCCACGCCCGGCTGGGAGGCCGCGAACTCCTGGATCCGCTCCATCTCCCGCAGAGCCTGCGGGTCCTTGAGCGCGTCCTCGCCCTTCCCCTCCACCAGCACCTGGACCACGAAGGCCCCCGCGCCCTCGGCGTTGATCGCCTCCATGTCCTGCATGACCCGGGAGGACCCGGCGAAGAACGTCGACAGGCCGTTCTCGATGACGAGCTGGCTGATGCCGGCCAGGGCCAGCGCCACCACGGCGACGAAGACGCCGACGATGTACTTCGACTTCCCGCCGTTGATCCAGCCCGCCAGCGCCGAGAGGAACGGGTCGAAGATCCTCGTGCGCTGCTCCTTCCCCAGGTGAGCCTCGTCGGGCGCCCTGAGCAGGGCGCGGATGGCCGGGATGAAGGTCATCTCGATGACCAGCGCCGACAGGATGCCCGAGGCGGTGAGCATGCCGAACGCCGAGAAGGTCGGTACCCGGAAGGTGATCAGCGAGGCGAACCCGGTCGCGGCGACGATCCCGGCGGTGAGCATGGCCAGGCCGATGCGGCTGGTGGACTCGATCACCGCCGCGCGGTTGTCGCGCAGGCGGTGGAACTCCTCGTAGTAGCGCTTGAGGATCTGCACGGAGTGCCCGGCGCCGATCGCCAGGATCAGGATGGGCGTCATCACGTTGAAGGGATCCAGCGCCCAGCCGATGAGCCCCATGATCCCCAGGCCCCAGACGACGCTCAGGATCGCCGTCAGCAGCGGGATGATCATCCCCTGGACGGTGCGGAAGACCCCGTACAGCAGCAGGGCGATGACCAGCAGGGCCAGCGGGAACACGTACTTCATCCGCTCGGAGTAGACCTCCATCTGGTGGAGCTGGATCGGCAGGCCCGCCAGGTGGATCGCGGTGTTGGTGTCCTGCTCCGGCTCGATGATCTCGCTCACCCGCCGGTGGATGCCGGCGAAGCCCCCCGGCTTCTCCGTGGAGGAGAAGTCGATGATCACCAGGGTCATCTTCTCGTCGGCGGAGACCAGCAGGCCGTGGACGAGGTCGTTGCTGCGGACGCGCTCCCGGAGCGCCGTGATCCCCTGCTCGTCGCCGGGCACCTCCGCCATCACGCGCCGGATCTGCATCCCGTCCTCTGTGCCGGTGATGTCCTTCACGTTGACGGCGCTGAGCGACAGGATGTTGCTCGGGATCACCCCGGGGATGTCCCTGGCCCTGTCCGTGATCCGCTTGACCCGGTTCAGGGTCGCCTGGTCGTAGATGGTCCCGTCCCGCACCTCGAGTCCGACGACGACCACGTTCTTCCCGCCGAAGACCTCGGTGATCCTGTTGCCGAGGATGACCAGAGGGTGCTCGGGAGGGAGCGTCCGGTCCGGGTCCAGGTAGAAGCGGAGGTGCCTGAGCTGGGTGGCCAGCAGGGCGGTGGCCAGGATCACGAGGGCGACGACCCAGCGAGGGTGGCCCGTGATCCAGGTGACGTACCTCCGCAGGACTCCGGTCCTCTGCTCGGCTTCCATGGTGCGGCGCCCCTCTCGTCGGCGGTCGGATCGTCAGAAGCTGTACTTCAGCTCGAGGAACACCGAGCTGTAGTCGTCGAGCTGGCCGAACAGCGAGTCGTCCGGTCCCTCGTAGATCTCCGCGCCGAGGACTCCGCTGAGCGCGTCGTTGAAGGCGTAGGAGATCAGGGGCCGGATCAGGTAGTCCTCCTCCTGGAAGTCGTACACGGCGAGCAGCTCGATCCGCATCGCGTCCTGGAGGAAGGTGTAGGCGATCCTGGCGCTGAGGGACTCGAGGTGGCTCCTCTGCTGGCGGTGGTAGAGGTTGTTCTTGCTCGCCACCTCGAGCAGGAACGGGTCGAGGTACTCGCCCGCGGGCTGGTAGCCGGGGATGATCTTCTGGATGAACTGGACGATGAGCGACAGCCCCTCGACGGGCGTGGCCTCGAGCCCGAGCACGTAGTAGACGTGGCTCTGCTCGATCTGGGGGGTCTGTCCCTCCTCGTAGTCGGTCAAGACGTATGCGCCCTCGCCGCGGAGGATGAACAGGCCGAACACCTGCCAGGCGAAGTCGAGGCCGAAGACCTGCCGGCGATCGTAGGTGAAGCGGAGATCGATCAGGGGCGGTCCCGGCGGAGCGATGGTCACCTGAGCGATCTCGATTCCCGGGAAGGTTCCATAGCCGTTGAAGTAGCTCACCGAGAAGTCGATGCTGCTCAGGCTGACGTCGAGCCTGAGCGCGCCGCCGATGTGGCGGACGTCCGGCTCGGGTACCGCCGGGTCCACCATGCTGACGTTCGGCGGGGGGAAGTCGCCCAGCAAGAGCACACTGGGCCGGAAAGCCGGGATCACCACCCCGGTGAGCTTCACCGGGTCGAGGCGAAGATCGATCTTGAGAGCGGTGGCGCCCATGCGTCGGTCATCCTCTTCCGGCGAGAAGACGGTCATGTCCTTGCCGCAGAGGTTGTCGGTCGGATTGAAGCCGTCGGCCCGCCCCCAGGCGATGATCTGCCGTCCCAGCCGGATGTCCACCGGCCCGAGGTAGAGGTCCACGTAGACCTCGCGGAGGTCGAGCCGGACCTCGCGGGTGACCTCGTCCGCGATCAGGCGGGCCTCGGCGAGGGCGGCGGCCTTGTCCCCGAAGCTCGGCGCGACCTTGAGCATGAAGGTGGCGCCCAGGAAGTTGAACGGGTCCTTGTCGCGCTTGGTGGGGACGAAGGCGTCGGCGCGGGCGAACCCGTTGATCTCGAGCGGGTGGGAGGCCTCTGACGACTCGCTGGGCGAGGAGTCGAGGGAGGGCTCGGCCGGCGGCGGTGGGGGAGGCTCCGCGGCGGGCTCGGCCTCCTGGGCCGGCGCCCTCGCGGTGAGCAGGGCGGCGACCAGCCCAACGGCCAGCAGGGCGGGCCTCATCATCGGCCCCGCTCGAGGTTGGCGGTGGAGAACACGTCGTCGCCAACCCCGACGTTGACCTTGATGTCCTTCAGGACCAGCTCGCTCCGCCGCTTGGTCTGGTGGTTGCTCATCACGCGCACCAGGGGCAGCCACTTGTGCGCGGTCTTGTCGACCTCATGGATGTTCCTCGCCGTCTGCGTCTTCAGCAGCGCCCCGGTCTTGTCGTAGAAGTCGATCTGAGACGCGACGAAGTTGTCGCCGCGGATCCAGCTCACCTTCTTCGCGTAGCCGTGCTCGTCCTTGATCGCCGCGCTGGTCGGGACCGACTCGATCTTGAAGCACTCGACGCCCTCCAGGGCCACCTTGCCCACGAGCGTGTGCGTATAGTCGTCGACCTGGGGATCGAGGATGTCCACGTACGAGAACTCGCTGCCCATGAAGGTGTTCGACTTCTCCTGGGAGACGATGCGCCTGACCTTGCGCAGGGCCGGCAGGTAGATCCAGATGTCGTCGTCGCCGTCGTGGTGCTCCACGGTGAGCAGGCCGGTGCCCTTGACGTCCGCCGGCGAGACGAAGCGGATCAGCCGCTTCTGGTCCCTGCCGTTCGGGTCGAGCTTCCCCACCTGGGTCGTCTCGCGGACGCGCTTGTCGCCCGATGCGTTGTAGAGGGTCAGGACGCCGACGCCGGTCGAGTCCTGGACGCGCGAGACCTCGTAGCTCTTGACCATGATCTCGCGCGCGGTGAGGTCCGCGGCCCTGGCGGCCGGGCTCCCGAGCAGGAGACCGAGGACGATCAGGTCGAGCACCCGGGTCAAAGCCTGCAGGGTCGCCGTCATCGGGACACCTCCATGGTTTTCTCCTGCCGGGACAAGAGCAATGCGTGTGCCATGCAGAAGAGATGGAAAAACAGCACGTTGGTTGAATTAGACCCTGTGAATTGACACGGGCGGTAACGCGATTTACCGTCCGCGGTAGAATTCCCAAATCGGAGACCCGCGTGATCGACGCCAACGAGTTCTTCAAGGAAGCGACGAAGGCGATCAGCAGCAACCTTAAGATCGACACCGCCCTCCACCGCTTGCTCCTCGTCCTGCAGTCCGCCATGCCCACGGACGAGGTGTTCCTGGGTGTCTACGACCCGGAGTCGCTGACCGTCCGGATCATCGCCAGGGCCCTCCCCGGCGGCGGGCAGCTCCTGGAGAAGGTCGTGTCGATCCCGAGGGGGGCGCTGGCCACGATCGCGCGCCGCCTCGAGGAGGCGGACCCCTCCGGGCTGACTTTCATCCTGCCCGGCGGGGACGGCGACGCGGTGGGGAGCGTGATGGCCGCGGCCTTCGACAAGCGCGGGGACTACTCCGCCCTGGCCAGGCTGCTGTTCATCGAGGGCCAGCGCGCGGCCCTGCTCGTGCTGTACTCCGCGGGGCCGGGGCGGTACACGGCGGAGCACGCGCGCCTGATCGACCAGGTGAACGATCCGCTCTCGATCGCGGTGACCAACGCCCTCCGCTTCCAGGAGCTGGTCCGGCTCAAGGACTCGCTGGAGGAGGACAACCGCGCCCTGCGGAAGGAGATGCACCACCTGGTCGGCGACGAGGTCGTGGGCGCGCAGTTCGGCCTGCGGGGCGTGATGGAGCTGGCGAGGAAGGTCGCGCCGCTCGGCAGCCCCGTGCTGCTGCTGGGCGAGACAGGGTCGGGCAAGGACGTGATCGCCAACGCCATCCACCGGATGTCCGCGCGGCGTGAGCGTCCCTTCGTCAAGGCCAACTGCGGCGCGATCCCCGCGTCCCTGATCGACAGCGAACTCTTCGGCCACGAACGCGGGGCCTTCACCGGCGCGGTCGCGAGGCGGCGGGGCCTGTTCGAGCGCGCGGACCGGGGGACGCTGTTCCTCGACGAGATCGGCGAGCTGCCGATGGACGTCCAGTCCCGGCTGCTGCGGGTGCTCCAGACCGGGGAGTACCACGTCGTCGGCGGCTCGGCCTCGATGCGGGTCGACGTGCGCCTGATCGCGGCCTCGAACCGCGACCTGCGCCGGATGGTCCAGGAGGGGCGTTTCCGCGAGGACCTCTGGTACCGCCTGAACGTCTTCCCGATCACGCTCCCACCGCTGCGCGAGCGGCTGGATGACCTCCCTTCCCTGGTCCACCACTTCCTCCAGCGGAAGAGCGCCGAACAGCGACTGGCCAGGGTCCCGCCCCTCGGGCCCGGGGCGCTCCAGCGCCTCCTCGCCTACCCGTGGCCGGGCAACGTGCGCGAGCTGCAGAACGTGATCGAGCGAGCGCTGATCCTCTCACCCGAGGGGCCGCTGTCCTTCGCGGACCTGCTGCCGCTCCCTGCCGGCGGCGCGTCAGGAGGCTTCTCGGCGCCCGGCGACGGGTCGGTCCGCCTCGACGACTTCGAGCGGTGCCACATCCAGACCGTCTTGGGCCGGGTCGGAGGGCGGGTCAACGGGCCGCAGGGGGCCGCGGAGCTGCTCGGGATCCACCCGAATACACTGCGGCACCGCATGCGCCGGCTCGGCATCCCGTTCGGACGGAGGGCTACGCGCCCGTGAAGGGGTGGGCCCGCACCTGTCAGGGCGCGCGGGAGAGCTGGTACAGATCGGCCTTGCGCACCACGCGCGGGTAGACCACCTCGGCGCCGTCGGGCGACAGGTCGAAGTCCAGCGTGTGCGTGTCGTCGAGCCTCCGCAGCAGCTCGGGCTCCGCCCCGGGCCGCGCGCGCCACAGGGCGGCGCCCCCGGGCAGCGCCTCGGCGTACACCAGGCCCTGCGGGGTGAAGGCCAGGCGGCGCTGGGCGCGGCGGAAGCTGGGGTGCGCGGTGATCCGCTCGGCCGGCCGGCCCGCCAGGCCCGCCAGCCTGAGCTCGGCCTCGCCCCGGCGCTCCTCCGCCGGCGCCCAGCGGTAGGCCAGGCGTTTCCCGTCGGGCGAGAAGGCGGGGTAGTCGGAGACGCCGTCCTCTCCGGCCGGGAAGGGCCGGGCCTGACCGTCCGGGCCGAGCAGGTGCACCCGCAGCGGGTCGCCCGGCCTGGACCGGCCGTGGAAGGCGATCAGGCCCGAGCTCGGGTGGCAGGTGGGGGCGAAGGTGCGGTCGAAGCCCGTGAGCACCACCTCGGCCCGCCCGCGCTCCGCGCCCGGGGCCAGCGAGAGCAGGCCGAGGGTGCGCCGCTCGTCCTCGGTGGCCACGTACACCAGCTTGTCCGGCCCGCAGAAGGCGAAGTCGCGCAGGCCCACCGGTCCCGTCAGGCGCTCCTCGGCGCCCCCGCCGAGCTCCAGCAGGACCAGGGTGCGCTCCTCGGGTGCGTCGGCGTTGCGCTGCACCCGGTAGGCCACGCGCCGGCCGTCGGGCGAGAAGGCCGGGAAGCGATCCAGCCACACGTCCCGGGTGAGCGCGCGGGGCTCACCCCCGGTGAGCCCCGCCAGCGCGATGTCCACGGCCTCGGAGCGGGAGGTGAACACGAGGCGCGCGCCGTCCGGGGACACGTCCGGGTGGCGCTGCTCCTCGACCGCGCCCGGGGCCAGCGGCGTCGAGGCGCCGCCGTCCCGCGGCACGTGGTACAGCGCCAGGGCGCCCGTGCGCTTGGAGGCGTACACCAGGCCGCGGCCGTCCGGCATCCAGGCCGGATCGGTGTTGGCCGCCTTGGCGCCGGCCCCGTCCCGCGTGAGCAGCTCGAGCTCACCGCTGTCCGCGTCCACCAGTCCGATGTCGGTCGTGGAGCGGTACCCGGCCTGGTGCACCACCAGCGCCAGGCGGGCGCCGTCTGGAGACCAGCGCGGCTGCAGGAAGGAGCGCGAGGGCTCGGGCGGGAGGAGCGCCCGGGCGGCGCCGCCGTCCGGCGCGCCCAGCCACAGGCCGGAGCGCCCCTCCGCGTCCCGCTCGACCCAGGCCAGCCGCTGGCCGTCGGGGCTGAGGTCGGCCGCGACCGCGCCCGGGCGCAGCGGCCGCAGGGCGCCGTCGCGCGCGTCGGCCACCAGGGTGCCGGGGGGCTGCTCGCGGGTGGAGCTGAAGAGCAGGCCGCCGCCGTCGCGGGTCCAGCACAGCCCGGACAGGCCCTCGTCCAGGCTGGCCTGCGCCGCCTGGGTCAGGCGAGCCTCGTCGCCGTTCGCCTCCAGGCGCCACAGCTCGCCGTCCCGCACGAAGGCCAGCGTGCGCCCGTCGGGCGAGAAGCGTCCGAGATCGTCCACGGCCTGGCTGGAGACGAGAGGTCTCGGGCTGCCGAACGCCGGGGCCTGCGGCTGGCCAGCGGCCCACAGCCAGGCCGCGGCCGAGCCCGCCAGCAGGCAGGCTGCGGCCAGGGAGGGCAGCAGCCAGCGGCGGCGGGGGCGCGCCGCGGAGGCCTGGGGGTCGAGGGCCCGCCAGACCGAGGGCGCGTCCGGGAAGCGCTCCGCCGGGGCCTTGGCCAAGCAGCGCAGGATCACCTGGGTGAGGCGCGCGGGCAGCTCGGGGCGGAGCGCCGCGGGCGAGGCCGGCTCGACCTGCAGGTGCTTCATGGCCACCGCGATGGGGGTGTCGGCCTGGTGCGGGGGCTGGCCCGTGGCCAGCAGGTACAGGATCACCCCCAGCGCGTAGACGTCGGTGGCAGGGCCGACGGGGTCGCCGCGCACCTGCTCCGGGGCCATGTACTCGGGCGTGCCCAGCACGCTCGAGTCCTGGAGCCCCCCCCGGACCGCGGCCAGCTCGGCGATGCCGAAGTCCATCAGCACCACCCGGCCGGTGCGCTCCTCCAGCATGATGTTGGCCGGTTTCAGGTCGCGGTGGATCACCCCCTGGGCGTGGGCCGCGTGCAGCCCGGCCGTGATGCCGCCGGCCAGCTCGAGCAGGCGCGCGACCGGCAGGGGAGGCTGGCCCTGCAGCGCGGCCTGAAGGGTCTGTCCGCGCAGCAGCTCCATGCACAGGAAGGCCACGCCGTCCATCTCCTGGAACTCGTGGATGCGGCAGACGTTGGGGTGGGTGATGGCCCGGGCCAGCTTGACCTCGCGCTTCAGCCGCGCGATCGCCTCGGCGTCGCGCATCAGCTCCGGCCGCACGAACTTGAGCGCGATCTCCTCGTCCAGCGCGAGATCGCGGGCGCGCACCACCTGGCCCATGCCGCCCTCGCCCAGCTCGGCCAGCACCTGGTAGCGCCCGCCCAGCACGCGGCCGGGCTCCACCCGCAGGCGGGCCAGCGGGACGGGCGCCGGGGCGTCCGGATCCCACAGCACCTCGTACACCTCGAGCGGGGCCTCCTTGCCCTTGACCCGCACGGCGTCGAACAGGCTGCGGCGGAAGGGGAAGCCTGGCGGCAGCGCCAGGTTGGCGCTGGCCGAGAGCAGGATCTGCGCCCCGCCCGCCAGGGCCTCCACGCGCGCCGCGGCGTTGACCACGTCGCCGAAGACGTCCTCCAGGTGCAGGATGACCGAGCCGTGGTGGATCCCGATGCGCACGGCGATGCGCTCGTCCGGGGCCTGGGAGGCGTTGTGCTCCTTCAGGGCGGACTGCATGCCGACCGCGGCCGCGACCGCGTCCTGGGCCTCGGGGAAGAGCGCCATCAGCGCGTCGCCGATGGTCTTGACCAGGCGCCCGCCGTGCTCGGCGATGCGCGGAACCAGCAGGCGGTGGTGCCGCTCGATCATCGCCATGCCGGCCTGGTCGCCGTGGCGCTCGAAGAAGGCGGTCGAGCCCACGATGTCGGTGAACACGATGGCCCGCACGGCCTGGGTGTAGGAGCCCTCGGCCCGGGGCGGCTCCGCCAGCATGCGCTCGATCTGGGGAGAGGTCGCCAGCGCGCGGCCGAGCAGCGTCTTGGGAGGCGTGGTGGTCATCGGCAAGCGGGGAGCGTACCACCCTTTCCGCGGGCGTGCGACCCCGCTTGTGTCCCGCGTGGGGCGTTGGTAGATTGCGGCCGCCCGGGAGGTGCGCGCATGGACAAGCTCTGCAGCGGTTGCCTGACGCGCTACCCCGAGGGCCACTGGGCCTCGGGGCGCGAACGCTGCCCGGCCTGCGGGCAGCCCCTGCGGCCGGCCGGGCCCAGCCTGGACCAGGAGCCCTTCGAGCGCTACGACTCCTCGGCGGACATCCGCTTCGACTTCAGCGAGCTGCTCACCCCGGAGGCGGCCCGCGAGGCGCGCCTGATCGGCTGGCTGGGGCTCGGACTGATGCTGCTGGCCTTCGCCGGGCGCCTCGGCCTGGTGGCCCTGCTCCGGCTCGAGGGGCTGTGGGGGCTGCCGCTCTGGCTCGACCTGCTGGCCGTCGGGGCCCTGCTGCTCGGCCTGGGCATGGCCGCCTGGAGCGCGCGCCGGTTGTGGCGCCACCGCCAGGCCGTCCGCCGGCGTTGAGAGGCTACAGCCTGGCCAGCTCCGCGAGGTAGGCAGCCCGATCCAGGCCGCCGCCCGACCGCAGCATGCCCATGGCCTGGCGGGTGACCACCACGCCGATGCGGTGCACCGCCTCGTGGCGCTCGAGGCCCCGGGCCAGCAGGCGGTCGAGGGCCAACCCCACCTCGGGGGGGTCGTCCTCCAGGAGCTGTTTCTCCACCAGCTCGTGCACGATCAGGTGGGCCCTGAGCGCCTTGGGATCCAGGCCCGAGCGCTCCCCCAGGTGGGCTGCGGCCAGCGCGGCGCGGATGGCCTGCGGATCGGCGGCCAGGGCCCGGCTCATGGCGTCCCTCCCTCGGCCGGCGCGGCCGCCAGCTCCCAGACGGCCAGGTGCGGGCCCAGCCCGACCACCAGCCTGTCGCCGTCCAGGACGAGCAGGGGGCGGTCGCCGGCGCCGGCCGCCTCGGCCGGGAAAGGGGTCTCGGCCAGCCACAGGCTGAGGCCCGTGCTGGCCGACAGGGCGCGCAGGCGCAGGGCGGCGTCCGGGCGCGCGCCGCGGCACAGCACGAAGAGCTGGCCGGCCGGGCTGGCCAGCGGCCCGGACACGGGCAGCACCTCGGTCCTCCAGCGCTCGGTGCGCCTGTCCAGGCGCAGCACCCGCAGGCCGGCCACGAGCGCCAGCCCGTCCCCGCCGAGCGGGGCGGGGGCGAAGGCGGCCAGGCCGGGCACCTCGACCAGGGAGACCACGCAGCCCGGGGGCGGGGCGTGCTCCACGTCGAGGTCCGGGCTCCCGTCCGCGGGCTGCGGCGGCAGGCCGAGCCGCAGCGGCCCCTGCGAGCGGCACAGCGGCGGCTGCAGCACGGCCACCTGGCCGTCCACCACCAGGGCCAGGTGCCCGCCCGAGAGCAGGCTCACCTCCCCGAGGGAGCGGCGGGCCTCCAGCTCGAACAGCACCCGCCCGGTCGGCTCCAGGGCGCGCAGGCGCTCGTCCGCCGTCACCAGGTGCAGCCCGCCCGGGCCGGCGTGCAGGGGCTGGACGGACTGGAGCGGCCCCGCGCCGGGCACGTCCCAGGACTCCAGGCAGCCGGCCCCCGGGCTCGCGCAGCGATCCGGGCTGAGCCAGGACAGCCGGCCGTCGCTGCGGAGCAACAGCACGCGGGCTCCGAAGCGGGCGGCCTCCACGGCCCAGGCCCCGTCGGGCAGGGAGGCGCGGAAACGCTGCCTGCCGGTCAGGTCGTCGAGGCCGAGCAGCGCGCCGTCCCGGGTCCCGGTCACCAGCCAGCCGCCCCCGGCGTCGAGCAGCCAGCCGGCGGCCTCGGCCCCGAGCTCGGTGCGCCAGGTCTGGCGCCCCTCCGCCAGGCCCAGCGCTGCCCTGGGGGTCAGGCCGATCACCTGGCCGCCCGGCCGGGTGACCAGGGCCTGCAGCGGCTCCTCGAGGCGCAGGCTCCAGCGCGGGGCCGGGCCGTTGCGCTGGGGCGCGCTGCTCACCAGGCCCTGGGATCGGGCGTAGGCCGCCGCGCAGCCGGGCGACTCAAGGTCTCCGCGCAGCAGGCAGCCGCGCAGCGCGTCCGACCAGCCCAGGCACTCCTCCACCAGCCCCCCCCGGGAGCGCAGGAAGGCCTCGGCCTGCTGCGGGGACATGCAGCGGGTGGGCTCGGTGGGGTGCTCGGCCAGGCAGGCCGCGGCCTGCTCGCCGCCGGCGGCCTCGACCAGGGCGAGCAGGGCCGGGTCGCGGCTCTGCAGCGCGGTGGTGGTCGAGATGAGCAGCTCGCAGGCCGCGCGGCGCTCGGCGTCGGTCGGCGCGGCCGGGTCGGGCGGCGCCTCCCCGGGGCAGCCGGCTCCGAGCGCGGCCAGCAGCGCGGCCGCGAGCGCGCCCGGGCCCCTCACGACCCCGCCCCCTGGGCCGGCGGCAGCTCGAACAGGCTGAGCTCCGGGCCGTCCGCGATCAGCAGCCAGCGCTCGCGCAAGCGGAGGCTGGGCCACACCTCGGTGAAGTCCGGCCGGCGCGGGTAGGGCAGGGCGCTCTGCCACAGGACCTCGCCGTCGGCGGTGTCGAGCGCCACCAGCGCCGGCGCCCCGGTGAGCAGGTAGGCCAGCCCGGGCCCGCCGGCCGTGGCCGCCACCGCGCCGAGCCGCGACCGCCAGAGCACCTCGCCCTGCCGCACGCGCAGCACCATCCCCTCGTCCGCGCCGAGGGCGAGCACGCCCTGCCCGGGGCCCAGGTCCGCGGGCGGCAGGATGGCGAGATCGTCGAGCTCGACCTCCCAGGCCAGGCAGCCGGGCGGCAGGGCCTCCGACTCGTGGTCGTGACCCACGTGCAGGGAGGCGGGCTCGGGCATCCTGAGGGGCTCCTCGGAGCGGCAGGCGGCCGGGTCGATGGCCAGCACGCGCCCCGCGTTCAGGGCGTGCAGCCCGACCAGGACGAAGGTCCCGTCGGACGAGGCCACGGGGGCCCCCAGCCGGTCCACGGAGCCGAAGCGGATGCGGAACAGCTCCTCCCCCGTGCGCTCGATGCCCAGCAGCTCGCGCGAGCCGCCCACCAGCCGGCGCCCGCCAGGCGCCATGGACCAGGTGTTGAAGCTGCCCAGCTCGTCGATGAACAGGCGCTCCGGGGCCCGGAAGCAGCCCACCTGCCGCTCGGCGCACACGCCGAGATCGAGGCGCAGCAGGCGGCCGTCGCTCGAGCCGAGCAGCAGCTGCTCCCCGTCCCGGGTCGCGTTCAGGGCCAGCGGGTGCGGCGCCTGCTCGGGGGCGCCGCCGGCCTGCAGCCTGGCCTGGCGCAGCTCGGCCGGCAGCGCCTTCAGCTCCTCCTCGTCGTCGGCGCGGGGCAGCCGGCGGAGCGGCAGCTCGCGCCGCCAGCGGATCTGGCCGCTGGCCAGCTCGAGCAGCGCCACGTGGCCCTCGCGATCCGCGACCACCACCCCGTCCGGCTCCACCGGCAGCAGCCAGCCCAGGGCGCCTCCCGGCAGGTCGGCCGCCCACACCTGCTGGCCGTCCCGGTGGCGGGCGATCTGCCCGCCGGCGGCGCTGAGCACGCTCCCGTCCGGCAGGAGGTGCACGGCCTGGGCCGGCGCGGGCAGCGTGAGGTGCCAGCGGGCGTCTGGGCCGGGGCGCGCGGGCCGGCTGTCCGCCAGGCCACGCAGGCGATCGAAGGCCCGCTCGCAGGCCGCGCCGGGCCGCTGGTCCCGGAAGCAGTCGAACAGCTCCTCGTCCCACTGGGAGCACAGGGCGACCGCCGCCTCCATGTCCGCGAGCAGCTGGGATGGCACCTCGGTCTCCAGGCAGGCGCCCGGCATGTCCGGCAGCCGGCTCAGGCACTCGCGCAGCCCCCCGCGCCGGTACGCCCGGATCTGGTCGCGGCGCAGCTCGGGCAGCTGCTGCATCACCATGTGGATGCCGCCGGCGCTCTCGGTGAACATGGCCCGGCAGGCCGCGGCGCGTCCCGCGGGCGGGCCGCTCGGCCGGGGCGGCCCGTCGCAGGCCGCCACGGCCAGTGCGCTCGATAGCAGGCCGGCGAGGATCAGGCGGCGGTGCATGGCTCTTCCTCCCTCCGCACGACGCCCCCAGCGTACTTGCGGCGGGCCCCCGGCCGCAACCAAAACCGCGCAGGCGCTTGCCCCCCGGCGCGCGGCGGGGTTAGGCTCGGGGCGGGTTGGGCGAACGGAGGTGCACGGTGCTCAGACATGCATGGTCCCTGGCGGCGGCGCTGGCCTGGCTGGTCCCGCTCGCGGTCCCGGCGGCGGAGCCGGAGGGAGGCGCGACCATGTTCCTGACCGAGGCGGACGTGATGGCGGTGTGCGGTCAACTCGAGGCCAAGCACGGCGCCGCCGAGCGGGAGCGCATCGCCATCGGTGTCCGCCAGGCGGCCCGCCTGTGGACCCAGGCCGACGGCAGCCCGGGGGAGTTCGCCCGCTTCGCGCTCGAGCAGTACCGGGTGGGTCCGGAGCTGGAGGTGCTGCTCGGGCGCTTCGAGGCCGGCCTCGAGAGCCTGGACGGCCACCTGAACTCGCTGCTGCTCGAGCTGCGCACCCCGAGCGACGAGGACCTGGGGCCGGAGCAGCCCGTGGACCTGCTGTTCGCCGGGCTCAACCTGGGCGATCACCTGGTGGATGACATGTTCCGCTCCAAGCTGGCCTTCGTGGCGCTGCTGAACTTCCGCGCGCTCTCCCTCCAGGAGCTGCTCGCGGGCGGCGCCGGGCTGAGCCGCGCCCGCTGGGCCGAGGCCCGCCTGGCGCGGGCCTACTCCCACCGCGTGCCGGCCGAGGTGCTGCAGAAGATCACCCTGGCCGTGAGCGCGGCGGACAACTACATCGCCAGCTACAACATCCACCTGGGCCGGGTGGTGGACGGGCAGGGCCGGCCGCAGTTCCGGGAGGGGCTCAAGCTCATCAGCCACTGGGGCCTGCGGGACGAGCTGAAGGCCCTGTACTCGGATCCCAAGAACCTGCCGCTGCAGGAGCTGATCCAGACCGTCATGCTGCGCATCGTGCGCCAGGAGATCCCGGCCGGGGCGGTGGACAACCCCAAGGCGGCCTGGGATCCCGTGGCCAACACCCTGGACGGCAAGCCCGCGGCCCGGGAGCCCGATCGGCGCTACGAGCACCTGCGCCAGGTGTTCCTGGCCCTGCGCGGCCTGGATCCCTTCTACCCGGACGCCCCGACCCACATGGATCGCGGCTTCCTGCTCGGCCGGGAGATCCCCGAGGCCGAGGTGGAGCGGCTGCTCACCGCGGTGCTCGCGGCCCCGGCCTCCAGGGACGTCGCCTCGCTCGTCCAGAAGCGGCTGGGCCGGCCGCTCCAGCCGTTCGACATCTGGTACGACGGCTTCAAGGCCCGCGGCTCCATGGACGAGCGCGAGCTCGACCGTGTGGTGCGCGAGCGCTACCCGAACCTGGCCGCCTTCCAGGCCGATCTGCCCGGCATCCTGGGCAAGCTGGGCTTCGCGGCGGACACCGCCCGCTTCCTGGCCGAACGCATCGAGGTGGATCCCGCCCGCGGCTCCGGCCACGCCTGGGGGCCACAGATGCGCGGCGAGAAGGCGCACCTGCGCACCCGCCTGCCGGCCGAGGGCATGAACTACAAGGGCTTCAACATCGCCATGCACGAGCTCGGCCACAATGTCGAGCAGGTGTTCTCGCTGTACAAGCTGGACCACAACCTGCTCAAGGGCGTGCCCAACACGGCCTTCACCGAGGGCTTCGCCTTCGTGTTCCAGAAGCGCGACCTCGAGGTGCTCGGACTGGCCAGGCCCGATCCCCAGCGCGAGGCCCTGGAGGCGCTGGACGACTTCTGGATGACGCGCGAGATCGCGGGCGTGGGCCTGATGGACATGCGCGTGTGGCGCTGGATGTACGCCCACCCGGAGGCCAGCGCGGCCGAGCTGCGCCAGGCGGTCGAGCAGATCGCGGTCGAGGTGTGGAACCAGCATTACGCGCCTGTCTTCGGCGTGAAGGACTCGCCGTTGCTGGCCATCTACTCGCACCTGATCGCGAACGCCCTGTACCTGCCGGACTACCCGCTCGGACACATCATCGCCTTCCAGGTCGAGGACTACCTGCGCAAGCACCCGCTCGGCCAGGAGATGGAGCGGCTGTGCGCCCAGGGCCGGGTGACCCCCGATCTGTGGATGCGGCAGGCGGTCGGCGCGCCCATCTCGGCCCAGCCGCTGCTCGACGCGGCCGCGCGGGCGGTCAAGACGCTGAAGTGAGGCGCGGCTCCGACCGATCGGACCGATCGGTCGGATCGGTCGGATCGGTCAGAAGGTCACGTTCAGCCCGAAGGGCGAGGGCGTGACCCGGGTCGGGCCCAGCTCGAAGGACAGCGGGTTCTCGGCCTGCTTGCGCTCGGGCACCACGTCCTCCGGGCCCGGGGTCGCGGCCAGCACGAACACGCCCGAGGTGAGGATGGCGAAGGCCGCCACCGAGGCGATGATGTAGACCTCCATGTTGGGGTGCTCGTCGAAGCGCACGTCGCCGCCGAACATGACCGTCACCTCGATGATCGGCGCCAGGATGGCCAGGCCGATGCAGGACCAGCCGACCACCTGGTTGGAGCGGCGGCGCTGGTGCATGTCCAGCCACTCCTCGAGGCTGGCCTCCATGCCGACGGCCCGCTGGTACTCCTCGGGCTTGAGGCCGGCCGCCTGCCACTCCTCCTTGGTGGGCGGGACGTAGACGTCGGGCGGCGGCGCCGCGCTGTCGTCGGTCGCGGTGATGGCGGTGGAGCCCGGCGGGGCGGCGTCGGCCGGGGCGGCGTCTTCCGCCGCGGCGGAGCCAGGGAGCAGGAGCGCCAGGCAGATCAGCGACAGGACCGGGAGCCAGCAGTGCGAGCGCATGTCCTCACCTCGGGCTTGTCATCCTCGGTTCGGGCCCTCAGGATCGTGAGACGCTGGGCAGTGTACCGCGCCCGGCCGCCTTTCGGCAACATTCCTGTGGGGGTGGACGGCGCGGCCGGGTCCGGGTAGGCTCGGCGGCATGGCGGACGTGCGGGCCACGCTGGTGCTGTGCCTGGGCCTGGTGGCCGCGGAGGCGCAGGCCATGGACATCGCCGCCCACCGGGGGGCGTCGCACGACGCCCCGGAGAACACCCTGGCCGCCTTCCGCCTCGGGTTCGCCCAGGGCGCGGACGCGCTCGAGTGCGACGTGCACCTCACCCGGGACGGGGCGCTGGCGGTGATCCACGACCCCCGCACGCTCCGCACGGCCGGGGAGGACCTCGAGGTCGCCAGCCAGGAGTTCGCGCGCCTGGGGCGGCTGGACGTGGGCCGCTGGAAGGCGCCGGCCTTCGCCGGGGAGCGCATCCCCGGGCTCGAGCAGGTGCTGGCGCTGCTGCCGCCCGGCAAGCGGGCCCTGGTGGAGCTGAAGTGCGGCCCGGAGGCCCTGCCGGCCCTGGCCAGGGTGGTGCGCGCCAGCGGCAAGGCCGGGCAGGTGTGGCTGATGAGCTTCCGCGAGGACAGCCTGGCCGCCGCGCGGGCGGAGCTGCCCGAGCTGCCGGCCATCTGGCTGCACAAGGCGCCCCGGGACGCCCGGGGCGCGCCGGGCCCGTTCCCGCCCGCCCTGGCCGGACAGGCCCGGGCCAGGGGCTTCCAGGGGCTCGGGCTCCAGTCGCCGGGCCTGACCGCCGAGCTCGCGCGGGCTGCGCGCGAGGCGCGGCTGCTCGTCCTGGCCTGGACCGTGGACGAGCCCTCCGAGGGCCGCCGCCTGGAGGCGCTGGGCGTCGACGTGCTGATCACCAACCGGCCCGGGTTCATGCGGGCGGAGCTGGGGAGCGGCGCCGGGCGCGGCCCCGGCGCGGAGGGCGAACGATGAGCGCGCGCGTGTGGCAGGTGTGGGGCGGGCTGCTGCTGGGGTTGCTCGGGGCGGGCTGCATGGCGGGCGCGCAGCTCGCCGAGGAGCAGCTCCAGCACCCGGGTCAGCTCCTGTTCAACGGCCACGCCAGCCCCGAGGTGGACTGCTACCGGTGCCACGGCGGCGACGGCCTGGGCTCCGGCCGCGGGCCCGGCCTGGCCGCGCGGGTGGCTGCCCTGCCGGACGAGGCCATCCTGAAGGTCATCGACCGGGGCGCGGCCTTCATGCCGGCCTACCGGGGGCGGGTGAGCCCCGAGGAGCAGGCCCAGCTCCTGGCCTGGCTGCGCAGCGCGTTCGGCGGGGGCCAGGCCTCCGCGGCCGCCGAGGTGGAGGCCGAGGAGATCGAGTGAGCGCGCCTCAGAACCTCACGTCCACGTTCGTGTTGAAGATCCAGACCGCGTGCTCGTAGCCGCCGGTGATGGGCGGATCGGCCTCGCTGCGCTCCACGTCCTTGTGCAGGTAGCGCACCCAGGTGAGCCCCAGGGAGAGGGCCACCCAGTCGTCGCGGCCGAGCTCTCCGCCCGCCAGCCACTCCAGCAGGGGCACGACCTGGAAGCGGGTGCCGCCTGCCAGGCCGAACTTGGGCGCGTCGTACAGATCGGGCGTGGTGGTCACGGTGGGCGCGGCGTCCATGTCGTAGCCCCCGCCCACGTACAGCATCCACCAGGTCACGGGGAAGAAACGGAAGCCGGCGCGGATGTCGATCGCGTCGCGGTAGTCCCGCCGGGAGCGGAACTCGCGCACCTCGCCCAGCGTGCCGCCCACCGGGCCGTCCGCGTTCTCGAAGCGCAGGTGGGAGACGACGACCTCGTCGTAGTCCGACCAGAAGGCGGTCTCCACCACCAGCCGGAAGACCAGCCAGTCGGTGCAGTCGAGGTGCAGGCCCGCGCGCAGCACGGGCGGGAGCCGCATGCCGAAGCGGGCCCGGGAGTCGACCCGCGGCCCGTAGGTGGGCTCCAGGACCGGCGGCAGGCCGATGCGCGCGCTGCCCGCCAGGTCGAGGTCCACGCCCGAGGTGAAGCTCAGCCCCAGCCGCAGGCGGGCGCTGGGGCGGGCCAGCGCGCCCAGGGACCAGGCCCAGCCGTGTCCGGCGAAGTCGAGCTCGACCAGGCCCGAGTACTCGACCGTCTCGATGGGCAGGATCCCGGGCAGGATCTCCTGGGAGAAGTCGCGCGCCCGGGTGGAGTCGACCAGGGCGTACACCCAGCTCACGCCCCCCCCCAGCCACAGCCAGTCGGCCACGCGGAAGGAGGCGGCCGCGGTGGTGAAGAGCGTCTTGATGCCGCCCTGCAGGGTGTGGAAGGCCTGGGCGGGGACGAACTGGTCCCCGGCCGGCTTCTGGCGCTCGAGCTCGATGTCCCAGCTGGGCCAGTCCGAGCGGTGGCCGAAGGGCACGTAGAACGCCAGCCCCAGGGTGAGCCAGTCGAGGCCCGGGCGGGCCGTGCCCGCGAGCATCGGCAGGGTGTCGTAGGTGGACATGGTGCCCGGGTGGCTCGGCCGCTCGCCCGGCTCGTACCCCTCGGGCCAGGTGCGCTCGAAGTCGAGCGAGCGCCAGATCATGTTGACGTCCAGCAGCAGGCTGCCGGGGGCCTCGATCGTGCCGATGGCGGCCGGGTTCCAGAACACCGAGGCGGCGTTGTCCTCGGTGGGCCCCGAGGTGTCCCCGCCCATCTTGGACACCATGAACCCGCTGCCCGAGGCGAGCGCGGGCGCCAGGCAGACGAGCGTCAGCAGGCCGAGGGCGGTGGCGCGAGGCATGCGGCCATTGTGGACGGGCCGGGCGGCCGCGGCAAGTTCCCCGCCGGAACGTTGACCTGCCCGACCGTCTCGCGCATCCTGGGGGGCATGGGCCCGCGCCGTCGCCTGCTCGCCAGCCTGTCCGTGTGCCTGCTGTGCGCGGCGGCGCCGGCGGCCGCCAGGCCGCCGCCCGAGCCCGACCCCGAGGAGTACGCCGACTCCGGCTTCGGCCTGGCGCTCACGCTGCACGCGGTGCTGAACTTCTCCTACCACGAGCCGGGCGGGGGCGTGGGCTTCCAGGTGGCCTACCCGGTGGTGCCGAACGGCTTCATCCCGGACGAGTACTTCCGCGACGCGCTGCTCCTGGAGGGCGGGCTGGACTACGTCTACTCGCCGGCCGACCTCGGCGGCCACGAGGGCGGCTTCCACTGCCTGTCCAGCCTGGTGGGCGCGCGCTACAGCGTGTACGTGCACGACGTGCTGGCGCCCTTCGCGGCGGTGCAGATCGGCTACGGCGGCGGGCTGTGGGACGGCGAGGGAGTGGCCGACGTGCACCGCTTCGGCTGGGCCACCACCCTGGGGCTGATGTGGGACTTCGTGGACTGGGCCTCGCTGCGGCTGGATCTGGGCTACGGCCACCTGCACGAGGTCGTCCGCCTCGGGGTGATCTTCCGCCTCTGAGCCGCCCGCGGGCTACTGCCCGTCACAGGTGTCGATCACCTTGGCGACGCACTTGAGGTTGGCGTCGCACTCCAGGCCGGCCTCGCACTCGGCGCTGGCGGCGCAGTCGGCGTTCAGGGCCTTGCGCGCCACGCAGTTCGCCCCGTCGCAGTAGAGCCCGGCGGCGCAGTTGGGATCGCTGTTCGGGGTGCAGGCGTCGTTCAGCGCCAGGTAGGCCTGGCAGGTGCTGGCGACGCACTTGGTGCCCGCGACGCACTCGAAGGTGCTCGCGCACGGCGCGGCGGCGGCCTGCAGGCCGCGGTACATCCCCTCGCAGTCCTCGGCCAGCGCGGTGATGTCGTTCTGGGGCGAGCCAGCGCAGCCGCGGGCGGCGAAGGTCGCCTCGCAGGAGCCGGCCACCTCGGCGTCGTACTCGCCGCGCCCGGCGGCGATGGCGGCCTCCGTCGGGTCGACCATGGTCGAGTTGAAGATGTCGGTGAAGTAGGTGATGCAGGAGGCCAGGTCGGTCCAGTAGGTGCCGCGCAGGTCGTCCATCTCGGCCGTGGTGCAGCACTCGTAGGAGCGGTTGCAGATGTCGGCCGCGAAGGCCGCCGCCGCGTCGGTCAGCAGCAGGGTCTTCTTCGATTCCTCGCCGCAGGCAACCAGGGCCATCCCCGCGAGCGCCAGGCCGGCCACCGCGATCGTCAGCTTGCGCGTCATCCGAGACCTCCTTTGCTTTGAACTGCCTGAGGTTACATCGTTTTTCGTGGCGTCGCTCAGCATTCTAGCGCCCGCCCTGCGCGGGGTCAAATCCGCGCGCCGGGCGCGGCCCGGGGGCGTGTCAGGGGGGGCTGCTACAAGGGAGGCAGTCGAACGAAAGGAGCCCCGCGATGTGCGCCATCCGCCGAGCCATGAACCCCGCCGAGCATTGCCCTGAGTGCGGCGCCCTGTGGACCGAGTCCGGGGATCTCCGGGCCTGCCCCCACTGCGGCCTGGAGGAGCAGCTGGAGCGCGACGCGGACACCCGCCTCGAGGCGGTCGCGCTCCCGGCCTGGGAGCCCCTGGATGATCGTCGCGCCGCCTGAGCGCGAGCCTCACAGGACCGGCGACAGCATGCGGCTGAGGGACTCGGCCATGCGGGCGCGCCGCGGGCGCTGGCGGCAGGACTCCAGGGTGATCGGCCTGGAGTTGTCGAGGTCCCGGAGGAAGATCTCCTCCATGCGGTGGGCGAACTCGGCCCCGAACACCAGCACGTTGACCTCGAAGTTGAGGCGGAAGCTGCGCATGTCCATGTTGGCCGAGCCGATGGTGCTCCACACCCCGTCGATCACCATGGTCTTGGCGTGCAGGATACCCTGGCGCAGCTCGTAGATCTTGACCCCGGTGTCCAGCAGCTCCTGGTAGAACGAGCGGCCCGCGAGCTGCACCAGCCACATGTCCGAACGGCCCGGGACGAGCAGGCGCACGTCCACGCCGCGCCAGGCGGCCGCCTTGAGCGCCAGCAGGATGGGCTGGTCGGGCACGAAGTAGGGCGTGGTGATGTACACCCGGTGGTTGGCCTCGTTGAGCGCGGTGAAGAAGACGGTGTGGATGGTCTGGTGATCGTGGTCCGGCCCGCTGTCGACCACCTGGACGAGGTCGGGGCCGCAGGCGGTGACCGGAGAGAAGTGGACCGCGTCGGCCAGGCTCTCGCCCGTGGTGTAGCGCCAGTCCTCGGAGAACACCTCCTGCAGGCGCCGCACCGCCGGGCCCTGGAGCCGGAGGTGGGTGTCGCGCCAGGGGGCGAACTTGATCTTCCGGCCCTGATACTCGTCCCCGATGTTCATCCCGCCGGCGAAGCCCAGCTCGTTGTCCACCACCAGGATCTTGCGGTGGTTGCGCAGGTTGGGGCGGAAGTGGGCCCGGCCGCCGAACACCGGCATGAAGCGGCCGAACTTGCCGCCGGCCGCGAGCAGCGGCTGCAGGAAGCGGCGGGTGACCTCGCTGCCGCCGATGGCGTCCACCAGCAGGCGCGTCTCCACGCCCTGCCTGGCCTTGTCCACCAGCAGGTCCCTGAAACGCCGGCCGGCCTTGTCGGCCCGGTAGATGTAGGACATGAGGTGGACGTGCCGCCGGGCGCCCTCGATGGCCTCCTGCATGCGCTGGTAGGCGTGGTCGGCGTCGATGTACACCTCGGTGCGATTGCCCGGCATGAGCGGGCTCTGCGAGACGCCCACCGCCACCCGGGCGATGTCCCGGCCAGGCTCGGGCAGCTCCTCGAGCTTGGGATTCAGGGGACAGTCGGGCGAGGTCGGCAGGCCCTGCAGGCTGCGCTTGAGGTCGGCCCGTATCTCGAGCCTGCGCCGCGAGCGGCGGCGGATGCGGTTCCGGCCGAGGAACAGGAACGCCAGCGCGCCCAGGTAGGGCAGGAACAGGATGATCAGCACCCAGGCGAACGTGGCGCCCGCCTCGCGCCGGTCGAGCACCACCCGCGGGATGAGCAGGAAGGCCAGCACGTAGCCGCCCATCGTGGTGGCCAGGGTGACGACGTAGGCCCAGGAGATGCCCTCGAGCATGGCCGCATGGTAGCAGAGGGCCAGTCCGCGCGCCATCGACCCGGCCGGAGTGTTTACTTCCCCCGGAGGCTGTGGTCCACTGGGAGCCCCGGGCCGGGTATCCGACCCGCTGTGAGGTGACCGCCATGGCCTTCAACCCCAACAACGTTCCCTGGCTCACCGTGGTCGGGCTGCTCGGGGCCGGGATCGGCTTCCTGGTCGGCAGGCTCATGGGCTACGCCGGAGATCCCATGGTCCCGCCGCTGTACGGCTTCTGCGCGGGCATGGTCGGCGGGGTGATCACCCGCATCGTGGTGCGCCAGCGCTGGCAGCGCCGCCAGGCCGCGGCCGCGGGCCAGGACGGGGCCGGAGACAAGCCGCCGGCTTGAAGCCTGGCGCGACCCCGTGCGAGAATCACCTCGACTGCCTGAGGTTCAGATGCACAGGGTGCTGAGGTTCATGTGGGTCGTGCTCCTGCCCGGGTTGGCCGGTGGCCTGGGGCTGGCGGCCTGCGACTACAGCCCGAGCTATGACGGGACCCGCTGCGGCGCCGATGGCGCCTGCCCGGACGGCTACACCTGCGTGGCGGAGGTCGGGCAGGACGTGTGCCGCCCCGCCGGTCTGGTGGAGGAGCCGGACGGCGAGGACGGGGGGGACGGCCAGGACGGGTCCGACGAAGTGGACGATGTGGACGAAGTGGACGGCCAGGACGGAGCGGACGACGCGGACGAGGCGGACGGCGCCGACCCGCTCGACACCGACTGCCCCGACGCAGACGGAGACGGGCACCGCGACCAGGCCTGCGGCGGGGCCGACTGCGACGACGGCGATCCCCAGGTGCGGCCCGGCGCCCTGGAGGTGTGCGACGGCCGCGACAACGACTGCGACGGGGCGATCGATGGCGCCGACGTGGAGCCGCTCCCGCCGCCGTGCAGCAAGCAGTTCGGCGTGTGCCTGGGCGCCCGCCACGCGCCCGCGGATTGCGTGTCCGGGCAGTGGGCCGAGTGCCCGACGGAGACCTACCTCGAGCACCACGCGGCCTACGCCTACACGGAGCTGAACACCTGCGACGGGCTGGACAACGACTGTGATGGGCAGACCGACGAGGAGCTGAGCCCGCCCGCCTGCCCGCTGCAGGCCGGGGTGTGCGCCGGGGCCCTGCAGCGCTGCCTCGGCCCGAGCGGCTGGAAGACGACCTGCGACCAGGGCGAGTACGGCGTGGACTTCGAGGAGGCCGCGGAGCAGCGCTGCGACGGGCTGGACAACGACTGCGACGAGCTGGTCGACGAGGACCTGAGCCGCGCGTGCGCGCTCGCGCACCTCGGCCAGTGCGCCCTCGGGGCCGAGACCTGCCAGGCGGGCCTGTGGTCGGGCTGTCCCGAGCCGCAGACGGAGCTGTGCGACGGACCGCAGGCGGACGAGGACTGCGACGGGTACGTGAACGAGGTGTGCGGCTGCGCGCCGCTGGAGACCCGGCCCTGCCCCCTGCAGCAGGGTGTGTGCGCCGGGAGCAGCGAGTCCTGCAACGCCGAGGGCACCTGGCCGGGCTGCGACTACGGCGGGAGCTACGAGGTCAGCGAGGCGAGCTGCGACTCCCAGGACAACGACTGCGACGGGGCGGTGGATCAGCTCACCCGCGGTTGCGAGGTCGGCCACACCGGGCGCTGCGCGGTCGGCCAGGAGCTGTGCGACGCCGGGCTGTGGGCCGGCTGCCCGGCGCCGGCCGCCGAGCTGTGCGACGTGGAGGGCCAGGACGACAACTGCGACGGCACCGTGGACGAGGGCTGCGAGTGCTTCGACGGCTGGCAGAGGAGCTGCGACAACCAGCAGGGGGTCTGCCAGGGCACCGTGCAGGCCTGCCAGGCGGGCGCCTGGGTCGCGTGCGCCTACGCGGCCCAGCCGGGGTACGAGGCGACCGAGGCGAGCTGCGACAGCCTGGACAACGACTGCAGCGGGCAGGTGGACGGGATGCAGCGCGCCTGCAGCGTGGCCCACACGGGCCGCTGCGCCCAGGGCGACGAGGCCTGCAGCCAGGGCACCTGGAGCGGCTGCCCGGGTCCCGAGGACGAGGACGACCGCGATCGCTGCACCGACGACGTCGACAACGACTGCGACGGGGAGACCGATCGCGACGACGGTGACTGCAACTGCGCCAGCGCCGGGACCCGCGGCGCGCCCTACCTCGGGCTGCTGCTGCTCGGGCTGGCGCTCGTCCGCCGGCGCCGCAGGGGCCGGCCTTGAGCCGCAGGCTCCGCGCGCTGTCCGGGCGGCTGGTCAAGGGCGTCAAGCGCCTGAACGCCAGGCTGGTGCCGCCCGAGACCTTCATGGGCACCCTCACCCTCGGCCTGAGCGCGGTGGAGGAGGCCTACTTCGTCACCAAGAACTTCATCGACGGCTCCATCCACGTGTCCGAGCGCGTGCTGTACGAGCACGACTACCACGAGCGGCGCCTGCGCGACTACGCTGGCCAGCGCCGGCTGGTGCTGTTCGTGCCCGGCTACATGCAGTCCCCCGTGTGCTTCTACCGGCTCGAGCGCTACCTCGGGCTGGAGATGTTCGACACCTTCACCTACACCTGGGGGGACTTCGCCTACAGCCAGGATCTGACCCTGACCGCCCAGCAGCTCGAGGACGTGCTGCGCGACCTGGTGGGCCGCACGCGGGTCTCCCAGATCTTCCTGGTCGGGCACTCCCAGGGCGGCATCGCCATCCGCACCATGGTCCAGCACGGCCAGGGCCGGGATCTGCCGATCAAGAAGTGTCTGTTCCTGTCCTCGCCCCACCAGGGCACCTGGGCCGCGCTGGCCGCGCTGCCGCACTGGCCGCTGCGCTCGGTGGCTGGCCTGCTCCCGTACGTGCGCAAGGTGCAGGGCGAGAGCGGCATCCAGCTCATGCCGGGCAGCGACTTCCTCAAGGTGCTCAACGGCCGTCCGCTGCCGGAGGGCATCCGCTTCAGCTCGATCTACTACGCCCTCGACCCGATGATCTGGCCCCCCGAGAACGCCATCCTGCCCTACCCGGAGGCCGAGAATCACTTCATCCCCAAGATCGGGCACGCCCAGCCGCTGTACTGCTCGCGCGCGGCGCGCATCGCCATGCGCAGCCTGTTCGGGGACGCGGTGTGCGCCTGCCTGGAGGACGAGCGCGACGAGGTCGGATCGGCCGGCGCGGGGATCTGAGGCTCTTCAGGGCAGCGTCACGGTGGCCGCGGGATCGTGCCGGCCCAGGCCGTCCTGCTCGCCGCCGGAGGTGAGCGCCACCGGCACCGCCACCGCGGTGACCACGACCGCGCCGGCGATGGCCCAGATCCACCACTCCTTGTACCACTCGTCGGTCCAGGAGGCCGGGGGCGGGACCGCGCTGCCGGGCGGGATGGCGGCCGCCTCGGCCTGCAGCTTCTCGGCCGCCAGGCGATCCTGCTCGGCCTTCTCCTTGGCCGCCTTGGCCATGGCCTTCACGTCGTCGGAGAAGTCCTCGAACGGCGTCAGCACGCCCTCCACGAAGTGCTTCTGGCCGGCCTGGACGGTCACCTCGGTGGCGAAGTCGTTGTAGCCCTCCTTGATCATCACCACCTTGTGGTTGCCGACCATCACGTCCTTGATGAGCGGCGTCGCCCCGAACATCTTGCCGTCCACGTACACCTCGGCGCTGGCCACGTTGCAGCTGAACTTGACCAGGCCCGAGTACGGCATGAGCTCGATGGTCAGGGGCAGCTTCTGGCGCGCCTTGACGACCACATCCAGCTCGAAGCTGGTGAAGCCGGGCTTGCTGGCCTCGATCTTGTGCTTGCCCGGGCGGACCGGCACAGGCGCCGGGAGCGGGGTCTTGCCCAGCAGCTTCTTGTCCAGGTAGACCTTGGCCCCGTCCTCCATGCACTCGATGATCAGCTGGGCCTGGTTCGGGTTGGCCTTGGGCTTGGGCCTCGCCTTGGGAGGCCCGGCCTGCGCGCTCGCGACCCAGGCCAGGACCAGGAGCCAGCCGAGCAGGAACGAGAGACGGCGATGGAAGGCCATGTGCGACTCCACTCTGGGCCCTGGGGCGGGGGGGCGTCTCAGCCCGCGCCGCGTTTCGGGCCCGGCGACTCCTTGGCCAGCGCGTCCAGCATGTGCTGGAGGGCCTCTGCGTATTCCTGCCCCTGGACCAGGCCCTTCTTCAGCATCAGGTGTAGCAAGGCCCGGAAACGGATCTCCAGGGCCAGTGTGCGCTGCGGCGCCGGCGCGACCGTCAGCGCGGGCGCGGCGGTCTTGCGAGACTCGGACGCCGCCGCGGCGCGTCCGAGATCCTCGGCCTCGGCCAGCAGGAAGGTGAGGGTCTGCTCGTGGGTCGACTCGGCCTCGGCGTACGGATCACCCGGCGGGGGCAGGGGCGCCTCGTCCGGATCGGTGGCGGGCTCGGAAGGGCCGCCGTGGTAGTGGACACGGATGGCCTTCTGGATGGCCGAGAGGCTGGCGAGCAGCGCGGTGACCTCGCAACCAGCCAGATCCTGCATGCGCTTGATCACCGAGTGGTTGAGAGGGTCGCTCATGGCCACCTGCAGGCTGCGTCCCTTGCCCTTGCCCTCGAGCCGGAGCGGGATGAGGTCGAACCGCTCGGCCAGCCGCGCGGGGATGAGCCGCAAGGCCTCCCGCGTCGGGCGCTCCTTGGTCAGGTCCACCAGGGGCATGTCCAGGGCCTTGCTCAGCGCCTCGGTGAGCTGCCATTCGGCGATGATCCGCAGCGCCACCAGGGCAGTCCCGAGTCGGTAGCCCGACTTCTCCTTGTAGCGCAGCGCCTCGTCGAGGTCGGCCTGATCGATCAGGCCTTCCTCCATCAGGACCTCGCCGAGCCGCCTTCGGGGCATGCCGCCTCCTCGATCCCTCGCATGTTGGACGGACCACGCGCGGGTGTCAAGCCTCTGTGGCTCTATCTGCTTGTTTTCCCTTCGGATGAGGAATCCGGTGGTTTTCTTGCCTACCTTGTACTACATGTAGTACAAGGTAGGCATGGCCAGCTCATCCTCCACCTCACCTCCGCTCGAGCTCGAAACTCCTCGCACCGCCGAGGCACGCGCCGAGGACCGGCGCGTGGAACGGCGAATGGACAAGGTGTTCGCCGTGTACATCGCCGGTGCGTGGGGCTCCTCGTTCGGCATCGCCCGGAACATCTCCGAGGGCGGCATGTTCCTGGAGGCGCCCGACCCTTACCCGCTCGGCGGGCGGATGGAGATCACCTTCTCCTTGCCGGGCAGCCCGGTGGAGTTGACGGTGATCGGCGAGGTGGTGCACTTGTGCTTCCTCAACCGGACCGCCGGCGGGAGCCCTCGCCGCCCGGTGGTGGGGCTGGGGTTGCGCTTCTGCGGCTTCCTGGAACCCGGCCAGGAGAACCGCCTGGAACCCGCCGCCGGCTGGCTGCACTGAGTCTTTTTTTCCTTGCATCCCGGCCGGGTTTTGCTAGATTGCGGCGCCGGTGCGCGATTAGCTCAGTTGGATAGAGCGTTGGCCTCCGGAGCCAAAGGCCGCAGGTTCGAGCCCTGCATCGCGCGTATCGCCCGACCATGGGGGGATGCCCCGATGTCGTCTGCCGATCGTCGCCAGAGCCCGCGCGTCCCTGTTTCCATCTGGGTGGAGGAGTACAAGGGCGAGGACCTGTACCTGCAGCAGGCTGGCAATTTGTCCGTGGGCGGGGTGTTCTTCGAGCGCACCATCCCGCACCCGATCGGCACGCGCGTGCGGCTGCGCTTCCAGCTGCCGGGCCGGCCAGCCCCCATCGAGGCCTCCGGCGAGGTGGTCTCCACCCGCCTGGAGTCAGGCGTCGGGGCAGGCATCCGCTTCGTGGATCTGCCGCCCGAGATCGAGCAGGCCATCCAGGCCTACGTCTCGCAGCAGATCGGCGATCAGGCCTGAGCCGCTCCGTGCGCCCCTAGAGCCTGTTCATGGTCAGCGCGACCTGCACCGGCTCCGCCGCGTCGGGATCCACGGCGATCACCCCCACGATGCAGCCGTGGCCGATGGGCAGGTTGTTGAGATCGTAGCCGCGGGCGTAGATTCGCCAGACGTTGCCCCGATCCGGGAGCCGCAGCTCGGCCGTGTCGCCGGAGGCGAACACGATGGTGGCCTTGGTCTGTTCCCCGTAGGACTTGTAGGCTTCCGAATTGGTCAGGAAACGGTCGCAGACGGGCTCATGGGTCGTGCGGTCGGTCTCGTAGGCGTAGATGGTCACGCTGACGAGATCCGCGGCCAGATCCTGGGGCAGGTAGAGGGCGGCGGACACCCCCGCCAGGCCGTCCGGGCCAGCGTCCGGGCCGCAGCCGGCCAGGGCCGCGAGCGCCAGCCCGAACAGCCACAGGCCGCAGGTGCTCCGGCGCGCAGCACGCGATCGGATCGACGGCGCCATGCTCACTCTCCCACCGGGTTGATCTGGACCCGCACCAGGCCCGTGGACTCGCTATCGCCGCCCACGGTCAGGCCGATGGCCAGCCCGGCGCCCAGGAGGACCACCCCCACCACGGGCCAGAGCCACCAGTGGATCGAGGGGCCCGAGTCGTCGTCCTTCTTCGGCGGCGGGGGGGCCGGGAGCGTGGCGAAGGCGACCTGGAGCGGCTCGTCCTCACCCCCGGCCTGGGCCTGGCGCTGACCATCCCGGTCCAGCACCTCCAGGAAGTACTCCACCCGCCGGTCCGCCGGCGAGGCCGGCGCAGGCAGGCTGGCGGTGAAGCGGCCGCCGTCGGCGGGCGTCATCCGCAGCCGGCTCCAGTCCGAACGCTGGTTGAAACGGTACGCCACGACCACCTGCCCGCCCTCGGGCAACCGGGCGACCCTGGCCTCCACATCGACCGAGCGGGGCTCTCCCCCGCCCGGCGGGGCCTGGTGCTTGATCGTCGGCGGTTCGGGAGGGGGGGGCGGCGTCCGGGTGGCCTTGACCTCCTCGAACAGATTCGAGATTTTGGGCGGGGTGCCCGCTGGCAGGACGAAGTCCGGCCGCAGGGTCAGGACCCGGTCGAAGGTCTGCCGGGCGGACTCGACGTCCCCCATGGCGACCTGGCAGAAGGCCAGGTACTGCAGGGCTCCGAGCTTGCGGCCGGCGTCCAGGTCGGGGCTCTCCAGGGCCTTCAGCAGGGCCTGCTCGGCCTTCTGGTAGCGGCCCTCGTAATAGAGCTGGATGGCCTGGTCCACCTGCTTGGCGCCGGAGGGCGCCGCGGGCCGGGGACCGGCCTGGGCGGGCGCGCCGAGCGCTCCCAGACCCAGGACGGCGAACAGCAGCAAGCTGGAAACCCCTCGCATGGCCTAGGTTGTACGCCTGCCTGCCGGGGGGTGTCAACCGCGTTGAAACCTGTTGCGCCCAGGTCGCGGGTGAGTATACTTGGCCGGCTGCGGTGGACCCCCCGTTGGGAAGGGACCCGAAGGAGCAGTCTTGCAGGTCCACTTGAACGAGATCGGCCCGGACGGCAAGCTGGTCGTCCGCGCGCTGGAGCAGGCCTGGCTCGAGGAGCTGCTCCAGGGCGGCGAGCCTTACCCCTACCACGCGGTGCGCGGGGCCGAGGCCCCGGTGCACCTGCGCAAGATGGGGCTCGAGGTCCTGGTCGAGGCCGACTTCCGGGTGCCCCTGGAATCCGCCTGCTCGGCCTGTCTCAAGGAGTACCAGCTCGAGGTGCCGGTGGCGTTCCGGGTCAGCCTCCAGCCCGCCTCGGCCCGCCCGCGGGCGCTGCCGGCCCAGCTCGAGCTGACCGGAGCGGACGTGGACGCCGACTTCTACGAGGAAGAGTTCATCCAGGTGGATGACATCCTGCGAGAGCAGATCCTGCTGGCCCTGCCGATGGTACCGCGCTGCGGTGACGATTGCCGCGGCCTGTGCCCGGTGTGCGGGATCGACCTGAACACCGAATCGTGTGGCTGCTCCACCGGGGAAGTGGATCCCCGCTGGAGCTTGTTGGTCTCCATGAAGGCCTCGTCCTCCAAGGGCGACGAGCGCCCCTAGCCGCGGAGTCTGGTCATGACAATCCCGAAGAGGAAAAAGTCCACGAGCCGGCGCGACAAGCGTCGGGCCAACTGGAAGATCGAGCCGGTGCAGACGATCGACTGCCCGCAGTGCACCGAGCGCATGCTCCCGCACCGCGTGTGCCCCAAGTGCGGGTACTACAAGGGCCGCGAGGTCGTGCCGGTCGAGTGAGCCCGGGGGGCGCGCTGAGCGATGGCGGCCGCGAACGAAGCGTCCCCGTCCCCGAGCCGCGTCGGCCCCGCCTTCCTGTTCCCCGGCCAGGGCGCCCAGCACGTCGGCATGGGCGAGGCGTTGCGGCGCGAGAGCGCCGCCGCGCGGAAGGTGTTCGCGGAGGCCGACGAGGTGCTGGGCTGGTCGGTGACCCGCCTCTGCCTGGAAGGGCCGGAGGACGAGCTGACCCGCACGGAGAACCTGCAGCCCGCGCTTTTCACCGTCTCCATGGCCGCCGTGGCCGCGCTCGCGGAGCGCGGCCCGCTCCGGCCGTCGGCCTGCCTGGGACACTCGCTGGGGGAGTACGCCGCCCTGGCCGCCGCCGGTGCGCTGAGCTTCGCCGACGCGCTGCGGCTGGTGCGGCGCCGGGGTGAGGCCATGGGCGCGGCGCTGCCGGCCGGGCAGGGCGCGATGGCCGCGGTGCTGGGGCTCGACGAGCAGGCGGTGGCGACGGCCTGTGCCCAGGCTGCGGGCGAGGACGTGCTGGTGGTGGCCAACCTGAACTGCCCCGGCCAGGTGGTGATCTCGGGTCACGCCCGGGCGCTGGCGCGGGCCGAGGGCCCCCTGCAGGCCGCGGGCGCCAGAGGCATCCTGCCGCTCAAGGTGTCCGCCCCCTTCCACTCGGCGCTGATGCGCCCGGCGGCCGAGCGCCTGCGCGAGGCCCTGGCGCAGGTGGCCGTCCACGCGCCGAGCGCGCCTGTGCTGTCCAACGCCTCTGGCTTGCCCCACGGCGATCCGCAAGACATCCGCCGCGCGCTGGAGGCGCAGCTCGTCTCGCCGGTGCGCTGGAGCGCGTGCGTGGGCTGGGTGCTGGGCCGAGGGGTGAGGCTCTTCCTGGAGCTCGGTCCGGGCAAGGTCCTGGCCGGGCTGCTCAAACGCATCGACCGGCAGGCGAGATGCCTGTCCGTGGCCGAGCCAGCCGACCTGCCGGCGGCCCTGGCCGCGCTGGAGGCGGCGACATGAGCGTCGAGGAACGGGTGCGCGAGATCGTCGGCCGGGTGCTCAACCTCGCCCCGGCCACCATCCGCCTGGAGGCCAACCTCAAGGACGACCTGGGCGCCACCTCGCTGGACCGCTACGCGGTGCTGATGGACGTGGAGGAGGCCTTCGCGCTCGATCTGAGCGACGTGCCCGAGGAGGTCCTCGAGACGCGCATCCAGAGCGTGGGCGACATCGTCACCTTCCTCGAGGAGCGCAAGGCATGAACGCCGCCAGCGCGCTGCCGGTGGCCGTGGCCAGCGACCATGGGGGCCTCGGGCTCAAGGGGCTGGTCGTGGCTCGCCTGCAGGCCTGGGGCCACCAGGTCGAGGACCTGGGCACGCAGGGCACCGCGTCGGTGGACTACCCGGACTTCGCCGCGCGTCTGGCCGCGGGCGTGGTCGCGGGCCGCTACCGGCTGGGGGTGCTGGTGTGCGGCACCGGCATCGGCATGTCCATCATGGCCAACCGGTTCCGCGGCGTGCGCGCCGCCGTGTGCGGCTCCGCCTACACCGCCCGCATGGCCCGCGCGCACAACGACGCCAACGTGCTCTGCCTGGGGGAGCGCGTGACGGGCCCCGGGGAGGCCGAGGACATCCTGCGCGCGTTCCTCGACACCCCCTTCGAGGGCGGCCGCCACGCCCGGCGCGTGGAGAAGCTGGACGGGCAGGCGTGAGCACGCGACCCGACTGGGACACCTACTTCATGGACATGGCCCGCCTGGCGGAGCGGCGCTCCACCTGCCTGCGGCGGCGGGTGGGCGCGGTGGTGGCCAAGGACAAGATGGTCATGGCCACCGGCTACAACGGCACCCCCAAGGGGGTGACCCACTGCGAGGTGACCGGCTGCCTGCGGGAGAAGCTCGGCGTGCCCTCGGGCCAGCGCCACGAGCTGTGCCGCGGGCTGCACGCCGAGCAGAACGCCATCGTCCAGGCCGCCTACCACGGGGTGAGCATCCGCGGTGGCACCATGTACTGCACCTTCCGGCCGTGCGTCATCTGCGTGAAGATGATCATCAACGCCGGGCTCGAGCGGGTGGTGTTCCTGGGCGACTACCCGGACGACCTGTCCGCTGCCATGGCGGCCGAGGCCGGGCTGAAGATGGTGCGGCTGACCGAGCCCGCGGGGGGGACGCCATGAAGTGCCCGTTCTGCGACCACCTGCAGAACCGCGTGATCGACTCCCGCCTGAGCAAGGACGGCCACGCCATCCGGCGGCGCCGCGAGTGCGATCTGTGCGCCCGACGCTTCACCACCTACGAGCGGGTTGAGACCATCACCCCGATGGTCATCAAGAAGGACGGGCGGCGCGAGCCCTTCGACCGGGAGAAGCTCAAGAGCGGCATCCGCATCGCCTGCCAGAAGCGGCCGGTCAGCGTGAACACCATCGACCAGTTCGTGGACGAGCTGGAGCGCAGGGTGCTGGAGAGCGGCGACCGGGAGGTCACCAGCCAGGTGCTGGGCGAGGACGTGATGCGCTTCCTGCAGGCCACCGACGACGTGGCCTACGTGCGTTTCGCCAGCGTCTACCGCTCCTTCAAGGACCTGAAGGAGTTCATGAGCGAGCTGCAGGATCTGGTCCAGCCGAGCCGGCCTCGCAAGGGGGAGCGCAAGTGAGCCCGACCCGCCGCCAGGGATCGGCGGGCCCCGAAGGCTTCATGCGGCTGGCGCTGCGGCTCGCCCGACGGGCCGGCCAGCGCACCTGGCCCAACCCACGCGTGGGCGCCGTGGTGGTGCGCGGCGGGCGCGTGCTCGGCCAGGGCTACCACCACCGGCCCGGGGCCGCCCACGCCGAGATCCTGGCGCTGGACGAGGCCGGGCCGGCCGCCCGCGGCGCCGATCTGTACGTGACGCTCGAGCCCTGCCACTGCCAGGGGCGCACGCCGCCATGCACCGAGCGGGTGCTCGCGGCCGGCCTGCGCCGGGTGATCATCGGCACGCTGGACCCCAACCCGCGCGAGTGCGGGGCGGGCGCGGAGCGGCTCCGCCGGGCCGGGCTCGAGGTGCGCGCGGGGTTGCTCGAGGACGACTGCCGGGAGCTGAACCGCGAGTACAACGTGTTCATCCAGCGCGGGCGGCCCTACGTGGTGGTGAAGGCGGCCTCCAGCCTGGACGGCCGGCTGGCCCCGAGCAGCCGCGACGCCCGCTGGGTGAGCTCCAAGGAGTCCCGCGTCCACGCCCACCGCCTGCGCGCCCGGCTCCAGGGCATCCTGGTCGGGATCGGCACGCTACTCCAGGACGACCCGGCGCTCAACGTGCGCCACCTGCGCGGGCGCGATCCCGTCGTGGCGATCCTGGACAGTCACCTGCGCACGCCGGCGCGCTCGCGGGTGCTCACCACGCCGCGCGGGGCGCCGGTGTGGATCTACTGCTCCCCGCGGGCCCCGCGAGCCCGGGCCGTGGACCTGGAGCGCGCGGGCGCCCGGGTGGTGAGGGTCCCCGCGCGGGCTGGGCGGCTGGAGCTCCCCGCGGTGCTGGCCGATCTCCTGGACCGCGGGGTGCATAGCCTGCTGGTGGAGGGTGGCTCGCAGGTCCTGGGGGCGGTGTTCGCGGCGCGGACGGTGGACTGGGTGGAGCTGGCCGTGGCCGGTTGCCTGCTGGGGGCGGACGGGGTGCCGTTGCTCGGGGCGCCCGGCCCGGCGCGGGTGGCCGACGCCCCGCGCGTGGAGCCGCTCGGGCTCCGGCGCTGCGGGCCGGACGTGCTGCTGTCGGGCCCGGTCCGCTGGCCGGAGGGCGAGGCACGTTTCTGCGCGACGGTCGGGGAGGGGGAGTAACCCGATGTTCACCGGGATCGTCGAGGACGTCGGCCAGGTGCTCGAGGTCCGGCGGCGGGACGAGGGCCGCGGGCTGGTCCTGGGCAGCCAGCTGCCGACCGGGGAGCTGCGGCCCGGGGACTCGCTGGCGGTCGACGGGGTGTGCCTGACGATCACCCGCCTGGCGCCCGGGCGCATCGAGGCCGACGTGGGCCCGGAGACCCTGGCCCGCACCAGCCTGGGCCGGCTGCAGGCCGGCGCCCGGGTCCACCTGGAGCGCGCGCTGGCGCTGGGCGCGCGCCTGGGCGGTCACCTGGTGCTCGGCCACGTGGACGGGCTGGGCGAGGTGCTCGCCCGGCGGGCGCGCGGCGACAGCCTGGAGCTGGAGCTTTCCGCGCCGGAGGCCGTGCGGCCCTACCTGGTGCCCAAGGGCTCGGTGGCGGTGGACGGCGTCAGCCTGACCATCAACGAGCCGTCTGGCGGCCTGTTCCGGGTGACGCTGGTGCCGTACACGCTCTCGGGCACCACCCTCGGGGAGCGGCGCCCCGGGGCGCAGGTCAACCTGGAGTCCGACATCCTGGGCAAGTACGTGCGCCACTTCCTCGGCCCGGGCGGCGGCCAGGGCGTCGACGAGCGGCTGCTGCGCGAGCACGGCTTCCTGCCGCCCGAGGAGCCCTGAGCGGGCGGCCGCCCTTGAACCTGCCCCGAGGCTTGGAGTAGGCTCGGAGTCCATGAGTCCGCAGGTAGACACCACCAAGGCCATCGAGCGCGTCGCGCGCGCCCTGGCCGAGATCCGCGCCGGCCGCATGGTCATCCTGGTGGACGACGCCGACCGGGAGAACGAGGGCGACCTGTGCATGGCCGCCGAGCTGGTCAGCCCGGAGGCCATCAACTTCATGGCCCGCTTCGGGCGCGGGCTGATCTGCCTGGCGCTGACCACCGAGCGCATCGAGCAGCTCCGGCTGCCGATGATGGTGGACGACAGCTACAACGAGAGCGCCTTCGGCACCGCCTTCACCGTGTCCATCGAGGCGCGTCGCGGCGTGACCACCGGCATCTCGGCCGCCGACCGGGCCACCACCGTCCTGGCCGCCGTGGCCGACGGCGCCCGGCCCGAGGACATCGTCCGGCCCGGGCACATCTTCCCCCTGCGCGCCCGCAAGGGCGGGGTGCTGGTGCGCACCGGCCAGACCGAGGGCTCGGTGGACCTGGCCCGCATGGCGGGCCTGCGGCCGGCCGGGGTGATCTGCGAGATCATGAACGAGGACGGCTCGATGGCGCGCATGCCGGACCTCGAGGTGTTCGCCCGCACGCACGGCCTGCACATCGTCACCATCGCCGATCTGATCCAGTACCGCGTGCACCGCGAGACGCTCGTGCGCCGGGTGGCGGAGGCCCAGGTGCCCACCCGCTACGGCGGGCCCTTCCGCGCCATCGCCTACGAGAACGACGTCGATCGGCAGACGCACGTGGCGCTCATGCTGGGCGAGCCGCGGCCCGACCAGCCGGTCCTGGTGCGGGTCCACTCGGAGTGCCTGACCGGGGACGTGTTCGGCAGCCTGCGCTGCGACTGCGGCAACCAGCTGGCCGGGGCGCTGGCGCAGATCGAGCGCGAGGGCTGCGGCGTGCTCCTGTACCTTCGCCAGGAGGGGCGCGGCATCGGGCTGGTCAACAAGCTCAAGGCCTACGCCCTGCAGGACCAGGGCGCCGACACGGTCGAGGCCAACCAGCGGCTCGGCTTCAAGGCGGATCTGCGCGACTACGGCATCGGGGCCCAGATCCTGCTCGATCTCGGCGTCGGCAAGATGCGGCTGATGACCAACAACCCGAAGAAGATCATCGGGCTCGAGGGCTACGGACTGAAGGTGGTGGAGCGGGTGCCGATCGAGGTCCCGCCCACCGCGGAGAACGCCGACTACCTGCGCACCAAGCGGCAGAAGATGGGCCACCTGCTGCGGCAGGTGGGTGGCGCGCGGGACGACGACGCCCAGGGCTGAGGCGTCGGGAGGTTTTCACATGCCCCGCATCGTGGAAGGAAGTTTCGACGCACGCGGCCTGAAGGTGGCCGTGGTGGTCAGCCGGTTCAACAACTTCATCAGCGAGCGCCTGCTGGAGGGCGCCCTGGACGCCCTGGTGCGCCACGGGGCCCTGGACGAGGACCTGCAGGTCGTGCGCGTGCCCGGCGCCTTCGAGCTGCCGGCCGTGGCCCGCCACCTGGCCGCCATGGGCAAGCACGACGCCATCGTGGTGCTGGGGACTCTCATCCGGGGCGGGACCTCGCACTTCGACCTGATCGCCGCGGAGGTGTTCAAGGGCGTGGCCGCCGCGGCCATGGAGCACCGCGTGGCGATCGGCATGGGGGTCATCACCGCGGAGACCCTGGAGCAGGCCATCGAGCGGGGCGGCTCGAAGATGGGCAACAAGGGCTTCGACGCCGCGGTGGCTGCCCTGGAGCTCGCGAACCTCTACCGGCAACTGGGTCCGCGCACGGCCCCCTGATCCCGAATCCCCATGGGCTCCCGCCGACGATCACGAGAGTCCGCGCTGAAGGTGCTGTTCGCCCGAGAGGTGAGCCGGCTGCCCATCGGCGAGGTGCTCGAGCTGCACTGGCTGTACCTCGAGGAGCGCCACGAGGGCGCCGAGTACGCCGAGCAGCTCGCCCGGGGCGCGGCCGAGCGGATCGAGGAGCTCGACAAGCGCATCCAGGGTGTGTCCACCCACTGGAAGATCAGCCGCATGGCCTGCGTGGATCGCAACATCCTGCGCCTGGCCGCCTGGGAGCTGTTCCACGCCCCGGACGTCCCCAAGCGCGTGGCGCTCAACGAGGCCATCGAGATCGCCAAGCGCTACGGCGCCGAGGACTCCTGGGCCTTCATCAACGGGATCCTGGACAAGCTGGCCGAGGATCTGCCGTGAAGCGCGCGCGCAAGCCGGCCGGGTCCGCCCCGCGCCTGCGGCTGGTGACGCTGCGGCTGGAGACCCTCGACCGGCTGGGCGTGGACGCCCTGGTGCTGGGCGTGTGCTCCGACGATCGCCCGCTCCAGGGCGCGGCCGGCCTCTGCGACTGGCGCCTGAACGGCCGCCTGAGCGCGCTGGTGCAGAGCGGCGCCTTCACCGGCGCGGCGGACGAGGTGCTGCTGACGGACACCGGCGCCCGCATCGGCACCGCCCGCGTGCTGCTCCTGGGCCTCGGGCCCAAGGGCGGGCTCGAGCTGGCCGCGGTCCGGCGCGGGCTGCGCCAGATGCTGGTGGTGGCCAAGAAGGCCTGCCTGGCCCGGCTGGCCCTGGAGCTCCCTGGGCTGGGCCGCCCCAACGGCCCTGCGCCTGCCGAGCTGGCCGCGCTGACCCTCGAGGTGGTGGACAAGGCCTACGCCGAGGTGGAGCTCGAGCTGCTGGTGCCCTCCCGCGAGCAGGGAGAGGCCCTGCTCCACGGCCTGGGCGAGGGGCACGCGGAGTGGCGCGAGGAGCCCAGCTCACCCCCCGCGCCCGCCTGAGGCGGGGCTTCCGCCGGACCCGCTCCCTGGCTAGACTGGGGCAGGAGGTGCCGGGTGCGCCGCGCGCGAGTTCATCGGCCGATCCGCCTCGCCGCCGCGGGCGGCGCGACGTGGTTGCTGCTCGCGGGCTGCGGGTTCGACTTGGACCTGGGCGGGCGGGGCTACACGGTCTGCGATCCGGCCTGGGGGTGCGCGGCGCCCTGCAGCTGCTCGGCCGCCGTCGGGGTGTGCCTGCCCCCGCCGGGCGGCGATCGGCGCGCCTGCCAGGCGCTGGGGCCGGTCTCCGCGGACCTACCGGGCGACCTGCCGGGCCTGCCCTGGGGAGATCCGGCCTCCACCCTGGACCTGCGGGTCACCACCCCGGAGGACGAGGACGGCATCACCGCCGAGCGCGATCTGGCCAGCATGCGGCTCGAGGCGGAGGGCGGCGCGGGCCTGTCGCTCCGGGAGGCGCTGCGCCTGGCCCGGGGGACCGGCCTGCCGGTGCGCATCCGGTTCCTGGCGGGGGCCTTCGGGGCCGCGCGGCCGATCCGGCTGGGCTCCGGCCTGCCGCCCCTCTCGGGCGTGGCCGTGCTCCTGGACGGTCGGGGCGCGGAGGTGATCCTGGAGCCGGCCGCGGGCATGCCGGCGGCGGCCCCGGGCCTGAGCATCACGGGCCAGGTGGTGGCCGTGGTCGCCCTCACCCTCCGCGACTTCGGCGCCGCGGGGGTGATGGTCAGCGGCGCCCGGGCGGTGCTGCTGGCCGGGCTGGTGGCCCAGGGGAACACGACCGGGGTGATCGTCACGGACGGCAGCCAGGCGGTGACCCTGGGCGACGGGAGCGAGCTGCTGGATGGGCAGGGCCTGGGCGGGTGCGTGCTCCAGGCCAACGTCGCCGGGCTGCGGGTGGTGGGCACGGTCCAGGCGCCGGTGACGGACGTGAGCGTCTACGCCAGCGAGCTCGCGGCCAACCAGGACTCGGGGGCGAGCCTGTCGGGCGCGCTCGAGCGGGTGACCATCGGCCCGCCGCCCGGGCGTGACGAGCTGGGCCTGGCCGGCAACCGCATCGTCTGGAACCAGGCGGTGAGCCAGGGCGCCGGGGTGCACCTGCAGGGGGTGCGGGGCGAGGTGCTGGTGCGAGGCAACCTGTTCCTCGACAACCCCATCGACGTGCGCGCAGACAGCAGCGCCGGCGATCTGTGGATGCTCCACAACTCCTCGCTGGCCACGCAGGTGGCGCTGCTGAAGGTGTACGGCAGCCAGGGCGGAGGGGTGGAGGTCCTGCGGGTGCGGATGTTCAACCACGCCTCATCGGGGACGCCATCCGAGCACGTCTACTGCGATCTGCGCGACCCGGGCCAGCTCGATCTCCAGGCCGGAGAACTGCTGACGGATCAGCCCGAGCTCCTGTGCGTGTGCGAGCCTGCCTGCGGCCAGTGGCTGGCTGGGGCGCCGGTGCTGTACCTCGGGGTGAACCCGGCCCTGGTCGAGTGCGACGGCTGGTACTGCCTCACCGACTCCAGCCCGGGGCAGGACGGGGGCAGCGAGCAGACGGCCTGGGACGGGCTGGGGCTCGATCTCAACGGGCCCGCGGCGGGCGCCTTCTGCGGCGAGGCGCCCGACATCGGCGCGAACGAGCAGTGCGAGTGATGAGCGGGGCCGGCGCCCGGGGGGCTCAGGCCCTGCGGCGCAGGAGGGCCAGGCCGGCCAGCAGGCCGAGCAGCAGGCCCGCCAGCGAGGCGGACCCTCCAGCGGAGGCGCAGCCGGCCTGCGGCTCCAGGGCCTGCCCGGGCCCGGCCGCCAGCGGCGCGGCCTGCGTGCCGGCGGCGAGGGCCAGCTCGTGGGCCAGGGCCACGGCGGCGGCGGGGGTCCGGGGCAGGCGTGCGGCCTCGAGGGCTGGGGCGGGGGTGGCCACCTCGAGATCGACCCGCGCCGGCTCGGGATCCAGGCTGGTGTAGTCGCCCACGCTGCGCGCGCGCACCTCGAGGCTGTGGCGCCCGGCGAGCAGCAGGCGCGGGCTCTGGACGCGCAGGCGTGGCCCGGGCTGGAACAGGCTCCAGCCGCCGCCATCCAGGCGCCAGGAGTACTCGGCCGGCCGGTCGCCGTCCGCGCCCACCTCGAGGGTGGCCACCGGCGCGCGCGGGCCGCCCGCGGCGCGGATCGACATGAGCGCCGGGTCCGGGATCTCCAGCGCGGCCAGCCGCGCCGTGGTCCGGCGCGGGCTGGGCTGGACCGGGGCCAGGCTCAGGTTGGCGTACAGGCCCAGGTACTCGTGGTAGGGCGTGCCCTGCCGGTCGTAGTCGCCTTGCACCGCGGCGATGCTCAGCGCGAAGCCCTGGATGGGCGGCAACGCGATGGGCTCCAGCGAGCCGGTCAGCAGCGGCAGCGCCATGTCGATGAGGGTCGGCACGAGCTGCTCCAGGCTGGCGGGGTCCTCGGCCAGGAGCTCGTAGTTGCTGGCCCGGACGTTGCTGATCTGGATGCTGTCCGCGCCGAACAGCGGCACCAGCTCGTTGTCGGCGGTGAAGTCCAGGGCGAGCTGCAGGCTGATGTCCTGGGTGAGCGTCACCACCCGCACGAAGCGTTCGTCGATCATCACGTAGAAGTCGAGCGCCAGCCCGGGCAGGTTCAGGTAGAGCAGCGGCTCGTCGATCACCCGGTTGCCCTCGGCGTCCGTGCTGAAGGTGCCAGCGCCGATCTCGGCGCTGGGCACGTGCTCCGGACGCATGCGCAGCATGACCGGCGTGTTCGCGCCACCGGTGAGCGTCGCCAGCGAGCCCATCAGCAGGGAGAAGGTGCCCGAGGACAGCATGTCGGTGGTGTCCGACCCCAGGCTCAGGCACAGCAGCCCGCCCAGGTAGCCCTGGTACAGGAACCAGTCCACGAAGCGGTCGGAGACGCCGATGCCGGCCATGTAGGGCACGGCGGTGCCCGGCACCACGTCGGTGAAGCCCAGGCGGGGCGGGGGCGCGGCGGAGGGGATCTCCTCGGCCGGGGGCGTGGGCACGCACCGGTCGTGCTCGGTCGCGGCGCCGCCGATCATGCGCAGCTCGAGGCCGTCGTTCTTCACCAGCGGATCGATGGTGGAGTCCTCCCACTGGCCCACGGCCAGGAAGAGGTCCAGGCTGGCCTGCATGCCCGGCGAGACCGAGGCCAGCAGCTCACCCAGGTCCATGCTGCCGACCATGCCCAGGGGCTTGGCCCGGCAGCCCTGGCCGTCCTCGCAGTACTCCCCGTCGCCGTCGCAGGCCGAGCCGGCCGGGCAGCCCAGGGAGTAGAAGTCGCAGTTCAGGCAGCGCGCGCCGTCCAGCGCGTCGGCCACCGCGGTGTCGAGCTGGCTCTGCAGCGTGCCGTTCAGCAGCGGGGTGATGACGTCCGTCAGCCAGCTGGTGATCGGGTCCATGAGGAAGTCGAACCAGCCCCAGTCGCAGTCGAGATCGTAGTCGTCGCCCGCGATCTCCACCAGCAGGTCCTGGACGTCGAAGGTCAGCACGTGGTCGCGGCCGTCGATGCCCAGCACGAGGTTGGCGCTGATGGGCTTGTTCTGGATGTCGATCGGGACCTCGCAGTCGGGGATGTCGCCGGTGATGGTGATGGTCCCGCTCACGTTGACCCGCGCGTCCAGGGCCAGCACGTTGGGGGCGATGCGGTTGAGGTTGACCGAGACGATCTCGATGTTCAGCGGGCAGGGCGTCTCGCAGATGTGCAGCACGATGGTGACGGTGAACAGCCCGGCGTCGAACTCCTGGGTGGCGTCCACGTAGGGCACCTCGAAGGCCAGCCCGCCCTCCATGAACTGGCTGATGATCTCGGTCAGGTTGCCCTGGATGAACTGGAAGGCGGTCGGCGCGAGCCGCAGCTGGACCGCGTCGTAGACCTTCTGCTCCTCGGGCATGGGCTGGGCGAGCGGGGCCCCGCAGGAGCAGCCCGTGTCGCCGCACCCCAGCGCCAGGGCGAGCGCCAACCCGGCGGGCAGCAACCGCATCCACATCCGCTGGCGGAGCGTCATCGCGCACCTCCCGGACATTTCGGTTCCTCCGTCAGACTAGCACGGGCGGCGGTGGTCGGGAAGGCGCGCGATTCGCCGGGCCCGCAGTCCCTCCAGCCACTCCGCCGGGACCGGCGGTTCTCCCAGCCGGATCTCGGGCTTGGCCGCGCCGTGGAAGTCCGAACCCCCGCTGGGCAGCAGCCCGAGCCGGGCGGCCTCGGCCGCCAGGTCCGCGGCCCAGTCGGGGGCCAGCTCGGGGTGGCGCAGCTCGATGCCGTCCAGTCCCGCCCGGGCCAGGGCGGCGAGCTCCCCGAGCTGGCGGGCCCGCTCCCCGCGCCAGGCCAGCCCGGGGTGGGCCAGGATGGTCAGCCCGCCCGCGCGGTGCAGCACCTCGATGGCCTCCTCCGGTGACGGCCGCACGCGCTCCACGTACGCCGGCCGGCCCCGGGAGAGCCAGCGCGCGAACGCGTCGGCGACCGTGGCGGCGTGCCCGCCGGCCACCAGCGCCTGGGCCACGTGGGGCCGCCCGATCACCGGTCCGCCGGCCTGCCGCGCCACCTGCTGTGGATCGAGGGGCATGCCCAGCTCGGCCAGGCGCGCGAGCAGGCGCTGGTTGCGCTCCACGCGGGTCGCCTGCTGCCCGGCCAGCCAGGCGCGCAGCCCGGCGTCCGTGGGCTCCAGCCACAGCCCCAGCAGGTGCAGGCTGCCCAGGCCGTCCCTGCGGGTGGACAGCTCGATCCCGGGCACGACCTCGAGCCCGAGCCGGCGGCCCTCGGCCAGCCCCTCGGCCAGCCCGTCCAGGCCGTCGTGGTCGGTCAGGGCCACGGCCCGCAGCCCCAGGCGCGCGGCGAGCTGCACCAGCTCGGCCGGGCGCAGGCTGCCGTCGGAGGCCGTGGTGTGGGCGTGCAGATCGATGCGCTCCATGGGCCCGAGTGTACTCGGTCAGTCGACCGTTTGACACCTTCGGAAGCGTGCTGCTACCGTCGTTGCGTGGATCTCACCAGGTGGTTCCGCGCCGATCTCTCGGCGAGCCCGGAGGGCGGGTGGCGGCGGCAGCGTTTCGTCACCCGCGCCCGGACCCTGTTCTACGCCCGCCTGGCGTTCCTGTTCATCGGCCTGGGCATCCTGGCGATACCCCGCTGGGCCGCCTCCTTCGGCGCCCAGAGCCCGGTGGCCTTCGGCGTCTACTTCGCCATGATCGCCTACAGCGTGGCCTGCTACCTGGTGGTGGAGCGGGGCCCGCTGGGCAAGGCGCTGACCTTCTTCACCCTGTGCCTCGACCTGCTGGTGCTGGTCTACATGATCTCCTTCTCGGGCGGGCTGAAGAGCCCGGTGCTCCCGACCCAGGTGGTCTACACCATCTTCTTCGCCCTGCTGTTCCCCAACCCGCTGTCCATCCTGCCGCCCCTGCTGACCCTGCCGATCGTGGCCAAGATCGACACCGAGATCCCCGGGCGGGTGCTCGAGCTCGAGGACGTCTTCCTGCTGATCTGGTACTCGGCGGTGAACTTCATCGTGGTCTACGTGATCGTCTACCTGAACGAGCGCGAGGAGAGCCAGCACAACCAGATCGTCTCCCTGGAGAAGGAGCTGGGTCACCTGGCGGTCATGGAGGAGCGCGCCCGGCTGTCGCGCGAGATCCACGACGGTCTGGGGGCCTCGCTGTCCTCGCTCATCATCCAGTCCGAGTACCTGCACACGCTGGCCAAGGAGCCGGAGCTCAAGAACGAGATCAGGGAGCTCAAGGAAGTGGCCGAGGAGAGCATCGACGAGCTGCGCCGCTCGATCTCCATGATGCGCGACGACTTCGAGCTGGTGCCGGCGCTGGAGGACTACTGCGCCAACTTCGGCCAGCGCACCGGCATCCAGGTGGAGTTCAGGATGACCGGGCGTCTGCCGCGCCTCGACGGCGAGCTCTTGCTGGCCGCCTTCCGGGTGCTGCAGGAGTCGCTGACCAACGTCCGCAAGCACGCCCAGGCCAAGCGGGTGGAGGTGGCGCTGTCCCACCTCGAGGGCCGCCTGCGCCTGTCGGTCCAGGACGACGGCCGCGGATTCGACTTCCAGGGCACGCTGAAGGGGCACTACGGCCTGACCAACATGCGCGAGCGCGCCCGGCACTACGGCGGTGAGGTCACCATCCAGAGCGCGCAGGGCCAGGGCTGCCAGGTGGTGTTCGAGATCCCCACACACAAGTCGCCGACGGACACGAGCCCGCCGGCGCCGAGGGCCGCGGAGGGCCGCGACGCCGAGCCGACCTGAGGCTCAAGGAGCAGGCGCATGGAAACCGTCCGGGAGACGATCCGCGTGTTCGTGGTGGAGGACCAGCCCAAGATCCTCAAGAACCTGGAGAAGGTGCTGGGGGCCTTCCCCGAGGTCCAGGTGGTGGGCAAGGCCCTGTCGGGGGAAGAGGCCCTGGACACGCTGGCGGCGGCCAACCCCGAGGTGCTGCTCCTGGACCTCGGCCTGCCCGGCATCAGCGGCATCGAGGTGACCAAGGCGGTCAAGGAGCGCTGGCCCAGGATCGAGATCCTCATCTTCACCATCTTCGAGGAGGAGGAGAAGGTGATGAGCGCCATCCAGGCCGGCGCCTCGGGTTACCTGCTCAAGGGCATGGAGGCCGAGAAGATCGTCGAGGCCATCAAGGAGGTCCGGGCGGGCGGCTCGGTGATCCAGCCCAGCCTGGCGCGCTCGCTGCTGCGGCACTTCCGGGTGGAGCCCGCGGCCAGCCAGCAGGAGGAGGAACCCGGCCCCAAGCTGACCGCCCGCGAGATCGAGATCCTGCAGGTGATCGCCAAAGGCCTGTCCAACGCCGAGGCGGCCGGGGTGCTGAAGGTCAGCCGGGCCACCATCCGCACCCACCTCGAGCACATCTACGCCAAGCTGAGCGTGTCCAACCGGGTGGAGGCCATCACCGAGGGCATCCGCCAGGGCCTGATCGACGTCTAGACCCCCCCGAGGCGGAACCATCCTCAGGCGTGAGTCGAGTCCTCCCGAAGGCTCTCACCCAGGCACATCGGGTCTGGTGCCGCGAAGTGGGCGGCGTTAGAAACTCGAGCGCGCTGGATTCTCAAGCGCCGAAGGCGCGCAGAGAAGCCTGGCGCGCGAAGAGTTTCTTACCCGGGTCGCGAAGCGACCCGGGCAGCCTCGAGCGCGATTCCCCGGCGCCTGGCGGTGTCAGGGCGGGAAGGGTGAGCCATCCAGGCGGGCGCCGGGCGAGCGCGGACCCGCCGCCCCGGGCAGCGCCGCGTGGGGGCGGAGCGGCCGGTCGCAGCCCGCGTCCGCCGGGCGGGCCACGGACTCGCCCGGCGCGCCGGTGGACGGCAGGGCGAAGCCCCCGAGCTCCAGGCTGGCCCCCGCGGGCGTGGACAGGGCGAGCTCCAGGCCCCGCGCGCCGGCCGCCAGCCAGGGCGCGGTCCGCGCGCGCCCGAAGGCCTGCGCGGGGAAGGCGCCGGGTGGAGGCGGCGCGCCGTTGAGCACCAGCAGGGCCTCGCCCGGTTCCAGGCGCACCTGCTCGTCGAACAGCGCGCCGCCGCCGGCGGCCCACAGCACGAGCCCCTGCAGCGCGAGCGGGTAGGGGCCCGCGTTCAGCAGCTCCACGTACTGGTCCCCGGCGTCCGCGCGTCCGTCCCCGTCGAGATCGGCCTCGCCCGGATCGAGCAGGGCCTCGTTCAGGCACAGCTCCCCCGGCTGGGGCGGCACGGCCAGGCCGGGGGTGAGCGGCGCGCGCCGGACCTCGAGCCGGTAGGCCAGCGGATCCGCGCCGCGAGCCTCCACGCAGGCCGTCCAGCCCTGCCCGCGGCCGGCCAGGGCCGGGAGGCCAGCCAGCGTGGAGCCGCCCTGGTCGTCGTTCCAGGTGAGCGTTCGGCCCGCGTGATCCCACAGCAGCAGGATCGTGTCCGGCGGCTCGCCGGGAGCGCCGGCCCAGGTGACGAGCTCCAGCGCCTCGCCCAGCGGGCTCTCGAGCCGGAAGCAGTCGGCCTCTCCGGCCGCGGGCGAGAGCGCGCCCCGCAGCACCAGCTCGCCCGGCGGCAGCGGGGCGGCCTCGTCCGGGGCGGCGTGCTCGCCGGGCGGCTCCTCGAGCTCGGGCGCCGGCAGCGCGTCGGCGCTGAGCTCGAGCTCCACCGCGTAGGCGGGCCCGCCGCCTCCCTCGGCCTCCGTCAGCCGGAGCCAGATCGGGCCGTCCGCGGCCGGGCTCCAGCGGATCTCGGCCGCGCCCTGGTCGCTGCCCACCGCGCTGGCCCGGGCGTAGAGCGGCCAGCCGCCCTGGCCGCGCAGCGCCAGGGCCGGGTGGGCCGCCGAGCCGGCCGCCGGGCGCGCCACCGCCCTCAGGCGGACCGCCCGCAGGCCCTCCAGCGAGAACCAGCGCGGCCGGCCCGGCTCGAGCTCGAGGTGCAGCGGGCCGGGGAGCAGCGGCTCGGGCCGCGGCGCGGCCGGAGCCGCCGAGAGCGCGAAGGTCCGCCCGGCGCCGGACCGCGGCGCGCAGCCCGCGCGATCCTCGGCGCGCTCGCGCACGCGGGCGAACAGCCGGACCCCCGGCGCGGCCAGCGCCTCGGCCGCCGCGCTGCCGGCCGGACCGGCCTCCGCCAGGCCGAGGCTCTGCGGGGTGGGCGCGCCCGGTGCGCAGGCGAGCAGCTCCAGGGCAGGCGAGAACACCGCGGAGGTGGCCTCCACCTGGAGCGGCGCGGCCGCCGCCTCGCCCAGGGCCAGCAACCTCGCGCCCCCGGCCGCGGGCAGGGCCGCGTCGCAGGCGCCGCCGGCGCAGCCCACGGACGACTCCAGGCGGAGCTCCAGCGCGGCCGGCAGCTCGGGCGGCTGGCCCGACAGGCCGACGCTCTCCACCCACAGCTCGACGGGGCCACCCTCCAGGCAGAGCTGCAGGCGCGCGTCCCGCAGGTCCGCGCACGCGGGCTGGTTGTCGGCCGTGGCGAGCAGGCGGCCGGAGCCGGCCTCCAGCACCGCCAGGGCGGGGTCCCACAGCCCGCCGCCCCGCAGGCCCACCTCGAGCAGGGCGGGCCCGCCGGGCTGCAGGCCGAAGCCGGCCAGCGTCCCCGCGGGGAGCTGCACGACGAACGGCGCCTGGGGCAGCTCGAGCATCGTCGTCGGGCGCGCGTGGCGCGAGAGGCGCAGGCGCCAGGTGCTGCCGACGTCGCCCTGCGGCGCCTCGGGCGCGAACCAGTTCTGCGCCGCGGTGACCAGCACCAGGTACTCGCCCGTGGCCGGCATGACGAGCTCGAGCAGGGCGTCGCGCGTGTCGCCCCGCCCGGCCGGGCCATCGTCGGCCAGGCGCATGTAGGCGCCGCCCTGGGTGTCGCGGTCCATGACCACCAGCAGCGGGTCGAGGCTGGAGGTGTCGGGCCAGGCCAGGGCCTCCAGCCGCACCCGGTCTCCGGCCCGGGCGCGGAAGAAGGCCCAGTCCTGGTCGGCCTCGGGCGTGGGTGGGCCGATCACCCCCTCCAGCCAGCGCCCCACGGCCAGCTCGGGCGCCCGCGCCGGGAGGTCGTTGTAGGGCTCGCGCTCGCGCTCGGCCTCGAGGTCGCAGCCCAGGCCCAGCCCGTCCCCGTCCGCGTCGGGCCCGCGCGGGTCGGCGAGCTGCGGGCAGGGATCGCACACGTCGCCCAGGCCGTCGCCGTCGCTGTCGAGCTGATCGATCAGCGGGGTGTCCTCGTCCGGCGCCCAGGCCGGACAGCGGTCCAGGAGATCGGGGACCCCGTCGCGATCGCCATCGCGGTCGGGCGGGACGCAGGCCCCGGCGACGCAGCGCTCTCCGCCCGGGCAGTCCACCGGCCCCCGGCAGGCGGGCGAGGAGTCGCAGCCCGGGAGCCACCCTGGCAGACCGACGACCATGGTCAGGACAGGCAGCCACCGCATGGGCCGATTGTCCGCCCCCGCGCCCACCCGCGCAAGCTGGCAGGTGGGCCCACCCGGCGGCGTGATCCCGCCGGGTCCTGTCGGTGAATCAATGGTTACTTGGCCGGGGCGAACTGCTTGAGGGTGGCCTTGCAGTTCTCGGCGAACTCGCCGGCGGGGGCCAGCTCGAGGTACTTGGTGCACTTCTCGACCGCGTCGGCCTTGCCGTCCGCGTTGCTGGTGTCGACCGCGACGGTCCACAGGTAGTAGGGCGGGGCGAAGGAGGCGTCGATCTCCAGGGCCTTCTTGAGGATGCCCACGAACTCCCTGGCCCGGCCCTTGTTGCGGTAGATCTTGGCCAGCTCGTAGCAGGCCTCGGCCGCCTTGCGCCGCTCGCCGATGGCGCCCAGCGAGGTGACCGCCAGCTCGAACTCGGCCTGGGCCAGGTCTGGATCGGGCTTGGGTCCGTTCAGGTACAGCGTGGCGAGCTGCCAGTGGCTGATGGCCTCGGTGTCCTCGAAGCCGCGCGCCTTCTCGAGGTACTCCTTGGCCTTGTCGAAGTTCTTCTCGCCCATGTAGGCCTGGCCCACGGTGAGCGCGCTCTGGCCGCTCTCGGCGTCCATGGCCTGCACCCGCAGCGCCCGGGCGCGGGCCGACTCCCAGTCCTTCAGCGCCAGGAAGATGGCGGCCTCCTCGAGCACGAAGTCCGGTCGCGAGGAGTCGATGCGCAGGGCCTTCTGGATGGTCTCCTTGGCCTCGTTGAGCTTGTCCTGGCGGCGGTACTCGCGCGCGGCCACGAAGTGCAGCTGGGCGTTGGTCTGATCCTTCTTCAGCATCTCCGCCAGGGCCTTGTGGCCCTCCGCCCGGGTCTTGGGGATGCGGAGCTTGATCACCGTGGTCAACATCTCGGCCAGGGCCTTCTCGCGCTCGGAGGCGGTGGCCGCGAGCTCGGCCTTGAAGCGGTTGAGCACCGCGTCGGCCGCCTGGGTGGAGGCCAGATCGTCCCCGCGCAGCACCGCCACCAGGCCCATCTTGAGCAGCGAGCCCACGTGCTCGCGATCGGTCTGCTGCACGCGGTTGTAGAACTGGACCGCCTCGCGGTACAGCGAGCGCCGGGTGGCCCAGTCGCCCAGGCCCATCAGCGCCCGGGTGTCGCCCGACTTGGCGCCCTCGAGCAGGTGGTCCTTGGCGATGCCCAGGTCGCCCTTGCTGAGCAGGATCAAGCCGAGCGCCGTGCGCATGTTGGAGGCCTCGGGCGTCTCGCGGATGCCCTTCTCTAGCAGCTTGATGGCGTCCGCCTGGCTGCCCCCGCCGTAGAGCGCCATCATGGCCTGGGCCACCATGTGGGCCGGGCTCTTGTACTCGAGCGCCATGGCCTCGCGCACGTACTTCTCGGCTTCCTTGGTGAGCTCCCGGTTCTCGCCGTGCTCTCCCATGAGCACCGCGATGGCGAACGGGGCCCGCGCCAGCGCCTCGACCTGCTCCTTGTCGAGCTTGTAGATGGCCCGGTAGTTCTCCAGGGCCTTCTTGTAGCCGTCGTAGGTGTCGCGGTTGAAGGCGAGCCGGCCCGCCTCCAGGTTCTTGTTGATCTCGGCCTGCTTGATACCCGCCTGCCAGGTGTAGATCAGGTACACGGCCAGCACCACCAGCAGCACGCTGGCGAGCGCCACGGTGTACTTGAAGCCCTTGCGGCTGGGCTTCTTGGCCTCCTCGCGGGCCTCCATCTCCTGGACCATGTCGGCGATGCGCTTCTGGGGCCGGGGCGGCAGCGGCTGGGGAGGCGGGGGCCTCCGGGCCACCGGGACCTTCTGCGTGGGGCGCTCGGGCGCGGCCTGGCCGCCGTTGCCCCGCGGCCGGGGCTGTCCGGCCTGAGCCCGGGCCACGGCCTCAGGCACCGGCGAGAGCTCCCGCATGGTGACGGCCTCGGGGACCGGCGCTGGCTCGGGCTCCGGCGCGGGCGGCGGCGCCGCGCTGGCGGGCAGGTAGTCGATGCCGCGCTTGAGCAGCTCTTCCTTGGCCTCGGCGTCGTTGGGATCCGCCTCGAGGGTCTTCTTGAGGTAGTCGATGCCCTCGGCCTCGCGGCCCATCTTGAGGTACAGCTTGCCCAGCAGGCGGAAGGCGTCCAGGTTCTGCGGGCTGAGCTTGAGCAGGTTGTTCAGCTCGTCGATGGCCTTCTGGTGCTTGGCCTGATCGGCGTAGATGTGCGCCATAATCAGGCGGCCGGTGGGCAGCTCGGGGTGGGCCTTGATGCCCTTCTTGCAGACCACCATCGCCTCGACGAACCGGCCCATCTTGAGGTAGGCCTGGGCCAGAGGGATGAAGGCCTCCGAGTTGGGATTGGTGGCGAACTCGTACTCGAGCTTGGCCAGGTCTTGGGTGGAATCGTTGGACATCCGCTCTCCGCACACTCCATGCAGACGCCGTCAAGAGAAAGGAAGTATCCCAGCCGGGTGGTTTAGTCAACGGATTTCCCGGTTCCCGGGCGAGCGGTTGCTTGCGCCCGGGACGGAACCTCTTGCCATCTTCTCCGCTGTGAGTAGAATCCTGCCGGTGACGCGGTGCGCCACCCCAGGAGGTACCCGTGGACCGCTGGAGCGACTTCAAGAAGATGCTGGAGCAGCGCCGCCTCGGCTTCGAGGCCGAGGAGATCATGCGGGGCACGCATCGCTTCGCGCCGGGCGCCGGCGCCGAGGGCGAGCACCCCTTCGAGTTCCGGGTGCGCTGGGGCGCGCGGCACCTGGTGCCGTGGCTCAACCCGTTCGGCCAGGAGTTCATGTCCAACTGGCTCGAGGGCACGGTGCACGTGGGCGGGCTGGTGGACGGGGCCGCCTGCCAGGGCACGCTCGACCTGCGCTACTTCCAGGAAGGCAAGATCCGTTACACCTTCGACTTCAAGGACGCGGACGGTCGGGCCTACCGCTACGTGGGCGAGAAGCGCGACATCCGGCCCTGGAACCTGCACCGCACCCACACCACCTGCTACGGCACCGTGACCGACCTGGCCAGCGGCCAGGTGGTCTCCGAGTCCGTGGTCTACTTCGAGCTCAAAGTGGCGCTCGACTTCATGCGCAGCTTCCACATGGCTTGACCTGAGAGGTTCGATGCCTGACACGCAAACCGTCCCCGGAATCGCTCCCGACCGCCCCGACGCCTTCGACCGCGCTGGCCTCAGGCCGGAGATCGCCGCGGCCCTACGGGACATGGGCTACCAGGAGCTGCTCGAGGTCCAGCTCGCCTCGCTCGAACCGCTGCGCGCGGGCCGCAACCTGGCCATCCGCTCGCGGACCGGCACGGGCAAGACGGCCGCCTTCGGCATCCCGCTGCTCGAGCGCATGGCGCTCGAGGGGCGCACCCCCCGCCTGCTGGCGCTGGCCCCGACCCGCGAGCTGGCCAACCAGATCGCCGGCGAGCTCTCGGCCATCGGCCGGCACCGGGGCGTGCGGGTGGTGCCGATGGTGGGCGGCGCGCCCGTGGGCGAGCAGCGCCGCGCGCTGGCCGAGGGCTGCCACGCGGCCGTGGGCACGCCGGGGCGCCTGCTCGATCTGCTCGAGCAGGGCGCGCTCAAGCTGGCCGGGGTCGAGGTGGTGGTGCTGGACGAGGCCGACGAGATGCTCTCCATGGGCTTCTTCGAGGACGTCACCCGGCTGCTGGACGCCTGCAAGGCCCGGCGCCAGGTGGTGATCCTGTCGGCCAGCCTGAACGAGCTGACCGAGGGGCTGATCAAGCGCTACGCCCCGGAGGTGGTGCGCCTCGACCTGTCGGCCGACAGCCTGTCGGTGGACGAGATCGACAACGTCTACTACCGGGTGGGCGAGGATCTGCCCAAGCACCACTACCTGCTGCACGCGCTCCGGGCGGAGAAGCCCTCCTCGGCCATCGTGTTCGTGAACACCCGCTCGGACTGCTCCCTGGTGGCGACCCTCATGGCCCGCGAGGGCATGCAGGCCGAGATGCTCTCGGGCGAGCTGCCCCAGTCCGAGCGCGAGCGGGTCATGGCCGCCATCCGCGCCGGGCAGCTCCGCTACCTGGTGGCCACCGACATCGCCGCGCGGGGCATCGACATCAGCAACCTGTCGCACGTCATCAACTACAGCCTGCCGGACGAGGCCCCGGTCTACCTGCACCGGGTCGGCCGCACCGGCCGGGTGGGCCGCCGGGGCACGGCGGTCAGCCTGGTCACCGGGCGGCACGTGCGCACGCTCGGCACGCTGGAGAAACGCTTCAACATCCGCTTCGAGGAGCGGCACTTCCCGGAGGCCAGCCAGATGATCGCGGAGCGCTCCGCCGCCCTGCTCGACGATCTCATCCAGGCCGCCGAGTCGGCCATCTGCGATGGCCACCTCGAGGCCGCCCGGGCCGTGCTGGCGCACAGCCAGGCCGTGCAGGTCGTCGCCTACTTGCTCAAGCGCCACGCGGACATGCTGCACGACGAGCACCGCGCCGCAGCCAACCAGCCCCAGCGCCGCGCGGAAGGGGGCGGGGGAGGCGGCGGCGGGGGCCGGGGCGGCGGCGGCCGGCGTGGCGGTCCCCCGCGGCGCCGCTCCGGACGGCGCTGATCCCTGTCTTGAATCCACGCGTTGGGGGGGCTATCATCCTTCGCCCATGAGGAGGGTGAACATGCTTACCTTCGACCGTCTCGTGCTGTGGCTCGGTCTGTTCGCGGCGCTCTCGATGCTGGGCTGCAAGCAGGGCGAGGGCGGACCGGCGGCCCCGGGCGGTGGCGCCGGGGGCGGCGCTGGCGGCGGCGACAGCCTGTTCGGCGCCTTCGACCCCGCGGCCGAGGTCAAGGCCCTGCAGGGGGCCTGGAAGGTGAAGGACAGCGCCTTCGCCAGCGAGCCCAGCCTGTGGACCATCCAGGGCGAAAAGCTCACCATCCAGGCCGGAGACAAGAAGAAGGAGGGCCAGATCGAGGTGACCATGCCAGGCGAGCTGGCCTTCGTGCAGCAGGAGGGCGGGGGCACCTCGCGCGAGTACTTCGCCTACGCCCGGGACGGCGAGGCGGTTTACATCGGCCTGGGCGTGGCCGGGGTCAAGGCGGGCGAGCGCCTGATGCTGCGCGACGACGGCCTGGTGGCCTTCCAGGGCGGGGCCTGCAAGTTCCACGCGAAGCAGATGTTCGGCGGCTGGGAGGCCCCGGTGGAGGTGAAGTGCGCGATCGAGGGCGACCAGTTCAGGTACGAGGTGCCGGACCGGTTCAAGAAGGGCGAGCTCAAGCAGGGCAGCGCGAAGATCGTGGGCAACCTGCTGCTCAACGACCAGATGCAGGGGCACAAGGCCGAGAAGGCCCAGCCCTGAGTTTCCGAGGAGGCCTGCGATGGCGAGGATGATCCGGGTCGCGGTGGGCGTGGCGGTCCTGGGCGGGCTCGTGGCCGGGTGCGCGACGAGCGGCAAGGCGGTCATCGAGCAGTACCAGAGCGTGACCCCGACCCGCTTCGAGGGCGCGGTGGCCGTGGTGCTCGAGGACCGCGCCGTGAGCACGGTGGACGACCAAGGCGAGTCCTTGGTCCAGGAAGGTTTTCGGCGTATCAAGATCCTGGACCGCAAGGCCCTCGACTGCGGGCCCGAGGCCCCCAACTGCAAGACCCAGCGCCACGTGTGCTACAACGAGACCTTTGACAAGATCGAGCTGCTGGAGGCCCGCACCATCACCCCCGAGGGCGAGGTGATCCCGGTCCCCAGGGACGAGATGGTCGACCGCACCTTCACCACCTGGAATCAGCCCGATTCAGACTTGCGCTGCTTCGTGTGGTCGGTGAAAGGCGCAACCCCGGGCTCGATCTTCGAGGAGAGGTGGCGCATCCGCTCCACCAAGATCATGATCGTGGGATACATGTTCTTCCAGGATCTGGATCCGGTCCTGGAGATGACCTTCACGGTGGACGCCCCGGCGGACTACCCTTACCGCTGGAAGGTCTCCAACGCCGACATCCAGCCCACCGAGGAGAAGGTCGGCAACCGGCTGCGGCGCACCTGGACCGCCCGCGAGATGGCCCCGATCATTCCTGAACCCGGCATGGTCGCTCCGGATGACGTGCAGGCCAAGCTGATGGTGGTGAACGAGAACCTGTCCGCCTATGGGGAGTTCCCGACCTGCCGCAAGATCAAGACCTGGGAGGACCTGGGCACCTGCTGGCAGGAGATGCTGGTCAAGCAACAGGAGATCACCCCGATCGTCAAGGCGGTCGCGGATGAGATCGCGGCGAAGGCCACCACCGAAACGGAGAAGCTCAAAGCAGTCTGGCAGTACCTGAACAAGAACGTTCGCTACGTGGCGCTCTCGCGTGGCTTGCAGGGCTTGATCCCGCTCTCGGCCCACGTGGTGTGCGACAAGAAGTACGGCGACTGCAAGGCCGTGGCCGGTCTGATCTCGGTGCTGTGCCGGGCGGTCGGGCTGAAGGCCGATCCGGTCATCATCGGCACCCGGTCCGAGAGGGGCGCAGTCGACCTGGACTTGCCGGGGCCTTTCCAGTTCAACCACTCCATCGCCCGGGTCGAGGCCGACGGCAAGGTGTACTGGATGGACGCCACGACCCGAACCTTCGATCACGCCACCATTCCGGACGCGGACCAGGGCGTGGACGTGGTGGTGGCCCGGCCCGGCGCGCCCTTCCTGGACAAGGTCCCGGTGCAACCTCCCGAGGCGAACGTGAGCGAGACGAAGGTCTCGTTCACCCCGGCGGCCGAGGGGGCCATGAGCCTGGAGCTCGACATGAGGAGCACCGGCAACTTCGCCGGCCGGTTCCGGGCGGGCGCCTTCGAAATGACCACCGACCAGGTCAAACAATGGTTGGAGGGCATGCTGTCCGAGACCTACCCCGGCGCCAGCCTGCTGGAGCAGTCCATCTCCGGCCGGGAGGACAACGAGCTCCCCATGGGTGTGCGCCTCAAGGCCTCACTCCCGAAGGCCATGCAATCCAGCGGGACCGGGCTCACCTTCGAAGTGCGCCAGCCTCTGGGCATCGGCACCTTTGGCTACTTCAACCTGCCCAAGCGGCGCTACGCCCTGGATCTCGATTTTCTGCGTACCTACGAGACACGCTTCGAGGTGCAGATCCCGGCCGGCATGCAACCGGCCGGCCTGCCCAGGAACGTCATGCTGGACAGCGAGTTCCTGAAGCTCGAGCGCCTGAGCCAGATCGAGAACGACCGCCTGGTGACCGAGTACAAGCTGGTGGTCAAGATGCTGATCATCCCGGCCGACAAGTACCTGAGCGCGCGCGAGGCCTTCCTCAAGGCCCAGGACGCCAGCAAGTTCGTGGTGCTGTTCGAGCCGGCCAAGCAGAAGGGCGCCAAGGTCGGCGCGGCCCGCTAGGAGGAAGCCATGGCATCCCGTCGCAACCCCTGGACCGTCCTGCTGGCCGCGGCGGCGCTCGCCGGCTGCGCCGAGACCGCGGACCTGGTGGTCATCCCGCCCGAGGTGGAGGCCGCCACCGTCCCGGAGGCGCTCACCAAGAACGCCCACGCGGTGTACTTCTACGACATCGGCCAGGTGCACTTCGACCCGGTGGACATCGACACCAGCCGGGGCCGTTTCTACGCCTTCACCCGCTACGTGAAGCTCAAGCTGCTCGACCGGGCCGCCACCGAGGGCTACCGCTACGGCAACGTGGTGCTGCGCCACATGGGTGAGCTGATCGCCATCCAGGCCTACGTGCAGAAGCCGGACGGCAAGCGCGTGGAGCTCAAGCCCTCGGACTTCATCAAGACCGTGCTGGTCAAGGACGCGGCGCCGAGCTCGAACCAGCCCATCGACCTCCTCGAGACCGCCATCATCTTCCCCGGCCTGGAAGCCGGGGACGTGATCGGCTACCAGTACACCCAGCGCGGCCCCGAGACCTCCTGGCTGTTCAACAAGGTGGACGCGCCGGTGATGTACTCGCGCTTCATGATGGCCCGGCCGCCCTTCCGGGTGGAGATCCAGCCCGTGCTGGTCAACCGCCACAACCTCGACATCCAGGCGACCGAGGAGAAGGGCATGGCCACCGGCCTGTCGGGCCGCGTGGGGGTGAGCCAGCAGGCCATCTTCGACGTGTGGACCGCCCGGAATGTGCCCGCCATCCAGGAGGAGGAGGGCATGCCGCCCGCGGTGGATCTCGCCTCCTACGTGGGGGTGCAGTGGTTCGGCCGGCGCTACGCCTGGTCGGAGCTGGGCGAGGTGTACGCCAAGTGGTTCGGCCACTACGGCCGGCCGCCGGCCAAGGCCAAGGAGCTCGCGGACCAGGCCATCGCCGGCCAGAGCGACCCGCGCGCCCGGGCCAAGGCCATCCACGACTGGGTCAAGGCCAACCTGAACGTGCAGGAGTATGGCCGGCTCACGGGCGTGCCGCGCGAGATGGAGGTCGAGACGGTCGACATCGACAAGCTGCTCAAGGAGAAGACCGCCACCCCCGAGGAGGCGGCCAACCTCATGTACGTGATGATGCTGTCGGTGGGCGTGGAACCCGGCCTGGTGCTGACCACCACCGAGGACGATCCCCCGGCCCTGGAGGAGATCCCCTCCATGGAGCAGTTCACCCACGTGCTGCTGTCGCTGCCCGACGGCGCGCTCATCGATCCGACCAGCCGCTTGTGTCCCTTCGGCGTCCTGCCCTGGTCCTTCGAGGGCCGCAAGTCGCTGTGGATCAAGGGCGGCACGGCCGCCCTCAAGGACCTACCCGTCAGCAACCCCGCCGACAACCGGCGCAGGATCGAGGTGCGCGGCGAGCTGGGCATGGAGGGCCAGGCCAAGGTCACCGCCAAGGTGGAGCTCGTCGGCCAGATGGCCTACGCCTTCCGGCGCCTGCTGGTGCCGCAGAAGCCCCAGGAGCGCGAGGAGGTGGTGCGCTCGCTGGTGAACGCGGCGGCCCAGGGGGCCGAGCTGGACTCCTTCGAGTTCGGCGGGCTGGACACCCCGGACACACCGCTCACCCTGAGCCTCGTGTTCCACGCGCCGCGCTACGCCGAGGTGCTGCGCGACAAGATGGTGGCCAAGGCCGGCGCCTTCCTGGGCCTGGGCGGCTGCCCCTGGGGCATCTGCCCCCAGCCCGACACCGAGACGCGGGTGAACCCGCTGCGCTTCCCGTTCAAGCGGCTCGACGAGTACGACATCCAGGTGGCGCTGCCGGCGGGCTTCCTGCTCCAGGCGCTGCCCAAGGGCTTCCGCACCCGGGATCTCGAGAAGGGCACCGCGGTCGGCCTGCAGACCTCCTACGGCCTCAGCGAAGACGGCAAGAGCCTGCTTATCCCGCGCAAGCTGTCGGTGAACGAGCGGCTGATCGATCTCGGGGCCTACACCAAACTGCGCGCCTTCCTGGGCCGCTTCATGGCCCAGAAGGACACCCTGCTCACCCTCGAGCTGCCGAAGATGGATTGAGATCGTGCGGCGAACTGCGTGCTGCGTGCGGCGCTCGCACGTCGCACGCCGCACGCCGCACGAAGCGCTCAATCCGGACTCAGCAGCCGCACGATGGGCCCGAGATCGGCCAGGATCTCCGCCAGCCCCCTGAGGTGCTCCCAGCCCCCCACGTGCACCAGCCGACCCGCGCCAGCCTGCGCCCGGATGCGCCGGGCCAGCCCCCGGTCCATGCCGGCCAGGCGGGCCACGGCGTCCGAGCCGAGCGGCGGCCCTGCCCGGTGGTGGCCGCGGGCGCGCTGCCACTCGGTGCGCACCTGCTCCCGCAGCGGCGGCTCGTCGCGCGTGGCGAGCTTCACCAGGTTGTCGGTCACCATGAGCTCTCGCTCCAGGCGGAAGAGCAGCCGGCGCGAGAGCTGGCCGTCGCCCACCGCTGCGAGCGCGGCCCCTGTCCGCCCGGCGTAGGCCGCGGCCGCGCTGTGCTCGAAGGGCGGCAGGAGCTGGGCCGCCACCGCGGCCAGGCCGTTGGGCAGCCGGCCGTCGGGCAGGCGGAAGGGGTCGAGCCGGGCGAGCAGCTCCGGGCCCAGCGTGCGCCGGAACTCCAGGGCGTACTCGCTCACCTCGACCGTGACCGCCTCCGGGCCGAGCTCCTCGAGCAGCCGGGTCAGCAGCGCCGGGCCGTCCGGATCCAGGTGGACCGTGCCGACGAGCGTGAGCTGGTGGTCTGGGGGTGGCATCGGGCGGAGGAGCTCAGCTCCAGGTGGCCTCGTAGCGTTGCACCAGTTCGCCGGCCTCGATCAGCAGGACCCTGGCGTCCTCGGCCCCGGCCGCGACCAGCGCGGCGCGGAAAGGGCCGGCCAGGTTGATCCTGGCCTCGGGCATGTACAGCCAGGGCGGGAAGCGCAGGGTGCCCACCACCCGGTTGGGCTGCACCTCCACCTCCAGGCTGCTGCCGCGGTGGAAGGCCTCCCAGCGCTTGCTGGCAGCCCGCAGCATGCTCTCGGGCCTGGCCAGCACCATCAGCAGGCGATAGAGCGGGCCCCGGAAGCGTTCCAGGTCGTGCCGGAAGGCCCACTCCTCGGCCTCCGCCTGGCTGGCGAAGTGCTCGTCGGCGCAGGCTTGCAGCACCGCCTCGATGAGCATCTCGGGCATCCACACGTTGACCGGGGGGGGCGAGCGCAGCAGCTCCACCACCTCGGCCGGGAGATCCCGCTCGACACGCTCGAGCGGGTGGCCCTCGATCACGTCGCGTAGCAGGCCCGTCTTGACCTGGCACCCGGGGTGACGGTCCAGCCGGCCGCAGTGCAGGTCGAGGTAGCGGGCCACGGTGGGGAAGCGTCGGGCGTTGACCTGTCCCATTCGGGGTAGCTCCTGACTGCCAGACAGTACTGGCTCGGGGTCCGGCCGTCAACGCCGGGTACCCGGCCGCGCTTGGACTGCGGTCCCGGCGCGGGTATACTGCCGCCCGCCCGGGGGTGGGGCGGAGGTGGGTGCGGTGGCGCGAGGTCTGGTGATGGCAGGCGAGCAGGCGGCGACGGGGGCCCTGGGCCAGGGCGGGGCGCTGGGCGTGTACCTGGCGGCCTGCGGGCTGGACGGAGAGGTGGAGGTCTGCCTGGTCGGCGCGGACGGGCAGGCGCCGCCGGACCTCGCCGCCCATGACTGGACCTGCGAGCGGACGGCGCGGGTGGGCTGGCGCAACCTGGGGATGGGCGCGAAGACGCTCCCGCCGCCGGTGGACGGGTGCGCACCCGCGCTGCGCCTGGTGGCCACCACCGCCCGGGTCGAGGGGAGCCGGGCGCTCAAGGCGCTGGCGGCCAGGCTGTGCAGGGATGCGACCTGCCCCGCGCTGCTGCTGGCCGGGGCCGCGGAGGCGCCCGATCTGTGGGCGGGGTACGGCGCCGCGCTGGGGAGCCTGCTGGAGCTGGTGAGCTGGGAGGAGCCGGTGGCCGAGCGGCACACGCTGTCGCTGGTCGGGCTGCTCGTGCACCGGCGCGAGGCGGAGCAGGTCGCCAACCTGGGCGAGCTGCGCAGGCTGGTCGAGGCCCTGGGGGTCGCCATGGGCCCCTCCTTCCTGGCCGGCGAGCCCCTGCCGGCCCTGCTCCAGGCCTTCCGCTCGGATCTGTTGCTGCGGCTGCCCTACGCGGGCACGAGCGCGCGCGCCATGGCCGAGCGCACCCGCCGCAAGGTGCTGGACTGCCCCCTGCCGCTGGGGGTGACCGCCACCAGCCGCTGGCTGCTGGCCATGGGCCGGCTGCTCGCCCTGGACGCGGAGCTGGTGCAGCGGCTGCTCGAGCGCGAGGAGAAGAAGGCCTGGCCGCGTATGGAGACTGCCCGGCGTGCGCTGGCGGGCAAGCGGCTGGCCATCGTGGCCGACACGGCCAGCGCCGCGGCCTGGACCGGCCTGGCCCTCGAGCTCGGCCTGTGCGTGGGGCCGGTCCTGCTCCTGGACCGCAGCCAGGGCGGCGAGGCGGCCTTCGACAAGCTGCTCGGCTCCGCCGGTCACAAGCGCCCCGAGGGGCTGGCCCTGGGCGCCCCCGCCGAGCTCGGCGCGCTCCGCGCCGCGCTGGACGGCGCGGCGGTACTGCCCCAGCTCGTGGTCCGGCCGGATCTCGAGCTGGGCGACTCGCGCTGGGCCGGCCTGCCCACCGTGGAGGCCGGCATCCCCGCCCGGCGCAAGCACTACATCTACCCCCTGCCGGAGCTCGGCTACGCCGGGGCCGTGGCCCAGGCCCAGCGGCTGCTGGACGCCTGGATGGGCGTGCACTAGCAATTCGAGCCCGAATCCCCGGGCGAAGAATTGCTTGTCCCGCGGCGCGTAGCGACGCGGGGCTAGAAACTCGAACGCCTTGCCCGTGTCCGGCCCGTCTGCTACGGTGGCCGGGCATCATCCCCGGAGGAGGGCCCATGGCCTACAAGGACAACATCCCCGCCGAGTTCCAGGACCCCAAGTACAAGGTGCGCCGCTTCCAGAACTGGATGCTGGTCGGCGTCCTGTACTCGCTGTTCTACATGACCCGCTACAACTTCTCGGCCCTGGCGCCGGTGCTGCAGGGGCTGTTCGGCTGGACCAAGAACGATCTCGGCCTGTTCGAGACCATCCTGCCCCTGGTGTACGGCCTGTCGGTGTTCTTCAACGGACCCCTGGCCGAGAAGATCGGCGGTCGCAAGGCCTTCCTGATCGGCGCGGTGGGCGTGGTGCTCGCCAACGGCGCCTTCGGCGCCATGTGCCTGACCGTGCTCCAGCCGGCCGTGATGAGCGGCACGGGCCACGAGCGCACGGTGCTCGAGGCCGCCTCGCTGGCCTGGGGCGTGGACGCCCGCACTATGGCCTGGATCATGGCCATCATGTGGGGCGTGAACGGCTACTTCCAGAGCTTCGGGGCCCTGGCCATCGTCAAGATCAACGCCCAGTGGTTCCACATCCGCGAGCGCGGCGCGTTCAGCGCCATCTTCGGGGTGCTGATCCGCTTCGGCCTGATCCTGGCCTTCTCCGGCGCGCCCTTCATCGCCGCCTTCCTGCCGGTGCAGTGGGCCTTCTGGATCCCGGCCCTGCTGGTGGCGCTGTTCTTCTTCCTCAACCTGTTCTTCGTCAAGGAGACGCCCGAGGAGGCCGGCTACCCGTCCCGCGACACCGGCGACGCCGTGGTGGGCGAGGCGGGCCAGAAGGTCACCACCAAGATGGTGCTGATCAAGATCTTCACCTCCTGGCACATGTGGATGATCGCCATCGCCTCCATGATGATCGGCCTGGTGCGCCGCAGCACCGTGGACTCCTGGTGGCCCATGTACTTCAAGGAGTCCTACGAGATGAGCGGCACGGACTTCGTGCCCCAGTTGCTGTCCTGGAGCATCGCCGCGCTGGGCATCGCCGGCGGGTTCGCCTTCGGCTACATGTCCGATCGCATCTTCAAGAGCCGCCGTGCGCCGGTGGTGGTGATCGGCTTCATCGGGATGGTCGTCTGCCTGGTGGCCTTCTATGGGTCTGACGCCCTCGCGCTGGGTCCCTACGGGGCCGTGGTGTGCCTCGCGTGCCTCAGCTTCTTCGTCAACGGCGCCCACGGCATGATCGGCGGGGCGGCCTCCATGGACTTCGGCGGCCGCAAGGGCGTGGCCACCGCCGCCGGGCTGTTCGACGGCATGCAGTACCTGTCCGCCGCCGTGACCGGGGTCGTCGTGGCCTGGGTCACCACGAACCACGGCTGGCAGTGGTGGAAGCTGTGGGCGCTGCCCTGGGCGGTCATCGGCGGCATCGTCATGGCCACCCTGTGGAACGTCATCCCGCGCGGCAAGGGCGGACATTAGGCCCAGGCCCGGCCAGCGATTCCACGTTCTGTAGAATGTAGAAACTAGGGCAGCAGGCGGGCCAGGGTCGCCTTGATCTCGGCCTGCTGGGCCGGATCCTGGCTGAGCCGGAGCGCGCGCTCCCAGGCCTCGAAGGCCTTGTGGGTGAAGCCGGCCTGCTCGTACAGCCGGGCCAGGTCGAGGACGTGCGCCAGGCTGGGCTCCAGCTCGGCCGCCCGGTCCAGGGCGGCCAGCGCGCGGTAGACCTCGCCGATCTGCTCGTAGATCTTGCCCAGGCGGGAGTGCAGGGTCGCGGCGAAGGGCGCGGCCTCGATGGCCGCTTGCAGGTGCTGCACCGCGCCGGCCAGATCCCCCTGGCGGTAGGCCAGGGCGGCCGCCTCCAGGGACTGCCGGGCCTGGGCGGTGAGCTCGGCCTGGCTGTGGACGGTCTCGCGGCTGGCGAGCGCCCGCTCCACCGCCAGCTTCAGCTCCTCGAGCCGGAGCGGCTTCTCCAGGAAGTCGTCGGCCCCGTAAAGCTTGCGCACGTCGTCGGCGTAGCGCCAGCCGCGGTACACCGCGCTGACCATGATCACCTTGATGTGCCGGGTGGCCGGCGAGGACTTCAGCCGCTTGCACAGATCGAAGCCGTGGATGCCCGGCAGCATGGCGTCCAGCACCAGCGCGTCCGGGAGGTGAGCGCGGAGCTGGGCCACGGCCGCGTGGCCGTCCGCGGCCTCCGCCACCTGGTAGCCGGCCTTGCGCATCACCTCGGCCAGCAGGAAGCGGATGTCCGGCTCGTCGTCCACCACCAGCACCGAGGCCCTGGGGGCGGGCGGCTCGGGCGTGGTGGGCGGCCTGGCGGGCGCCGGGGTCTGCCTGGGCGGCGCCTCCCGTGGCGGGGCCGGGGGCTGGCCCGGCGGGGCCGCCGGGGGACCCCCCTCGCTCAGGTCGGAGACCCAGTCGAGGTCCAGCGTGGTCGCGGCCGGGTGGGCCTTGGGCGGCCTGGGCGATGCGGGCGGCGGAGCGCCGGCCGCGGCCGCAGGCATGGGACCCGGCGTGGGGATCGGGGTGGTGCCGCCCACGGCGATGGCCAGGTGGCCCTGGGGGCTCGGCGGCACGCGCGCGTCCAGGTCCAGCCCCTGCCACATCTTGATGCTGCCCATGTCGAGCATGCGGTAGGTCTGGCCGATGGCCTCCAGCAGCGGGCCGTGCAGCGCCCCGTGCTCCACGATGCTGAGCCCGGTCAGGAAGCGCAGCTCGTCCACCACCGTCTTGTGGCGCGGATCGGCCAGGGCCACGAACAGCTCCTGGCCGTCGCGGAACACGGGCAGCGCCTCGGCCTTGGCGGCCAGCTCCCGGGGGAAGCCGTCGAGCAGCGCGAGCGAGACGGCGGAGGCGGACAGCACCACGAAGGGCACGCCGAGCTGGCGCGACAGGTGCATGGCCAGCGTGCGCTCGTCCGTGGCGCCCAGCCCGAGCAGGGTGCTGGCCAGGCGGTCGCCGTGTCGGCGCTGGGCCTGCAGCGCCTCCTCGAGCTGCTCGGCGTTGATCGCGCCGGCCTCGAGCAGGATCTCACCGATGCGCTTGGGCATGCGGGCTCCCAGGTTGACTCCGGCGGTGAGGCTACCACGGCGTCGGGACCGGGCGCCACTGCGGATCGCCCGGCGGGTTGACTTTGGGCCCCGTGGCTGGCACCATGGCTTCGCTCTGTCGCTCCTGGCGTGGGTGGCTCCGTGCAATGGCGCATCGGAGTTGGTGAAATTCATTCGAGGAGGTACTCGGACATGCGGCGTACTCTGGCGGTGTGCTTGGCCCTGGCGTGGATGGCGGGGCTCGGGCTGGTCGGGTGTGGTGAGGAGGAGACCTGCACGCCGGAGTGCGGGAACCGCGTGTGCGGCACGGATCCCGTGTGCGGCCAGAGCTGCGGGAGCTGTCAGGCGGGCGAGACCTGCAACGCCAGCGGCGTGTGCGAGGGCGGCTGCAGCCCGGACTGCGGCGCGCGCGAGTGCGGGCTGGATCCGGTCTGCAACACCCAGAGCTGCGGCACCTGCGGCGCGGGCGAGACCTGCAATGCCAGCGGCGTGTGCGAGGGCGGCTGCAGCCCGGACTGCGGCGCGCGCGAGTGCGGGCTGGATCCGGTCTGCAACACCCAGAGCTGCGGCACCTGCGGCGCGGGCGAGACCTGCGACGCGGCCGGGGTTTGCCAGCCCGACCAGCAGGCCAGCCTGACGCTCACCCACGCGGGCGTGGACTACGACTCGGGCAGCAGCTACAACGTGCCCGACGACAACGATCCGGCCTCCAGCAACATCGCGCTCTTCAGCGAGCAGCTCGACATCTTCTCGGTGCGTAACCTGGGCGCGGCGGCCCTGACCCTGAACACCCTCACCCTGACCCCGGCGGCCGGCTCCCACGCCGAGGAGTGGAGCCTGCGGGACGCTAACGATCTCGCTCACCCGGTGCTGGTGGTCCAGGACGTGCAGATCGCGGCCGGAGCCACCTTCGACTTCTATGTGCGCCTGTATCCGGTCTACTCGGGGGAGCGGCGCGCCAGCCTGGCCCTGACCTACACCGACGCCGACGGCGCCAAGTCCTACAGCCTGAACGTCACCGGCTCGGGCCGCCCGAGCGACGACGCCCGGCCGTTCACCGGCGCCAGCCCGGTCCTGCACAAGCTGCTGGGCATCACCTCCACCGACGAGCAGGCCACCGCCATGGTGGCGGACGCCTCGGGCAACACCTTCATCCTGCTGCAGACCAAGGTGGTGCCGGGCTACGACGGCTTCTACTACGATCTGGTGCTGGCGCGGGTGAACCCGGAGGGCACCCTGGCCTGGGCCAAGATCTACAGCCGCCAGAACGCCTGGGAGTGGTGCACCGATCCCGGTCAGAACGACGAGACGGGCGGCAGCCCCAACGCCCTGGTCTACGGACCGGACGGCTACCTGTACGTCGCGGCCGCGGCCAGCAGCGGCAACACCAACAACAACAACGGCGCCCTGGTGCTGAAGATCGATCCCGCCGACGGCGCCATGCAGTGGCAGAGCATCTGGCGGCCCGAGTGGGCGGCCTCGCCGCTCGATCGCATGAGCGCCACGGGCTACGCCCTGGCGGTGGCCGATGGGCGCGTGTTCGTGACCGGCACCTCGGGCGACGGCAACGCCCACGGCACGCTGGGCTCGAACTCCTCCGTGTTCCTGGTCGGGCTGGACGCCGTCGACGGCGGGTTGCTCTTCCAGCGGGCGGTCGACGTGGCGGTGGGCTACAACGACCGCGGTTACGCCGTCGTGGCGCTGCCCGACGCCAGCGCCGTGTTCGTGGGCGGGCTGACCAACGGCCGCGGCCTGCTGATGCGGTTCACCGGCACCGACGGGGCCGATCCGACCCTGGCCTGGACCAAGCAGGTCGACATGGGGCTGGGCTCCAACGTCTACGGCCTGGCGCTCGACGGCGCGGACGTGGTCGTGGCCGCGGATCGCCGCGGGGCGAGCACCTACTTCAGCGTGCTCAAGATCGCCGGCGCGGACGGCAGCCTGCTGTGGGGCAAGACCTACCCCGCGGGCGCGAACGACAGCAGCAACACCAACGTGGTGTACGTGTCCGGCCAGCACGTGTACGCCGGCGGGCGCATCGGCCTGAGCGTGTTCGACGCCCAGCAGGGCGACGGCATGCTGCTGCGGCTGGACAAGGACACGGGCGCGTTCTCCTTCGGCGGCGTGTACTACACCGGCAAGGGCCCGGACGAGATCGAGGAGCATCGCATCAAGGGCCTGGCGGTCGCTGGCTCGAGCCTGTTCGTGGCCGGCCAGGTGTACACCGGCTCGACCGGAACGCCCGGGTACCGCTACGACGGCTACTGGTACGAGGCGGACGCGGCGCTCGAGGACTACGCCCCCGCGATCTCCGACATCGCCGCGCCGGATCTGTACACCTGCTCGAACGGCGCGGTGCAAGACGCGGCCACCCAGGTGGCCGCGGCCTGGGACCCCCTGCCCGCCGAGGTGCTGTGGCAGGACGCGCTGGCCAAGAAGGAGGGCCACGGCGCCACCGTGGACGAGGACTTCTTCTGGATGAAGCTCGACCTCGCGCCCTGACGGCCCGGGCTCAGGGCAGGGTCTTCCAGCCCCGCGCGCCCTGCATGGGGGGCGGCTCGGCGGCCAGCAGGTACTCGGCCCGCCGGTTCTGCAGCTCGTCCGTCTCGTCCGGCGTCTCCACCTTGAGCAGCCGCTCGCCGAAACCCTGGTAGAAGATCGGCTGCCTGAACCCCTTGGCGCGCAGGTAGCGGGCGATGCTGAGCGCCCGCTGCTCGCTCAGCCGATCGTTGGTCTCGGCCGCGGCCACGGTGTCGGTGTGGCCGGCGATGTACAGCTTGATCGGCAGCAGCTTGCCGTACTTGGCCAGGCCCTCCTGGATGAGCTTGTAGGAGCGATCGAGCTTGGGCGCCTCGGTGGGCAGGACGTCGGCCTGGCCGGTCTCGAACACCAGCTCCTCGTGGGGCACGCTCCAGCGCCAGGGGAAGAGGTCGAGGCTCTCGGTGAAACCCTCGCCGTCCCGGGCCAGCAGCGCGATCTTCAGCACCGTGCCGGGGTTCTGCTCCCAGCCCAGGCGCACCTCCCGCGCCGGGGCGGGCGGGCTGAAGGTGCCCTGGCCGAGCTCCAGGCCCTCCTCCGAGGTGACGCTCCAGTCGACCGAGGCCACCGGCCTCGCCGCGCGCAGCAGCAGGCTGCGCCGCTCCAGATCGAGGTCGCCGGCCGATACGCGGAGCTCCATGGAGGCCATGATCTCGGTGGTGAAGTCGAGCGGCATGGCCCCGCCCGTGCCGTCCGCGAGCTTCACCTCCAGGCTGCCCCGCCAGCGCACCTTGCCGGGCTTCACCTGCGGCAGGGGGAAGGAGCGGCTCGACTGGCGCGGGATCCTGGCGCGGCGCTCGCTCAGCGCGAGCCCGCCGTCGCCCTTCAGGGTGAGCACCAGCGAGTCGAGGTCGGCCTGTGCGTCCACGCTGAGCGAGGGCTGCTGGCCGGGCACCACCTTGTCGGTCAGGCGCACGTCCACCACGTTGCCGGCCCGGGCCACCGGAGTGGCCGCGAGCAGGCAGGCCATCGCCACCCAGACAGCGCGGAGCATCGTCGTCCTCCTCCCTCCCAGCAGGAGGATTAGCACGCTGCGCGGGCGGTGATCAACGCGCGCTCAGGACTTCGGGCGGGGGCGGAAGAGGAGCCGGAGCGTCCAGGCGAGCAGCGCCAGGGCGAGCGCGCCGATGCCGAGCTGGAGCAGCAGCGCGTGCTTCTCGCTCCAGGGGCGGGTGTCCGGGCCGGCCTCGACGGGGCCCACGGGCAGGGGCTCGAGCGGGCCCAGGCTGCACGGGCGGGGCTCGCCACCGCTGCCGCGAGCCAGCAGCTCCGCCAGGTCGTAGCGCGGCGCCTGGGCGCGTGGATCGCCCAGCCGCAGCTCGTGCGGCCCGGCCTGGCGGGCGCGGAACACGAGCTCCTCGGGCAGCCACAGGCCGCGCACGGCCGTGAGCCTGAGCGGCGGGTCGTCCCCGTCCAGCACGATCAGCCGGAGGCGCGGGCGCTCCCCGGGCTCCAGCCACACCTCCAGCGACTCGTCGGTGAACCCGGAGGCCGCGCGGCGCACCCGGTAGATCACCCCGCCGCCCACCTCGAACCAGGCCTCGCCCCGGGTGGTGGCCTCGACCCGCACCCGGCGCACGAACTCCTCGTCCTCGACCGCCAGGGCGAGCGCCGTGAGCGGCAGGCCCGGGGGCCGGTCGGCCAGCGTCCAGGCCGAGCGCCGCGGTTCGCCGGGCAGGACCGGCAGGCTGGCCGGGCTGGCCGCCAGCGCCAGGCTGCGCCAGGGCGGGCCCGCCGGCGCGGCGTCCGGCGCCTCCACCCTGGCTGACAGCACCTGCAGGGGCTGGCCGTCCCGGCCGGGCAGCAGGCTCACCCTCAGGTAGCGGGCGTGCGTGGCGGGGAAGCTCACCCGCGAGCGCTGGGCACGCGGCCCGCCGGTGGCCACGTCGAACACGTAGGCCCCCTCGGCCAGCAGGCCGAACTCGCGCCCGTCCAGGCTGGACTCCACCCGCACCGCGCGCAGGTAGTCCTGGCCAGACAGCGTCAGCTCGAGCCCCGCGTGCGGCCCGGGCAGGCCCTCCAGGTCGAGCACCGCCCGCGAGCTGCCGTCGGGCAGCAGCACCGGATCGAGCACGCGGGCCGCGGCCGGCCCGGCCGGGAGCGGCGCTCCCGGCGCCACCGCGCGCAGCACGTAAGGCACCTCCTGGCCAGCGGGCCCGAACAGCCGCACGTCCTGGAAGCGCGGCCGCGTGGCGCTGGCGCCGTACATGGGCGGATCGAGCTCCACGCGCCAGTCCCCGGCGGCCTCCACCCCCAGGATCGCCCGCCGCTGGAGGGCGGGCGCCTCGGGCGCGGCCAGGCCCGCAGCGCACACGAGCAGCCAGGCCATCACGTGGATCATGGCTTTCCGCCTCCGTCGTCGGTGAGCAGCTCGCGGATGCGGCCGGCGAAGCGGCCGTACAGGAAGGCGCCGGTCAGCAGCAGGGCGGCCAGGCCGCCGCCGACCGCGATCTGGTACAGCGTGCCCAGCGACCAGATGTCGTACAGCCCGAGCTTCAGCAGCGTCACCCCGAACAGGCCCAGGCCGAGCAGCCGGTGCAGCCGGTCGCGCAGTCCGAAGCCCAGCCCCAGCAGGGTGAGCGCGTACAGCCCGAGGACCAGGGTGGTGGACATGTCCAGGCGCGTGGAGGCCGCCTCCACCACGGTCTGCCAGCGGCCGATGGCGGCGTGCAGCTCCTCGGCCGGCAGGCCGGCCAGCGCGCCCGGGGCCGGGGAGAGCGCCAGGCGGGTCTCGTGGATGGCGAGCGCGAGCAGGCTGAGGTGCGCGAGCACCACGCAGGCCAGGGCCGACAGGCGGAAGGCGACGCGCGCGCGCGCCCGGCCGAGCGCCCGGGCCGAGACCCCCATGGCGACGGCCAGCCCGAGCAGCGCCCAGGCCAGGGGGTGGCCGAACGGGCTGGCCAGCAGCAGCCCCTGGCGCCCCCCCGAGCTCCAGAAGACCCAGTACTGCTCGTCGAGCCAGGGCAGGTCCACGCTGAGCAGGTGCAGGCCGGCCAGGGTGAGCACGGCCAACGCGGCCATCAGCCAGGCCGGGTGGCCGGGCGGCTGATCGGGCTGGGCAGGCGCCTCGCGCGCGGCCAGCCAGGCGAGCAGCGCGCCCTCCACGGCCCAGGCGATGGTCAGGCTGGGGCCGGCCAGCAGGATCGACAACGCCAGGCTGAAGGCGGCCACCGCCAGGCCGAGCGGCAGCAGCGCGGCCTCGCCCACGGCCAGGCCCTCGGCCCGCGTGCGCAGCCCGACCAGCAGGTACAGCACCCCCGTGCCCAGCGCCAGGCCGGCCCGGAGCGCCGTGGCCGTCTCGGGGGTGGCCAGCAGGACGAAGGCCAGGAAGCCCACCCCGGCGCTGGTGAGCAGCGCCTGCCGGGCGCGGGTCCAGGGCGAGCCGAAGACGAACAGGTCCAGGCCGATCGCCCCGACGTACAGCAGGCACCACACGCTGGCCGCCGCGATCAGCCCGGGCTCGACCACGCTCGGATCGGCCGCGCTCGCCAGGCCGAGCAGGGCGGCCGGCAGCAGGCAGCCCAGCAGGATGGCCGAGCGGGCGAACACGGCCAGGGCGAGCAGCAGGCCCGACAGGCCCGTTACCAGCCAGGCGTAGCTCACCGGGTGGCGCTCGACGAGGTACAGCCCGCCGACCAGCGCCAGGCCCAGCCCGGCCCCGGCCAGCAGCCACAGCGCCTTGCCGCTGGCCAGCCAGCCCTCGCGGCGGGCCGTCCACACCACCGCGCCCGCGTACAGCGTGGTCAAGGTGCCCGCCAGCGACAGCAGCGGCAGCAGGCGGCCGGCCTCGGCCTGGTCGGTCAGCCCCATCAGCACCAGGAAGGAGAACGCCATGGGCACGCCGAGCCAGGCCGTGGCCCTCTGCCAGAGGAGGAACGCGGCCGAGCCGAGGGCGAGCGCGCACATCACCGCCGCCAGCAGCACGGCGTGGTCGTAGAGCAGTGCGGTGGTCGCCGCGTGCGCCGCGGTGAGCGCGGTGAGCGCCAGCGCCAGGCCCAGCTTGCGCTGGCCGCGGACCCGCAGGCGCCAGGCGGTCAGCAGCCACAGGAGCGGGAATAGCGCGGACGCGGCCAGCGGGGCCGCGCGGGCGAGGAGCCCGAAGTAGGCGCCCTGGCGCTCGGCCGCGGGCAGGTCGATGCCGTCGCCGGCGTAGGCGGGGCTGGGGTCGAAGAAGGTCGCGTACCAGCCGATGAACAGGCCGATCACCCCGAGCACCGCGCCCGCGAGCGCCAGCCGGAACTGGAGCCGCACGCACACGAACAGGGCCCCGCCGGTGACCAGCAGCAGGTAGGAGAACAGCGCCAGCGGCCGGTCCACACCCGTGGACAGCATGACCGGGTTGGCCAGGGCCGCCAGCAGCGCCAGCCCCAGGATGGCCTCGGCGCGGTGGCGCCAGGCCAGGGCGCCGCCGAGCGCGCTCAGCACCACCACGCTCCCGAAGGCCACCCCGAGCGGGACCAGGTGGTAGAAGGCGAAGGAGGCGTAGGCGCTGACGAGCAGCAGCGCCAGGCCCAGGCCCATCAACCCCTGGACGAACACCGGATGGGTGCGACCCTTGCGGCCGAGGAGCTCGCTCCACACCAGCAGGCCGCCGCCGGCCAGCGCGCCCAGGGCCACGCGGCCCCAGGGCCCGATCCAGTCGTTGTCCACCATGTACTTGAAGAACCAGCCGGCTGCGGCGATGCCCAGGATGGCCCCGAGCCGGGTCAGCCACACCAGGCCGATCTTCTCCTCCAGCGTGCTGGGCGCCCTGGCCGCGCCCCGGGGCGGGGGAGCCGGAGGGCGCGGGGCAGGAGGAGGAGCCTCGAGGGTGGAGGCCGGAGGAGGGGAGGCCGCGGGTGCGGGCGCCGGCGGGGCGGCCGCGGAAGGCGGCGACGCCGGCGCCTGGGGCGCGGCGGGCGCCACCGCGGGCGAGGGAGGGCTGGCAGGGGGCTGTTCGACGGCGAGCGCGAGACGCGCCTCCTCCTTCGGGGCCTGGAGGGTCACACCCCGCTGGGCCTTCTCGAGCACCCGCAGGCGATGCTCGACCTGGTCCAGCGACGCCAGCGCGTCCCGGGCTGCCCGCCTGGCCCGCACCGCCAGCACGGTGGACACGATGGGCAGCACGACCAACGCGGCGCCCAGGGCCACCAAGAGCAAGACCAGCAGCGCGATGAGTCCGTCCATGGGGGCCCTCCCTCGGTGAGATCCCTTCTACCGCGTTCGCAAGGTGCGTACCAGACCCGTTCGCGGCGGCCGGTCGGCCCGAAACCCGTGGGTCCCCAAGGGGTTCCTCGCTGGCGTGTGCAGCGGGCCGGAGGGCCCAGGCGCGCAGGGCGTTGCCGGGTCCGCCACCCGCGCTTCGCGTCAGGCGGGGCGCGCGGCGATGCGCCGCACGGCCTCTCCGGCGGCGCCCGGCGGGAGATCCAGGTGGGTCACCAGGCGGATGGAGGTCTCCCCGAGCGAGAAGCACAGCACGCCCAGCCGGTTCCAGAGCTCGACGGCCCGGCGCGTGGTCTCTGGCGTGTCGGCGTGCACCAGCAGGATGTTGGTCTCCGGCGGCTGCACCCGGAAGCGGTCGTCCAGCACCCGCGCCAGCCCCTCGCCCAGGGCCCGGGCGGTGGCGTGGTCCTCGGCCAGGCGCTCCACGTGGTGGTCCAGGGCCCACAGCCCGCAGGCGGCCAGGACCCCCGCCTGGCGCAGCCCACCGCCGAGCATCTTGCGCAGCACGCGGGCGCGCTCGAGATCGGCGCGGTCGCCGACGAGCAGCGAGCCCACCGGGCAACCCAGCCCCTTGGACAGGCAGCAGCACAGGCTGTCCACCTCGGCCGCCCAGGCGGACAGCGGCACGCCCGAGGCGATGGAGGCGTTCCAGATGCGCGCGCCGTCCAGGTGCAGCTTGAGCCCGCGCTCCCGGGTGAACGCGCGCAGCTCCCGCAAGCGCGGGAGCGGCAGCACCCGGCCGCCGCACAGGTTGGCCGTGTTCTCCAGCACCAGCAGGCGGGTGCGGGGCTCGTGCACGTCCAGCGGGCGGATGGCCCGGGAGACCATGGGCACGCTGAGCAGCCCGTCCGGGCTGTCCAGGGGGTGGAAGCTCAATCCGAGCAGCGCCGCCGCGCCACCCACCTCGTGCGAGTAGGAGTGGGTGCGGCGCTCCAGCACGAGCTCGTCACCCCGCCCGCAGTGCAGGCCGATCCCCAGCAGGTTGGCCATCGTGCCGCTGGGGACCAGCAGCGCGCCCTCACGCCCGAACAGGGCCGCCACGCGCTCCTCCAGCCGGCGCACGCTGGGGTCCTCGCCGAACACGTCGTCGCCGACCTCGGCCTCGGCCATGGCCTGGCGCATGCCGGGCGTCGGGCGGGTCACCGTGTCCGAGCGGAAGTCGAGCGCAGCGCGCGTCAGATCCATGGGCCGGGCCTCCGTCGAGCTGTCAGCCCGGGGCGTCGCGGCCGAGCAGCAGGTGGAAGTTCATCGACTTGAGCGCGTCCAGCAGATCGCGGTAGCGGCGCATCAGCGTGTGGCGCGCGACCAGGCGCTTGAAGCGCGGCAGGAACAGCTCACGACCCTCCATGGGCCGGAGCAGCACGTCCGCGCTGCCGCTGCCCAGGATCTGCGCCAGGCTCTCGAGCCGGGGCTCGCCCAGGACGAGCAGGCAGGCCAGGCGCCGATCGATGGCCCGGGCCCGCTGGGCCAGCTCCAGCCCATCCACGCCGCCCTCGCCGTCCACCACCACCAGCATCTGCACCTCCCCGGCCTGGAGCTGCTCGAGGGCCTGCTCGGCCGTGCGCACGAGCCGCACGGGCCGCACCTGCTGCTCGGCCGTCTTGGCGAGCTGGGGCGGTCCGAGCAGCAGGGTGGGGTAGGTGTCCGTGCGCTCCCGGAAGGCGCGTAGGGCGGCCTGGACAGGCTCCACGCACGAGCGCGCCTCGTCCCGACCGCGCTCCTCCGCCAGGCGCTGGCAGGAGTGGCCGAGCTGCCGGGCGACGGTCTGGGCGCGGATCTCCTCCCCGTAGCGGGCCAGCGCCCACTGCACCCGCAGGCTGGCGTAGATCGGGTTCGGGATCGGCCTGCTCAGGAAGTCGATCAGGCCGGTCTCCAGGGCGGGCAGCAGCTGCGCCAGGTGCTGCCCGTCCCCGTGGACCAGGCGCTGCAGCGCCGGCCAGCCCTGCTGCGTCTGGGTGACGAGCTCCAGGCCGCTCATGCCCGGCAGCGCCGGCGCGGTGACCAGCAGGGCGTAGTCCTTGGCGCCCAGGCGCTCGAGGGCCTCCTCGCCCGAGGGCGCCACGTCGGCCAGGATGCCGTGGTGCGAGACGATGTCCAGCAGTCCCCCGGGTTCGCCGCCGTCCTCGTCCACCAGCAGCATACGCTGGCTGACGGTGACCTGCGCGAAGAGCTCGCGCAGCGTGCGATTGAAGACCTCGACCATGCGGACCGGCTCGGCCGGGCTCGGGCCGGGCGGAGCCGCCCTGGACGTGGGCTCGTCCTCGACCTGCTCCAGGTCCTCCCCCGAGAGCACCGGCTGCGCCTCGAGCTCGAGCTCGAACACGGTGCCGGGCGCCACGCGCCAACCCAGGGCCAGCGGATCGCCCAGGCGCAGGGCGCCGCCGTTGGCCTCGGCCAGCCGGCGGGAGATGAACAGGCCCAGGCCGGTGCCGCGCTCGCCCTTGGTGGTGAAGAACGGGGTGAACAGCCGCTCGCGGACCTCCGGCGGGACGCCCGGGCCGCTGTCGGTGAACACCAGGGTCAGCCGTCCGCGCTCCGCGTCGTGCACCCCCGCCACGCGGATGGCCTTGGTGGGGGCCTCCGCCAGGGCGTCCATGGCGTTGGCCACCAGGTTGACCAGGATCTGCACCAGGTGCTGGCGCGAGACCAGGGCGGCGGGCAGGTCGGCCGACAGGGCCGTGGTGAGCTGGACGCCCTGCTTGTCCAGGCGGTTGCGGAAGAGCGCCAGGGCCTCGTCCAGGGCCGCGGCCAGCGGGGTGGCCGTCCGGCGCGGCGGCTCCTTGCGCAGCAGGCCGATCACCTGGAGCTGCAGCTCGTGGATGCGCTGCGCCTGCTTGCGGATCTCCTGGGCCCAAGTCTGCAGGCGCTCCGGCTCGGCCTTGCCGAGCTGCTCGGCCAGCAGCTCGGCGAACCCCTTGATGCCCACCAGCGGCTGGTTCATCTCGTGGAACACCGCCGCCGACAGGGTGCCCAGCTCGGCCAGCCGGCCGGCCTGGGCGAGCTGCTCCAGGTTGTCGGTCGCCTGGGCCTCGAGCTCCCGCCAGCGCGCCTCGATGGCCTGGGCGCGCGCCTGGAGCTCGCCGCCGGCCTCCACGGTGGTGGTCGAGCCGGCCAGGCGGCGGGCCAGCGCGACGAGCGCCTGCAGCTCTGGATGCTCGCTGGGGGCCATGCGTTCTCCCTGGTAAACGCCGCCGGCCATCTTAGCACCGCGGGCGCGTCCTTGGCCAAAAACAGGGCCCTGGGTCGGCCGCTTGCGCGTCACCCGGGCCTGCGGCTACGATGACCCATCGACCGCGGAGCTGGGAGGAGACCGGCATGAAGGGCCTCAAGGGGCAAGTCCTGGAAGTCGATCTGGGCACGGGCGCATCGCGGCGGCGGAGCATCCCCGAGGAGCTGTGGCGGCGCTTCCTGGGCGGGGCGGGCATGGCCGCGCGCCTGTTCTTCGAGGAGGCCGATCCCCGGGTCGACCCCCTGGGCCCGGACAACCCGCTGCTGGTGATGCTCGGCCCGCTGGCCGGCTCGGGCGTGCCCGGCTCCTCGCGCTTCTCCATCTGCGCCCGCTCGCCGTTGACCGGCCTGTGGGGCGAGAGCTCCTGCGGCGGCAACCTGGCCGTGGAGATGCGCGCGGCCGGCCTGGACGGGGTGATCGTCCGCGGCCGCGCGGCCGAGCCGGTGGTGCTCTGCCTGGACGACGGCAGGGTGGAGCTGCGTCCGGCCGGGGCGCTGTGGGGCCTGGACACCTACCAGACCGTGGACGCCTTGAAGCCGAGCCTGGGCCCGGGGCGGGAGCCCAAGGTCCTGTGCATCGGGCAGGCCGGCGAGCGGCTGGTGCGCTACGCCGCCGTGTGCCACGACAAGCACGACTTCGCCGGCCGCACCGGCATGGGCGCGGTCATGGGCGCCAAGCGCCTGAAGGCCATGGTGGTGCGCGGCAGCCAACCCTTCGAGGCCCATGACCCCGCGGCTCTCAAGGCGCTGCGCCTGCGCCTGTTCGCGCAGATCAAGGAGTCGGTCCCGGCCGAGAGCCTGAAGCAGATGGGCACCGACTCGACCATGGATCTGAGCATGATCATCGGGGACGTACCGCTGAAGAACTACCGCCTGGGGGAGGCGCTGGAGGTCTCGGCCGCCATCGGCGGGCCGACCATGACCGAGCGCTTCCTGGTCAAGCCGGACGCCTGCCTGCACTGCCCGATCGCCTGCCGGCGGGTGATGAAGAACGACGAGCCCGGCCCGTACCAGGTCGAGACCGGGCCGGGACCGGAGTACGAGACCTGCGCCTCGTTCGGCGCGCTGTGCATGAACTCGGACGCCGCCTCGCTGCTGAAGATCAACGAGATGTGCAACCGCTACGGTTTCGACACCATCACCGGCGGCTGCACGGTGGCCTTCGCCATCGACTGTGTCGAACAGGGCATCCTGTCGCGGGACGAGGTGGACGGCCTGGAGCTCGGCTGGGGCAACGCCGAGGCCATCCTGGCGCTGGTGCACAAGATCGGCCTGCGCGAGGGCGTGGGCGACCTCCTGGCCGAGGGCAGCCGGGAGGCGGCCCGGCGCATCGGCCGCGGCGCCGAGGCGCTCACCGCCGAGGTGAAGGGCCTGGAGCTGCCCATGCACGATCCGCGCGGCTCCCACGGCATGGGGCTGGCGTACATGATGTCCAGCCGCGGGGCTTGCCACAACGCCCACCTGATGCACCCGGTGGAGCAAGGCATGGCGAGCTGGCCGGAGCTCGGCTTCGCGCCTGACTACCAGGGGCAGGTGGACGAGGGCAAGGCGGCCGCGGTCAAGCTGGCCGAGGACTACGGGGCCCCCCTGGCGGCCCTGTGCATGTGCGTGTTCGACAACTGGACATTCAAGGCTGGCGATCCGGTGGAGGCGCTCAACGCGGTCACCGGCTGGGGCTTCAGCGTCCAGGACTACCTGCAGGCCGGCGCCCGCATCTGGCTGCTCCGCCGCGCGCTGATCAACCTGATGGGCGCCACGGCCGCCGACGATCGCCTGCCCGCCAAGGTGCTCACCCCCACGGCCGAGGGCGGCGCGGTCGGCTCGGTGCCTGACACCCAGAAGCTGTTGCGCGAGTACTACGAGCTGCGCGGCCTGGACGCGCAGGGCCGGCCGACCCGCGAGACCCTGGCGGCCGCAGAGCTGGCCGACGTGGCCGCCCGGCTGCACGGCCCCGCCTGAGACCCGCCCTCACGGTGCGGGCACCTCCAGCTCGATGGGCACGCGGACCTGCCCGCTGGAGAGCACCAGCTCGACCTTGCCCACGGGCAGCGGCAGCAGCGTTCGGGGGGTCTGCCCCTCGGGTCGCCCCTGGAGCGCGATGCGCATCCAGGGGCTGGAGCCCACGGTCACGCGCCAGCCCGCGCCCGCCCGGGCCGGCGGGCTGAGGCGCAGCAGCACCTCCCACGAGCCCGCGCCGGGTTCGCGGGGCGCGAGCTTGACGAGGTGCGGCCCGCGGGCGTCCAGGCGCAGCCGGGCACCGGCGGCCGGCGCGTGATCTACCTCGGCCGCGAGCGCCGCGGGGAAGCTCAGCAGGACGCCGGTCGCGACGGGCTGGGCCGGGCGCTCGGGTGCGCGCACGGCCGGGGCAGGCGCGCCGGCGGCGTAGCCCGGCAGGCTGTCCGCCAGGCCCCTGCCCGCGGCCAGGGCCGCCGGCGCCAGGCGGGCCGGCGCCGGACGCTCCACCTGGGGCACGGGTGGAGGCGGCGGCGGAGGGCCAGGCGGCGTGTGCAGGCCCCACCAGGCCGCGGCCACGCCCCAGCACAGCCCGAACAGCCCCAGCCAGGTCCCGCGCCGGACGCGGGGCGCCGGCGCGGGCGGCTGGACCAGCGGCCGGGCCGCCACCTCGGTGCGCTCCGGCAGCTCGGCCTGGGCGGCCTCGCCGGCGGGCGCCACGCTCGCCACGAAGGCGGCCAGCCGGTCCGGGCCGCACGGCGGGCAGGCCGCCGCCAGCGCCTGGCCCATCTCGGAGGCCTGGCCGAAACGCCCCTCCGGGCGCGCGGCCAGGGCCTGCGCGAGCCAGGCCTGAGCGGGCGCCGGGAGCTCCGGGCAGGCCTCGCCGGCCGGGCGGATGCGCGCAGCGCGCAGCTCCTCGAGCATCGCGCCGGTCGGCTCGCGCGGCGGGTAGGCCCGCACGCCGGTGAGCAGCTCGTACAGCACCAGGCCGAGCGCGAACAGGTCGCTCTGGGGCCGCAGGGGCTCGCCGGAGGCCTGCTCCGGGCTCATGTAGCAGAGCTTGCCGGCCAGCACGCCGTCGGCCGCAGCGGCCGAGCGCAGGCGCGCCAGGCCGAAGTCCGCGAGCTTCACCTGGCCGTCGCGGGTCACCAGGATGTTGGACGGGCTCACGTCGCCGTGCAGCACCCCCATGCTGCGCCCGTGCAGATCGCGGCGCGCGTGGGCGTGGGCCAGGCCCCGCAGCGCCTGCACGCCGATCTCCGCCGCCACGTCCCCCGGGAAGGGGCGCGGGCCGTGGGCCGCGAGCAGGCGGGCCAGGTCCGGCCCCTCGACGTACTCCATGGTCAGGAAGGCGCGGCCCTCGGCGCAGCCGTGGTCGAAGGTCTGGACGATGTTGGCGTGGTTGAGCAGGGCCGCGAGCTGGGCCTCCGACTCGAACAGCTCGGCCAGATCCTCGCGGCAGGCGACGCTGGGCAGCAGGGTCTTCAGCGCCACCGCCTTGGAGAAGCCGCCCCCGCGTTCGAGCAGCGCCAGGTACACCTCGCCCATGCCGCCCTGGGCCAGGCGGCGCAGCAGCCGGTAGTCGCCCAGGCGCGCGCTCACCGGGGCATTGTACCCGCTCCCCGGCCCGGGTTGAACAGGGGAAAGGCTTCGTGCTACCTTGCCGTTCGGGCGAGCATCTGGACATGGAAGACCTGTTCAAACCGGGCCTGGCGGAGGAGCCCGACGGGGCCGTCGCCATCGTGCCCGACGTGGGCGGCGAGGGCTTCATCCAGGCCTGCCTGGAGGTCGAGCCGGGGGACTTCCAACCCGAGGCGCAGGTGGCCGCGGAGGAGGAGCTGCGCGGCGACTACGAACGGCTCCGGGCCGTGTACCTGTTCCACCGCTACACGGGCCACGAGCGCGATCCGCGCGCGCTGCTCCAGAGCCTGCTGGCCCTGGCCTTCGAATTGCTGCCCGCGGATCGCGGCGCCATCCTGCTGCGCGCCGACGAGGGCGCACCGCTGGTCCCGATCGTCTCGCGGCGGCGCCACCCCGAGCAGGATCACGGCGGTATCCGCATCCCCGACAGCATCCTGCGGCGCGCGGTGCGCGGCCGCTCGGCCATCCTGTCGGGCGATGCCCAGTCGGACCTGCGCTTCCAGGGCTCGGCCAGCGTGATCCGCGAGAACGTGCGCTCGGCCATGTGCGTGCCGCTGGTCGGGCAGAGCGAGGTGCTGGGGGTGGTGCACCTGGACACCGAGGAGGCCACCTCGGCCTTCTCGGTCCGGGATCTGCGGCTGCTCAGCACGCTGGCCGGCCAGGCGGCCGCCGTGCTCGAGCGGGCCCGCCTGCGCGCGCGGGTGGAGGCCGAGGCCCGGCTCCGGGAGCGGCTGGCCCGTTTCCTGGCGCCGGAGATCCTGAGCGAGGTGGTCGAGCGCGGCATCGACCTGCGCGCCGAGGGCCGCACGGACCGGGTCAGCGTGCTGTTCTGCGACATCCGCGGCTTCACCGCGCTGGCCGAGCGCCTGCCCCCGGCCGAGCTGGTGCGCCTGCTGAACGCCTTCTTCGAGCGCATGGTGGCGGTGGTCTTCCGCCACCGCGGAGTGCTGGACAAGTTCATCGGCGATGCGGTCATGGCCGTGTGGGGGGCGCCCATCCGCCGCCCGGATGACGCCCTGCGGGCCGTGCAGGCCGGCCAGGAGATGCTGGCCGTGCTGGCGGAGTTCAACCGCGGCGGGCGGGAGCCGGCCTGGCCAGAGCTGGCCGTGGGCGTCGGCCTGAACACCGGCGAGGCGGTCATCGGGACGGTGGGATCTTCCTTGCGGATGGAGTATACCGTGATGGGAGACGCGGTGAACCTGGCCGCGCGGGTGTGCGACCTGGCGCAGCCGGGCCAGATGCTGGTCACCGAGAGCACCTTCCAGGAGGCCTGGGCGGTGGCGGATGGCCGGCGGTTGAAGGTGCGTCCCCTGCCGGCCGCCCAGGTGCGCGGGCGCTCCCGGCCGGTCCAGGTGGTCGAGGTCCTGTGCCCGTAGCAGGGTGGAGCCGAGCCAGATGGTGATGCAACCTTGCCCGGCCTGCGGCGCGCACAACGACGTGAGCATCTACGTCAGCGGCCAGAAGAAGCCCTGCAGCGGCTGCGGCCTGACCTTCGAGGTCAGGCGCTCCGAGCAGACCGGGGGCGCCCCGGCCGAGGTCGAGGCGCGTCCCCGTCCGGTGCGGGCCACGCGCGCCCAGCCCCCCGTGGCGCCGCAGCGCCGTCCGGTGGCCAAGGTGGTCGAGGCCGGGGCGCAGAAGCCGGCGGCCCAGGAGCCGCCGCGGCCCGCGGCGCCGGCCGACAGGGGCAAGGCGGCGGAGCCGGCCCCCAGGGCGCCGCAGGCGGCCAAGACCGATCAGGGCGCCGCGGGGCTGGAGATCCCGGGCTTCGACCTGCACGAGGTGATCGGCAAGGGCGGCATGGGCAAGGTCTACCGGGCCGTGCAGCACTCGCTGCACCGCGAGGTGGCCATCAAGGTCCTCAACGAGGACCTGGCCAAGCACCCCAGCTTCATCAAGCGCTTCGAGAAGGAGGCGCACTCTCTGGCCGCGCTGCAGCACCCGAACATCGCCACCATCCACGACACCAGCCACGTCGGGCCGCACTACTTCCTGGTGATGGAGTACATCGGCGGCCTGAGCCTCCGGCACATGCTCAACCAGGGGCGCCTGCCCCTGGACCAGATCGGGGAGCTGTTCGGCAAGCTGTGCCGGGCGGTCGACCACGCCCACCGCAACCGGGTCATCCACCGCGATCTCAAGCCGGAGAACGTGCTGTTCACCCAGGGCGGTGTGCTCAAGGTGGTGGACTTCGGCCTGGCCAACATCCTGGATCAGAACGGCCAGTGGGAGCTCACCCGCACCAAGGTGAGCATGGGCACCGTCAACTACATGGCGCCCGAGCAACGCAAGGACGCCAAGCACGTCGATCACCGGGCCGACATCTACTCGCTGGGGGTCATGCTGTACGAGATGCTGACCGGCGAGCTGCCGCTGGGGCGTTTCGAGGATCCCTCCCGTCACCGGGCGGGCGTGCCGGCCGACCTCGATCGGCTGGTGGCGCGCATGCTGGACTTCGAGCCCGATCGCCGCCCGCAGAGCGCCGAGTTGGTGGCCGCCACCCTGGAGCGGCTGGCCAGCCGCGCGGAGGGCGCGGTGGCCGTGGGGCGGGCGCTCCCGGCGCCGGCCCCGTCCGACGCCCAGGCCGCCGGAGTGGCGCCGCCGGCCGCGCTCCCGGCGGCTGGCCCACCCGCGCCACCGGCCGCCGCCGTCCCGCAGCCCGGCCCCAGGCGTGCCCCGCGCCGCCGGCGCCGGCTCAGCGCGGCGCTCGTCTTCCTGCTGGGCGGCGCGGCGCTGCTGGCCCTGGCCGCGGTCTTCTTCTTCTGGCTGCTGCTGGGCCCGAGCCTGGCCGACAGCCCGGGCGACGTGATCCTGCTCGACGGAGAGGGCAACTCTCCGCTGGCGCTGGATCACCCCCACGTGACGAGCCCGCTCCCGACCGCCGAACGCCGCGCCCGCGGGGGGCTGAACGTCCTGCGCTACGACTTCAAGCCCAGCGAGCTGCCGACCACCGAGGTGGTGTTCCTGGGTGGCTCCTGGCAGGTGGAGAACGCCGCGCTCGTGCAGGACACCAGCCGGCGCGCCCTGACCGTCAACAAGGTGCCGGCCCGGGCGCTCTTCGGCGAACGGCCCATGAAGCACGAGGGGCTCAGCCTGCTGGCCCGGGTGCGGATCGAGCCCGCCCAGTGGACCCAGGCCGGCGTGTCGCGGCTCGCCCTGGACGTGGTGCGCGAGCGGTTCCTCGGCGCGGGCAGCCTGCTCCCGGTCGACCTCGAGCAGCGCGTGGGGCTCGGCTTCCTCGACGAACGCGGGGAGGCGGGCCTGCAGCTCCTGCTCCCGCTGGCCTCAGGCCGGGACGGGCTGGCCTGGCGGCGGGGGCCCCTGGACGGCAGCGCCGAGGAGCGCTTCGACTTTCCGGGCAACCTGGAGGACGGGCAGACGCACTCGCTCAGGCTCCAGATGAAGGACGACCGCGCCCGGCTGAGCCTGGACGGCAGGGATCTGTTCGAGGGCCGGGCCGGTTTCCCCTTGGGCTTCCGCGGCCTGCCCGCGGTCCTGTGCCAGAACGCCCGCTGCACGCTGAGCGAGGTGGAGATCACCACCCCGGCCGGGGTGGACTGAGCCTCAGTGCAGGCCCAGCACGAGCTGGCCGCCGCTGTCCTCGCCGCCGCCCATCCCCAGGCCGACGCCCAGGCCCACACCCGCGCCGACCACGACCACGCCGATGGCGGTCCAGAACCACCACTTGTCCGACAGGTAGGTCCAGGTGAAGGCCGCCGCGCCCGGATCGTCCCGGTCATCCCGGTCCTTCTCCCTGGCGGCCTCCTCGGCCACGCGCTTGGCCTGCGCGGCCTTCTCGCGCTCCTCCTCGGCCTTCACGGCGTCGGCGTCGCCCTCGCCCGTCTTGCCGTCCGCGGGCTTGGCGCCGTCGGGCTCCTTGCCGCCGTCGTCGCCCAGGTCGAGGCCCTCGCCGCCGCCCTCCACGCCAGCCACCAGCTTGGCCGCGTCCGCGGCGCCGGCGTCCATCTCCTCCTGCCCGGGCGTGGCGGAGAGCAGGCGCAGCAGGAACTCCTTGAGCTTGGCGTCGTACTCGGCGGAGGTGGTGTCCAGCACGACCTGGGCGCGGGTCACGCGCAGGGGGTCGCCCACGTTGGTCACGAAGCCGCGCAGGGTCATGGCGGCCTCCTCGCCCTCGAGCACCACCAGCGCCATGCGCTCCGCGCCCAGCAGCTTGCCCATGGCGACGCTGGCCTGGGCCGGGTCGCCCTTGAGCAGCTCGGCGGCCAGCGCCGCGAAGCTCTTGGAGAACTCCTGACGGTTGCCGGTGGGCTTGAGGGTGATCTTGAAGCGCTTGACCTTGTCCGCCTCGACCTTCACCCGGCCGCCCCAGGGGCGGTAGCCGTCCTTGATGGCGCGCACCAGGTGCTCGCCGACGCGCAGGTCCTCGACCTGCAGCGGCGAGCCGCCCCGGTAGGCGCTGTCCATGAACACCTCGGCGCCCTGGGGCTCGCTGACCAGGGAGACCTTGCCGCGCGTCGCGGTTTCGTAGGTCTGGCGGGCAGCCTCGAACACCTCCTGGATGTTGGGTGGGAACAGCTCGGTGTCCATGGTCTTCTTGCCGGGGATGTCGTAGGCCTGCAAGAACACCTTGGTGGCCTTCTCTGGCTCGCCCACCAGCACCCAGCTGGCGCCCAGGTACATGAGGGTCTCCACCAGCAGGCCCTGCTTGTCCAGGTAGCCATAGCCGAACTCGAACTTCTTCAGGGCGCCCTCGAACTTGGCCTGGGCCGCCTCCAGGTCGAGCTGCTCGTAGGCGGCCTTGCCCTCCTCGAGCAGCGCCTTGCCCTCCTCGATGGCCGCGCGCCGCTCCGGCGGCTCGGCTGGATCGAGCGCGGCGGACACGTCCAGCGGCTGGAGCACCCCGGTGGTGGGCGCCAGCTCGCGCAGCTGGTGCTGCACGTCCACCGCCAGCCGGGCCGCTGCGCCGCCGCGTCCCAGGGCGAAGGTGGCGGTGGGGACCGTGCCGTCCGCCAGGGCGGGCGGAGCGGCCAGCAGGCCGAGGCTCAGGGCCGCGAGCAACGCCGAGGTTCGGTTCAGGCGGCGCATGGTGCGTCCTCCCTCAAGGCCGGACATCCGGGGTGAACAGCTCGGCCGATCCCAGCAAGCCGTCCGGGCCGAGGCCGCCGGCGAACAGCGCGCGCCCGCCCGGGATGGACGCGGCCGCCAGACCCGCCCGCGGGACGCTCAGGCGCACGCTGCCGGAGGCGCCGACCGGCACGTCGAACTGGTTGGTCAGCAGGGCGAAGAGCTCCAGCGAGTCGCTCGGCGTGCCGCCCAGGTCCGAGAACCCCCCGGCCACCAGCACGCCGTCCTGCCCCACCGGCAGCAGCGCGGGCATCAGGTGCGCCGCGCCCAGCGAGTCCGTCTCGGTGGCGTTGGCGGTGGAGGCCGAGTAGATCAGCGCGTTGTTGGCGCTCGGGGCCAGCAGCGCGTCCGCGCCGTCGAAGTACGACCCACCCGCGAGCAGGATCTCGTCCGGCCGGAGCGGCAGCAGCATGGCCGCGTGGAAGAACAGGTTCATCGGCTGGCCGGTCACCGGCACCGAGCTGAAGGTGCCTCCCTCCGCGGAGGGGGCGAAGGTCTCGACAGGGCTCTTGGTGGGTAACGTGACCCCGCCCAGCAGCATCACCTGGTTGCCCACCACCAGCGAGGTGTGCCCCAGGCGCGCGGCGTCCAGCCCGTCGGCCAGCGCGATGAAGTCGCCCACGCTCTCCAGGGCCGGATCGAACAGGAGGCCGTCGGCCAGGGCCGCGGCGATCGAGGTGCCGCCGCCGGTCACCAGCACCCGCCCGTCGGGCAGGGCCACGGCGCTGTGGAACACCCGGCCCTGGCCCCCGGGCAGCGGCTTCTCGATCCACGCGTCCTCGCCCGGCAGGTACACCTCGAAGCTCGGCACCAGCTCGGTCGGGTCGATCTCGAAGGGGAAGCCGGCGCCCGAGCGCAGCCGCACCCGGCTGGCGCCGCCCACCACCAGCACGGCGCCGTCGGGTAGCCGGGTGGCGCTGGCCAGCAGGCGCGCCGAGTGCATGGGCGCGGCGGGCAGCATGAACCCCAGGCCCGGATCGAACCGCTCCGCGCTGCGGCTGGCGAAGAGCTCCACGCAGCCCGCGCCGCAGGAGTCCGCCCGCAGCTCGGTGCCGCCGCCCGCGAGGAGCACCTGCTCCTGGCCGAGCGGCGCGATCGCGCTGAAGGCGCGCGCTCGGCCGAGCGGGCGCGTCACGCAGGCCATGTCGATGGACGGGCTCATGAACACGTCGGTGTGGGTGGCGCGCCCCTCCTGGATCTGGAGGTCCTGCGCCCCGCCGGCCCAGGCGCTGCCGTCGCTGGCCGTGGCCACGACCTGCAGCCGGAGGTGCTCGCCTTCGGGGATGCCGCCGAAGGACGGCGCCGCGCCGGCGCGGACCGAGCCGCCGCCGTGGTGGTGCAGCGTCCCGTCCGCCTTGAACAGCCAGTACTCGAGGCGGGTGAGCGCGGGCGGCGCCGGGTCGGCCACGGGCTGCTCGGGGCAGGGCCCGTCGAGCGCCCGGGCGGCGAAGCCCAGCGACAGCCCACCTGCCTCCAGGGTGTCCTGGGGGCCGCAGGCGAAGGCGAGCAAGGCCAGGCCGGCGCCCAGCCAGGGGCGGACGGACGTGAGAGTCATCCGGAACCTCCTTCGAGCCACGCAGGCAGGAGTATACCTACCGGGGGGAAGGTCTGTCTACGGTTGGGCGGCGGGGGCCGCGGCCGGGGCCGCAGCGCCCTCCGGGGCCGGGGCGGCCGCGGGGGCGGGCCCGGGCTCCTGGAAGGGGAAGGTGGGGAAGTTCTTCCAGCTGTCCACGGCGTCGTCCCTGAGGATGACCTCGCGCTCCTTGCCGTAGAGCCAGGTCTCCACGCTCACCTCCCCCTCCTTCTTGCGCAGCATCTGGTCGGGGTAGCCGCGGGAGCGCATCAGCTCCTCCGCCCGCATGCCCTTGATGATCACCTTGCGATCGATGGCGTCGAGCACCTCGGGCCTCCGGGCGGCGAAGGCCGGGCGCGGGTCCTCGGCCACCAGGTACTGGCCGATCGCGTCCGCGAAGGCCTTGGGCGTGCGGAAACTCTGGGTCAGGACCATGACGTAGGGCAGCCCCCCTGGCTGGTCCAGATCCTCCATCAGCACCCAGGTGAAGTGGCGCGGCGACTTCAGCCTGCGTCCCTCCACCGCGCCGCCGGTGGGGAACTCCACCTGGGTGACACGCACCTTGCGCCCGAGCGGCAGGATGGCCGTGGGCTCGAGGGGCAGCATGGGCTCACCGCCCACGCTTTCGAGCAGCACGCGCTCGTCGAAGGCCCGCTCCGACACGAACAGCCGGTCCTCGTAGCGGTAGAAGGGGCCCACGAACCAGGGCTGCTTGAGGTAGAACGTCCCGCCCTGGTGGGCCTTCTGCACCGCCAGCTGGTCCGCCTCGCTGAGCAGCGTCAGCGTGGCGCAACCAGGCAGGCTCACCAGCGACGCTGCGGCCAGGGCCAACGCGAGCGCGACACGAGTCATGATCAGGACCTCCTGCGTGTGGGATGGCGAGTTCACCGTAGCGCAGCCGCAGGCCGGATTCAACCCGGCCTCTCCCCCGGACCGGGCGCCTGGCGGGCCCGCAGGTGGATCCAGACCAGCGAGCCGATCACCAGCGCCGCCCCCAGGGCGCTCCACGGGTCGGGCGCGGCCCCCCACAGCCCGAGATCCCAGCCCGCCCCGAACAGCGGTCCCAGGTAGCCCACCATGCTCACCCGGCCGGCGGTGTCGTACCGGTAGGCCGCGGTCAGGACGAGCTGGGCCGCCACGCCCAGGGCGGCCACCCCGAGCAGGGCGAGCCAGGTCGGGCCGTCGGGGGAGCGCCAGCCGAGGGCGGCCACGGGCGCGGCCAGGAGCGCGCTGGCGAGCGTGTAGTACAGCACCACCACCAGCGCGCGCTCCGTGCGGGCCAGCTTGCGCACGCAGATGTACGCCCCCGCGGCCAGCGCGGCCGAGGCCAGGGCGGCCAGGCCCGGCCAGTTCACCAGCGACAGGCTCGGCTTGAGCACCAGGGCCACCCCGGCCACGCTCGGCGGGACCGCCAGGAGCTGGGCGCGCGAGACGCGCTCACCGAGGAGCGGCGCGCTGAGCGCCAGCACGAAGAGCGGCGCGCAGCTGTTGAGCAGCATGCCGTCGGCCACCCGCAGGCCCGTCAGGCCGTAGAAGTAGAGCAGCACCGCCAGCCCGCCGAGCAGGCCGCGCAGCGCCAGCAACCCGCGCTGCTGGCCGCGGAGCTCCCCCAGCCGGCCGCCGCGTCCCAGGTGCCAGGCGAGCAGCAGCAACGCCCCGAGCAAGCTGCGGAAGAGCACCACCTCGGCGGGCGGGATGCGCTGGGCGGCCACCTTGGCCAGGGCCGCCATGCCGCTGAAGAGCAGGGCGGACAGGGCCATGAGCAACATGCCGTTCGTGCGCAGGCGTTCGAGGTGGGTCGGCATGCCCCTTCTCTAGCCCGTCCCCGGCGCAAGTCAAGCGCTGGTGGAGGGCAAAAAGGCGTTGACATCCCGGGGGTTCGAATCTACGGTGAACCGCGGGGCCACCCTGTCAAGCGAGGCGCAATGTGATCCCCTTCTGGAAGTACCAGGGCCTGGGCAACGACTTCGTCCTCCTGGACACCGCGCGGGGCGCGGTGCTCGTGGAGCGGGAGCAGGCCCGCCTGCTGTGCGATCGCCACAAGGGCGTGGGCGCGGACGGGGTGCTGACCGTGCTGCCGTCCGAGGCGGGCGCGGCGCGGATGCACATCTACAACTCGGACGGCTCCGAACCCGAGATGTGCGGCAACGGCATCCGCTGTTTCGTGAAGTACCTGGTGGACTCGGGCCGCGCGGCCGGGCCCGAGGTGCGGGTGGAGACGGCCCGGGGCGTGCTCACCTGCCTGGCCCACCTCGGCGCCGGCGGCAAGGTGGAGACGGTCACGGTGAACATGGGGCCGGCGGTGTTCGAGCGCGAGCACGTGCCCATGCTGGGAGGCACGGGGCCGTTCATCCTGCAGGAGATCGACGCCGGCGAGCTCAAGGCGACCGCCACGGCCCTGTCCATGGGCAACCCGCACCTGGTGCTGTTCAAGGAGGCCGACCTGGCCATGGCCCGGCAGTACGGGCCGCTGCTGGAGAGCCACCCGTGGTTCCCGGCCAAGGTGAACGTGGGACTGGCCGAGGTGAAGAGCCGGGGGGAGATCGATCTGGTGGTCTACGAGCGCGGCTGCGGCATCACCCAGGCCTGCGGCACGGGGGCCTGCGCGGCGACGGCCGCGGCCGCCAGGGTGGACAAGGTGGAGCTGGAGCGCGAGATCAAGGTCAACCTGCCTGGCGGCAGCCTGTTCATCCGCGTGGAGCGCGACTACTCCGCGGTCTGGATGCGCGGGCCCGCGTTGGAGGTGTTCCGGGGCGAGCTGGACCGCGTGGACAGCCCCGGCGTCCGCGCATGAGCAACGACGTCCGCATACTCCTGGTCGACGACGAGGAGTTCTACCTCCAGCTCTACACCGACGTCCTGGCGGGGCGGCGCTACCAGGTGCGCACGGCCCGCTCCGGCGCGGCGGCCCTGGCGCTGCTCAAGGCCGAGCGCTTCGACATCCTGGTGACCGATCTGCTCATGCGCGAGATGGACGGCCTGCAGCTGACCGAGCAGGTGCGCGCCGCCTTCCCCTGGATGGACGTGATCGTGGTGACCCAGCGGGACGACGTGCGCCTGGCGGTCAAGAGCATGCGCATGGGCGTGTTCGAGTACCTGGTCAAGCCCGTGGACCGGGACGAGCTGCTGCTGACCCTCGACCGGCTGCTGGAGCGCCGGCGCCTGATGGACGTGCAGACCAAGCTGCTCGACGAGAGCATGCAGTACCTGCAGGCGCAGACCATCTACCGGCGCTGCCTGGACATCCTGTCGACCCTGGACTTCGAGAACCTGTGCGAGGTGATCCTGCGCCACGTGGTGCAGGCGCTGGGCGCCCAGGGCGGGCTCCTGTGGCTGGCCTCGCCCGAGGCCCTGCCCGACGCCCTCGGCGCCGAGCGGCTGAACCTGGCCGGCTACCGCGGCCTGGTCGGCCTGCACGACTTCCCGGCCACCCTGGTGCTGCAGGGCGAGTCGCTGCAGGTGGTGCGCGCGGGCGAGCCGTTCTTCGCCCAGGCGGGCTGTCCGTTGCCTGGTCCGTGGAGCGGCTCGACCCACGCGGCCGGCCTGCTGGTGCCGCTGCTCGGTGACGGCCACCCGCTGGGCCTGCTGCTGGTGCTGGACAAGCTGCGCGGCGACTTCGCCGAGCGGGACCAGAACATCGCCAAGACCATGGCCCAGTTCTCGGCCATCGCGCTGAAGAACGGCCGGCGCTTCCAGTCGCTGGAGCGGCTGGGGCTCCGGGATCAGGGCACCACGGCCTACAACCTGACCTACTTCGTGGACTACGCCGGCAAGGAGATCTACAAGGCCCGTCGCTACAACCGGGCCTTCTCCCTGGTCACGGTGCACATCGACCGCCACGAGTTCCTGCGCGAGCAGGTGCCGGCCGACGTGGCGTCCATGCTGGGCCGCAAGGTGGCGGAGTGCCTGGCCCGCGTGGTGCGCGACTCCGACATCCTGGCGCGCGTGTCGGACGCGGAGTACTACGTGCTGCTGCCCGAGACGGACTCCTTCGGCGTGCGCATGTTCGTGCGCCGCGGGCAGGACGCGCTGGCCGCCGAGCCCCTGGTGCGCGAGCTGTCCGCGCGCTTGCCGCTGCACGTGACCATGGGCGTGGCCACCTTCCCGCAGGAGGGCAAGGACTTCGACGAGCTCCTGGCGACCTGCCGCGGGTCCGTGGAGCGCATCCGCCAGGGGCTCTACCGGCGGCTCAGGCTCTCCGAGCTGGACTTCTGGGAGGCGGTCGAGGTGCTGATCGGCAGCGAGGCCGAGCACCTCGGGCCGCTGCAGCGCGCGGGCGAGACCTTCCGCCTGGCGGAGGACTCCGGCGGCGCGAGCGCCCACGGGCAGTTCACCGCGCCGGTGGTGGACGCGCTGGAGGAGCAGGTGGCCCGCCAGGCCCTGGCCGTGCCCGACAGCCGCGCGCTGCTCTACAGCGTGGGCGGCGCGCTGGGCGCCGAGACCCGGCCCGTCGAGCGGGCCCTGGCGGGAGCGGAGCGGGCGCGCGTGTTCCTGGTGGGCCTGCGCGATCCCGCCGCCGGCGCGGGGGAGCACCCGCTGGTGACCCGCGTGCACCTGGACGACGAGCGCCTGGCCTCGCACCGGCTGCTGCTGGTGCTGGGCGAGCGCTTCAGCTACGCCTGCCTGGGCCGCCACGGCCAGGATGGGCGCCTGTTCGCCTTCCACACCTGCGAGGCGAGCGTCGTCGAGAGCCTGATCGCCAGGCTCCAGGATCACTACAACTTCCAGCGGCAGTTCTGACGGGTCGCGCATGGCCGAGAAGCGGAAACTCATCCTCATCGCCGACCCGGAGCGCCGCACGCTCAAGGCGCTCGGCAACGCGCTGCACGAGCGGGGCTACGAGGTGCGCGCCGCCCGTGACGGCGGCCAGGCCCTGGAGAAGTCCATCCTGTACCACCCGGACCTGGTGCTGTTCGACGACCAGAGCCCGCTGATCCCGCCCAAGAAGTTCATCCAGATCCTGCGCTCGAACCCGCGCACCGAGCACATCCCGGTGATCGTCATGTCTCTCGGCGAGGAGGACGACAGCCTGCTGTGGGGCTTCCGCGAGGCGGTCATCCGCAAGCCGTTCCACGCCGACGAGGTGCTGGCGCTGCTGGCGACCATCTTCCGGCGCATGGCCACCGCCCGGCAGGTGCGCGAGGAGAGCCGGCAGATCGAGGGCAGCCTGGAGCAGATCTCCCTGGTCGATCTGCTGCAGATCTTCTCGCTGAACCGCAAGAGCGGCCTGCTCGAGCTGAAGACCGAGGGGCTGGAGGGCGGCATCTGGGTGCAGGGCGGCAGCGTGGTGCACGCCACCCTCGGGCGGCTGCGCGGCGAGAAGGCGCTCTTCCGCCTGCTGGGCTGGCACGCGGGCAGCTTCGCCTTCGTGCCCGAGCGGGTGGCCACCGAGTCGAGCATCCGCCGGGCGACGGAGCCGCTGCTGCTGGAGTCCGCCCGTCAGGCGGACGAGCTGCAGCGCCTGCGGGCCGAGCTGCCGGCCGACCGCGTGCGGCTGGTGGTGGTCGCGGAGCGCAAGGCCCAACTCGAGGGGCTGCACCCGGTCACCGAGGAGGTCCTGTCGCTGCTCGAGTTCTACAGCACCGTGGGCGAGCTGGTGGACCACGCCCGGGTGACCGACTTCGAGGCCTGCCGGGCCATCCGCACCCTGCTGGACAAGGGGCTGCTGATCGCGGCGGAGGAGGTGCTGCAGGCCCCGGACTCGGCCCCGCTGCTGCCGGCCGAGGCGCTGTTCGAGCTCAAGGTGCGCCTGGGCGCGGACGGGCTGCCCGCGCCCGCCGGGGCGCCGGGCTTCACCCGGGGCAAGGTGGTGTTGGTGGGGCCCGAGGAGCGCGCGCTGCGCGAGCTGGTCGGGGCGCTCGGTCGCCTGCCGCAGGCCGAGCTCGACGGTCAGCGCGAGGCCCTGCGCGTGGGCTTTGGCCTGCTCGGCTGCCTCAGGTTGAGCGAGCAGCTGGTGATCGACCTGGTGCTGCTGCCCTTCGCCGCGCCGCTGCGCCCGCTGTGGCGACCGCTGGGGGATCGGGCGGCCGGCGCGCTGGCGGTGCTGGGCGCGTCCTCCGACGGGGACAGCTTCCGGTTGAACCTGCTGGTCAACCACCTGCGCGACGAGGTCGGCGTGCCGGTGCTGCAGCTGTGCGCCCCCGGGCTGGAGCCTCCGGCCGCCGCGCTGTGCGTGGATCCCGGCGATCCGGCCCAGGTGCGCGCGGCCCTGGTGCACCTGCTCGAGCGCATGCAGGTCGCCCCCCCCCGCCCCCTGCCGGCCTGAGGCGGTCTCCCACCCCGACAGAAGGGCGCAGCGAGCTGCGCCCCTACCGCTGCCAGGTTGGCGATCTGATCAGCCGGGGTAGGGCGAGAAGAGCAGCCAGGCGAGCTCCAGGAGGCCCTCCGCCACCAGCAGCCCGAAGCACAGCAGCCCCACGGCCATGGAGATGCGCCACCAGACCTTGCGCGCGGTCCACTCGGCCGGATCGCGGCGCCTGAGGCGGTAGCTCTCCCGGAGCTGCTTCGCCCAGCCGCGCGCGCCCTCCGGGAGCCGCCCCAGCCAGCGCCGGTGCAGGGCCACGACCACCAGCCCGGCCAGGACGCCCAGGGTGACGGCGAGCGCGCCGCCCAGCCAGTCCGCGCCGGCGAACGCGGCTACGGTCAGGCCGAGCCCGAGCACCAGCAGGCCGTTCCTGCGCCGCGCGCTGAACGCCAGCGACACGAGCCACAGGCCGAAGACGCCCAGGCCGGCCAGCCCCAGCCAGGCCGGGATGCGCAGCCAGGCGCGCAGGTAGCCGAAGCCGATCTCCAGCGGGCGCTCGCGGTCGATCCAGTAGCGCTGGTAGGTGAGGGTGACGCCGTCCTTGGGGATCTGGAAGCGCACCGGCATGGCCCCCGCGTCCGCGGTGTCCGCGGGCGCCCGGGGCTGGAAGGCCTGGCGGTCTGTCGCGCTCGGCCCGCGCGCGCCGGCCTCGTCGCCGCCGGCCGGCTGGAACCAGTCCGCCTGGCCCACCTGGCTCTGCGGCTCGATGTCGCTCCAGGCCCGCGAGTAGATGTTCTGGGCCGGCAGGTACAGGGTCCAGACCAGCGAGGAGACCGGCAGGTCCGCGGTCGGCAGGCTGAGCGACGGCAGCCCGAACCAGCCGAAGGCCGGCAGGCTGGTCTCCAGGATCACCGACAGGGTGAAGGGCTGCAGGCGGTCCTGGCCGCGGGAGCGCTTGAGCGGCAGCAGCAGCTTGCCGTCCTCGTCGCGGCTCGGGTTGAACGGTTGGCCGTCGAGCAGCGCGGAGCTGACCTTGGTGCCCTCGGGCAGGCCGAGCTTGAGGCTGTGCCGCAGCCGGTTGCGCAGGCTCAGGCGCAGATCGGTGATGACGTTGCCCTCCTCGGTGATCTTGGTGAAGGCCCGCACCCGGTCGATCGAGCCGCTCTCGGGCTCGATCTCCGGCAGGCGCGTGGCCAGGAGCTCCACGCGGGCCGCCGGGCTGTGGTAGCGGTAGGCCCTGAGGATCGGGCTGACCGCCGAGCGCACCATCTCCTCCGGGAGCTGGCGCACGTCCAGCGCCATGACCTCGGCCCGGCCCTTGTCCTCGAGCTGCAGCTTGCCGGGCACCTCGATCGCCAGCCAGCCCGACTCGCGCTCGACCCCCTGGCAGTGGGGCAGGGGGGCCTCGAAGGCCTTGCCCTGATCGGGGAGCTCGCGCCGCAGCCGCAGCGAGATCTCGTAGTTGTTGCGGATGGGGAACTCGGTCTCGCCCCGCAGCAGGGTGCCCTGCGGGTGTGGCTCCTGCACGAAGCGGAAGGCGCCCATGCCGTCGGCGCTGACCACGCTCATGCCGCCGGGCAGCAGGATGTCGAAGCTCTTGGCGCCGGCGTACAGGATGGTGTAGCGCACCACGGTGAAGAGCTCGAGCGCGCCCTCGTCCACCGACAGCAGGTTCATCGTCTCGGCGTACACCTTGGCCGCCTGCTCGGCCGCCGCGCCCAGGTCCTTGAAGCCGACCAGGTGGATGCGCGTGGTGGGCCGCAGGGTGGCGCGGACCAGGGTGCCGCCGCCCTCGGCGCGGGACTCTGCCTGCACGGCGGCGGTGATGCGCGGCTCGAGGCCGGCCACCGGGAACTGGCAGGCGAAGCGGGTGATCGGCGAGCGGGCCACCAGGAAGTCGTACTCGATCGAGCCGCGCGGCCCGCGGGCCGGCACCAGCACCTCGAGCTCGGCCTCCACCTCGCCGGTGCGCTGGGTGACCCACACGTGGTAGCCGCTGCGCCGCGAGACCGGCACGGGCTGGCCGCCCACCGCGGCGCGCACCAGCACCGCGTCGTCGCCGATCAGCGGCACGGTCTTCCAGGCGCCCGGCCGGCCCAGGGTGATCTGCAGGCTCACCTGGAGTCGCAGCGCGCCCTCGATGGCCTCGCCGCGGTAGTCCGCGGCGCCCAGCACCACCGCCGGGCCCTGCAGCCGGGCGAGCTTCTCGCGGGCCTTGTCCAGCTCCGCGCGCAGCGACTCGAAGGAGCGCAGCGGCAGCTCGACCAGCTCGCGTGCCAGCGGGGGCAGGGCCACCAGCCCCCCGCCCACCGGGGCGCGGTAGGCCTGCTCCGGCGGGAGGTCGACGTTCTTCAGGTAGCCCTGGCCGCGGCCCCAGCCCACGGGCGCGGCCGCGGCCGGGGCGTTGTTCTGCGGGATCACGATGGAGTCGAAGTTGGCCTCGGCCTCGGCGTCCCGGGCGCCCTCGGCCGCCTCGGCCTGCTCGTAGTCGGCCTCGTTCTCGTCGCCGGCCTGGGCCCAGGCCCGGGGCGCGAGCAGGCCCGCCAGCCCGAGCAGCGCGATCGCCGGCCAGGCGAGGTGGTTACGCATGGGCCACCTCCTGCCGGGCGGCCAGGCGGGCCTTGCGGCGCCACCACAGGAAGGCTGCCACCGCCGTCAGGCTGGAGAGCATGAGCGGGAACCACAGCGCCAGCCAGAGCAGCGCGCTCAGGCCCACCAGGAAGGCCAGGTTGCGCAGCGTGCACAGCTCGAGCGCGCGCCAGGGCTCCCGCGCCAGCCCCTTCAGCCCCTCCCACCAGGGCCGCCAGCGCAGGTGCAGCAGCGCGACGAGCAGCGCGAGATCCACCCCCCACAGCACCCGGCGGTGCACGCCGAGCACGAAGTGGGCCACCAGCAGCGCCAGCAGCAGACCACCCCCGGCGGCCAGCCAGGCGGCGGCCCGGCGCGGGCGCCAGAACAGGAACAGGCCCACGGCGAAGGCCAGCCCGAACACGCCCCAGCGCACCGGCCCGGCCAGGCCGCGCACCGCGTAGGTCACCAGGATGCGGGGCTGCTCCTGGCCGAGCAGGCTGCGGCGGAAGCGGTAGCGCTCGCCCACCAGGGGGAAGGTGGCCAGGACCACCTCGCCCGAGGTGCGCCGGGCGTAGTCGGACTTGTAGATCTCCTTGCGCTGCACCAGGATGCTGCGGTACTTGCCGCCCGCCCAGGCGTCGTGCACCCACAGCACCTGCAGCAGGTAGTCCCGCAGCCGGCGGAAGGGGTCGTAGCGGATGGCCGAGTACTGGGTCAGGTTGGCGTCGAAGCCGAGGGGATCGATCGACTCGGGCAGGTACAGGTGCCAGGTGGCCTTCATGGTGTCCACGTCCATGGTGGGCAGCACCAGCTCGCGCCGGCCGAACCAGCCCAGCGCCTCCCCGCCGGCGCGCTTGTAGGCCAGCTCCACCACGAAGCTCGACTCCTCGACGGTGACCCCCTGGGCGGCCGGGATGCGCAGCTGCTGGCCGGCCATCAGATCGGAGGCGTCGCCGAGCTGGTCCGGGTTGGCCTCCAGGATATTCCGGTACTGGCTGGGATCGGAGTAGTAGAAGTTGGCCAGATCGGACAGCGTCTCGCCCTCCCGCACCGTGTGATCGCGCTGGCCCGTCGCGCCGACCCGCTCGCTCTGCCGCAGCGGCAGCAGCAGGGCCGGGCCTCCGTCCGCCGCGGTGGTGGCGGGCCGGATGGGCCTGCCGTCCACCAGGGAGTGGGTCAGCACCGCGCCCGGGGGCAGGCGCAGCGTCAGGTACTGGCGGGTGTTGTTGCGGATGCGCAGCTTGAGCTTGGTGATCTCCGTGCCGTCCTCGATCAGCACGCTGGAGGCCTGCAGCTCGTCGATCAGCGTGCTGGTCAGCTGCACCTCGTCGTGGCGTTTCACCGCCAGGCGGATGGTCGGCGCGGCGGTGAAGCGGAAGCCGAACAGCAGCGGGCTGGCGGTCAGCTCGGTCAGCTCGGGCGGCAGATCGCGCTGCTCGAGCTGCTCGGCGCCCTGGACCTCGGCCACCTGCACGTTGAGCCCGGCCGGCCCGAGCACGCCCACCGCCCCGCGCACGGGCGTCTCGCCCGTCGGCATGGGCAGGCGCAGCTCCACCGGCTTGCCCGCCGTGGCCGGGAACTGGAAGCGGACGGCCAGGCGCACCTGCTCCTGGACAAGGTAGCGCAGCAGCACCGTCAGCCGGCCCCCGTCGGTCGGATCGGTCTGCCACTGCAGCACCGCATCGCCGTCCACGCCCAGCACCTCCATGTCGGCGGGCAGTCGCAGCTCGATGCGCGCGGTCTCGCCCTCCTGGACCTGGAAGTCGAACACGGCCAGGCCGGTGACCAGGGCCTCCTGGAGGGTGACCAGGGCGTGCAGGTCGGCCTCCAGGCGCACGTCCTGCTCCTCGCGGTGGGTCAGCCGCCGGGTCCAGGCCAGGTCGAGCTGGCCGGTGGGGTCCAGGTAGCCCTCCAGGCGCGTCCCCTCGGGGCCCTGCCTGCGGACGACCAGCGCCCCGTGGGCCAGGGTGGGCTCGATGTCCTGCTCGGGCACCAGCGCCTTCACCTGGGTGGGGCCGGCGTCGGGCAGGCGGAAGCGGATGCGCCGCTCGAAGCGGTCCTGCTCCTTGCCGTAGAAGAACTCCACCCGCACGGCGTAGGTGCCGGGCGCCTCGACGCCCAGGGTGTAGAGCGTGCCCTCGCGCAGCAGGGAGGTGCGCTGGCCGTTGAGCAGCACCTCGCCCAGCGAGGCCCCGCTGTCGAGCACCGGCACCCGCACGTGCCCGCGATCCTCGAGCACCTCGAAGCGCGCGCTGAGCGTGCCGCGGAACAGGCCCTTGCGGAACGTGCCCTCGACCGCCCGCTCGATCGGGCACCAGGCCAGGTCGGCCCGCTCGGGCTTCCGGGAGGCCTCGAGCTCGAGGCGCATGGCCTGCCACACGTCCAGCGGGAGCTTCACCTTGCCTTCCTGGGCCCCGGCCGGAAGGCTCCACAGCGTACACAGCACGAACAGGACCCCGATCTCCAGCTGGCGCATGGCGTCCTCCTCCCGTTTCCCAGACAGACGGATCAACCTGCGCCGGGAGTGTAGACAAATCGCGCCGGAGATGCACGCAAATCGGGAGGTGGGGGGAAGGGGCCGGGGGCCGGGTCAGGCCACGTCGCGCGCGGCCAGCGCCCGGCGGAGCGCGTTGGCCACCTTGCGGTTGCGGCGGAGCAGGCGGAGCTCGCGCTGGCTCAGGTAGGCCACCCGGCTGCAGTGGATCTCGTTGTTGCGGATCTGGAGGACCACGTGGCCGGGGTCCACGGCCGGTTCGATGCTGATGGTGTCGGTGTCCTGGGCCTCGAGGATGTCCTGCTCCAGGGCCTTCAGGTGCCGGTGGATCCGCAGCGCCCGCAGGGCGGTCGGGTCGGAGAAGTTGTACATTTTCTTCGGGTTGGAGCCGTCCTTGGGATCCTCGCGAAGCCGTTCCACGATGAGGTACAGGCGGTCTTCCTTCTTCGTCATCGGGTTCTTGGCCATCGGTGCTCCCACATCGCGCCCCTGGTGGATCCCAGGGGGAAGCTCGACCGGGGGGGTTGCAACCCGGGTGCCAAGCCCTCCTCAGGCGCTAACCGGCTGTAACGCCGGGTCAGGAAACACGTTTTCGGATGCGGACCATCCTCTGAACGTGAGGGGACCGAGGACGGATCACGACATCTCTGTCAGGTTTGGCCTGGAGGCAGGAATTTTTTCAGAGGTGGGACAGTGTAGTCTCGGGTCGGATGTCAGTGGAGTCCGTTCCAGGGCGAGGACAGCAGGGGCGGCTTGGCTCCCTGCTTCATCACGCGCTGCAACTCGATCTCGGTCATCAGCACGTCCGGCGCCGAGGTGGACACGGGCACGTAGCCGCTCTCGGCCCCGCAGAATCCGTTGAAGGTCGCGGTGCGGTCGGAGGTGGCCACGATCTTGTTGATGCTGGCGATGGGCGTGCCCACGATCTCGACCCCGCGCACCAGCTCCTCGCGGCCGTCGGGGAACACGCGGTAGACCATCTGCGGCGTGCCCTTGTAGGCCTGGTAGCCCCAGGTCGAGGTGTGGGTGGAACCGCCCACGATGTTCTTGAGGATCAGGCCGTAGGGCTTGCCCTGCCGCTTGACCTCCTCGATCAGCATCTCCTTGAGCCGGGCGAAGGGCACCTGGCGATCGGACACCACCAGGGTGTTGCCCATGCGCGCCCGCGGCATCTCGCCGCCCGAGGAGCGCCCGTGGCCGTTGGACTGCAGGAAGCCCTTGAGCGGGGTCCGGCTCATCAGGAAGCTCTTGAGCACGCCCTTGGCGATCAGCTCGGCGCGCTGGGCCGGCACGCCCTCGTCGTCGAAGCGGTAGAAGCCGTTCAGGGCCACGCCGTCGATGGCGGGCAGGGTGGGGTCGTCGATCACCGACAGGAAGGGGGGGATGATCTGCTTGCCGATCTGGCCCTTGAAGGTCTTGCCCTCCTCGTCGTCGAGCTGGCGCTCGCCCTCCAGCCGGTGGCCGATCACCTCGTGGAACAGGACGCCCGTGGCCTCCCCGTCCAGGATGCACGGCCCGGTGTAGGGCTCGAGCACCGGGGCCTTGCGCAGGGCCTCCAGGTCGGTGATGACCTGGTCCACCTTGGCGAGCACGCTCTTCTCGTCGGGCATGCCCGCGCCGTCCTTGGAGTAGAGCGTCAGCTGATCGGTCAGCAGCATGCCGTCCTCGGCGCGCGTGTTGGCGGTGACGCTCAGGTTGAACAGCACCAGCTCGTCCACGATGCGCGTGCCCTCGCTGGTCACCAGGTAGCGCACCTGCTTGGAGCCGTCCACGCTGACCGCGTGATCGAAGATGTCCGGGTGGCTCTCGAAGCGGGCCGAGGCGGTGCGGGCCAAGCGCTCCCAGCGCTCGCGATCGAACTCGATGGGCAGCACGGGGCCCTGGTAGGTGGCCGGCTTCTCCTTGGTGAAGCTGCCGGCGAACTCATCCACCTCCACCTCGGTCACCCGGGCGCTCTTGAGCTTGAGGTAGGACTTGAGCGCGGCCTTGTAGGTCTCGTCCGTCACCAGCCAGAAGGCGTTGCGCAGCGCGAGCGCGTCGTCGTCGAGCGGCCCGTGCCGCGGCGCGCGGTAGCCGGGCGTGAAGGAGAAGTCGAAGGCCTGCTCCTTGCGCCCCATGTTGTCCAGCTCGTGGTTGCCGACCCGCACCTCGACCCGCAGCCGGCGGTTCTTACCGCCCCCGGCGGAGTCGAGCGAGCCGGAGCGCGCCTGGACGCGGTTGGACTGGGTCTCCTCCAGCTCGTAGGCCATGAAGTAGGGGGCCTCGAAGCCCTCGATGCGGAGGCTGGACATGGAGCGCTGGAGCTCGGCCTCCATGGCCTTGAGCAGCACCGGCCGGTGGTCGAAGGTCGGCTTGTCCTCCTCGGCCTTGCACGGGGCCGGGGCGGCCTTGGTCTTGTTCTTGGGTCCGGCGAACACCAGGCCCGGCAAGCAGCCGAGCAGCAGCAGGCAGGCCAGGGCGCAGCGAAGCGTGGGCGTGCGGGCGTGGTGCATTTGGGGGATCTCCTGTCAGCCGGGGATGGCGGTCTTCGGTTTCGCGTCGGACTCCATGATCTCCCGGGTCTTCTCCAGACCTTCCTGGGAGAACCAGTACCAGTAGAGCAACCCGAGCACCGTGATGGCCAGCAGCGCGTACACCGCCAGCTTGAACACCGGCCAGGGCCGCGTCTGCTTGTCCTTGGCTCGTCTGCCCTTCAGCCTTCCGCCCACGGACCCTCCTCGCGCGGCGCGCGGCCCGCGGGCAGTCTACTACGACCCGGCCGCGCATCAAACCGTTGGATGCCTCGGTCCGGGCGGGGTTCCGCCGGGGCCGCGCCTCAGGGCCCGGTCACCAGCCCGGTGAGCTCCTCGAGGGGCGCCAGATCGCAGCCCACGGTCCAGGCGGCCGGGTCCGGGCCGCCGCCGTCCAGGGAGGGGATGGCCAGCTTCAGGCCGCAGGCCTGGCCGATCGGCGTGTCGAGCATGACCAGGAAGGTGCCGCCCCAGTTGTGGTGGGCGATCAGGTGGCCCAGCTTGAAGTAGTCGCGCTGGTCGAAGGCCACCCCGTCGAGCTCCCCGAAGCCGCGCGCGAGCACGGCCGGCGCCCCACCCCCCGAGGGCACGTCGTCCACCACGTCGTGCCACACCTCCATCCAGCCGCGGTCGAAGGTGGCCCGGTCCTGGCGGTGGGACTCGGTGTCGGGCCGGCAGGGCAGGAGCTGCCATGGGTAGGGGAGCTCCGCGTGGGTGAGCCGCAGGGAGGTGTACAGCTCGCCCCAGGCCTCGTAGCGGGTGAGCCGGTTGGACAGGACGAGCTCCGGGACGCCGGCCGCGGCGGAGTAGGTGTACATGCTGGCGGAGATCTCCACGGACCACGGCCGGCCGCCAGCCTGCAGTGGCTCCGCGAGCTGCCAGGTCAGGTGCTGCCCCTGGCCCGAGGGCTCGACCGCGACGGCCAGCCAGCCCTCGCCGGCGAGCTCCGAGCCCACCCCGCCAGGGAGCTCGAGGCAGGCCGGCAGCAGGCAGGCGGCCTCCAGGCCTTCGCGGGGCAGGGGGTAGGCGCCGGGCACCAGGCGCAGCCGGGCCTTCAGCGCGAGGTCCTCCTCCACGGTCGCGCCCTGGTTGAGGACGCAGTACAGGGCCTGGTCGTCCACCCGGGCCAGGTGGTCCCAGCCCCCACCGACGTAGGCCGAGGGGTCCGGGCACCAGGGCCACAGCCCCTCGGCGTCCCCGCCGTCGGGGACATCCGCCCCGGAGCCTTCGTCCCGCCCGTCTTCTCCCTGTCCGTCCGCCTCGGCGTCCTGTCCGCCGTCCCCGGGCTCCGAGCCACCCTGGCACCCGGGCCCGGCGCTGGCCAGGACGGCGGCGAGCGCGAGCGACGCGATCTGGAGGCGTGTCGACGCCTGCATGTGCTTCCTCCCTCCAGCGGATGCTAGCACACCAGGGCCGGCGCGGGCTGGGCCCGGGCAGCCCTCCCGCGGGCCGCCCACGTTGCATCGAGCCCGGCTTCCGGGGTTCAATGGGGGTGCTTCCCGGAGGTCTCGCCATGCTGCGCGCGGTGGGTTCCCTGGTGTGCCTCTCGCTCCTCGTGCTCGGGCTCGGTGGCTGCGCGGACCGCGCCCCCGCGCCGGACGGGGCCGTGGCCCCGGACCGCGCGGTGGCCGAGCTGGCCATGGTGCGCGGCGAGGTCGAGATCGTGCCGCCCGGCGGCGCGCCCGCGCCGGCCAGGGTCGGGGCCCAGCTCCGGCGGGGCGACAGCCTGCGGGTGGGCATGGGCGCGTTCGCCGTGCTGGCGCTCGCGAACGGCTACCTGGTCCGGGTGGACGAGGGCCAGACCCTGCGGCTGGCCGAGGTGGCGGTCCTGGACGCGCCGCCGGCCTCGGAGGGCGTGGAGAGCCAGCTCGCCCGCCTGACCACCGAGGACGAGCGGGCCGGCGCGGAGCGGGTCGCCGGCTGGCACGCCCGCATGCAGGCCGCCGACAGCGCCGCTCCGCTGGCGGACGCCCCCGCGCCGCCGACTCCGACCCCGAGCCCGGCCCCGCCGGCCACGGCGCCGCCCGTGCCCACGGACAAGGACAGGCCCGAGAAGAAGGAGGCCCCCGCGGCGGAGGCCGAGCCGACGAAGGCGAAGGCGGAGAGGCGCGCCGAGCTCGAGGCCAAGCTCCGTGAGGACTCGGCCGTCCTGGGCCTGCTGAAGTCCTCGGGCGGGGACGTCGCCGCCACGCTCAAACCGCCGCGGGAGCAGGTGGAGGTCAAGCGCGACGGTGGGCCGGCGGGCGGGCGCCAGGTGGGGCCCCCCGGGAAGAAACCGGCTCGAGGCCCGGAGCCGGGTCGGGCCTGGCGCCTCGGGACCGTGCGCCAGATTGCGCCCAGCGTGGGCACGGCGCCGGCGGAGGTGGTGAGCCGGCTGCGGTCGACGTTCGGGCCAGGGCCCCTGGCGGATTGCCTGGCGGCGAGCTTCGCGGGCACACCCCTCGTCCGGCTGGCCCTGCGGGTCGAGGGCGGCCAGGTGGTCGAGGTGGAGGTCGTGGGCGGCGCGGCCACGCCCGCCTGCCTCGGGCAGCTCCGCGCGCTCCGGCTCCCGGGGCCGGCCGTGGCCCGCTACCTGCTCGAGGTCTCACCCCGGTGAGGTGGCTGCGCAACCCGCTGGCGGTCGGGCTGGCGCTCGGCCTGTTGCTGGGCGCCTGGGTGTTCGCCCACCGGCTGGGCTGGCGCGTCCCGCTGCTGGGCGCGGCCCTCGAGATCCTCGAGCGCCAGGCGCTGGACGCGCGCTTCGCGCTGCGCGGGCCCGAGCCCGCCGGGGGCGAGGTGGTCATCCTGGCCTTCGACGACCGGACCCTGGCCGAGGCGCCGGAGCTGTTCGAGCGCCGGGAGGGCTGGCGGCAAGTGTTCGCGGCCCTGGCCGCCGCCCGGCCGCGCGTGGTGGGCGTGGACGCGCTGTTCACCGATCGCGAGGCGCTGCTGGCCGCGGATCTCGCCCGGGACCTGGAGGCCTGGGCGGCCGGGCCCGGCCAGGCCGAGGCCTGCCAGGCCTGCCAGGCCTGCGGCGCCGCCGCCCTGCTCGAGCGCGTGCTGTACGAGCTGCGGGCCGACCAGCGCCTGGAGGCGGAGGTCCGCGCGCTCGGCAACGTGTTCCTGGCCCTGCACCTGGCGGAGAGCGACGTGGGCGAGGCGGCCGGGACGGCCGAGGTCGAGCTGGCCAAGGCCAAGTACGGGCAGGCCGTGCTCGGCCCGCGGCCACCGGTCGAGGGCCGGCGGCTGCTCTCCTCCCTGCCCGCGCTGAACGCGGCGGCCCGCGGGCTGGGGCTGATCACCCTGCACGAGGACGAGACCCACGCGCTGCGCAGCGTGTGCATGGCCCGCAACCTGCGCGGCGGCACGCTCGCCCCGCTCTCGGTCCAGCTCGTGGCGGCCTACCGCGGCCTGCCCCGCTCCAGGCTGGCCTACCTGGGACGCAGCCCGGACGGCGGCGCCGAGGTGCGGATCGGGGACCAGCGCGTGCCGCTGGAGCCCGGGGACGAGCTGCTGCTGAACTTCCGCGGGCGTCCCAGGGGCGAGGCCTTCCCCACCCACGCGGTGGTGGACCTGGTGCGCGGGCGCCTGGGGCCCGAGGCGCTCGCGGACAGGATCGTGCTGCTCGGCTTCACCAGCCTGGGCAACGACAACGCCCAGACCCCGTTCGGCCGGGGGCCGGGGGTCGAGATCCACGCCACCGCCATCGACAACCTGCTGCGCGGGGATCCGCTGCGGCGGGCGGGCGCGTGGGCGGACGCGCTGGTGGTGCTGCTGCTGGCCGGCCTGGTGGGCCTGCTGTACTGGCCGCGCCTCGGCCTGCGCCTGGGCTGGCAGCTCGGCCTGTCGCTGCTCCTGCTCCTCGCCGCGCTGGGCGCCGGCCAGGCGCTCTTCGTCCGGGCCCAGGTGTGGCTGGGAGCGGCGGCTCCGGTGCTCGCCTTCGCGCTGGCCAGCGCCTGCGGGCTGGCCCTGGCCTACCTGGGCGAGGGGCTGAAACGCCGCCAGGTCAGGCGGACCTTCGCGCACTACCTGTCCGACCAGGTCATCGAGCGCCTGCTGGCCCACCCGGAGAACCTGCGCCCGGGCGGTGAGCGCCGGGTGCTCAGCGTGCTGTTCTCCGACATCCGCGGCTTCACCACGATGGCCGAGGGCCTGGAGCCGGAGGTGCTCACCGAGCTGCTCAACGGCTACCTGACCCCGATGACGGATCTCGTCCTGCGCAACGAGGGCCTGCTGGACAAGTACATCGGCGACGCGATCATGGCCGTGTTCGGCGCGCCGGTGCCGCTGCCGCAGCACGCGGCCGTGGCCTGCCGCACCGCGCTGGAGATGAGCGCGGCCCTGGAGACCCTGCGGCCGGCCTGGCGCGCCCGCGGGCTGGAGGGCCCGGAGATCGGCGTGGGCATCAACACCGGCCCCATGTCGGTGGGCAACATGGGCTCGGCGCGGCGCTTCGACTACACCGTGGTCGGCGATCACGTGAACCTGGCCTCCCGGCTGGAGGGGCTCAACAAGGTGTTCGGCACCCGCATCCTGGTCAGCGAGTTCACCCGCCTGGCGGCCGGGGACGGCTTCACCTTCCGCGAGGTGGAGCGGGTGGCGGTCAAGGGCCGCAAGGAGGCGGTGCGGGTGTTCGAGCTGGTGAAGCTGGGCCCGCCCGATCCGGTCGCGGACGCCTGGCTGGCCGAGTTCGAGCGAGGCCTGCTGGCCTACCGCGCCAGGCGCTGGGACGAAGCGCTGGCGGCCTTCGAGGGGCTCCAGCGCGCGCGCGGGGACCGGCCCTCGGTCCTGCTGGCCGAGCGCTGCCGCACCTTCAGGGACGCGCCCCCGCCCGCGGACTGGGACGGGATCTGGCACATGCTGGGGAAGTAGGGCGGGGCGGTCAGGGCGCCTGCGGCGGGATGCGCGCGCAGCGGAAGCCGAGGTTGCTGGCCCGGCTGAACGGCCCGGACGCCGACCGCTGGGTCAGCTCGATCTGGTAGTCGAGGTCGGACAGGCTGCCGCCGCGCAGCACCTTCACGCCGGTGTCGCCGGGGCCGGTGGGATCGTCGGCCGGGGAGACGGTGTAGTAGTCCCACTGGTAGAAGTCGCTCACCCACTCCCAGACGTTCCCGGACAGGTTGAACACCCCGTAGAAGCTCACGCCGGTGGGGTAGCGGTCCACCGCCACCACGTCCTGCTCGCACGGCTCGCCGGTGCACAGGTGGGTGTGGTTGGCGCGATCGCAGGCGACAGGCAACCGCACCTGCGCGCCGCCGCCGGCCGGGGTGGTGTACTCCACCGGCCCCCAGGGGTAGAGGTCGATCCTGGCGCCGGGCCCGCGGGCGGCCTTCTCCCACTGGGCCTCGGTCGGCAGGCTCTTGCCGGCCCAGGCGCAGTAGTCCTGGGCCTCGTACCAGTCCAGCCCGATGGCCGGGTGCAGGCCGCGGGCCTGGGTCATCCAGTAGAGCTCGTCGGTCTGCGACCAGGTGAACAGCGGGTTGTTGTAGCAGTAGCCGTCCATCACGCAGCGGCGGTACTGCGAGATGGTCACCTCGTACTTGTCCATGAAGAAGGTCTCCAGGGTGACCACGTGCTGCGGGGCCTGGTCGGCGTACGGGGTCTCGTCCACCAGCCGGCCCATGGTGAAGGGCCCGGCGTCCACGCGCACGTCCTCGTCCGCGCCCGGCCCGCAGCCCTCGTTGGCCGGCCCGTCGCAGTTGTTGTCGGCCGGATCGTGGCAGTCCTCGGCGTGGCCGGGGTAGGCCTCCGGGTTGCCGTCGGCGCAGTCGTCGCCGCCGGCCTGCACGGCGATGTGCCCGTCGCTGTCCGCGTCGATCAGGTCGGCGCCGTTGCAGTCCTGGTCGATGCCGTCGTAGGGGATCTCGACCTGGGCCGGGTTGATGCCGAAGGCGCTGCCGGCGTTGCAGCCGAGCACGGCCTCGCTGCCCAGATCGCAGCAGTCGTCGCCGCCGCTGATCACCGCGAAGTGGCCGTCGAAGTCGAGGTCGAGCTCGTCCACCATGCCGTTGCAGTTGTCATCGACCACGTTGCCCGGCACCTCGAAGGCGCCCTGGTTGATGGCCGGGTTGGCGTCGTTGCAGTCCATGCAGCCGTAGTAGGTGTCGCCGTCGCCGTCGCCGGTGCCGGTGAAGGTCTCGTCGACCGCCAGATCGCAGTTGTCGTCGATGTGGTTGCACGCCTCGGCCTCGGCCGGGTTGATGTCCGCGTTGGCGTCGTTGCAGTCCAGGCCGCCCGCGACCAGCGTGGAGGGGAAGCCGTCCCCGTCCACGTCGATCAGGTCCGCGCCGTCGCAGTCCTGGTCGACGTCGTCGTAGGGGATCTCGGCGGCGCCCGGGTAGGTGCCGGAGTCGAAGTCGTCGCAGTCGCAGCAGGACGGGTGGCCGTCGCCGTCCAGGTCGGGCAGGGCCTCGTCGGTCAGCCCGTCGCAGTCGTCGTCGATCTCGTTGCAGCGCTCGGCGGCCTGCGGGTGGATGAGCGGGTCCTCGTCGTTGCAGTCGATGCCCTCGGGCTGCAGGTCGGTCAGGTAGCCGTCGGCGTCGGCGTCGAAGGCGCCGCCCGCGTAGTCGCCGCCGTCGCAGTTCTGGTCGATGCCGTCGTAGGAGATCTCGGCCTGGGCCGGACCGATGCCGGCGGCGTTGGCCGCCGAGCAGCCCAGCGAGTCCTCGGTGCCGTCGTCGCAGCAGTCGGCGCCGCCGACCACCAGGGCGTCGACGCCGTCGCCGTCCACGTCGTTCAGCGGCTGGCCGTCGCAGTTGCGATCCACGCCGTCGTAGGGGACGTCCTGGGCGCCGGGGTTCACGTCCGGATCCGCGTCGTCGCAGTCCGTGCCGCCGGTGACCTGGGTCGCGTCGTAGCCGTCGCGATCGAAGTCGGTCATGTCCTCGCCCGAGCAATCCTGGTCGATGCCGTCGTAGGGAATGTCCTCGGCCAGGGGGTGGATGGCGGCGTCGGCGTCGTTGCAGTCCGCGGTCGGCGCCCAGCCGTCCCCATCCTCGTCGGTGAAGTCCGAGCCGCCCGAGGGGCAGCCCGGGGCGGCGGCGATCAGGGCCAGGCACAGGGTGGACAGGCTCAGGGATCGGATGTCGAGTCGCATCGTCTCGCTCCTCGGGGGTTGAGGATTTCGTCGGGGGCTAGTATGGCCGTCCCCCCGGGGGCTGTCAACCTACCCTTGACGGCCACCCTTGACGACCGCGCGCGCACGCGAATACGATGCCGGGGACCTGGAACCCATCCACTGGAGTTGCCCCTGGAGGGGCTGGAGAGGCCATGCGGGACGTCATCGCCATGATCCTGGCCGGCGGGCGGGTCGAGGAGCTGGCCGCGCTGACCCAGGCCCGGCCCAAGGCCGCGGTGCCCTTCGGGGGCCAGTACCGGTTCATCGACTTCGCCCTGTCGTCCGTGGCCCACTCGGACATCGGGCGCGTCGGCGTGCTCAGCCAGTACCGGCCCTCGTCGCTCATCGACCACCTGGGCACCGGCGAGCCCTGGGATCTGGTCGGCCGTGGCCGCGGGGTCAAGCTGCTGCCGCCCTTCGTGGCCGACGCCCAGAGCCACTGGTACCGGGGCACGGCGGACGCGGTCTACCAGAACCTGCACTTCGTGCGCAGGCACAAGCCGCGGGACGTGCTGGTGCTGTCGGGAGACCACGTCTACCGCATGGACTTCCGGCCGATCGTCGAGGCCCACCGCAAGAGCGGGGCCGATCTCACCATGGTGGTCAAGGACATGGATCCCGAGCTCGGCCGGGGCCGCTTCGGCTTCGCCGAGGTGGACGCGGGCGGCCGGGTGGTCGGCTACGAGGAGAAGCCCGAGCGGCCGCGCTCCCGGCTGGCCTCCCTGACCATGTACCTGTTCCGGACCGAGGTGCTGGAGGCCCGGCTGGAGGAAAACGCCCGCACGGGCTCGAGCTTCCAGCTCTACTCGGAGGTGCTGCCGGCCATGCTCGGGCGGGATCACGTGCGCGCCCACCGGCACGACGGGTACTGGAGCTACGCGCGCTCGGTGGACGCCTACCACCAGGCCCACATGGATCTGCTGGGCGAGCGGCCGGCCATCGACCTGGCGCGCTGGGAGATCCGCTCGCGCGCCGAGCACGCCGGGCTGGGCGATCCCGCGCCGGTGTGGTGCGCGTCCGCGGCCCGCTGCCAGGACTGCGTGCTCTCGCCCGGGGTGCGGGTCGAGGGCGAGGTGCGCCGCTCGGTGCTGAGCCCCGGCGTGCGGGTGGAGGCCGGCGCGGTGGTCACCGACAGCGTGCTGCTGCACGACGCGGTGGTGCGCTCCGGCGCCCGCGTGGATCGCGCGGTGGTGGACAAGTTCGGCGTGATCGGCGAGCGGGCCGTGGTGGGCGAGGGCCCGTGCGAGGGCGCGAACCGGGCGCTGCCGGACGCCATCCGCGGCGGGGTGAGCCTGGTGGGCAAGGGCGCCGAGGTGCCGTCCGGGCGGCGGGTCGGGCGCAACTGCCTGGTGGAAATGGGCGTCCAGGCCGGAGATTGGCGCGCGCCGGCGCTCGAGAGCGGCGCCAGCCTGGGCCGCGCGGGAGGCGTGTCGTGAAGAAACCGCTCGTCATGTTGCTGGCCGGCGGCGGGGGCACGCGGCTGGGGGTGCTGGTCAAGCAGCGCGCCAAGCCGGCCGTGCCCTTCGCCGGGCGCTACCGCATCATCGACTTCGCGCTCACCAACGTGATGCACGCCCAGCTCCCCTGGGTCGGGGTGCTCACCCAGTACAAGCCGCTGTCCCTGATGGAGCACATGGGCGTGGGCGAGGCCTGGAACCTGCAGGGCCGCAGCCGCGGGGTGCGCATCCTGCCGCCGCGCACCGGGGAGGCGGACTCGGACTGGTACCAGGGCACCGCGGACGCCATCTGGCAGAACGTGGACTTCATGGACTCCATGGCGCCCGAGCGGGTGGTGATCCTGTCGGGCGACCACATCTACCGCATGGACTACCGGCGCATGGTCGAGGAGCACGTGGAGCGCGGGGCGGCGCTGAGCATCGCCGTCATGGAGGTGGCGCCCGAGGACACCTCGCGCTTCGGCATGCTGTGGACCGACGCGCGGGGCCGCATCACGCGCTTCGAGGAGAAGCCCAAGGCCGCCGACACGCGCCTGGCCTCGATGGGCATCTACGTGTTCGAGTACCCGGCCCTGGTCAAGGCGCTGCAGGACATCGTGGCCACCAAGCAGGGCAACGACTTCGGCGCGCACATCATGCCGGCCCTGCTCGCCGGCGGGAACGTGTACGCCCACCGCTTCGACGGCTACTGGCGGGACGTGGGCACCGTGTCCTCCTACTTCCACGCCAGCATGGACTGCCTGGACGCCTCGAGCGGGCTGGATCTCGAGGGCTGGGAGGTGTGCAGCAGGCAGGAGACGCTGCGCGACGGCGACATGCCTCCGGTGCGCTTCGGCGCGCGCGCCGAGGTGGGCAAGGCGCGCCTGTCGGCGGGCTGCTGGATCGAGGGGCGGGTGCAGGGCTCGGTGCTCTCGCCGGGCGTCCAGGTGGGCCCCGGGGCCGTGGTCGAGGAGGCGGTCCTGATGGACGGCGCCGTGATCCGGCCCGGCGCCCGGGTGCGGCGGGCCATCCTGGACAAGGGCGTGGTGGTGGGCGCCGGCGCGGTGCTCGACGGGGGCCGTGACGAGGTGACCAACAAGGAATACGCCAAGTGCCAGATGGACGGGATGGTGGTGGTGGGCAAGGGCAGCCGCATCCCGGAGGGCTGCCGGGTGGGCTCCAACACGGTGCTGGAGGCCGGGCTGCAGGAGGCCGATTTCCCTGGCGACCTGCCGGACGGGGCCACCCTGGTGCGGCGGGCGCATCCCTGAGGGGCCGGCCGCGAGGCCGGCGCATGTGCCCGTCCCAGCGAGGGAATGGAAAGTTGACAGCCCTGGAGCGGGCTGGTATAGTCAGGCCGCGGGCTGAAACCCGTCGAAAAGATTGGGTTTTTCGGCACAGAGGGCAGGAGAGGCGAGATGGCGATCCCCTCGGGTGGTTCCAAACCGGTCAACGTTTCCGACGTGCTGTATTCCGTCTTCAAGACCATGGCGGACGAGTCCGGCCAGCGGATCGAGACCCTGGTCAGCCAGGCCATGTTCGAGATGGCGGTCCGCCTGGGCTACGTCACCCCCTCGGCCGTGGACGCGGCGCCGCCTGCCGGCGCGGACAAGTTCGAGATCGAGGACGGCGGGGCCGAGGCGCGTCCGGCCGCGCGGCCCGCGGCCAAGCCGGCCGCGGCCAGCGCGCCACCGCCCCCCAAGTTCGCGCCGGGCCGCACGCGCGAGGCGCCCGGGGCGCGCAAGACCGAGGCGCCGCCCCCGCCCAAGGCCGCGCCCCCGCCTCCCGCGGCCCGGCCCGCGGCCCGGCCCGCGCCGGCCTCGGCCCGGCCCGCCGCCCGCCCGGCGGAGGAGGCGGCCGGCCTGTTCATCGTCAACGAGGACGGCGACAGCGAGAAGATCGACAAGGACATCTTCATCATCGGGCGCTCGTCGAAGTGCGACCTGGTGATCAACTCGGTCAAGGTCTCCCGCGAGCACGCCATCATCACCCGCGAGCGGGGCGAGTTCTTCATCGAGGATCTCGGCTCGGCCAACGGCACCTGGTACAAGGGCGAGCGCATCGAGAAGATGAAGATCCGCGACAGCGACGAGATCTTCATCTGCGACGAGAAGTTCAAGTTCGTGATCAGGTGAGCCTGCCGTCCGGCCCTTTTTCCTCAATCCACGAAGTGTTTCGCCAGATCCACCTCGAACCCGGGAGGGTGGGCTGAGAAGGGCAGGCAGGGTGTCTTTCGGGCCTGCCCGGACGAGCGTGGGCCCTCTGGAGTGGATCGTTTTCACCCTCTTGGCTGCCCTGATAGAGAATGGGAATGGGAGGTTGGTCGTCGATGCAGGATCTCTCCCTCGCCCACGCGTTGCTCGTCTGCGCGGGCGCCCTCGCGGGCGCTGGCGTACTGATCTTCCTGTTCCGCCGCGCTGACCGCGCCCGGCGGCAGCACCTCGCGGCCGTCCTCGCCAGGCAGCCGGTCCGGGCCGGGGAGGCGTTCCGGCTCACCTTCGCCCGGTCCACGAGCGAAGCCCTCCGTGCCTACCTGCGCGTGGATCTCGAATATCCGGGCATCGAGGGCGCCTTTCGCGTGCGCTCGACCCTGCGGGCGCTCGCCGCGGGGCGCGTGGTGGCCGAGGAGGTGCTGGGCGCGTGGGGCGACCGGCTCCCCATGCAGGGCGTCACCCGCGAGTGGACCCGGAGGTACTACCTGGACACGCGTCCATGGAAGGACGGCTACCGGGACTCGGTCGTCCTCGAGCTGGCCCGCCTCGACCCTGGCCCGCCCGGCGAGGAGGTGGCGATCGAGGGCACACTCGAGGCCGAGCATCCGACCGTCGTCCGGGACGCGGAGGTCTACCTGGTGCCAGCCTCGCGGGGCGTGTGAGCACGGACGCCAAGGTTTCCAAGCGCGCCAGGCGCGCGCAGGAAGCCTAGCCCAGAGGGGGCACACGGGCGATCTGCAAACGCCCGCACCCTCCGCACATTGGGACAGGCCTTGTCGGCCGCGGGCGGCGCTGGTAGGCTCGGAGGTGCAGGCGGCCACGCAGCTCGGAGGTCGGGGACATGCGGGGATTCGGGATTCTCCTGGCGGGCTGGCTCGCGCTCGCCGCCGCTGCTTGGCTCGCGGCCTGCGGATCGGGGACCGGGGAGCCCGCCTGCCAGCCGCCGCTCGTCCGCTGCAACGACGGGCTGTGCCACGAGTGCTGCTTCCCCTCCGAGTGCGGCCCGGAGGAGTACTGCTTCGACGGGCACTGCGTCGGCCTCGACGAAGGGCAGGACTGCGAGTCTGACCGCGAGGCCTGCTTCGAGCCGCTCTACTGCGATCCCGATCTGATGATCTGTACCCGTCCCTGCACCCAGGACGCGGACTGCGTCGCCGTGGCGCTGCCCCACGGGGACAGCCGGGTGTGCTCCGCGGACGGCCAGTGCGGCTTCCAGCCCTGCCAGGCGGACGGGGACTGCCGCCCGGGGACGGTCTGCTTCGAGGACAGGTGCGTCGTGTTCGAGCCGTGCGCGCTGGAGGCCAGCCTCGAGCTGCTCCCGGCCGTGCTCGCGCTGCGGCCCGGGGAGACCGCGCGGGTGCTCGCCCAGGCCACCCTGCCCTCGGGGGCGCTGGTGCCAGGGCTCGCCTTGATCTGGTCCTCGGACGCGGAGGCGGTGGCGACCGTCGCCGAGGGGGAGGTGAGCGCGGGCGCCGAGGCGGGCCGCGCGCAGCTCACGGCCTCGGTGCCGGACTGCTCGCTCGTCGGCCGGGCCGAGGTGGTGAACCTGGGGCCGGCCCCGGTCGACGCGCTGAGGGTCGCGGTCCGGGACGGCCGGGACGGCGGGCCGCTGGCCAGCGCCTCGGTCGAGGTGGAGGGCCTCGGAGCGGGCGAGACCGACTTGGATGGCGTGGCCCTGTTCCCCGGGCTCGACCTCGCGGGCTCGCCGGCCAGGGTGCGGGTGACCGCCGCGGGCCTGACCCCGCTGGACCTCCTGAGCGCGGGCGGGAACGACCTCGCGCTGACCCTCGAGCCCTCGGTGCTGGAGGGTACGGGCGGTTTCCGGGCGCCGTTGTCGTTCGAGGAGCTCCACTGCGCCGCGGGCCAGCCCTGCGAGGCGAAGGTGGGGCTGGCGGGTCTGTCCATCCCCTGGAATCCCTTCGCCCGTCCGCTCGATGAGGTCTTCGGCGAGCGGCTGGAGATGCACCTCGTGCTGGGCGGGACCACGGCGGACGTCCGCCTGCCGGGCGGGACCGTGCTCGGGCTGAACGCGACCTGGTTCCATGAGCAGGCCGAGTCCACCGGCCCAGCGGGCCAGCGCCTGGCGTGGGCCCTGGGGCAGCGGCTCAACCTGTCCACGGTGATCGAGACCTTCGGCACGTTCATCACCGAGGATGAGCATCCCAGGCCCGGACGGGAGATCGCCAGGTTCATCGAGCTGTTCCTGGGGGGCGCGCACAGTGGCCTCGGCCCGGGCCGGGCGTTTCCGCCCCTCACCTGGGCCGCGGACGCGCTGGACCGCGACGGGGACGGCCGCGTCGACGACCTCGTGCCCGGCTACGACGGGCTGCAGGCCCTGCCGGGCGCCTCCCTCCGCCTGCCGGTGGGGGCCGGGGACAGCCTCACGGTGAGGCTGCCGGAGCCCGTGCTCCTGCCCGACGGGACCCTGGCGTTCGACGGGGTCGTCCTGGCGGCCCTGCTCGGCGTGCCCGGCCTCGGGCTGGTGCCGGTGGGCGCGGGCGGGAGCGCCCTGGAGTGCGATCCCGAGATCGCCGGGAGCTGCGTCGGGCTGATCGAGGAGATCGCGTTCGAGACCGCGGACCTGGCCGGGCGGCTGCCCTACGCGGGGGTGCGGCGTTGGGTGGTCGCTATCGCCCTGGGCGGCGGGCCCGGATCGCTGCAGGGCGCAGACCAGCCCTGGCGGATCAGCGGGCAGATCTTCCGCGTGGCCGCCTTCGAGGGGGAGATCGCCCTCCGGCCCTTCTCGCTGCCGCCCGCGGTGAGCCTCGACCCGCTCGGCGGCGCCCTCCAGGTGTCAGGCCTGCCGGCCGAGACGGACGCGCTGGCGCTCCTGGTCCACGCGCCCGAGGAGAGCCTGTGGCAGCTCCTGTCTCCCCCGCTGGAGGGCGCGCTCGCGCTGCCCGCGGCGCCGCCCGGGCTGGAGGGCATGGACGGGGTGGTGCTGGCCGGGCTGGAGCTCGCTGGCGGGCGGACCTACCAGGAGCTGCTCGCCGGCCAGGGCGCCTCCCTGGGGGAGCTCCTGCTCGGCCTGGACGGCTTCACCCTGGCCTGGTCGGAGGGCTCGAGGCCGGACTGCGGCTGCGGGGCGGGCGCGGCCGGCGGCGAGCGCTGGCTGCTCTGCGGGGCCGTCGCGATCCTGGCGTGGCTTCGCTCGCGTCGTGGGGGGTCCGCGCGCCCATCTGCCGGTTGACCGCGCGCGACCGTCCTCGACACCCTCTCCCCAGCCATTCCCCGGGGCGCTTCTCGGGCTCGGGAGCCAGCCCAGGTGCCAGCCCGACCCGTGACGACTCCGCCTCGCAGGTCTGGGGGTGGCCCGTCGCGCGGCTGGAGGAAAGGGACGGAGGGGAGTTACTCGGTCTCGGTCTCGGGCGCGGGCTCGGGCGTGGGCTCGGGCTCCGGCTCGGGCGGCGGCGCGGGCTCGGGCGTGGGCTCAGGCTCCGGCTCCGGCTCGGTCCTGGGCTCGGGCTCCGGCCTGGTCGTGGCCGGCGCGCTGGTGCCGGGCTTGCTGCTCGGCCGGAACCCGGGCTTGCCCAGGTCGGGCCGCGTGTCAGGCTTGGCGGTCATGCCCGGCCGGGAGCCCGGGGAGGCCAGCGGGGCGATGGTCGCGTTGCGCCCGCCGGCGCCACCCGCCCCGCTCGGCCCGCGCTGGGGCCGGAACTGCAGGTGATCGATGCGCCCGAAGAGCTGGTAGGTGAAGAAGCCGTCGTCCGAGCGCGCCTGGTTCATGCCGGTGAGCTGGATGAGGTCCTTGAACTTGGGGTTCTTGGCCAGGAAGTCCTCGGTCAGCCGGAAGCGCACCTTGCCGCGGGCGTTGGTCTGGATGAGCTCCTTCTGCAGCAGCAGGTAGCTCTCGGTCAGGTTGGCCTCGAGGTCGTCCGACTGCACCTTGAAGGTCTTCACCTCGGCCTTGCCCTTGGCCAGCGCCAGCTCGAGCTGGGTCTTGCCGAGCGCGATCTTGGGGATGCTGAGGCCCTTGATGCTGCCCTCGCCGAGCGTGCCCTGCTCGAGCGTCAGCGCCAGCGTGCCGGTGGTGGCCTTGAGATCCTTGGGGCTCACCTCCAGATCGATCTCGCCCGACAGCTTGCCGGCCAGCTCCAGGCCGAGCAGGTCCTTCCAGATGGGCAGCTTGGCCAGGTCGAGCGAGACGAGGGAGGCCTTCAGCTTGCGCTGGTCCCCGTCCAGGCGCGTCTCGCCGTCCACGCGGCCGGCGAACAGCTCGACCTGGAAGCTCACGTCCTGGTGCCCCGCCAGCAGGCCGAGCAGCGAGATGCGGGCCTTGACCCGCTCCACGGGCACCACCAGGCCGGGGCTGTCGTCGCCGGACTGCTTGGTCAGGCGCAGCTCGCTGGCCTGCACGCCGGCGGGGAAGAGGGTCTCCAGGCTGCCGGTGACCAGGCGCAGGCCGTAGCGCTGCTCGACGTCGCTGGTGAGCTTGTCGGCCACCAGCTGGATCGGGAAGCCCCGGACCACGAAGAAGGCCAGGCACACCAGGAAGAACAGGGTGTACAGCACGCCCTTGAGGATTTTTGTCTTCATTTCGCCTTGGCCTCGGCCGGCGAGGAGGAGGGGGCGGCCGGGGCCGGGGCCTCCTCCTCGACGAGCAGCTCGAAGTTCGACACCGTGAAGCTCACCTCGAGCTGGTCCGGCTGCTGGAAGTTCTGCCGCACGTGCAGCTTGCGGATGGCGACGGTCTTGGCGCGCCGCTCGAGCTCCTCCAGGAACTCCACCAGCCGGTCGATGGTGATCTGCTTGATGTTCACCTCGACCTTGTTCTCCCGGACCTTGGTGGCGGTGTCCACGCTCGGGGTGGCCTGCTTCATGTCTCCGATGTTGACGCCCTGCTGCTTGGCCAGCGTCTCCAGCATGCCCATGAGCTGGATCTCGCGGCCGCGGCGCATGACGTCCTGGGAGCGCTTCTGGACGGTCTTGGCCTCCTCGAACGTCTGGCGGACGCCGAGCATGGTCTCGAGCTTGGACGTCTTGTCGGCGATGCGGCGCTCGAGGCTGGAGAGCGACGAGGAGATCCACAGCGCCAGCAGGGTGCCCACGAACATGAGCACGGCCACCACCAGGCCGATGACCATCACCCGCTCGCGCGGGGACAGGCGCCCCAGGGCGGCGGTCAGGTTCTCGATGCGGTTCAGCTTGGGCGACATGTCGGTTCTCCGCCGCGGGCCGTCAGCACCCGCCCACGATGGTCAACTCGAACTCGACCTCCGACTCGTCCTTGGTCCTGCGGGTCCGGCCGGGCTCCACCTTGGTGAAGCACTTCTCCTTCTCCAGCTCGGCCTTCATGCGCTCGACCGACTCGAAGGAGTCGGTGTAACCCTCCAGGCGGATCTTCTTCGGGCTGATGTTGACGTCCTTCAGCCGCACCTTCACCTCCGCCGGCAGGCGCTCGTGGATCTGGCGCAGGTTGGCCAGCGCGGTCACCCGGGGCAGCAGATCCGCCTCGGGCGAGGTCTTCTCCTTGATGATCGAGAGGGCCACGTCGATGTTGTCGTAGGGCTTCCCCAGGATGGCCTGGGTCACCTCGCGGATACGGCCGTCGAGCGCCTGGTCCGTCGAGCGCAGGCCGAGCCACTGCACGACCGCGTTGCCCAGGCCGAGCAGCACCAGGATGAGCACCGCCACCACGCTGGTGAGCGCCACGCCCCGCATCTGGGCGAAGTCGCCCTTGAAGGCGAAGGCGCCCTTGCGCAGGTTGAGCCAGCCGTGGCGCCCGCCCTGGTGGGCCTGGAGCGCCAGGGCCAGGGCCTTGGTCCAGTCGGTGCCGACGGCCTCGCCCTCGGCCAGCCGCCCGGCCCCCGGCAGCTCGAGCTGGCTGGCCTCCAGGCGCGAGACGGGCAGGCCGAGCTCCCCGGCCAGGTAGCGGTCCAGGTTCTGCAGACGCGCGCCGCCGCCGCACAGGAAGACCCGGGCGGTCTCCCGGCCCGTCAGGTTGCGGTGGCTGCCGAGCGTCTGGCGTATCTCGCGCACCAGGCCGTCGACGGCCTTGCGCAGGGCGTCCGAGACCATGACCTGCTCGGGGGAGCCGGCCGTCTCGCCGCCCACCTCCAGGTAGCCGGCCCGGCGCTTGCCGTCCTCGGCCCGCGACTCATCCAGCTTGAAGGCCTCGGCCAGGCGCGCGGTGGCCTCCTGACCGCCTCCGCTCAGGGAGCGGGCGAACTCCACGCCCTCCGGCCCGAGGAAGCACAGGTTGGTCATGCGCAGGCCGATGTCCACGATCAGGCTGCTGCCACCCTCGGCGGCCGGCGCACCCCCGGCCCCGGCGGCCGGGAGCAGGTCCATCAGGCTGCCGTAGGCCAGGCTGTCCGCGCCCAGCAGGCGTGGGTCGACGCGCGCCGCCTGCAGCAGCTCCATCCACTGCCCCAGGCGGGCCTGCTGGCAGATGGCCACCAGCAAGCGCGCCCCGCCATCCGCCGGGCGATCCACCACCCGGTAGTCGAACACCACCTCGTCCAGGCCGAAGGGGATCTGGCCCTCCAGCTCGTAGCCGATGGTCTGCTGGATGCGGCGCGTGTCGGCGAACGGCAGCTGCAGGAGCCGCAGGCTGACCGCGTCGCCCGGCAGGCCGGTGGCCACGAGCTGCGCGTCGGCGCCCGGGCCGACCAGCGCGCCCAGCGCCTCGGCCAGCCGCTCCGGGTAGGGCCGCGCGTCCCGCGGCAGGGGCACGCTGGTGGCATCCAGCACCTCCACCTGGCGGAAGGTGGAGCGCAGCCGCACCCGCTTCACGGTGTCCTGGCCGAGATCCAATCCGACTGACACTTGCGCCATGGCTCTCCCTCGCCTACATCACCCGCCAGTACATGATCTCCTGGCCCGAGTTGGTGTTCTTGACCACCGCCCTGAGCACCACCCGCACCTCGCCCACCGAGCCCTCGGCCTGGATGGAGAACGTGTCGCTGAAGGGCGCCAGGTTCTTGAGGAAGTAGGGGCTGAGCGTCGCGCCCTGGCCGCTGAAGAAGCCGGCGATGGCCTGGGCGTTGGGCACGCTGAAGGTGCTCATCTGCATCAGGTTACGGAACTCGAAGAACAGGGCCAGCACCTCCAGCAGCTGCGGCAGGCCCTGCTCGGTGCACAGCGCCATGTTCTCCGGCTGCATGCACAGCACCGCCAGCATCATCATCGGATCGTTCACCGAGCTGAGGTTCAGCAGCAGGTTGGGATCCGAGTAGACGGTGAAGTGGCTGCCGAACTCGTCCATGAAGTCGTCGCCCACGCCGCGCACGTTGTGCAGCTCGTCCACCGTCAGCAGCGGGTTGTTCTTGTTCTTGTAGGGCGAGCGCAGCATGTCGTAGCGCGAGTCCTCGTCCCCGGTGCCCGGCACGAACACCCCGGACTGGGAGAAGGGGTCGGCCACCACGGCCTCGGGGTTGAAGGCGTCGGCGGTGTTGTCGACGTCGATCCAGTCGTGGATGGCCATGACCACGTCCGCCGGGGTGTGGGTCTGGCCCTCGGCGTCCTCGGCCTCCCACATGGGCTTGTAGCGCGGGGCGGCGATGAGCGACACGAGCTGGGCCACCGCCGGCGAGGCGATCGAGGCGATGCTGTCGAGGGAGTTGAGGTTGATCTTGGCGTACTCGTCCTCGATGGTGGCCGAGAAGCTCCCGTCGAACTGGCCGAAGCCGCGCTTCTTCTCCAGGCCCTCCGCCTTCAGGCCGAAGGCGTCGCCCAGCTCGCCCGAGGTGAAGGCCTTGGTGAGATCGCTCTCGATGGGGATGAGCTGGTAGAGCTTCAGGGTGCCGCCGCTCATGCGGTCGGCCTGCCCCTGGAAGTAGAGGATCAGGCGCGAGAAGTTGGCCGCCGAGCGGGCCAGGTAGTAGGCCTTGGCCCGGTCGCGCACGTTGGCCGCCGTCTGCAGCTCGACCCGGCTCTGGTGCAGGAACTCCACCACCGCCACGGTCAACATGGCGATGGTCACCAGGACCATCAGCAGGGCCATGCCGCGCTCGCCGTGGCGCGGGTGTGTGCGCCGGGTGCTCATGACGATGGCTTCATCCAGATCGACAGCGGTTTGGTGGTGAAGATGCGGGTGATGGTGCTCAGCGGCAGCTCCTTGCCGGCTTCGTCCAGGACCGTGAGCGTGATGCGCACCAGCTTGGGCAGCTGGTTCAGGCGCTCGATCTGGCTGCAGTCCCACTCCTCCACCCACTCCGTCTTGGTCTCGTCCCAGAACTCGAAGTGCAGCGACTCGATGCCGCGGCACAGGATCTCCGCCTGGCCGCCCTCCTCGGGCTCGCCGTCGATGCGGACCTTCTCCTTGCGCATCAGATCGGTCAGATCACGATCGTCGGGGTCGTCGTCGCCGTAGTAGGTCAGCACGCTCTGGTCCGACTCGTTGGAGTCCCGCACCATGCGCATGTGGGCGAAGGAGGTGAACACCAGCTTGTCCACGTCGCTCTGGCGCTCGGACTTGAACAGCGTGCGGAAGGTCTCCTCCCCGGTGGGGGAGTCCACCTCGCGGCAGTCGTAGATGAAGGCCATCGACAGCTCGCGCGCCAGGCGCTCGAGCGCCAGGCGCAGGTCGTGGTAGCGCGCCTGCGCGCCCTCGACGTAGTCGATCGCGTCGAACGTGCGGGCGAAGCTGCCGTACACCAGGCTGGAGACCATGGCCAGCAGGGTGACCGCCAGCAGCACCTCGATCAGGGTGAAGCCGGCCCCGGGCCGCGGCGCGCGGCGGGCTCGGGCGCGGGTGCTGGCGTGCGTGTGCTCCACCCTCGGGTCCCTCACTTGTTGACGGTGGGCTTGAAGGCGCTCGAGCCGCCGCCCCGGTTCGTGCCGGCCGGGCCCAGCGACCCGCCCGGACCGCCGGTGCCGCCGCGCAGGCTCGTGTTGTTGAGCGCGTTCGGATCGAGCCCGCCCGGCGCGCCCGGCGCGCCCGGCACGGCCGCCCCGCCGCCCGGGGCCTGGGGCACCTGGACCAGGTGCGTGGTCAGCGTCACCTGGTCGTCGGTCTCGCCGAACAGGACCGTGACCCGCACCTCGCGCAGGCTCTGCTCGAGCATGCTGGACAGCATCTCCACGCTGCCCGACAGCATCTCGGGGTTGAGCATGCCGGCCATGCCGCCGCCGGCCCCGCCCAGCGCGCCGCCCAGGCCGCCGCCCAGGCCGCCCGCGAGCTCCTCCAGCTTGCCGGACGTGGCCTGGTCCAGCCCCTGGCCGAGCCCGCCCAGCCCGCCCAGCGCCCCGGCCAGGCCGCCGCCCGCGCCGTCCTCGTCGTCGCCGTCCCCGCCCATGTTGGACAGCAGCTGGTTGAGCACCTCGCCGATGGGCAGCTCGACCTTGTTCACCTCGAGCTTCCAGCGGAACGAGGGGAAGCCCTGCTCCTCGAAGGTGCCGTCGTCCGTGTCGTCCATGTCCGGGAAGCCCTCGCGGGTCAGCTTCTCCTCCACCTCCTCGATCTTGGACTGGGCCAGGAAGGTGGCGATGGTGAGCTGCTTGCCGTAGGTGCTCATGCGGATGGCGCCGGCCTCGGCCTGCATCAGGGTGACGTAGGAGATGGCCAGGATGCCGATCGCCACCATCATCTCCAGGAGGGTGAAGCCCCGCGCGTCGCGCAGGCTGGAAACTCGAGCGAGCCTCCCCGCGCGAAGAGTCTCTCGTCCCGCGCAGTTTGCGGGGCTACTCATTGGGCACCTCGACGTACGACGGTGAGATGCGCACCCGCCCGGTCAGCCCCTCCACCTGCAGGCTGTAGATGTTCTCGTCCTCGTCCACCAGGTGGATCACGGCCCGCTCGGTCTGCCCGCTGGGGAAGAAGTACAGGTAGGCCTGGCCGACGCTCACCAGCTCGTCCTGGTGGGCGGTCCACACGCCCTGGATGCCCACCCCGTCGGGCAGCACCACCTTGGGCGAGAGCATGTCGCCGTAGGCGGCGAAGCCCGGCTCGTCCTTGGGCTTCCACATCTCCCCGCTCTCGATGTAGCTGCGGGTGACGAAGCGCTGCTCGCGCGCGCTCGGCTCGCTGGACAGGGCGCCGTCCTTGACCTGGACCTTCTCCCGGTCGAGGAGCACCTTGTCGGTGGAGCCCTCCACCCACCAGGCGCGCTCGTCTAGATCGAGCACCAGCCGAAGCGGCGTGCTCTTGCGCGCGGCCATCTCGTAGGTGTAGCGGATGGCGCCGGAGAGCTTGCGCGCCCCGGTGCGCAGCTCCAGCCAGGTCAGGTTGGTCAGGCGCGGCACCACCAGGCCGGTGATGAGCACCATGATCCCGACCACCATGGCGATCTCGATCAGCGTCATCCCGCTCTGCCCGCGCAGGCGGCAGCGCAGCCCCGTGGCGCGCCGGCCGGGCCGGCGGGCGGGCAGGGCGCGGGGGGTGGGGACCGGGTTCGCCATCGCGCGTCGCGAGCCTCCCTGGCGCTACTCCACCGTGAGATCGGCGTCGAAGCCCTCGCCGCCGGCCGCGCCGTCGGCGCCGTAGGACTTGATGGTGTAGGTCGACGCGGTCGAGCGGATGTACTCGAAGTCGCGCTGCCAGGAGTCCTTGGGCAGCGCCTTGAGCTCGCCGGCGGTGACCAGTTCCTGGAGCCCCTGCTCGGTGGTGGGGTACTGGCCCTTCTTGACCTTGTAGAGATCGAGCGCCTTGGCGATCTCGTGCATCTGCACCTTGCAGTTGTCGACCTTGGCCTGGTCGAGCTGGCGCACGGCGAAGACCGTGATGACGGTCGCCATCATGCCCAGGATGGCCACGACCACCATGATCTCGATGAGCGTCATGCCGCGCTGCCCGCGCAGCAGCCGGCGGGTCCTCTGCCTCACGTTCATGGGACTTCCCTCCTCTGGGACGTTTCCGGGTTGTCTGCCCGGGTCTTGGTGTACCAGCCGTGAATCGACAGGCCGGCCAGCAGCGCCACGCCGGCGGTGATGGCTGCGTCGGCCAGGTTGAAGGTCGGCCAGCGGAACAGGCCGTCCACCTGGAGCAGGATGAAGTCGACCACCTGGCCCCCGCGGAAGACCCGGTCGCCGAGGTTGGCCAGCCCCCCGCCCAGCACCAGCCCGAGCGCGACGGAGCTGGCCGGCCTGAGGCCGAGCGAGCGGATCACCAGCACGCACACGGCGGTGATGGCCACCAGGCTGAGCGCCACCAGCACCAGCAGCCGCAGGCCCTGGGGCAGGCCGGAGAACAGGCCGAAGGCGCCGTGCGGGTTCAGGTGCAGCTCCAGGCTCAGGAACCCGGGCACCAGCACGGCCGGCCGGCCGGGGCTGAGCGCCGAGAGCGCGATCCACTTGGTGAGCTGGTCGAGGACCACGCAGGTCGAGGATAGCGCCAGGAGCGCCGCGCCGTGCACCAGCCACCGGCCGCGCTGCGCGCGCGCCGCGCCGTCCTCGGCGGCGATGACCGCGCCCTGCGCCGCGCCGTCCGCCTGTGCCTCGTGCTCCGTCAAGCCCGCGCTCCTCGCACCCACCCGCTAGTGGGCGAACTCGTTCAGCTGCATGATGGGCAGCAGGATGGAGAACACCATGAAGCCCACGCCCCCGGCCATCACCACGATCATCAGCGGCTCGAGCAGCGACATGAGCGCGTTGATGCGGGTCTCGGCCTGGTACTCGTAGTTCGAGGCCACGTTCTCCAGCATGTTCTCAAGCTGGCCCGAGCGCTCGCCGACCGCGATCATGTGGATCACCAGGGGCGGGAACTGGCCGCTGCGCTTGAGCGGCTGGGCGATGGTCTCGCCCTCGGTGATGCTCTCGCGGGCGGAGTCGATGGCCAGGGCCATGGTCTGGTTGTTGACGATGCTGCGCACGATGCCCAGCGCCCCGATGAGCGGCACGCCGCTCTTCAGCAGCGTGGCCAGCGTGCGGGCGAAGCGCGAGATGGCCAGCATGCGCACGATGGAGCCGAACACGGGCATGCGCAGCTTGAAGCGATCCCAGCGCGCGCGCCCGTTCGGGGTGCGCTTGTAGCGGACGAGGGCGATCACGCTGCCGACCAGCGTGATGATCACCGCCCACCAGTAGCCCGCGATGAACTTGCTCAGGCCCAGCATCATCTGGGTGGGCAGGGGCAGGGTGGCCTTCATGTCCTCGAAGATCTGGGTGATCTTGGGGATGACCACCACGAACAGGATGGCCAGGATGACCACGCCCACCAGCACCATGATGGCCGGGTAGATCATGGTGCCGATGATCTTGGTACGCATGCGCGCCTGGCCCTCGGTGAACTCCGCCAGGCGCAGCAGGACCACGTCCAGGGCGCCCGAGCTCTCGCCGGCCCGGATCATGTTGCAGAACAGGTCCGGGAACACCTTCGGGTGCTGGGCCATGGCGTCGGCCAGCGACGAGCCCTCGTTGACCCGCTGCTTGACCTGGGACAGGACGAGCTTCAGGTAGTCGTTCTCGGACTGGTCCACCATCGCGGCCAGGCTCTCGACCAGCGTCACCCCGGCCTTCAGCAGGGTGGCCAGCTGCCGGGTGGTGATCGCCAGCTCCTGGGCGCTGACCTTCTGGCCGCGGCGCCGGCCGGTGGCCACCTTCTCGCCCGCCAGGGAGGAGGCGGTGGCGCCGCCCTGCAGCGCCACCTCGGTCAGGAAGATGCCCTCCTTGCGCAGCAGGGCGCGCAGGGTGCGGGGGCTGTCCGCGTCGCGGATGCCCGCCGTCGCCTTCCCGGCCGAGTTCATGCCCTTGTAGCGGTAGACCGGCATGGCTACCTACACCCTCCTCAGAGGGAGTCCTCCTGGGTCACGCGCAGGACCTCCTCGAGGGTGGTCTTGCCGCGGATGATCTTCTCCGCCCCGTCGTCGCGGAGCGTCTGCATGCCCTTGCCGACCGCGGCGCGCTTGATGGTGTTGGCGTCCACGTTCTTCAGCACCTGCTGGCGGATGTCGTCCTCCATGACCAGCAGCTCGTAGATGCCCAGCCGGCCGTAGTAGCCGGTCTTGAAGCAGCGCGGGCAACCGACGGCCCGCATGACCCGCGGCGGCAGGCGCTCCAGCCCGTCGCGGAGCATCAGCTTGCTCCACTCCTCGGGGGTGGGCTTCACCGCCTCCTGGCACTGGGTGCACAGCGTGCGCACCAGGCGCTGGGCCAGGATGGCGATCAGCGAGGAGGCCACCAGGAAGGGCTCCACCCCCATGTCGACCAGGCGGGTGACGGCCCCGGGGGCGTCGTTGGTGTGCACCGTGGAGAACACCAGGTGGCCGGTCAGCGAGGCCTGGATGGCGATCTCGGCCGTCTCCAGGTCGCGGATCTCGCCCACCATGATCACGTCCGGATCCTGGCGCAGGAACGAGCGCAGCACGTGGGCGAAGGTGAGGTCGATCTTCTCGTTGACGTGGATCTGGCCGACGCCGGCGAGCTGGTACTCGACCGGGTCCTCGACGGTCAGGATGTTGATCTCCGGCGAGTTGATCTTGTTCAGGCTGGCGTAGAGCGTGGTGGTCTTGCCGCTGCCGGTGGGGCCGGTCACCAGGATCATGCCGTGGCTCTTGTTGATGAGCTGGTTCATGACCTGCAGGTGCGCCTCGCTCATGCCGATCTCGTCGAGATCGAGCAGCACCGCCGAACGGTCGAGCAGCCGCATGACCACCCGCTCGCCGTGCACCGTGGGCACCGTGCTCAGGCGGATGTCGATGTCCTTGCCGGCGATCTTGATGCGGATGCGGCCGTCCTGGGGCAGGCGCTTCTCCGCGATGTTCAGGCCGCCCATGATCTTCACGCGCGAGGTGATGCTGGCCTGGAAACGCTTCTGCGTGCGCAGGATCGCATACAGCACGCCGTCGCGGCGGAAGCGCACGACGATGTCGCGCTCCATGGGCTCGATGTGGACGTCGGAGCAGCGCTCCTTGACCGCCTGGTAGAGCAGCGAGTTGACCAGGCGGATGATGGGCGCCTCGTCGTCGGAGTCGAGCAGGTCCTCGGGCTCCTGCAGCTCGTGGGCCACCGAGTCGAGGTCCGCCCCCTCGAGATCGTCGATCAGCGCCTCGGTCTCTCCGGCGGCGCGGTCGTAGAGCTTGTTGATGCCGTCGATGATCTGCTGCCCGGTGGCGATCACCGGGCGGATGGTGCAGCCGAGCAGCACGCGCACGTCGTCGAGCGCGAAGGTGTTGAGCGGATCCGCGACCGCCAGCACCACCTCGCCGTCGCGCTGGGTCATGGGCAGCACCTGCTGCTGCCTGGCGAAGTTGATGGGGATGCGCCGGGCCAGCTCGGGATCGGCGCTGCCGACGTCGAGCTCGTCCACCACCGGGAGGTCGAGCTGGGCCCCCAGGGCGTGGGCCACGTCCGCGGGCTGGACGGCCTTCATGCTCACCAGGATCTCGCCGATGCGGCCGCCCCGCTCCGCCTGGTGCCGGAGGGCCTCCTCGATCCTGTCAGCCTCGAAGCCCACCTGGGACTTGAGGATCTCGCCCAACCTGCGGGTGTCACCCATGACCGCGCCTCGCCTCTCAGTCCACGTCCAGGCGCTCGTCGCCGCCTTCGCCTTCCGTCGGTGTGTCGGCCGGTGCGTCGGCCGGGGCGTCCGCCGGAGCGTCCGCCGGATCTCCGGCCGGCGCGTCGGCCGCGGGGGCCGGCGCCGGCTCGGGGGCCGCGCCGCCGGCGGTGGGGGTGACCAGCACCTCGTTCTCCGTGCCGGCGCCGCCGTTCTCGAGCTTGAGGAGCTCGGCGCGGATGGTCAGGTGGATGTCGGCCAGCGGGCCGTGCTTGCGGCGGAAGTCGATGAAGGCCTCGTAATCCGGGCCGGCGTCGGTGAAGCGCTCGAGGAACTCCTTCCGCTCGCGCATCTTGCGCTCGAAGATCACCCGGAAGTCGTCCTGGGTCTCGATCACGTAGGGCGTCAGGAACAGCAGCAGGTTGGTCTTGGTCTTCTGCGATTTCTTGGCGCGGAACAGCCAGCCCAGGATGGGGATGTCGCCCAGGATGGGCACCTTGGTCTCGCCCTGATCGAGCTTCTCGCGGATCAGCCCGCCCACCACCACGGTCTGCTGGTCCTGGGCCACCACCACGGTCTTGGCCGAGCGCTTGGTGGTGGTGGGGCCGAGCGGGTTGGAGGTGTCCTTGACCTCGCTCAGCTCCTCCTCGAGCTCCATGCGGATGGAGTTGCCGGCGTTGATCTGCGGCTTGATCTTGAGGGTCAGGCCGACCTCCTGGCGGTTGATGGCGCCCATGCCCAGCCCGCCCAGCAGGCTGGAGTAGCCGCCCAGGCCGCCCATGCCGCCCAGGCCGGTGGAGGAGGTGCCGGTCCTGCCCAGGGCCGAGCTGGCCAGCCCGGCCATGGAGGACAGCGAGCCGAGCCCACCGCCGTAGCCAGCCGGGATGGGGATGTTCTCGCCGACCTTGATCTCGGCCTCCTCGTTGTCGGAGGTGAGGATGTGGGGCGTGGACAGCACGTTCACGTTGGAGTCGGTCTGCAGGGCCTGCAGCATCACCCCGAAGGCCGGGATGGAGATGCCGCTGAGCATGCTGGAGGAGGACTCGAGCTCCGGCCCCTGCAGGCCGGTCATGAAGCCCAGCAGGCTGATGTTGGGCACCAGCGAGTTGAAGTTCGAGCCCTGGACCTTGTACTGCGTGCCGAACATGAGCGGCACCGTCTCGCCGCCGATGTCGGCCGCCGCGCCGCCGTGGAAGGCGAAGCCTACGTCCTTCATGGTGTCGATGTTGATCTCCATGATGACGGCCTCGACGAACACCTGCCGGCGGGGGATGTCGAGCTGCTTGATGACCTTGAGCATCGAGCGGTAGTCGCTCTGGCTGCCGACGATCACCAGGGAGTTGGTGGGCTTGTCGGCCGTCACCTTGACCTCGCCCTGGAACAGCTCCGCCGCCTTCTGCGGCGTGCCGGGGGCCGCGGCCGGCTTCTTCCCCCCGCCGGTGCCGCCGCCGGGGCCCGGGCGGTTGGCGGTGCCCTGGGCCAGCGAGGTGAGGGTCGAGGCCAGATCCTCGGCGGAGGCGTGCTCGAGGTAGACCACCTGGATCTGCCCCTCGCCGGGGATGGGGACGTCCAGCTTGTCGATCAGATCCTGCAGGCGCGCGAAGGAGCGCTCCGTGGCGACCACGATGAGTTGGTTGGTGCGCTCGTCGGCGATGATCTTGGAGACGTTGACGGCCTCCTCGCCTTCGGGGGCCGCGCTCTCCGGAGCGGCGGCCGCCGGCGCGCCCTTGGCGCCCGGCGGCTGGGTGCCGGTCGGCCGCAGGCGGTTGCCCTGCGCCGCGTTCGCGCCGCCCGCCTTGGACTTCTGGCCGAAGATCTCGTCCAGGGTCTGCACCAGCTCGGTCGCCACGGCGAACCGGACGGGGATGATGCGGATCTCCTCCTGCCCGAGCTGGGTGTCGAGCTGGTCGAGGATCCGCATGAGGCGGTGCATGTTCGAGGCCGTGTCGGAGATGATCACCGTGTTGGTGGGGGCATAGGGGAAGGCGTCGCCGTCCTTGGTGGTGAGCTGCTTCAGGGTGCCGGTGACCGTGTTGGCGTCGATGTACTTCAGCTGCACGAGATGCGTGACCATGAGGTCGAGCTCGGGGATGTCCTCCGCCTTGCCGATGTACAGGGGCACGGTGTCCTTCACCGAGTCGCGCTTCATCTGGATCTTGTAGAACTCGCCCACCTTGACCACGGTCATGTTGTTCACGTTGAGCGCGGCCAGGAAGGCGCGGTAGGCCTCCTCGGCGGTGACCGGAGTGCGCGATAGGATGGTGATCTTGCCCCCGCGGATCCCGTCCCCGATGATGAAGTTCTTGCAGGTCTGCTCGCTGATCCACTGGACGATCTCGAGCACCTCGGCCTCGTTGAAGTTCATGCGCACCTTGACGTGGCGGGGCAGGGGCTTGCACTGCTTCTCCTTGTCCTTCAGCCCCGCGCCCTCGCCGGCCGCCGCGGCCGCCGCGGCGTCCACGGCCTCGCTCTTGGTGGGCTCGGCCTCCGGGCTCCTGAGCTTGTGCCCGGGGCCAGCGGCGCCGCCGGGCGCCAGGGCCGGGGCCACGCCCGGCCCGGCCGACGACGGGCCGCGCGGCGCCAGCCCGGGCTTCGGCGCCGCGCCATCGTCGGACTTCAGGCTGCTGCGATCGATGGCGCGCGGGCCGCCGCCCGTCAGGCCGGGGCGGACGGGCGGCCCACCGGGGCTCGCGCTCGGCTTGGCCGGGAGCGGGCGGGTGCCCACCGGAGACAGGCCGCCCGGGCGCTGGATCTTCTTCACGTTGGCGCCGGCGGGCGAGTCGGGCTTCTCGCTCTTCGACTTCTTCCCGTCGTCCTGGGCGACCAAGACGGGATCGCCCTCGGGGTCCTCCGCCGCGGAATCCTGGGCGCGGACCGGCGGGCTGAGCGCGACGCCAAGGGCAAGCAGGCTGATGAAGGTGGCTCGGAACATGGTCGCTGACTCCCGCAGTGGGTTTCGGATCACTGGATGTTGTACGTCATCTTCACGGTCTGGCCTCGACGGGTGAGCTCCACGTCGACGGACCGCGCGTTCTTGAGCTTCTGGTAGACCTCGAGGGCCTTGTCCGGGCTGTTCATGGGGAACCCGTTGATGCTGTGGACGATGTCCCCGTTCTGGATGCCGATCTTGCTGTACAGGGAGCCCGGCCGGATGGCGAACAGCTTGAACCCGTTCGACTCGCCGTTCTTGAACGAGGGCACGATGCGCGCCTGCATGGCGATGCTGTTGAGGTTGCTCAGCGTCTTGTCGATCTCGGCGCGGTCGATGGTGTAGTTCGTGTCGTCGATCTTCTTGATGCCCTCGCCGAGCGACGCGTCCTCGCCCGGCCGCGGTCCGGCCATGGCCACGGCGGACGGCTTGCCGTCCTTCTTCCCGGCCTTGTCCTGGAGCATGAGGTACTCGCGGTTGCCGTTGCGCTGGACCACCACGCGGTCGCTCAGGATGGCCACCACGATGGCGTCCTCGAGCAGCGGGTCGTGGATCCTGTACACGCCGGTCTCGGAGGCGGCCAGGTCGGTGATCATGGCCATGGACCAGTCCACCGGTTCGGCCACGATGGTGCCGACCAGGGCGGCGCGCAGGCTGGACTCGACCCCGAGGCCCTCGTCATCGAGCAGCTTCTGGGCTCGGTCCTCGTCGAGCTCCGCGCCTGTCTCGATCGTGTCCAGCGGCTTGGCCATGGCCGAGCCGAAGTAGTTCCGCTCGATGATGATCTGGTTGCTGGCGGTGAGGACATCCTCCCGGCCTGCGCGCGCCTTGGCCGGGCTGGCGCCGGTCAGGGCTGGCAACTCGCGCAACTTGTGGGCGATGACCCCGTTGATGGAGCCGGCCAGCATCCAGGCCCAACCTGCCAGGAAGAGCAGGTTCACCGCCCAGAAGTGTTTCTTCACCGTTTCCATGCAGCCTCCAGGCCCGAACCCGAGAGCCCCGCGCATGCATAGGCAACGAGTGTGCCAACTCCAGGCGGCCGGGTCCGATCCCGATAGCGTCAGAAACCATTCAGAATCAGATGGTTGGTGGTGTCGTGCGCGGGCCTCGGGGAGGGGGTCCCGGACCGGCCAGACAAATTGGCAGGGAGCCATCCCGGGCCTGAGGTGGGCTGACAATTTGTCAGGCGTCCCGTCCCCGGTTCGGCGTCCTCCGTCCCCGCCGGCAGGCACCCCGGGACGCCTTGCAGGCACGGATGGCACGTGCTAAGAAAACTGCGATGTCCTGGGCAGTTGCCAAATCCACGGGCGAACGCCGCCTGCGCGTCGGCCTGATCGGCGCGGGGTACTTCGGCGCCCGGCACGCCTCCAAGCTCGGCGGCCTGCCAGAGGTGGAGTTGGCGGCCCTCGTGGACGCCGACCCGGAGCGCGCCGAGCGCCTGGCGAGGACCTGCGGAGCCGCGGTGTTGCCCGGGCTCGAGGCCCTCCGCGGCCGGGTGGACGCGGTGGTGCTGGCGACGCCCGCCACGACCCACGCCCGGCTGGCCGGAGCGCTGCTCGAGGCCGACCTGCACGTGCTGGTCGAGAAACCGCTGGCCGAGACCCGCACGGAGGCCGAGGGGCTGTGCGCGCTGGCCGAGGCGCGCGGGCGGGTGCTGCGGGTGGGCCACCTGGAGCGCTTCAACCCGGCCTTCCTCGAGGCCGCCCGCAGCCTGCGCGCACCTCGCTGGCTGCGCCTGGAGCGCCTCGGGCCCAACCCCGGCAGGGGGCTGGACACGGACGTCGTGCGCGAGGTGATGACCCACGACCTGGATCTGCTGGGCGCGCTCGGGCTCGAGGCGCCCGACGAGGTCCGGGCCTGGGGCACGGCCATCTTCTCCGGGCGGGTGGACGTGGCCTGCGCCAGCCTGCGCTGGGCGAGTGGCCTCGAGGTGGAGCTGTGCGCCTCGCGGGCGCACGCGCGCGCCTCGCGGCGCCTGGAGGCCCTGGACAGCCTGGGCTGGCTCGAGGCCGACCTGGCCGCCCGCAGCCTGGCGCGGGCGGACGGGTGCGTCGGCCAGGCGCCCGCGGCCGCCCTGGCCCCGGAGCTCGACCCGCTGCTCGAGCAGGACCGCGCCTTCGCGCGCGCGGCGCTCGGCCTGCCCGGGGCGGCCGCCGGTGCCAGCGGCCGGGACGGCCTGCGGGCGGTGGCCCTGGCCGAGCGCATCCTCGCGAGCCTCGGGGCGGGGGAGGGAGCGCGGTGAGCCCGCCGCGGCTGCTGCTGGTGGCCGGGGAGTCCTCCGGCGACGCCCACGCCGCGCCGGTCCTCGCCCGGCTGCGCGCCCGGTGGCCCGGGCTCGAGTGCTTCGGCCTGGGCGGGGCCGCCCTGCGCCGGGAAGGGCTCGAACCGCTGGCCGAGGCCGAGGTGCTCAACGTGGTGGGCCTGAGCGAGATCCTGGGCCGCCTCGGCCGGGTGTGGCGGCTGCGCCGGCGGCTGCTCGCGGAGGTCGAGCGGCGGCGACCCCGGGTCGCCCTGCTGGTGGATCTGCCCGGTTTCAACCTGAACCTGGCCGCTCACCTGCGCCGTCGCGGCGTGCGCGTGGTGCAGTACGTGGCCCCGCAGGCCTGGGCCTGGCGCGAAGGCCGGGTGGCCAAGCTCCGCGCGCGGGTCGATCGGCTGTGCGTGATCTTCCCCTTCGAGGCTGACTACTTCGCCCGGCGGGGGCTGGCGGCCGAGTTCGTCGGGCACCCCCTGCTCGAGCGGTTCGCGCAGGCGCCGCCGGTCGCGCCCGCCGGGGCGGGCGCGCGGCCCGTGCTGGCGCTGGTGCCCGGGAGCCGGCCGCTCGAGGTGGCGCGCCTCCTGCCCGCGCTCGCCAGGGCCGCGCGGCTGCTGCAGGCGGAGCAGCCCGGGCTGCGGGTGGTGCTCCCGCTGGCGCCGCGGATCGACGCGGGGCACGTGCGGGCGCTGCTCGCCGAGGCCGGGCTCGAGGCCGAGCTGCTGCACGCCGACGCCTCGCGGGCCCTGGCCGGCGCGCGGCTCGGGCTGGTGGCCTCGGGCACCGCGGTACTCGAGGGCGCGCTCTGCGGGGTGCCGATGGTGGTGGTCTACCGGGTCTCCTGGCTCTCGCGCTTGCTGGCGCGCTGGCTCGTGCGGGTGCCCACCTTCGCCATCGTCAACCTGCTGGCCGGCCGCCGGGTGGTGCCCGAGCTGCTGCAGGGCGAGGTGCGGCCCGCCCGCATCGCCGCGGAGGCCCGGGCGCTGTGGGCGGAGGGCCCGGAGCGCAGCGCCGCGCTGGCGGGCCTGGCCGAGGTGGCGCGCGGCCTGGGACAGCAGCAGCCGTCGGCGCGGGTGGCCGCGGCGGTGGCCGAGCTGCTCGAGGAGTGAGGAGGCGGACATGGACGCGGCGCGCGGGCAGGACACGCTGGTCATCGTGCCGACCTACTGCGAGAAGGAGAACCTGTCCGCCCTGGCCGGGGAGGTGCTGGCCGCGCTGGCCTGCGAGCTCCTGGTGGTGGACGACGACAGCCCGGACGGCACCGGGCTGCTGGCCGACGGGCTGGCCGCCCGCGAGCCCCGGCTGCACGTGCTGCACCGCGTGGGCGCGCCGCGCGGCCTGGGACGCGCCTACCTGGACGGCTTCCGCTGGGCGCTCGAGCGCGGGTACGGCTTCGTGGCCCAGATGGACGCGGACTTCTCCCACGACCCGGCCGCGCTCGTCGAGCTCCGGCGAGCCTGCCAGGAGGCCGACCTGGCCATCGGCTCGCGCTACGTGCCCGGCGGCTCGACGCCCGGCTGGAGCCTCGGGCGGCGCCTGATCAGCCGGGGCGGGTCGCTGTACGCGCGCCTGGTGCTCGGGCTGCCGCTACGCGACGTGACCGGCGGGTTCAAGTGCTGGCGCGCGGAGGCGCTCGCGCGGCTGGGGCTGGACTCGGTGGAGGCCCGCGGCTTCGCGTTCCAGATCGAGATGAACCACCGGGCGGTGCGGGCCGGGCTCAGGGTGCGCGAGGTGCCCATCCGCTTCGTCGACCGGCAGCGCGGGGTGTCCAAGATGTCGACCCGCATCTTCCTCGAGGGGCTGGCGGCGGTCTGGCGCATCCGCGGGAAGGCGGGCGGATGAATCCGGGACCCTCGCAGCCGCGCGCGGACAACCGCCCGGTCTGGGCCCTGGGCGCGGCCTTGCTGGCGCTCACCGGCTTGCGCCTGTGGCTGGCGGCCAGCCTCGAGCTGAGCCCCGACGAGGCGTACTACTGGGTCTGGTCCCAGCACCTGCAACCCGGCTACTTCGACCACCCGCCCGCGGTGGCCTGGCTCATCCGGGCCTCCACGGCCCTGTTCGGACGGGGCGAGCTGGCCGTGCGCCTGCCCGCTGTGCTGCTGGGGCTGGGGACCGCGTGGATGGTCTTCCTGTCCGGGCGGCGCCTGCTGGGGCCGGGCGGCGCCGGGCCCGCGGCCTGGATCGCGCTGCTGGCGTCGCTCTGCCCGTTGCTGACGGTCGGGGCGGTCATCCACACCCCGGACGCGGCCCTGGCGTTCTCCTGGAGCCTGGCGGTCTGGGCTGCGCTCGGCGCCCTGGAGCGCGATCGGCCGGGCGACTGGGCCTTGCTGGGGCTGGCCGTCGGGCTGGCCGGGCTGGCCAAGGCGAGCGGGCTGGTGCTGCTGCCCGGCCTGGGCCTGTACCTGACCACCTGCGCCGCGGGCCGGGCCCACCTACGCCGGCCGGGACCGGCCATCGCGGTGCTGACCGCCCTGGTGGTGCTGGCCCCGGGCCTGTGGTGGGACCTCGGGCACGCCGGAGGCGCGCTCGTCTTCCAGGCCCGCCACGCGGCGGGGGGCCTGGGCCTGCGTCCCCTGGGGGCGCTGGAGTTCCTGGCGGGCCAGGCCGGCGTGGTGAGCCCGCTCCTGTGGGCGGGGCTGGTGGCCTTCGCCGCGCTGGGCTGGCGGCGCGAGATCCGCAACCGGCGCCCGCCGGCCTACCTGCTGTGGTGCCTGGCGGGGCCCTGGTTGCTCGGGCTCACGCTCCTCTCCGGGCTGCGCCCGGTGGAGGCCAACTGGCCGGCGCCCGCCTACCTGGCGGCCCTCCCGGGCCTGGCCTGGGCCGCTGGCGGGGGGCTGTGGTTCCTGCGCCGGCAGCGCCTGTGGCTGGCCCTGGCGCTCGGGCTGGCCTTCGCCTCGAGCGCCGCGGTGCAGCTCCAGGCGGTCGCGCCGTGGATGCCGCTCGGGCCGGAGCGCGATCCCACCGAGCGGCTGCGCGGCTGGCAGGTGCTGGCCGCGCAGGCGGTGGCCGACGCCGACGCCCTGGGGGCGGGCCTGGCCGCGGAGGGCTACGGGCCCGTCAGCCTGCTGCGCTACTACTCCGGGCGGGAGGTGTCCTACGAGCCGAGCTCGGCGCGGCGCTCCCAGTACGACCTGTGGCCGCCCGTCGCGCCCGCCGATCCCCTGCTCGTGCTGCAGCCGCTGACCTCGCGGGGCCCGCCGGGCCTGTGCGCCCAGACCCGCTCGCGCTGGCGCCTGCAGCGCGATCCGCGCGGGGTCGAGGAGCGCAAGCTGGGCCAGTTCCGCTTCTGGGTCTGCGAGGGGTTCCCGCCCGCCGGGGCGGGGGAGGTCGAGCATGACGGAACCTGACGAGCCCGACGAGTCCGACGAGCCCGACGAGCCCGGTGAGCCCGATCCGTCCGAGGTCCGGACGTCCTGGGCTGCCATCTGCGGGGGCGGAGCCGGCCTGTGCGTGGGCGTCAGCCTGGGGCTGGCCGCCGCGGCCGGTGTGCACGCCCTGGCCCCGGGCAGCGTGTGGGTCCAGGTGTCCTGGCAGGTGGCCGGCCCGCTGCTCGCCATCCTGGGCCTGCTGGTGGGCAGCCTGGCCTTCCAGCGCTGGTTCCGCGGGCAGGTGTTCCTGCCGGCCATGCTGTTCAGCCTGTGCCTGGCCGCCGGGCTGGCCCTCGCGTTCGGCCCGCTGGGCGTGCCCTGGAGCCCTCCGCCGGCCGCGCCTGCGACCGAGGCCGGGCCGCGTTGACAGCCCCGCAGGCGGGGTGTAGTGATCGGCGGTCGCCGGGCAGGGCGGCGCAAGGGAGGCGAGCATGCAGGAGAAGATCCAGGCGATCATCGAGGAGAAGATCCGCCCTTACCTCGAGGCCGACGGCGGGGGGATCGAGTTCGTCAGCTTCGACGAGGCGACCGGGGAGGTGCGCGTGCGGTTGAAGGGCGCCTGCGCCGGCTGTCCCGGCGCCCGCATGACCCTGTCGATGGGCGTGGAGGCGGCCCTCAAGGAGGAGCTGCCCCAGGTCAAGAGCGTGGTGGCCGTCTGAGCGGCGCCGTCAGGTGCCGAGCTTGCCCTTGTTCAGGCTGTCGTTCTTGAGGCTGTCGAGGCTGCCCTTGTTCAGGGCGTTCATCTGGGCCTCCTCAGCCAGGCGCACGCCCTCGCGCCACTCGAGGAAGCCGTACACCCCTCCGCCGATCAGCCCCAGGCAGACGATCACCAGGATCGCGATCTTGATCTCCCGGGCGTAGGAGCGCTTGGGCTCGGGCGGCTCCTCCGGCCGCGGCGGCCGCGGGCGAGCCTGGGCACGGGCCGGCGCGGCTGGCTCGGCCGGGGCGGCGGGCTTCGACCGGGCGGCGGGCCGCTCCTCCCCCTCGGGCTGGGCCTTGGCTGCGGTCCCGTAGTTGATCGGCACCCGGCGGCTCGCGGGCGGGGGCTTCTTGGCCGTGGGCAGGTCCACCAGCTCGTCCGCCTCGTACTCCTGCTTGGCCGCGGAGCCGCCGCCCGTGTCGAGATCCAGGCCGCTCGGAGTCTCCTCGACGCCCAGGTCGAGCTCGCCGAACGAGGAGGGGCCCTTGGGCGCCGCGGCAGGTGCCGCGCTCTTGGGTTGTCCCCGGCCCGCCGGGCTGGAGGGATCGCTCATGTTCGCATGCCTCCTGGCTGTTGCTGGCAGCTATGGTTGCCCAACTCGGGGCGGGGTTCAAGGGGGAAGCGGCGGGCAGGTTTCTTGCCATGGGTGGTCTGATGTAGTACCTTTGCTCACAGATGCTGGCCACCGGGAGGCTCCCATGCACGCGCGCATCCAGGATCGGAGACATCGCGGCGACCGGAGGCGGGCGCCCCAGCGCCGCCGGTACCCGAGGCTGCGCTGCCCGCTGGAGGGCTTCTTCGAGGGCTCCGAGCGCATGCTGCTCGTGCGGGTGACGGACCTCAACCTGCGGGGTGCGTTCCTCGCCACACCCGCGCCGGAGGGCCCCGGCCCGCTGGCCACCCTGCGGCTTCAGCTCCCGGGCAGCCCGGCCATGCTGCGCATGCAGGTCGAGGTGCTGTGGTCCAACGACGAGCCCCTCCGGGGGACGCTCGGCATGGGCGTGCGTTTCGTCGGGCTGCTGCCCTGGCAACTGAAGAGGCTCGCCGCGCTGCTCCTGGGCGCCGGCGGCCTGGACGCCTTCCCGCGACTCCACGAGGCGCGGGTGGCCTGAAGCGAGGAGGAGCCATGAGTCCACGCAACCCATCCTTCGGACCGTCCCGTCCCCCCCGGCCGTCCAGCGAGGTGCTGCGCTCGTTCTACGTGCACTGCGACGAGCTGGTCGAGCAGGAGTTCACCGATGCGCTCGAGGGTGAGCTGCAGGCCGCCCTGCTGGCGCTGACCCAGGGGCGCGACGACGGCTGGAGCTGGTAGTCCGCGTGCGGGTCCGCGAAGCGGGTCTTTCCTCCCGGCCTTTCTTTGTGGTACCGTGCTCCCCTGGACATGGCGCGACCGCCGCATGGCGCGGACGCGTTCGCGCCGGTCACGGGCGAGACGGGTGAGCGGCGCAGGCATCCAAGCATCCCAGGGCGAGAGGCAGCCCGAGCTGCCCCGGGGCGATTGGCTCTTCAAGCTCCAGGGCGAGGTGCTCGGGCCAGTGTCCTCCCGCGAGATCGTCGAGCGCATGTTCGTCGGCGAGATCGACGAGTCCACCCAGGTGAGCCTCGAGGAGGGTGCCTGGGTCAGCGTCCAGCAGCTGCCGGCCTGGCACCCCTTCCTCTACCAGGCCAAGGCCAAGCTGCGCGCGGAGCGGGCCCGGGCCGAGGCGGAGCTCGCCGCCAGGCGGCGCAAGCTGCGCCACCTCATCAACATCGGCATCGGCGCCGGGGCGCTGGTGGTCACCTCCTTCGCCGTGGTCTACCTGCTGATCGTGCAGAACCCCTACCGCAACGAGCAGAACCTGAAGGCCTGGGCCGAGCGGCACGTGCCGCTCATCGGGCTGCCGGCCGCCATGGCCGGGGGGAGCCGCGCCGGCCTCGGACCCTCCGAGGTGGAGTCGCCGGAGCTGCGCGCCATCAACATCGAGAAGATCCTGATCGAGGACGCGCCCGAGCTGGTGGCGCTGAAGCCCGACTCGGCCGGCGGCCGGCGCCGACCCCGGCCCGACCGGCCGCCCGAGGCGCGTCCCGACGCGGGCACGTCTGGGCGCCCCGACACCGCCGAGGTCGCCAACGTCGGCCAGCTCGGCCGGGAGCAGATCGAGTCCAAGGTCTACTCCTCCACCAACATGAAACGCCTCAAGGGCTGCCTGGTGGAGGAGATCCGCCGCAACTCCCAGCTCCCAGACCGGGTGGTGGTGAGCTTCTCGATCAAGAACGATGGCCGGGTCCACAACGTCCAGATGGGCGACGTACGGCTGGAGGAGGGCAACCTCCACCAGTGTTTCCGGCGGCAGCTCGACCTGCTCAAGTTCCGCGAGTTCCAGGGCCAGGTGCAGAACGTGACCATCCCCTTCGACTGGCGCTAGGCCGCCGGCCGAGCAGCAGGACCGCGATCAGCAGCGCGCCGAACGGCAGCCCCGGACCCGCCGCGCCGCCCGTGGCGCAACCGCTCTCCTCCGCCAGGCAGCGCCCCTCGTCGCCGCAGCGGTGGCCCTCCGCGCAGTCCGCCGGGGACCGGCACAGCCCGGTGCCGAGGCTCATGGCCACGGCCTCCAGCGCGTCGATCTTGCCGAAGCCCCAGGCGTCGTCCGGGAGGTCCTGGCCGGTGTGCCCGTCGCGCCGGGCCGTGGCGGCCAGGATCTCGGCCACCCGGGCGGGCTCCAGCAGGGGATCGGCCTGCAGCATGAGCGCCACCACGCCGGCGGCGTGGGGGCAGGCCATGCTGGTGCCGCGCATGACCAGGTGACCCTCGTCGAGCTGTGTCCCGTCGGTCATCTCGCCCGTGCTCTGCGACATGGCCGCGGCGATGAACTCCCCCGGCGCGGCCAGGAGGGGCTTCTGGCCGGTGCGCTCGGGATCGGCCGAGGGGCCGCGGCTGGAGAAGAAGGACAGGTCGCCCTCGGTGGTCTCAGGGTGGTCCTGCGCCGCGCCGTGCGCGTCGGTCCAGGCGGCGCGCGTGGCGTAGGAGCCGATGGCCAGCACGTCCCGGGCCACCGCCGGCGCGCCGACCGTCAGCCGGGTGTCGCCCGGCACCAGCCCCCCGTCGCTGCGATCCGAGAAGAGCGCCGGCGAGGTGAAGAACCCCGCCGCGGCGCTCCAGCAGTCGAACGCCCCGCTCCCCCGCGCCTTCACGTACCAGGCGTAGCCGCGGGCGTTCCCGGCGTAGGCGTTCTCCGTCGGCTCGATCACCAGGTCGAGCTGCTGCTTGCCGTTCTGCGCGTCCGGACCGGCCGCGGGCTGGAAGTCCACCCGCCCGAGAGGCGTGCCGTCCGCGTCCTCGAGCGGGTAGGCGCCGCCCGGGCCCGCCGCGGCGGTGAAGGGCGTCTCGGCCACCTCCTGGCCGTCCCGCTGCACGCCCACGGCGAACTCGAGCTGGGCGCCCGGCGCGACCCAGGTGTCCAGCAGCGCCGCGCTCACGTCCATGCCCCCGTAGATGGCGAGCAGGGTCTTGCCCGTGCCGCCTTGCGGATCGTAGCCGAGGTGGATGCGGTCGTTCCCCTCGTTGCCGGCCGCGGCCACGATGATGCGCCCGGGCCCGGTCAGCGCGGACAGCGCGCTGTCCTCGAGGGCGGTGCCGTCGTGGGGGCCGTAGTGCCCGCCCAGGCTCAGGTTGACCACCATGGGCTGGCCGCGCTCGGCCGCCTGCTGGAACAGCCAGTCCACCGACTCCACCAGCAGGGCGAAGTCGAGCGAGGCCACCGCCATGATGTCCGCGCCCGGCGCCATGCCGCGAAAGGCCTCGCCCGAGCTGGCCATGGTCGCGGTGACGTGCGTGCCGTGGCCCACCAGGTCGATGGAGGTGCAGGTCCCGCGCACCAGGCTGTCCCGGTCGCACAGGCTGCCCACGGTCTGGCCCGGGGGCGGCGCGCCCGAGCCGAAGGCCTGATCCCAGAGGAGCTGGACCCGGGTCCGGCCGCTCGGGCTGAGGAGGTCCGGGTGGCGGAAGTCGACCCCGGTGTCCACCAGGGCGACCAGCACGCCGCTGCCGTCCACGGGCAGGGGCAGGCCGACGCCCGCCTCGACCTGATCCGCCCTGACGTCGGGGCGGCTGAGGTCGAGCCGGGGCCGCAGCGGTGGCCGGGCCTCCAGCCGCCTGACCTCCGGCCTGCAGGCCAGGGCCGAGAGCGCCTCCAGGCTGGCGCGCACCGGCAGGACGCTGCCGATGGGCCTGGCGGCCCGTCCGCCGAGCTGCTCCACGGCGGCCGCCGTGGCGGCCGGATCGGCCGAGTCGAGCAGCGCCGGGAAGAGCGGCGTGCCCGAGGCGAAGGGGTGCGGCAGCAACTCCAGGCCCAGGGGCAGCGCCCGGAAACCGGCCTGCAAGCGGGTGGAGCGCTCGAGCAGGCGGAAGTAGGGGTTGGGCTCGGCCGCCGGGGCGAGGCCCGGGGCGAGCAGGGCGGCCAGCGAAACCGCGAGCAGGGCAGGCGCCGAGTGCATGGGACCCTCCCGGGTAGACGCTGGGGAGACTCTGGCACAGGGTAAAAAAAAAGGAAGGGCACGTGCGCGCGTGCCCTTCCGGCGGTGGGCCGACCGGACGGGGGAGGGACCCATCCGGTCAACCTCGGGCACCTTCCACTGGAGGGTGGATGTGCCACTCAATGCCTCATCTGACTACATGATACCACATGTAGGATGTCTGTCAAATTTTCTGCCCACCGCGCCTCCCATCTGCTAGATTTTCCAGCGCTGGAGAGAAGATGAAATCGTCCAAGGCATCGCCCCGGCGGGCGGTCCGGGGCTCGGTGGTGGGCGCCTCCGAGGCCTTCCAGGAGCTCGTCCACCAGTTCACGGACCCGTTCGCCTTCCTGCGCGAGCTCATCCAGAACAGCCTCGACGCGGCCTCCACGCGCATCGAGGTCCGCTTCCTGTACCGGGGCACGGGCGCGGATCCGTCCGCGGGCCTCGGCACCATCGAGGTGCAGGACAACGGCGAGGGAATGGACGAGCGCATCATCGACGACTACCTGCTGACCCTGTTCAGCTCGACCAAGGAGGGCGACCGGACCAAGATCGGCAAGTTCGGCATCGGCTTCGTCAGCCTCTTCGCCCTGGAGCCCGAGCTGGTGGTGGTCGAGACAGGCCGGGGCGGGGAGGCCTGGCGCGTGCGGTTCGAGCCGGATGGCCGCTTCGAGAAGGCCCGCCTCCCGGAGCCGGTCGAGGGCACCACGGTGCGCCTGCTCAAGTGCTTCTCGCGGCCGGCCTTCGAGGAGCTGCGCCGCCAGGGGGTGGAGGCCGCGCGCTTCTGGTGCAAGTTCGCCGAGTGCGACATCCTCGCCGACGGTCAGCCGATCCGGCAGGAGTTCACCCTGGACGCGCCGCTGGCGGTGCACCACCAGGAGGAGGGCACGGAGCTCTGGGTGGGGTTCGCCGAGCACCTGCCGGGCGGCCCGGACGACGGGGACCTGGCCCCGCAAGTCGGCCTCTACAACCGCGGCCTCACCCTGCTCGAGGACACCCGCCTGCCCGGCGCCGCCGCGGACCTGGCCGGGCTCAGTCTGCGGATCAAGAGCCGCGACCTGGAGCACACCCTGACGCGGGACAACGTGCGCCAGGACGAGGGCTACGACCGGCTGCTCGCCCTGGTGCGGCGGGTGGTGGCCGACCAGCTCAGGCCGCGCCTGGTGGACACCCTGGAGCGCCTGGCCCGCGAGGGCGGCGGACCGGGCGCGTCCGGGCTCACGCCGGAGGCCGCCTACCGGTACGCGCGGCTGCCCTGCATGCAGCTCGCGAGGTTCCTGCGGGACGAGCCCGTGCTGCCCGTGCTCCAGGGAGCGCCGCTGTCTCCTCGCGCGCTGGGCCGGCTGGAGGGCCCGGACGGCGCCCTGCTGCTCGCGGCCGCGGACAGCCGGGTCACGCAGCTGTTGCACGCGCAGGGGGTGCGCGTGCTGCGCGATCTCGACGGGTTCGGGCCCTTCCTGGCGCAGCTGAGCCAGCGCCCGGTGTGGCGGGCGGAGCAGGTGTTCTGCGCCCCCGCGCCGGTGGAGCTCGATCCGGCCGGCCAGGCCTTGGCCACGCGGGTCGGGGAGCTGCTGCGCGAGGCGGGCCTGAAGGTGGAGGCCGTCGCCCTGGGACGCCTGGAGGGCGACGGGAGCCCGTGGGCGGGGCGGGTGCACGTGCGCCAGCGCGAGGCTCACGGCCTGACCCGGCCCGGGCACGACGATCGCCCGAGCCTGCTGGGCGGGGCCCGCCAGGTGGTCCTGCTACGCGATGCGCCGCTGGTCGCGAGCTGCCTGGCGCTCGCGCCAGGCGCGCCGGAGCTGGCCGCGCTGCTCCTGGGCGCGGCGATCCTGCTGGCCGAGGGCGGGGACGGCGGGCGCGTGGCGTCGCTCGCGGAGCGCTGCCTGCAGGCGCGGGGGGCCGCCGATGGGGCGTAAGCCGCGATCGGGCAGGCGCCGCCCTGGGGCGAAGGCCGCGCCGGCCAGCCCGGCGGACATCCGCCCGCAGCCCATGCCGACGCCCACGCCGCCGCCCAGCGCGGAGCTGGAGCGGCTGCTGGCCGAGGCCCGCGGCGCCGGGGAGGTGGTCGAGGAGGGCCGCTTCCGCCTCGACCTGGCGCGCGCCCAGGAGAAGATCAAGAGCTTCCAGCTCGCCGACCCCCACATGTACGCGCTCGAGCTCGTGCGGGCCGGCGTGGCCACGGGCGCGCCGCAGGTGGACATCCGCATGGACTCCGACGATCTGGTGCTCACCTGCGCCGGCACGCCCTTCGGCCGCGAGGAGCTCGAGCACCTGTTCGATCACCTGTTCGCCGCCGACGCCCACCTGGCGCGGCTGCGCCACCTGGCCCTGGGGCTCGACACCGCGCTGGCCCTGAAGCCCAGGTGGCTGACGGTCGAGTCGGGCGACGGCGCCCAGGGCCTGCGCCTGCGCGTCGAGGGGCTGGGCGCGCTCACGCTCGAGGAGCTCGGCCCGGGCCAGGCGCCCCAGGGCACGCGCGTCCACCTGCGCGAACGCATGAGCTGGAAGGTGGTGCGCGAGGCGCTGTTCGTGCGCAACCCCGAGGAGCCCCTGCTGGAGGCCGGTTGCCGCTTCGCGTCCGTGCCGGTCACCCTGAACGGGCGCGATCTGCGCGCTGCGCTGACGCCCGACGCCGTCGCCCGCTGCGCCTTCCAGACCGGCCAGGTGCGCGGCGCGCTGGCCCTGCCCGCCGAGGCCGGGCTGGGCTGCCACCTGTGGCTATGCCTGGCGGGCGTGGTGGTCTCCGAGGCCGAGCTCCACGAGGATCTCCTGGCCCAGGCCGGCGCGGTGGGCTTCGTCGAGCACCCGGCCCTCAGGCGCAACGCCTCGCACAGCGACGTGATCAAGGACGGCACCTACCAGACCTGCCTGCGCGCGGCGCGCAACGCCTTGCCCCAGCTCATGCGCACCTGGCTGACCGAGGAGCTCTCCCGCCTGGGCCCGGGCGCGGGGCCCGCGGAGCGGAGCGGCTGGCGGCGCAGGGTGCAGCTCGCAGCGCGCCTGCTGCTGCGGCCGGACTCGGCGCCGGAGGGCGACGCGGGCTTGACGGCGCTGCTCGAGGTACCCGAGCTGCTGCCGGCGGCCGTGGGTGGGCGGCGCCTCACGCTCGGCGAGGTGTGGAGCCACCGGCGACGGGCGGGTTGCTGCCGGGTGGCCCGGCGCGCGTACGAGCTCGCGCCCGGGGAGCTGCCCGAGGGCTGGCTGGTGGTGTGCCTCGAAGGGGAGGGCGCCTGGCAGCGCGAGGCGCTGGAGGCGTGCCTCGGCCCGCTTTCGCACGTGGACGAGGAGCTCCAGGAGCGCGAGCGGATCGCCTCCAACCGGCGGTCGCGCGAGGCCGGGCGCGGACCCGCCCGGCTGCCGAAGGGCGACTGGCTGGTGCGCGTGCCCCTGGAGGACGAGGCGCTGCCGCTCTCGGGCGAGGCCGGCCTGCTGGCCGTGCCCCTGGAGGCGCACGCTTGCTGCGTGAGTTTCCGGCGCGAGGGGATCCCCCTGGCGCAAGAGCTGCCGCAGCCCGGCGCGGTCGCCTACGCCGAGCTGGAGTCGCCGGCCTTCACGCCCACGCCGGCCTGGGACGGCCTGCTCCAGGACGCGGCCTACCAGGCCGCCCTCGCCCGCCTGGAGGCCGCCGCGCCCGAGCTGCTCGCGGCCCTGGCCGGGCATTTCCCGGTGCTGCCCCCCCCCGAGCCCACGGCCCGCCTGCCCCGCTGGACCGCGCAGGGTCCCCGGGCGCCGCGCGATCCCCTGGCGGCGCGGCTCCGCTTCGGCCTCGGTCCGGAGGCGTCCCTGGTCCGCGCGCACGTCGACCGGCTGCTGGAGCGCTGGACACCCGCGCCGGAGGCCGTGCCCGACTGGCTGGCGGGCTGGCCCCTGTTCCACGCGCTGGGCGGCCGGGCGTTCTGCCTGGCCGACCTGCGGGCGGACCCGCGTCCGGCCTGGGCCTGCGTCGAGGCGCAGCCCTGGAGCGACACCGACGAGGACGCGCACATCCTCAACCTGAGCGGGCTGGAGCGGCGCCTGCTGCGGTCCTGGCTGGGTCCCGGGCGGCTGGCCGACGGCCAGGCGGCGCTGGCGGCCTCGCGCGCGGCCCGCGCCCTGGAGGCAGAGCGCAGGCGCAAGCGCGAGGAGAACGTGGCCGCGGCCGAGCGTCGCGCCCAGGCCCCGCGCTTGCCGCCGGGCGAGGTGACGGTGGCGCTCGACCTGCCGGCGCAGGTGGCGCCGGGCCAGGTGGGGGCGGCGATCTCGGGCAAGGCCGAGGGCCGCCTGACCTGTCTGCTGTTCGGGCTGCCGGTGTGCACCCTGGAGTTCCCGGCCCCGGTGCCGGTGCGCGCGGTGGCGGAGCTGGGCGGGATGGGGGACGTCTCGGCGAACGACCTGTTCGACGCCGTCCAGGGCCCCGGGGTCGAGCGCCTGCTGGGCGCGGTGCGGGAGCGCCTGCCCGCGCTGCTCGAGGCGCTGGCCGTGCGCGAGGACGTGCCGCTCGAGCTCCGCCAGAAGGTCTTCCGCGTGCGCCTCGCCCGGGCGAAGGAGCTGGCCGAGGTGCCGCCGGCGCTGCGCCAGGCCCGGCTGCTGCCCAGCGTGGGCCACGGCCTGCTGGACCTGGACGGGCTGGCCGCGCTCGTCGGCGCCGGCCAGGGGCGCCCGCTCGTGCGGTTCACCTCGCGCGAGGCCAGCCGCCAGCGCGATCCCCTGCCGATCCTGCGGGTGCCCTCCAGGCTCGCCAACCTGGTGGCCCGGCTTCTGGGGGGCGAGGCCCGCGATCACTCCCAGGCGCTCGAGGGCGAGCTGGTGGCGCTGGCCTTCCTGGATCAGGCCCCACGGCCGGCGCGCCTGGAGGTGGCCACCGCCCTGTGCGTGCCCCTGGCGGGCGAGGGGCTGACCGGCGAGCTGGGCTTGCCCCTGGAGCCCGCGGCGGGCCCGGCCTCGCTCGTCACCCTGCTGCTGGGGGGGCGCCTGGTCGGGGAGCGCCAGGTGGACCTCCTGCAGCTGCCGCTGTGCGGGGTGGTCTCGAGCGAGGCCTTCCAGCCGCGCGCGGACTTCCAGGACGTGCTCGCGGACGGCGCCTGGGCCGCGGCCGAGGCCGTCCTGCGCCGGGCCGCCGAGCAGCTCGTGCTGGCCGCGGTGGAGGCGCTGCACGGCGGCGCTTGCGGCCCGGGCGCCACCCAGGCCGTGCGCCTGGTGCTCCGCGACGGCCTGCGCGGGCGGTTCACGGGCAAGGCCGGGGAGCTCGCGGGGGCGGGGCTCGCGCCCTGGGAGAGCGCGCTGGCCGGGGCGCGGGTGTTCGAGGGGCTGAGCGGCGAGGTCTGGAGCGCGCGCGAGCTGGCGCAGGCGGTCTCGCGGGACGGCTCCCTGTGGGTGGTGGACGCGCTGTCCGGCAGGCCCGCGCGCGGCCGGATCATGTTGAGCGGGGCGCAGCCGCGCCTGCGCGCGACCCTCGAGGCCCTGTTCGGCCCGGGCGCCCTGCGGGACGGCGCGGAGCAGCTCCGCCTCGACGAGCTGGCCCAGCAGAGGCGCCTGGAGGCGCCCACGGCCGAGAGCCTGCCGGCCCTGCGCTGGCTGCGCCGGACCGCGCTCGAGCAGGACGGCGCGCTGCGCGTCCGCGGCCAGGTCGGGCTGTCCGCGGAGGGGCCCGCCAGCCGGGGCGGCATCGAGGCCCGCCTGATCGTGGAGGGGCGGCTGCTGTGCACGCACACCTTCCCGCACCCCCTGACGGGCCTGGCCGAGCTCGCGCTGGGGGGCCTGGCGGTGGACGCGGGCTGGGAGCGGCCGGCCGAGCCCGCCCAGCTCGCCGCGCTGGAGTCCCTGCTCCACGCGGCGCTGTGGAGCGTCGTGGGCCGCCTGGCGGAGGAGACCACCGCCCGCGGCGAGGCCACGCCCGAGGAGCGCGGGAACCTGATCGCGGCCCTCGAGGCGCACCTGGCCGGCCTGACGGCGGAGCTCGAGCCCATCCAGGCCGGCGCCGTCGGCCAGGCCCTGCTCGCGGCCCCCGTCTTCCCGGCCCTCGAGGGCTGGCCTCTGTCGGCCCAGGAGGCCGTGGCCGAGGCCGCGGCCGGGCGCCTGGCCGTGCTGTCCGCCGCGGTGCGGGGGCAGGCGCCGCTCCAGGGCGGCGCGCCGCTCGGGCCCTGGGCGCGGGTGATCAGGGCGGGGGAGGCCGAGCTGGCCGTCCTGCGGCGCCTGCTCGGCCGGCGCCTGGTGCTGGCGGACAAGGCCTGGCGCGCGCGCGCCCGCTTCGAGGATCCCGGCCTGCTCGGGCAGCTCCGCGCGCGCCTCGGCCGGGTCGGGCGCCGTGTCCTGCCGGCCCTGCGCGCCCGGCAGCTCGAGAAGTACCTGACCGCGCTGCGTCTCGAGCGAGGGGACGGCGCGCGGCTGATCGAGGCGGGCGGCGGTGGGCTGGATCCCGCGCACCCGCTGTGGAAAGCCGCGCAGGGCGCGCTCCAGGCCGGCCGCGCGCCCGACCCGTGGCCCTACCTGCTCGCGGCCGTGGTGAGCGCGCTGGTGCCCGACCGGGTGAGCGTCGAGGACGCCCTGGCCTTGCTGGCATCCCTGGCCGGAGGTGAGGCGAACGGCGACGCGGAGGGGGAGGACTGAGGCAGGCTAGCCAGCCCGCTTGCGGCGGCGCGGCTTGGCGGCTTCCTGCTTCTCTTTCTCGGCCCAGGCCTTCTCGACCTCGTCCACCGACTTGCCCTCGCGCAGGGCCTGGGCCTTGGCCTGGTAGGCCTTCTGCTGCTTCTCGCCTTCGCTGCCGCCCATCTCGCCGAACACCTTGCCGATGTCCTCGTAGACCTCGGCGATCCGGGCGCCGGGCTGGTTGGCCTTGGTCATCATGACGACCGCCTGCGCGAGCTTGTCCATGGCGGTGGTGAAGTCGTCCATGTCGAGGTACATCAGGCCCATCTGCCGGTAGACCTCGGGGCGCTCGCCGCCCGGCAGCATGATGGTGTTCTCGTACTCCTCGCGGGCCTGGTTGTAGATGGCGATCTTCTGGTCGGCCTTGGTCTTGTCGTCACCCAGCTTCGCGCCCTGGGTCTGGTAGGTGAGGGCCACGTGGAAGCGGGCCTCGGGGCTGAGCTCGTCGATCGCCACGGCCTTCTTGAACTCCTCCAGGGCGCCGTCCAGGTTGTCCATGCGCATGAGCAGCTGGCCGCGCTTGACCCGGTAGGGCACCGTCGGCTGGATGAACTTCTCGAACTCCGCCAGCTTGTCCACGGCCTCCTGCTTCTGCTCCAGGAAGAACATCGACTCCGCGCGGTCGAAGTAGATGCGCGGCAGGCGCGGATCGATCTCCATGGCCCGGGCGAAGGCCTTGGCCGAGGCGGCCGCGTCCTTGTCCAGGGCCGCCAGGCGGCCCTGCAGGTTGTAGGCCTCGGCGTTCCGCTCCCAGGCCTCCAGCGCCTTGGCCAGGAGCGGCTTGGCCTGCTCCGGTCCCTGCTCGGGATCGGCCAGGGCCACCTCGGCCCGCAGCGTGTAGAGCTGCCCGAGCTGGGGCGGGGAGAACTCCGCCTCCTGGTGCTTCTCCGGGTTGGTCAGCAGGCCGAGGATGGGTTTGGCGCCGATCAGCGCCCGGCCGTCCTGCAGGTAGGCCGTGGCCAGCCGCAGGTTCGACTGGATGTGGTCGGGGTTGACGCGCAGGGCGTCGCGGAAGTAGCGCACCGCGCGCGACAGGTTGCCCTCGCGCAGGTAGACCTCGGCGAACTCGGCCATGAAGTGAGGGCTGTCGCCGCTGAACTTGGCCGCGCGGCTGAAGTCCTCGCGCGCCTCGTTGGTCTTGCCCTGGGCCAGGTAGGCGTCCCCGCGCACGCCGAACACCATGGCGTTGAGGAAGATGTCCTTCTGCTCGATGGCGCGCTGGATGATGCCGGACAGCAGTTTCTCCGCCTCCTCGGCCTTGCCCTCCTGGAGCAGGAGCATGCCCTCGATGGCGTAGCGCTCGGAGACCTGGAGCTCCTCGGCCTGCATCCAGGCCAGGTGGTCCTTCAGCTTGGCCAGGCGATCGGCCTGGCCGTGGCGGCTGAACAGCAGGGACTGCACGAAGGACTGCCGGGTGCGCGCCTTCTCGTCGTCCAGGTCGAGCGCCAGGGCCTCGTAGAAGCCCTTCTCGGACTGCTGCAGGTCGTCGAAGTTGTCGCGCGGCATGAGCGCGGTGGCCTTCTTGTTGGCCTCGCGGATCAGGCTCTCGATGTGGACCACGTGCTGGTACCAGAAGAACAGCCCGACCATCACCACCGCCACGCCGACCACCTGCGCCACGGAGTGCCAGGCGGGCCGGGGCGGGACCTTGGTGGGGAACCGCTGGCGGCTGGGCCACTCCAGCTTGAGCTGGCCGTTCTCGCCCTTGAGCGGGGGCAGCTTCTCCTCGAGCGAGGTGAGCAGCGCCCGGGTCTGGGAGTCGCGCGGCTGGGCCTCGAGCGACCGGCGCAGCACCTCGAGGGCCTTCTGCTCCTGCTTGCGGTCGAGGAAGATCTCGCCCAGGGTGCGCAGCGCCACGGGGTGGTCGGGCTTCGAACGCAGCACCCGCTTCAGCGCCACCTCGGCGCGGGTGTCGTCGAAGGCGTGGTAGTAGCTCTGGGCCAGGGCCAGGAAGCCGTCCTCGGCGTCCGGCTTGCGGGCCAGGCCCCGCTTGCACACCGCAACGGCCTGCAACGGCAGGTTGCGCTCCAGGTAGGCACGGGCCAACGGCACGAAGCTGCCCGGATCCGCCTCGAACTCCGCCTCGAGCTTGTCGATGTCGATCGCGGTCCTCGTCTTCGCCTCGGCCATCGTGTCCTCCGGCAGTAAAAGGCTAGGACGTGCCAGCTGTTACAAGTGTCGCGTTTTGCATATCCCAGGCCTCGACCGCTGTCAAGCACTTAGGCCGCGGCCGGGAGGTTGACTCCCGCCCACGGTCTCACATAGCCTTCGCGGGGTCGTCGTCCACGTCCAGGGATCGCTGCGCCGGAGCTCTCCGCATGTGGAACAAGGTGTGGAAACGGCTGGTCCGCCCCTCCGGCTTCAAGCTCGGGCTGCTGCTCACCCTGTTGTTCTGCCTGGCCAAGAACGAGGTCAGCCTGCGCGAGGGCACCGGCGGCGAGGGCACCTTCTTCGGCTTCCTGGAGACCCTCGAGACCAGCATCGTCGACCTGAAGTTCAGGGTGCGCGGCGGCCCCGAGACCGCCGCCGAGCGCGCCGCCTTCCAGGAACGCGCCCACGTGGTCGTGGTGGCCGCGGACGAGAAGAGCACGCGGGATCCCGAGCTGGGCCTGTGGCCCTGGCCGCGCATGAAGATCGCCCAGCTGATCGAGAGCCTGGACCGCTGCGGGGTGGAGGCGGTGGGCTTCGACGCGGTCTTCTCCGAGCCCGACTCCATGCGCGCCGCGCCGCGGATCTCCGCCATCCGCGACCGGTACCTGGCCGAGCCGGTCCGGGATCCCGCCTTCGAGGCCTTCCTGGCCGAGCAGCTCGCGGCGGTGCAGGGAGACGCGAAGATGGCCGAGGTGCTGGCAGCCACCAGCAAGGTGGTGCTCGGTTACTTCTTCTTCACCTCGCCCGCGGAGATCCGGGATCTCGACCGGGCCGAGGTGATCGATCAGGCCATGGAGAGCATCGGGTTCGGCACCTACGCCTTCGTGCAGCGCCACAAGCGGAGCCGGCCGGAGCTCACCCTCCCCGCCGCCCTGGGCGCGCGCGCCAACCTGCCGGAATTCACTGACGCGGTGGAGCGCTACGGGTACTACAACCAGACCCCCGATCCCGACGGCCTGTACCGCCGGCTGCCGTGGATCTTCGCCTACCGACGCACGGCCAGCCGGCTGCCGCTGGCCAGGGCCAGCGATCCCGCGGAAGTGTGGAACGCCAGCCTGGCCATGGCCCGCGAGGGGCTGGACATCGGCCGGCGCAAGACCGAGGGCGCCGAGGACGTGATGCCGCAGCTCTTCCCGGCCCTGGCGCCGCAGCTGCTGTCCCAGCACTTTGGCCAGCCGGCCAACCTGTACCTGGACACGCCGGACGGCGAGGACTTCTGGCCGGGTTTCGTCTCGGTCAGCTTCGGCCCGCCCGGTCCGCCGACGGAGGAGCACTTCGCCGTCATGCTCGAGCGGGGGGGCTACTTCCGGCTGAACTTCTACGGCCCGGGCCGGACCATCCGCCACGTGTCGGCGGGCGACCTGCTGCGCGGCGATCCGCAGGCCTGCGCCGCGGTCAAGGGCAAGCTGGCGGTCTTCGGCGTGACCACGATCGGGGTCGGCGATCTGCGGCCCACGCCCTTCGACCAGCTGTTCCCCGGGGTCGAGCTGCACGCGACCGCCATCGAGAACGTGCTGTCGGGCGACACGCTGCTGCGGCCGCTGGACCTGCCCGACCTCGAGCTGCTGGCCATGGCGCTGGTGGGCCTGCTGCTGAGCTGGTTCCTCAACCGCTTCCGGCTGACGCTCGGCCTGGTGGTCACCCTGCTGTTCACCCTGGCCGAGATCCTGGGCGACTACCTGCTGCTGTTCCAGAACGGCATCTACTCCCACAACGTGCTGCTGCACGTGCAGACCGTGACCCTGTTCGTGGGCATCGCCGTGTTCCGCTACGCCACCGAGGAGCGCGAGAAGAGCAAGATCCGCCAGGCCTTCCAGTTCTACCTGTCCGAGGACGTGGTCAACGAGATGCTGCAGGACACCTCCAAGCTCAAGCTGGGCGGGGAGCGCCGGGTGCTGAGCGTGCTGTTCTCGGACATCCGCGGCTTCACCACCATCTCGGAGGGGTTGGCGCCCGAGGCGCTGGCGGAGCTGCTCAACGGGTACCTGACCCCCATGACCGAGCTGGTCTTCAAGCACCGCGGCACGCTCGACAAGTACATGGGCGACGCCATCATGGCCATCTTCGGCGCGCCCGTGCACTTCGAGGACCACCCGGCGGCGGCCTGCCGCGCGGCGCTGGAGATGATGGAGGAGCTGCACCGGCTGCAAGAGGGCTGGCGGGCGAAGGGCCTGCCCATCATCGACATCGGGGTGGGGGTCAACACCGGCCCCATGTCGGTGGGCAACATGGGCTCGGCCCGGCGCTTCGACTACACCGTGCTGGGCGACAACGTGAACCTCGGCTCGCGCCTGGAGGGGCTGAACAAGAACTACGGCTCCCACATCATCATCAGCCAGTTCACCCGGGAGATCGTGGGCGACCGGTTCTCCTACCGCGAGCTCGACCTGGTCGCGGTCAAGGGCAAGAAGGAGCCGGTGCGCATCTTCGAGCTGCTGCACGCCGGCCCGCCGGTCCCGGCCGACGCCTGGGTGAAGGACTTCGAGGCCGCCCTGGGCCAGTACCGCGCCCAGCGCTGGGACGAGGCCATGGCCGGATTCCAGCGCCTGGTCGCCGAGCGCGGGGATCCGACCTCCAAGATCTACCTCGGCAGGTGCGAGGAGATGAAGGCGGAGCCCCCCGGCGAGGGCTGGGACGGCGTGCTCAGGCTGAAGACCAAGTAAGCGGCTGGAGGGGCAGGGCACATGGCAAGCGGACGACCCCCTGGGGCGAGCGCGGACGCGCTGGAGTTGCAGACGCTGCGCGACGAGGTCAGCCTGTGGCGGGCGCTGGGGGAGTTCGACGCCGCCGGCACCCCGGTGGACCGCCTGCTCGAGCGCTTCCTCCGCCAGGCGCTGCGCCTGCTGCGGGCGCGGGCGGGCACGATCTTCTCCCTCGACACCGAGAGCGACGAGCTGGTGTTCCGGGTGGTGACCGGGCGGGCGCGCCGGCGCCTGCGCGGCCTGCGCATCGGGCGGCGCCAGGGCATCGCCGGGTGGGTCGCCAGCCATGGCCGGCCGCTGCTGGTGCGCGACGTGCGGCGGGACAGGCGCTGGTGGCCCGTGGTGGCCGAGCTGGTGCGCTACCCGACCCGCGACATCCTGGCCGTGCCGCTACGCGCGCGCTCCGGCGCCCTGGTGGGCGTGCTGGAGCTCCTCAACCACCGGCAGGACGCGGGCTTCGGCGAGGAGCACCTGGCGCGCGTGTCCCGCCTGGCCGGCGCCCTGGGGACGCTGCTCGAGAACGCGCTGCTGTGGGCCGAGGCCGGCCGGCAGAACCTGCGGCAGCGGCTGCTGGGGGAGCTGAGCCACCTGGTGGCCGCCAGCCTGGAGCCGCGCCAGGTGCACCGCCGCACGCTGCAGGCGGCGCTGCGCCTGGTGGACTGCGAGGCCGCCTCGCTGCTGCTGCGCGACGCGGCCACGGGCGAGCTGTTCTTCGAGGTGTCGGTGGGCGGGCGCGCCTCCCCGCTGCGCCGGGCGCGCCTCCGGCCCGGCGAGGGCATCGCCGGCTGGGTGGTGGCGCACGGCAAGCCGCTGGTGGTCCACGACTGCCGGCGCGACAAGCGCTGGAGCTCGCGCGTGGACCGCCAGTCGAGCTTCCGCACCCGGGACATGATCTGCGTCCCGGTGCTCTCCCGGGGCGAGACGCTGGGGACGCTGCAGGCCATCAACAAGCGCGCCGGCCGCTTCGACCGGGAGGATCTCGGCCTGATGCAGACGCTGTCCGACCGCGTGGCGGTGGCGCTCGACAACGCGCGCCTGTTCGCGGGGGTGCAGCGCACGCTGCTCGAGACCAGCGCGGCCCTGGCCGAGTCCATCGAGGTGCGCGACGCCTACACCGGCGGCCACACGCGCAGGGTGGTGGAGTACTCCCTGGCCATCGGCCGGCGCCTGGGCCTGCCGGAGGACGAGCTCGAGCAGCTCCGGCTGGCCGCCATCCTGCACGACATCGGCAAGATCGGGGTGGACGATCGGGTGCTGCGGAAACCCGGCGCGCTGGAGGGCGAGGAGGTGGGCCAGATGCGCCGCCACCCGCAGCTCGGGGTCGAGATCCTCAACCACGTGCGGGATCTGGCCGGGGCCCTGCCCGGCATCCGCTCGCACCACGAGCGCTACGACGGGCGCGGCTACCCGGACGAGCTCGGGGGCCAGGACATCCCGCGGGTGGCCCGCATCATCGCCGTGGCCGACACCTTCGACGCCATGACCTCCGATCGGCCCTACCGGCGGGGGCTGCCCTGGGCGACGGCCATGGCCGAGATCCGGCGCTGCGCGGGCAGCCAGTTCGATCCGTTGGTCGCGCGGGCCTGCCTGGCGGCCATCCGCCGGGGCGAGTTCGGCCCGGTGCCCCGGCCGCGGCGGGCCGGGGCGCGTTGACAGGCGCGGGTCTTCTCTGGTAGGCAGGCGGTTGACCTGTCAGGATCGGTCGGCCCACGGGCCGAGGGAGCCGCAGCCCATGTCCTCCGACAACGAGCGCCTCTTCGAGCGGTTCGGCCGGGAGTTCCCCGCGGGGACGGTCGTGTTCCGCGAGGGGGACGTGGGCAACGAGATGTACGTCATCCAGGCGGGCAAGGTGAACATCACCAAGAAGTCCCGCGACGTGGAGACGGTCCTGGTGACCCTGGGCCTGGGGGCCTTCTTCGGCGAGATGGCCATCATCAACCAGAAGCCCCGCTCGGCCTCGGCGGTGGTCCTGGAGGACGCGCGCCTGCTGGTCATCGGCCCCAAGACGTTCGAGGCCATGATCCGCGGCAACTCCGAGATCGCCGTGCGCATGATCAAGATCCTCGCCCAGCGACTGCAGGAGGCCGACGAGCAGATCGAGAATCTGCTGATCAAGGATCACAACAGCCGGGTGGTGCACTACCTCACCCACATGGCCTCGCGGGGCAAGGCGGTGGCCGGCGGTATCCTGGTGCAGGTCACGCAGGAAGACCTGGCCGTGAAGGTCGGGCTCAAGGTCCACGAGGTGAAAGAGGTCCTGGACAAGCTGCTGCGGGCCCGGCTGATCCGCGTGGACGAGGGCGGCGGGGGCGGTGCGCTGATCATCCACGAGGTGAACCGGCTGCGCGAGTTCCTCGAGTTCCTCGAGATGAAAGAGAAGTTCGGCGACATCTGACAGGCGGGCGCGACCCATGGACATCGAGGTGCTCGGCTGTCATGGTGAGGAGCGCTCCGGCTTCTTCACCCCCTCGCTGCTGCTGGACGGGCACGTGCTGCTGGAGGCGGGCTCCTTCGCCTGCGCGCTCGCCTTCCGCCGCCAGGTGGCCGTCGACCACATCCTGGTGAGCCACGCCCACCACGACCACCTGCGGGATCTGCCGGCCTTCGCCGATCTCATCATCGGCCACCGCCGCCGTCCGGTGGTCGTGCACGCCAGCCAGGGCGCCATGGACATCCTGCGCCGGGACCTGTTCAACAACCGCCTGTGGCCCGACTTCTTCTCCCTGCCCAGCCCCGAGGCGCCCATCCTGGTGGGCAGGGTGTTCGGGCCGCACAGCGCCTTCGGCGTCGGCGGGCTGCGGGTGCGGGCCATCCCGGTCAACCACCCCGGGGAGGCCGTGGGGTTCCTGGTGCGCGGCGGGCGGGGCTCCTTCCTCTACAGCGGCGACACCGGGCCCACGCAGGCGCTGTGGCTGGCGGCCAACCGCGTGCGCGACCTGCGGCTGGCCCTGGTCGAGACCAAGTTCCCCAACGACCTGCAGATGGTGGCGGACGCGGCCGGGCACCTGACGCCGCGCACCCTGGAGCGCGAGCTGGGCAAGCTGCGGGCGCAGGACCTGCCCGTGGCGCTCTACCACGTCAAGCCCGACCGGTTCGCGGAGGTCCGGCGCGAGGTGCGCGCGCTGGGCCGGCCCCGGGTGCGCTTCCTCGAGATCGGCGATCGGTTCCGCCTGTAGGTCCGCCCCGCCGTGCGCATCGAGGCCACCACCGCCTTCCTGTACGCCCTCAAGCCGCGGGGCATCCGCTTCGGGCTGGAGAACACCCGCCTGGTCCTGGAGAAGCTGGGGCGCCCCCAGCGGCGCTTCCGCGTGGTGCACGTGGCCGGCTCGAACGGCAAGGGCTCCACCTGCGCCTTCCTCGAGGCCCTGCTGCGCCGGGCCGGCCTGCGGGTCGGCCTGTTCACCTCGCCCCACCTGATCCACTTCCGCGAGCGCTTCCGGGTAGACGGGCGGGAGGCCGGGGACGACGAGCTCGGGGAGCTCATGGACCGGCTGCTGGTCGAGGGCCTCGAGGTCCCGGTCCAGGAGGTGCTCGGCTGGCTCGAGAGCTCGGACGTCGAGCGGCGCATGGCCGCCGCTTCCTGGTACCGCGAGCGGGGAGACGCCAGCCAGTTCACCCGCCTGACCTTCTTCGAGTGCACCACCATCCTGGCCGCCATGCTGTTCGAGCGGGCCGGGGTGGACGTGGCCATCATGGAGGTAGGCATGGGCGGCCGGCTGGACGCCACCAACGTGTTCGACCCGAGCGTGTGCGCCATCCTCCCGATCCACCTGGAGCACACCGCCTGGCTGGGGAGCACGCTGGCCGCGATCGCCGGGGAGAAGGCGGGCATCATCAAGCCCGGCGTGCCGGTGGTGGTCTCGCGCCAGGCCGCGGAGGCCGAGGCCGTGTTCGAGCGCGTCGCGGCCGAGCAGGGCGCGCCGCTCGCGCGGCTGGGCCACGAGCTCGAGGGCGCGGGCACGTGGCGCGCCGCCCGCTTCCGCGTGGCCGGACAGGAGCTGGGTCCCTTCGCGCTCGGCCTGGCCGGGGCCCACCAGGTGGACAACGCGGCGGTGGCGCTGGGCTGCCTGCCCGCCCTCGGCCCGCCCTGCTGGCCGCTGCCCGCGGCGGCGGTGGGCCAGGCGCTCGGGGCGGTCGAGTGGGCGGGGAGGGTGGAGCGCTTCCGCGAGCCCGGCTCGGGGCGCACGTGGATCCTGGACGGGGCGCACAACCCCGATGGGATCGAGACGCTGCGCGCCGTGCTGCCCGACGTGCTGGCCGGCGGCCCCTTCCGCCTGGTGTTCGGGGTGCTGGGGGACAAGGCCGTGGATGGCATGCTGCCGCCGCTCGCGGCCGGCGCCTCGGAGGTCGTGCTGATCCAGCCCGAGGACGCCCGCGGGCGCGACCCCCGCAGCTTCGCCTCCCTGCTCGAGGCGCCCCCGCGGCTGCTCGGCTCGGTGACCCGCGCGCTCGAGGTCCTGGCCGGCGAGCCCGGCCCGCCCGTCCTGGCTACCGGATCGCTGACCGTCGTGGGCGAGGCCCGCCGCTGGCTGCTGGCCAGGGGTGCCCGGCCTGCCCCCTGGGGCGGAATCGATGGCGAATCAGGCGGCTAGACCCTCCGGGGAATGATAATTAAGTAAAACTATATAGCCGGAAACTTGTCCCCCTTCGGGCGGCCGTGCTACATTGCACCCGGTTTCGGAACTCGTGGAGGATCGGGACATGACCCTCAGAGGACGAGCAGTTCTGGTCGTGGCGGCCCTCATCGGAGCGGCCTTCCCGCTGTCAGCCTTCGCCACCAACCCCAATCGCATCCACGGCCTGACGCTCACGCGCCAGGGGGACTCCTCCGTGGTGGAGATCGCCGGGGAGCGCGCGCCCAACTTCACCACCTTCAAGCAGGACGCGCCGCGGCGGGTGATCGTCGACGTGGCGGAGTGCGCGCTGGGGCAGGTGCCCGCCGACATGCAGGGCGACGGCGGGCTGATCGAGCGCATCACCACCGCCCAGTACGGCGAGCAGCCGCACGGCATCTCGCGGGTGGTCATCGGCCTGACGCGCGAGGCGGAGTACCGGGTGTCCACCCGCGGCGGGTCGCTGTTCGTGGTGATCTCCCCGGGCGCGGGCGGGCTGCTGGTGTCCGCCGGCGTCCCCAGCGCGCCCGAGCGACCCGCGCGCGCGGGCGAGGAGCTGAACCTGCCGATGGACGTGGCGCCACCGCCCGAGGCCGACGCGGAGGCCGCGCAGGGCGACCAGGACGCCGGCATGCGCGTGGCCATGGCCACGGAGGCCGCCGAGCGGCCGTCCGCCGAGGCGGCCGAGGAGCCGGTCGAGGAGCCCGCCGAGGAGCCCGCGGCCGCGGAGCCCGCGCCCGCCCCCGCGCCCGCGCCCGAGCCCGTGAAGGTCGCGATGGCAGAGCCCGTGGAGGAGCAGCCCGCCGCCCGGCCCGCGGAGCCCGCCCCGGAGCCGCCCCCCGCGGCGCCCGCCCCCCGCGCCCTGGCGCAGTCGGACGACTCGAGCAGCGACGAGGGCTCGAGCGAGGAAGGCGGCGCCGAAGAGGTCGAGGAGGTCGAGGAGGTGCCCGAGGTCCCGGCCGAGGAGGGCGGTGGCGAGGACGCTCCTCCGCCGGCCGCCGAGGAGGCGCCGCCGCCTCCCGCCGCCGAGGAGGCGCCGCCCCCGGCCGCCGAGGAGGCGCCGCCCCCGGCCGCCGAGGAGGTCCCGCCCCCGGCCGCCGAGGAGGTCCCGCCCCCGGCCGCCGAGGAGGTCCCGCCCCCGGCCGCCGAGGAGGTCCCGCCTCCGCCCGCCGAGGAGGTGCCGCCGCCTCCGCCCGCCGCCGAGGAGCAGCCGCGCTCCGAGGTGGAGGAGCGGGTGGAGATCTCGGGCGCGCTGAAGGACATGACCTGGGTCGGCTTCCAGCAGACCCGCGAGTCCTCGCGCGTGTTCGTCAAGACCAACGTCCCGGTGAAGTACCGGGTGGTGGAGGAGGACGGCAACCTGGTGGTCCTGGAGCTCGAGAACGCCCACATCCCGGTGCGCAACAACCGCCGGTTCCTCGACACCCACTTCTTCGACTCGGCCGTCACCTTGATCACCCCGCGCGAGATCGAGGGCGTCAGCAGGAACGTGCGCATCGAGATCCAGCTCCGCAACCGCGTGCCGTTCACCGCGGGCCAGGAAGACAACCTGGTGTTCATCAACTTCCAGCGCGCCAACTAGACTTTCAAGCGCCGCAGGCGCGCAGAAAGTCCTGTCCCGTGGCGCGCATCGACACGGGGCTAGCAATTCGAGCCCGCCTCCCAGGCCTCCCCACCTCCGGCGGCTTGCGCCGCGCCCCCGACTTGAACGAGAGTTCGGCTGGATGACCTCCCCGCATGCCACCCGCCCGCTCAGCGGTCTGGCCGCCGCCCTGCTGCTGCTGGCCGGCGGGGCCGCGGCGCAGCCCGTCCTGGACGGGCTGGATCTCGCCGCCGATCTCGCGGGTCCGGTGCGGGTCGAGGCCGGGCGGCTGGAGTCCGATCAGGGCGGGCGCCACCTGCTGCTGCGCGGCGGGGTGCAGGTCCACGCGCAGGACCTGGAGCTGGCGGCCGAGTGGATGGAGGTCTGGACCGAGGAGGAGCGCGCCACCCTGGCCGGCGGGGTGCGGATCCGGCGGCGCGGCTCGGCGCTCGTGGCCGAGCGCCTCGAGCTGGATCGCCGCCACGCCCGGGCGCTGCTGTTCCGGGCCACGGTCCTGGTCAAGGAGGTCCCGCCCCGCGACCTGCCCGGGAGCTGTCCGCCGGCCGCGGTGCTCGTGGCCGACGGACGCAACCAGCTGCGCCTGCAGGCCCTGCGCTGGCGGCGCGAGGGGGGGCGCTGGCGCCTGGAGGAGGCGCGCCTGACCGCCTGCGACTGCGGCCCGGACGAGGCGCCGACCTGGGAGCTGTGGGCCAGCGAGGCGGACGTGGTGCCGGACGAGCGCGCCTGGCTGCGCTGGCCGGTGCTGGCGCTGAAGGGCGTGCCCGCCTTCGCCCTGCCGCTCGCCTACCTGCCGCTCGGGGAGCGGCGCACGGGCCTGCTGGTGCCCGAGCTGAACTACTCGGGCCGCGATGGGGTGGTGCTGGGCGAGAGCCTGTTCGTCACCCTGGGCGAGCACGCCGACACCACGCTCAGCCTGGACTGGTTCCAGGAGCGCGGCCTGCGCGAGCGCCTGGAGCTGCGCGCGGCGCCCTGGCGGCGGGTCTGGCTGGAGGCCCGGGTGGCGCACATCGCCGACGACAAGGCCGAGGCCGAGGCCGCCCTCGGGCGGCGGGCCGGGCGGCAGCGGGTGTGGGGGGAGCTCGCGGCCTGGGCCGACCTCCCGCGGCGCGTGGACGTGCGGGCCGCGCTCAGGCTGTACGGCGACTCGGACATCCCGCGCGACTTCGCCAGCGATCTGCTCGGCCGCGCCATGGATCAGGCGCCCTCCGCCCTGGCGCTGGCCTGGCGCACCGACCACACCCAGCTCGGCCTGGACGTCGGCTTCCGGCAGGATCTGCGCGCGGGCGCGGTGCCCCTGTTCGGGGCGGACGACGAGGCGCTGCGCGCGCGGCTGGGCATGGATCCCGTGGGCGACGAGATCCAGCGCCTGGGCGCGCTGCGCTTCGACCTGCTGCCCTGGCGCCCGGCCGGGGACTGGCCGCTGCTCGTCGCCCTGTCGGCCGAGTTGGCCAACCTGTCCTCGCTCCAGGCGGCCTGGCGCGACTGGGGGCCGGACGGCACGCCCGATCCGCGCGAGCTGGCCTGGGCCGGGGCGCCCCCGGGCGATCGCGGGCTGGACGACGGCCCGGGCGGCGAGGGAGACGGCGCGCTGGGCCCCGGGGAGCTCCGGCGGGCGGTGCGCCTGTGGCTCGAGCCCGAGCTGCGGGTGCCCTGGCGGCCGCTCGACGGGTTGCTGCTCGAGGCCCGCCTGAGCCACCGGCAGCTGGTGTACCTGCCGCACGGGGCTCTCGCGCCCGCGCCGTCCACGCGCGGCACGACCTACGGCGGCCTGCGGCTGCAGGCCGATCTGGCCCGCGGTTACGGCGAGGGCGAGGAGCGGCTCGGCCACCTGCTGTCGCCGCGCGTGGAGCTGGCGGGCGCCTGGCGAGGCCTGAGCTCGGGCGGGCCCTGGCAGTCGCTGGACCACGAGGACCGGCTGGTGGCCGACGCGGCCCAGCTCCTGGCCGGGCTGGGGACGGGCCTGTTCCTCCGGCGCGGCGGCGGCTTCCAGCGCTTCCTGGGGCTCGAGATCCTGCAGGCCGTCGACCTGCGCTCGCCCGGGCTGGGCCAGGCCATGGCCAGCCTGGGGCTGGACCTGGATCCGGCCCGCCTGCGCCTCGGCCTGGGAGTCGACTGGGAGGCGCCGCGGCTCGCCGAGGTGGACGGCGGGCTCAGCTTGCGCGATCCGCGCGGAGACGTGCTGATGGCGACCTACCTCTACCTGCCCTCGAGCCCGGACGCGGCCGGGCTGCCGCTGCCGCTGTCCGAGCGCACCCAGCGCGAGATCGGCCTGCTGTTCGGCGGGGCGCCCGAGCCCTGGCGCGGTCTGGGCGACAGCCTGCACGTGCTCCAGCTCGACGCGCGGCTGGAGATCGCCTGGGGGCTGTGGGCCTCGGGCAGCCTGCACCTCAACCTGCGGGACGTGGAGCCGACCTGGTACGGGGGCGGGCTCGGCTACCGCTCCGACTGCCGGTGCTTCGCCGTCTCGGCCAGCGTGCGCATGCTGGCCGGCCAGGAGCTTCCGGACGTGTTCTTCTTCCTGGACCTGGGGCTGCTGGGCAGCGGGGGCGGCGGCACCAAGGCCATGTTCTGAGGCGGGGGCGCTCAGGCGCCGGCCGGCTCGGCGCGCGGGGCCCGCAGGCCCTGCAGGAACACGTCCGTGATGGCCTGCTTGTGGGCCTCGTAGGTCTCGCCGATGCTGGGCTCGATGGTGCCCAGCAGGTACCCCGTCAGGATCAGCTCGATCGAGCCGAACACCATGTAGGCCATGATCTTCGGCTCCAGGTCCTTGCGCACGTGGCCGGTCGCCTGGGCGCGGGCCAGGATGGTGGCCAGGTTCTGGAAGGCCTTCTCGAAGGCGTCCACCTTGGGCCGCTTGAGGAACTTGGAGGAGCGGGCGATCTCCATGACCACCACCTGGATCACGTCCGGCACCATGCGGTAGGCGTCCAGGATGAAGTCCACCAGCGCGCGCAGCTTGACCTCCAGGTCGTCGCCGCGCTCATCCGCGCTCGCGAGGACCTCGGTCAGCAGGCCCCAGTTCTCGTCGAAGATGGAGTTGAGGATCTCTTCCTTGTTCTCGAAGTAGTGGTAGACCAGCCCGTAGGCGACCTTCGCCTCGGAGGCGATGTCGGAGATGCGGCAGCGGTGGAAACCCTTCTGGGCGAACACCCGGATGGCGGCGTTGAGGATCTGGCGCCTCTTCTCGTGCGCTGCGGAGTTCTTCCTCCGTTTCTCGGTCATCCGCTGGCCCCTCCTGCGGCCCGCCCTGGGCGGACGGGCGTTGACTTGCGAGTCAAGCAAGCCACGGTTCTAGTCGGAGCGCTGCTCCGTGTCAAGCTCCACGCGCGGAACACAATGATTCATGATGTTTTACGACGAGATGGAATATACGTCAGGTGACCGATTGCGGGTCCACGCCCCGGAAGGTATAAACGGTCTTGCGATGGATGAGAAACAGGGTTCCGGCTTGCAGGAACTGGAAACCAAACCAAGGGAGGCTCTCATGAAGCTGCATGGACGTCGTGGCCAGGGTATGACCGAGTACATCATCATCGTCGCCCTCATCGCGATCGCCGCCATCGGTGTCGTGTCGCTGTTCGGCGACAACATCCGCCTGCTGTTCGCCACCTCGGCGAACGCGCTGGCCGGCAACGAGAACGCGAAGACCAACACCAAGGAGTCCGTGAAGAAGCTGCACGGGCACCGCGGCATGAAGGACTTCGCCGAGAACAACAAGCGCTAGTCAGGTCCTCGTTCCGGTCCGTGAAAGCCGCCTCCGGGCGGCTTTCTTTTTGGCCTTTCGGCTTGCCTTTGGCCTGCCTCCGGGCTAGCATCCCGGACCCATGGGGTTCGCGGAGATCGCGCTGGACGGGCTGCTCCTGCTGGTTTGCGCCGCGGGAGCGTTCACCGATCTCCGCCGCCACGTGATCCCCGACTGGTTGACGTTCCCTGCCATCGGCCTGGGGCTGCTGCTGCGCGGGCTGTTCTTCGGGCTGGGCGGCGTCTTCGACGCCGGCCTGGTCTCGGCCCTGTTCGGCGGCGTGGTGGGCTTCCTGGTGTTCGGCCTGTTCGCCATCTGGGGCAAGGGCATGGGCGGGGGCGACGTGAAGCTGATGACCGCCGTGGGCGCCCTGGCGGGCTTCCTGCACGGCCTGACCTGCGTCATGTGCACCGCGCTGGTCGGAGCCGTGCTGGCCCTCGGGCTGCTCCTGGCGAAGCGCAAGCTGCTCAGCACCGCCAAGGGCCTCTGGCGCCGGGTGTTCACCACCCCCCGCGAAGGGGAGGATCGCATCACCCTCCCGTACGGCCTGCCGATCGCCCTCGGGGTGGTGTGGGCGACGCTCATCAAGTACGGGATCCTGGCTGGATTCTGACGTCCCGAGGAGAGGGAATTTTCGCTTGACACTCCGGCTATCGTGGGAGACTGTCTAGGGAAAGTCGGACTGCGGGCGGCCGCGAGGCTCGCTCTGTACGGCCCCGGAGAGGAAGGAGCGGATCGCAATGAACAGGAGCATCCGGATCGCGTTTGCGGCGGTGGCTTTGGCGGTCGCCGTGGGCGCCGTGCCGATCCTGGCCGGGACCGCCCAGGCCCAGGAGGAGCGCGTCATCCGCATGGTCGTCGGCGAGCAGAAGACCATGTCCTTCAGCGGCGCCTACCAGGTCTCGGTCGGCAGCCCGAGCGTCGCGGACGTCAAGTCCCTGGGCGCGGACTCCTTCCTGCTGTACGCCGTCGGCGGCGGGCGGACCACGCTGCTGGTCATGCGGCGCGGCAAGCCCAACCTGACCTTCACCATCGTGGTCACCCAGGAGGACGTGAAGTCCCTGATGGCCGAGGTGAAGAAGCTGCTCGGCGACCGCGAGGGCATCACCATCCGGCCGGTGGGCGACCGGGTCATCCTGGACGGCCTGGCCTTCACCAGCGACGACTTCAACCGCGTGCAGGAGATCACCAACCTGTACCCGCAGGTGAAGAGCTTCGTGAAGGTCAACCCGAACGCCAAGAAGCTGGTGGCCAACCAGCTCAACCTGGCCTTCAAGCAGGCCGGGCTGAAGGACGTCGAGGCCAGCGTGGTCGGCACCAAGATCTTCCTGGAGGGCTCGGTCGAGTCCAAGGAAGAGCTGCAGAAGGCCGAGATGATCACCAAGGCCATCGGCGAGCAGGTCGAGAACCTGCTCACCGTGGGCATCAAGCGCATGGTGCTGGTCGAGGTGGACTTCGTCGAGGTGAAGAAGACCGGGCGCGACAACGTGGGCATCACCTGGCCGCTGGACTTCACCGGCACCGCGGTGCACACCATCCAGTTCCAGCACAACATGCTGTCGAACGCCATCACGCTCGCGCAGCAGGATCTGAACACCTCGGGCAGCACCAACTTCGGCCTGGGCTTCATCTTCACCGACGGCTACGGCCGCTACCTGGCCCAGCCCAAGCTGGTGTGCGCCAGCGGCGAGAAGGCCGAGTTCCACGCTGGCGGCGAGGTGCCCATCCCGCTGATCACCGCCAACACGATCGAGGTCGAGTTCAAGAAGTTCGGCGTGCTGCTGACCATCACCCCGACCGCCGATCGCCACGGCAACATCCAGATGAGCGTCATGAGCGAGGTCAGCGACATCGACCCGTCCATCGGCATCAACATCGACAACATCACCATCCCCGGCTTCCGCGTGAGCAAGGCCCAGACCAACGTGACCGTGCGCCACGGCCAGACCATCGTGCTGTCGGGCCTGTTCTGGACGTCCGAGGAGAAGAACCTCTCCAAGGTGCCCGGCTTCGGCCACATCCCCATCATCGGCGAGCTGTTCAAGTCGCGCGAGTTCGTGGAGAAGAAGTCCGAGCTGACCATCTTCGTCACCCCCCGCATCGTCAACCCGGACACCCCCAAGATCCTGAAGATGATCTCGGACATCAAGAGCCGCTACAAGCGCGCCAAGGGCGAGGTCGGGTTCGGAATCTTCGACTGAGCCTGCACAACGCGGGAGGAGGCGGGAGCCTGTTCCATGCTGAGCATCTCGATCAACGAGAAGGGTGGCGCCGCCAAGCGGCGTGACTTCCAGAAGGACGAGATCACCATCGGCCGCATCCAGGGCAACGACATCGTGCTGCCCCGCGGGAACATCTCGAAGAAGCACGCCCGCATCGTGGCGCGCGACGGCAAGATGGTCATCCTGGATCTCAAGAGCACCAACGGCACCTTCGTCAACGGCAAGCGCATCAGCGCCCCGCAGGTGGTCCGCCCGTCCGACAAGATCGCGGTCGGCGACTTCATCGTCCAGGTGCTCGAGCCCGGCGCGGCCGGGGAGGCCGAGGCGGACGAGGGCGCCGAGGAGCGCCCGGCCCGCGGCGGTCGCGCCGGCGAGGAGACCGACGCGCCCGACTTCACCGACGAGGCCGAGCCGCTCGAGGAGGACGAGGGGACCTCCGCGGAGGGCACCGACCAGAAGCCGCAGCCCCGCCCGCCGAAGGCCACGCCCAAGCCGGCGGCCCCCCCGCCCCCGGAGGAGAAGCCGCAGGTCGTCCAGGTCAAGGCCCGCGATCCGAAGGTGGAGAAGTACTCCGAGCTCCAGCGCGAGGTCCACCAGCGGCTGATCGAGTACCTCGATCTGCGCCGCATGGACATCGAGCAGCTCAACGACGAGGAGCTGTGGAACCAGACCGAGCGCGCCATCCGCGACATCATCGTGCAGATGGAGAACGACGTCGAGATCCCCGACTGGGTGGATCGCGAGCGCCTGGTCAACGACGTGCTCAACGAGGCGCTGGGCCTGGGGCCCCTGGAGGAGTTCCTGGCGGACCCGACCATCAGCGAGATCATGGTCAACCACTCCAAGCAGATCTACATCGAGCGCGCGGGCAAGCTCAGGCTGTCGGACAAGACCTTCTCCTCGAACACGGCGGTGCTGGGGGTGATCGAGCGCATCGTGGCCCCCATCGGGCGGCGCATCGACGAGAGCTCGCCGCTGGTCGACGCCCGCCTGAAGGACGGCTCGCGCGTCAACGCCATCATCCCGCCGCTGGCCCTGAAGGGCCCGTGCATCACCATCCGCAAGTTCAAGAAGGAGGCCCTGGCCGTCAGCCAGCTCATCAAGTTCAACACCCTGACCGCCGGCATGGGCGAGTTCCTGGAGATGTGCGTCAAGGCCCGCCGGAACATGGTCGTGTCCGGCGGCACCGGCTCGGGCAAGACCACCACGCTGAACTGCCTGTCGGCCTTCATCCCCGATGGCGAGCGCATCGTGACGGTGGAGGACGCCGCGGAGCTGCAGATCAAGCAGGATCACTGGGTGCAGCTCGAGTCGCGCCCGGCCAACATCGAAGGCAAGGGCCAGATCACCATCCGCGATCTGGTCAAGAACTGCCTGCGCATGCGGCCCGACCGCATCGTGGTCGGCGAGTGCCGCGGCGGCGAGACGCTCGACATGCTGCAGGCCATGAACACCGGCCACGACGGCTCGCTGACCACGCTGCACGCCAACACCCCGCGCGACGCGCTGGCCCGCCTGGAGACCATGGTGCTCATGTCCGGCATGGAGCTGCCGGTGCGCGCCATCCGCGAGCAGATCGCCTCCGCCGTGAACATGATCGTGCAGCAGACCCGCTTCTCGGACGGCACCCGCAAGATCACCAACATCACCGAGGTGACCGGCATGGAGGTGGACATCGTCACCCTCCAGGACATCTTCTACTTCAAGCAGGAAGGCTTCGCCGCGGACAACAAGGTCAAGGGCAAGTACGTGGCGACCGGCTTCATCCCCAAGTTCTACGACGAGATGCAGCGCAAGGGCATCCCGGTGAACATGGACATCTTCCGGGAGCAGTAGACCGCGCCCGGTGGGTGAGCCGTCCTGGCTGGCAGAGGCGCCCGGGCTGGCCGGCGCGCGCAAACCCCGGAGCCGGGCGCGGGCTCCGGCGGCTCTCGAGGACACGACATGAAGCTGACCCTGGTCGACTCCAGCGGACGTGAGCGGGTGGTGGAGCTCACCACCAAGCCCCAGGTGTTCGGCCGGGGCGAGGACAGCGACGTCGTCCTGGGCTCGCGCAGCGTGTCGCGCCACCACATGAAGTGCTGGCTGGACGGCGCCAAGGTGATGGTCGAGGACCTCACCGGCGGCGTCGGCATCAAGGTGGACGGGGCCGAGATCACCGGCACCTTCGAGCTGGAGCCGGGCGCCGAGATGCAGGTCGGCGTGTTCACCGTGACCGTCCCGGGTGGCCGGCGCGGCACGGCCTCGGACCTCGCGCCGATCGGGGAGGCGAAGGCGACGCCCACGCTCTTCGGCACCCGGGGCGCCACCAAGGGGCTGGAGATCGAGCTGCAGGAGGGGGACAACGACGTCGGGCGCGATCCGCACCTGTACCTGGTGATCGACGACGCCTCCGTCTCCCGCCAGCACGCGCGCCTGACCGTGCGCGGGGACAGCTTCCGCGTCGTGGACATGCGCTCCTCGAACGGCACCTTCCTCAACGGCAAGCGCGTGGAGCAGGCCGACGTCGTGTCGGGCGACCTGGTGCGCTTCGGCAACCTCGAGTTCAAGTTCGTCTGCGGCAAGGAGACCTCCAAGGGCGCCAAGGCCCGCAAGAAGAAGCTCATGCTGCTCGGCGTGGGCGGCGGCCTGATCCTGCTGCTGTTCCTGGGCGTGGCGGCCAAGAAGTGCTCGGCCCCGCCGCCCGAGGACATGGGCGGCGAGGACGTGGACACCGGAGGGGTGGACATCGAGAACGAGAAGGAGCGGCTGATGAGGGCCGCCAAGGCCGCCCTGGACGAGGAGCCCATGGACCTCAAGGCGGCCATGAAGTACGCCCAGGAGGGCCTGGCGCTCGATCCCATCGACAAGGAGTTCCGCAGGCTGAAGGTGGAGATCGAGGACGAGTCCGCGGCCAAGAGCATCTTCGACCAGTGCGTGATCGAGTTCGACCTCAACCGCTGGCAGGTGGCCTACGACTGCTTCCGGAAGCTGCCCGACAAGAGCCGCTTCGCCAAGAAGGCCAAGTACAAGGTGGCCGAGTGCGCGAAGCAGCTCTCGAATTACCACCGCACCGAGGGCAAGAGCTACGAGACCGCCGGCCAACTCTCCAAGGCCCATGACCACTACGTGGACTTCATGCGGCTGAACCCCTGCGACAAGGAAGTGTACAAGCGCCTGCAGGGGGTGGAGCGCAAGGCCAAGGGGGTGTACGGGCTCAAGATCGCCCCCTTCACCTGGACCTGCGAGGACGGCCAGGTGCTCGCGCCGGGCTCCGAGGGGGTCGATCCCGAGGACGCCATCAAGCAGAAGTACCCCAACGCGCTGGCCTCCGCGGTGCTGAAGTACCACCAGGGCAGGCTGCAGCCCGCCATGCAGGAGCTGCAGAAGCTGGGGTCCCTGTCCCGGGATCGGGGGCTGGCGGAGAAGGCCCGGGAGCTCCTGGGCTACATGCGGGTGGTGTACGGCAAGTACAACGAGGGCGTGTCGTCGATCAACCGCATGAAGGCGGCCGAGGCCAAGGCGCAGTTCGACCAGGCCCTGCTGACCGACGCCCGCATCATGCCCGAGGGCGTGACCTCCTTCTACCGCGAGGACATCGGCAAGCAGATGGGCCTGCAGATGTACAAGGACGGCCTGGAGTACTACAACCGCAAGAGCTTCGTGGACGCCTTCAAGTCCTGGTCGGACTGCCTGCAGCGCGCCCCGGGCGAGACCTCCTGCGCGAACGGCCTGCTGCAGCTCGAGCAGGAGGCCGAGGAGGCGTTCGCCGAGGTCGACCGCCTGGAGGCGGCCGAGAGCTGGCAGGACGCCGGGGCGCAGCTGAAGTTCATCCAGTCCATCACCCGGCCCGAGAGCCTGGCCTACAAGCGGGCGGAGAAGCGGCTGCGGGAGTACGAGCAGGAGTAAGGCTAGAGCGTCATCTTCTTCTCGACCTTGCCGGACTCGATCTCGCCCAGCTTCTTCTTCATCGCGGCCAGCAGCGCCGGGTAGCCTTCCTTCTTGATCTTGCGGTTGAACTCGCCGCGGTAGTGGCGCACCAGGCTGATGTCGCCGAACTCCACGTCGTAGATCATCCAGGCCCTGGAGGCCGGCACCAGGAAGAGGTGGAACAGCAGGTCCTCGCTGAGCGCCTTGCCCTTCTTGGTCTTGGCCGAGGCCACCGCGGCCACGTGCGCCTTGGCGCCGTCCTCCTCCACCTCCTCGGTCTGGAACGCCAGGGTGAAGTCCGCGTTGCTGCGGATGGCCCCGGTGTAGGAGGCCTCGATGAGGTCGCGCAGCAGCTCGACGAACTCGGCCCGCTCGGCCTCCGAGCGATCCTTCCAGTGGGGGCCGAGCGCCCGGGCGGACAGCTCCTTGTAGTCCAGGAACCCGTCCACCACCTTCTTGAGCTTCGCCTTCTGCTCGGTCTCGGCCTTGGAGCCCTTGGCGGTCTTGACCTTGAGCACGCCCCGGACGGCCTCGGCGCCGTCGGCGATGGTCTGCTGCGGCCCGGCGCCGGCCAGCGCCGGCGCGGCCAGGCAGAGCGACAGGCCCAGGCTGACGAGGGTGCGTGTGAGCTTCATCACGGTGTCTCCTCCTGTCTCCGGCGTTCCTCGCCTGGATGGACGCGGGTGGGGCGGCCGGGATTCAGCCCTCAGGGCAGCTCCCCGAGATCCTCGCCCAGGCTCTGGCGGAGCGCGTCCAGCGAGAGCAGCAGGTCGTGGGTGGCCTTGTCCTGGTCCATGCAGGACTTGGCGTAGGCCGCCACCGAGTCCAGGAGATCCTTGGTGTTGGTCAGCCCCACCCCGTAGCTCATCATGTTCGAGCGCATCCAGGCCTTGGCCGCGCGCTGCCCGTCCTTGCCCACCCCCAGGCCGGTCCGGGCCGCCTCGACCTCCCCGAGCCGCCGGTCGACGTCCAGGGCCACGGCGCGCTCCGCCAGCTCGAGCTGGGCCTCCACCTGGCGGAGCTCCGCCTCGGCCCGCTCCAGCCGGTAGAGCTTCTGCGGGACGTCGAGGGTCACCTGCAGCCCGAGCACCAGGCCGCCGCCATAGCGGGTGTAGCCGTTGTTCAGCAGCGAGTTCTCGATGTAGTCCTGGCCCGGGGAGTAGGAGCCCTCGAAGTAGCCCGCGATGCCGATGTCCGGGTAGAACATGCTCCGCTGCAGATCGGCCAGCGACTGGGCCGCCCGGCGGGCCGAGCGCAGCATGCGGATCTCGGGCCGCTCGCGCTGGGCGCGGGCCACGAGCTCCGCCCGGTCGAGCGGCGGCACGGCCGGCGGCACCAGGTCCACCTCGGCCAGCTTCTCCGTCTCCCCGAGCCCGGGCAGGTCGGTCAGGAAGCGCAGGGCCGCGAGCGCCAGGGCGCGCCCCTGGCGGGCCTGGACGAGCAGCCCGCGCACCTGGGCCGTGTGGTAGCGGAGCTTGAAGCGGTCCGTCTCGGTGACGCCCTCGTCGAGGTCGTCGAGCATCTTGTCGAGCTTCTCCGAGACCTCCTCGAGCTTCTTCTCGCCGTCCTCCAGGATCTCCACGGCCGCCGAGGCCAGGCGCCAGCCGTACCAGGCCTTGCGCACCTCGAGCGCCACCTCCTGGCGCTGGCGCTGGATGTCCTGCTCGCCCGCCTCGACCCCGGCCGCGGCCGCCTTCTTGGCCGCGGTGTACTTGCCGAAGGAGTAGAGCGGCAGCACGCCGGAGATCTTGCCGCCCACGGCGAAGGTCAGGTGATCGAGGCTGAGCGAGTCGAGGTTGTCGGTGTTACCCCGGAGCCTCACGCAATTCGGATCATCCGGGCAGTCCAGCTTGCGCTCGCCGATCGGGCCGCCGATGCCGAGCTCGAGCTGGATGACCGGGAAGATGGTCCACACGATCTCGTCGTGGCGGGCGCGGTAGGCGTCGAGCTTGGCGTGGGCGGCCTGGATGCGCTTGTCCTCCGACAGCGCCCGGGCCAGGATCTCCGCGAGCCCGAGCCCCTGGGGCGCGGCCTGCTCGCCCTCCTCGCCCTCGTCAGCGCCGGGCTCGGGGGCGGGCGGCACCACCTCGGGCGCCCTGCGCGGCCCCCCGACGGGCTCGGGCTCGGCCGGAGCAGCCGGCTGAGGCTCCTCCCCGCCGGCCAGGCCCGGCAGGGCCAGCAGGAGGGCGGCGAGCCAGGCGAACGGGGCGTGCGGGCGCACGGCGGATCCTCCTCGGGTGAACGAGACCGAGCCTAACCCAGCCGCCCGCCCCGGGCAACATCCGGGCCGTGTCCTCTCCCGCGTTGGCAGACCCTGCGGGTGTGAGCGCTCAGAACATTCTCTTGGGGTGAGGCAGGAAGGGCAGGGGAGGCGCGGAGTCCGGAGCCACATGAAGGGGCTTGCCCGAAGGCAGCGGAGCGGACCCTGAAAGGGGCCGCGAAGCAGTCCCAGAATGGGGGCATCGTGGCCGCGGCCTTTAGGCCGCGGCTGAGGAGAGGTCCGCGAGTGCGGGCCGCGGGTTGAAGCCGGCGAAGCCGTCCCATGGGGTTGGGGACCGCGGCTACGATGCCCAGCTTCGCTGGGCAAGCCCCCTGAAGGGGGCTTCACTCGAAGGGGTTTGACTGCCCGGGTTCCCTGCGGTCAACATGCGGGCGATGGGGAAGAAGAAGAGGACCAGCCGGGCCGAGGAGAAGCGGGCGCAGGCCCTGGCCCAGGCCCGCCTGGCGGACTCCGACCGGGTGGAGACGGTCCAGGTCATGTCCCTCAAGGACGCGTCCCAGGACCTGCCCGCGCTCCCGGCGCTGCCTCCTGCGGACAGGCGGTGGTCGCTCGACGCCCTGGCCTGGCTCGGGCTCGGGCTGGTGCTGCTCGCCTTCCTGATCGTCAAGTCCTTCTCCTTCCACTGGGAGGTCGGGGACGAGAACATCTACCTGTACATGGCCTGGGCCACGGTGGACCACGGCGCCATCCCCTACCGGGACTACTTCTTCGCCCACCCGCCGCTGCACCTGTTGCCCGGCATCCTGCTCTACTCGTTCGTGGACATCACCCCGTTCACCGCGCGCATCCTGCCGGTCGGCGCCAGCCTGGTCTCGGCCATGTTCCTGTTCCTGCTGGCCAGGCGCCGGGCGGGCCGGCTGGGCGCGGTGGTGGCCGCGGGGCTCTTCCTGCTGGCCTTCGACGTGCTGCGCGCCTCCAGCCACTGGACGGGCATCAACCTGTCGGTCATGTGGCTGGTGATCGGCCTGTGGGCGCTCCTCCGCAAGCGCTGGCTCCTGTCCGGCCTGGCCTTCGCCCTGGGGGTGTGCACCGGCAACTACGTGCTGCCCGGCGCCCTCATGGCGGGCGCGCTCGCGCTGCTCGACTCGCGCCGAGCCGGCCTGCGCTTCCTGCTCGGCTTCGGTGTGCCGTGGCTGCTCGTCCAGCTCGCGATGGCGATCGCGGGTGGGGCGGACTACTTCCAGGCGGTCTACGGCTACCACCTGGCCAAGCCGGGCAAGGAGGGCGTGTCGCGGGACATGATCGCACGGGTGCTGCTCGACAACTTCGCCCTGACGCTGGGCGCGCTGCTCGGGCCGCTGCTGGCCGCCCTGGACCGCTGGCTGGGGCGGGGCAGCGGGGCCCCGCCGCCGGCCGCCCCGGGTCCGCTGCCGGGCGGCTGGCTCCTGCCGCGGGCCTGGGCCTGGCTGCGGCGCGCGCTGTGGGAGGCCGAGGGCGGCCCGGCCCGGGTGGGCGGGCTGTGGGCGCTCGGCTACCTGCTCTTCATCCTGTGGCTGCCGCGGGTGTTCCCCTTCTACTTCCTGCTCCTGTTCCCGGGCATGGCGCTGGCGGGCGGCTGGGCCGCGGGCCGCGCGGCCCGGCACCTGGGGGGCCTGGTCCGCGCCGCGCGCACCCGGGGCCGGGCTTGGTGGAGCGCCGCGATCGTCCTGGGCGCGCTCCTCGTGGCCGTGGGCGCCGCCTACGCGGTGCGCTCGCCCGTCCAGCGCGCGCTGCTCCCGCGCTACGTGCGCGGGGCCGACGTGCCCATGCAGTGGCAGGACGCCCCGCTGCCCGGCTTGGTGAACGCGGCCATCCGGGCCTGCTGCTGGGACGACGTGGCCCGGGCGCGCCAGGAGTATGGCACCCTGCAGGAGGCGCTGTACCACGAGAGCCGCTTCTTCCAGGCAGCCACCGAGCTCGGCGACTACGCGCGCGCGCACAGCCGGCCGGGCGAGCTCCTGTTCGGCGACTCGTCCTCGGCCGGCCTGGTGGCGCTGCTCGCGGGCCGGCGCCTGGCCGACGACTTCGCCGACACGAACACGCTGCGCTTCTCCTCCGGCACCACCTCGGCCGCCGAGACCATCCGGCGCATCGATCGGCCGGAGCTGCGTTTCGTGGTGGTCTCGGGTTCGCCCGCCCGCGGACCGGGGGGCGAGGCGCGGGTGCGCTACGGCATGTTCGCCAGCCTGCCCGAGTTCCGCCGCTGGCTGGACGCGGGCTTCCGCGTGGCGCACCAGGTGCGCGATCCCGCCAAGGGCTGGTTCTTCCTGCTCGAGCGGCGGCCGTCAGGGTGACAGGCCGGCCTCGCGGGCGTGGTCCTCGCGCCGCAGCACCCACACCACGTTGCCCTCGCGCACGGCCACCAGGTCCTTGGCCGCCAGCAGCGCGCCCAGCGCCTCCGTCCAGGGGACCTCCTCGAGGGAGGTGGTGAGCTCGCCCTGGACCTCGTCGGCCAGCACGAAGTTCAGGCGCGAGGCGGCCGCCAGGCGCGCGAGCACCGCGCGGACGGGCTCCTTGTGCCCCGACAGCCGCACGCGCGCGGCCTGCGCCGGCCACTCGCCGAGCAGGCGCTGCCCCGCGGGGCCGGCCCGGGGTCCGGGCGGGTCGCCCTCCAGGAAGAGATCCCTCGAGGGGGAGACCGCGGGGGCAGGCGCCGCGCGGCCCCCGCGCGCCGCGTGCGCCGGCGCGGGCGAGCGGTCGACGGCCCGGGGAGCGGCGCAGGCCGCCCCCATCAGCAGCCAGACGAGCGGCCAGGCGAGGCGGGTGAGCGCCCGGGGTCCCATGCCCCCAGGCTAGCACGCCGGCGCGGCTGGATCCCGGGCGGCCGAATCGGCTAGCATGGCGGCCGTGACCCTGCGCGTCGATCACCCTCGCCGGCCCGCCCTGTACAAGCACCTGCGGCGGGCGCTGACCGGCCTCCTGGCGCTCGGGCTGCTGGGGCTGCTGGGCGGGGTGGGCTCGCTCGAGGAGTCGGTCTGGCCGCTGCTGGCCGCGCTGGCGGGCGAGGGGCTGGTGCTCGCCACCCTGGTGTACGTGCACCGGCTGCAGCGGCGCTACGAGTCGGCCTACCTGAACCTCGACGACCTGGGCCTGAGCGTGGGCGGGACCGAGGGCGTCACCCGGCTGGCCTGGGACGAGCTGGCCGCGGTGGAGGTGGTGCGGCTGGGCAGCCGGCTGGAGCTCCGCCCGCGCGCGGGCGCGCCGCGCTGCTTCCCGCTGGCCGCCTGGATGCGCCGCCAGGACGAGGCCGGGGAGGGTCGCCTGACGCCCGAGGAGCTGGTGGCGCTGCTCGCCGCGCGGGTGGCCGTGGAGGGCGAGCGCCCGGTCGGCGGGCCCGAGCCGGCGGGCGCGGGCCTGTGGCGGGTCGTGGACGCGCTGCTGCTCGGCCTGGCCGCGGCGCTGCTGCTGCTGCACGGCCTGGCGGAGGTGCTGGGGATCGCGCCGGGCGCTGGCCTGGCCCGGGCCGGGCTCGGGGCCTTCGGCCTGCTGGGGGCGCTGCTGGCGCTGCGCGGCCTGGCGCTGCCCGCGGCGGCCACGGCGCTGGGCTGCTGGCGCGGCCGCGCGGCCAGGGTGCTCGGCCTGGCGGGTCTGGGCGCCGCCCTGGCGGCGGCGCTGCTCATCGCCTGCCTGTGAGGGGAGCTCCCGCGGGCTCCGCGGCCTGGTCCGCGGCGCGCTTGGCCGCCCGCCGCGCCTCGACGAACGCGAGCGCGCGCTCGGCGGTCGAGTTCACCCACAGGGCCGGATCCAGGCCGGCCTCGGCCAGCAGCGGCCGGGCCAGCTCGTCCTGGCCCAGCTCGGGCAGCGCGTGGGTGTCGGAGGAGACCACCACCTGGGTGCCGTGGCGCTGGCAGGCGCGCAGCATCGCCAGCACGTCCTCCCGCCGCTCCTTGCCGTAACGCAGGGCGCAGTTGTTGACCTCCAGCGCCACCCCGGCCTGCGCGGCCAGGCGGGCCGCGTCCTCCGGCCGCAGGGGGAACGGCCGGATGGTCGGGTGGGTGATCACGTCCAGGTAGGGGTGACCGGCCAGCGCGGCGGCCAGATCCGCCGCCAGGCGCTCGGGCCCGTCCCCGCGGGCGCGGCCGGTGGGGTGGAAGCCCGCCAGGCACACATCGAGGTCCGCGAGCTTCACCGCGCTCGGCAGCTTGAGCGCGCCGCCGGCCCGGATGCACAGCTCCAGGCCGACCAGCAGGCGCACCCCCTGCCACTCGCGCGGGAAACGGTAGGACAGCACCCGGGTGGCGGTCCCGGGCCCCTCGTCGTGGTCGGTGATGGCCAGCACCTCGAGCCCCAGCCGGCGGGCCTCGGCGAGCAGCTCCAGCACCGTGTGCAGGCCGCAGCGCGAGGCCAGGCTGTGGACGTGGAGATCGGCTGCCAGCATGGATCCGGCCGGTTCACTCCTGCATGTAGGCCGCCAGGAGCTGGGCCTGGTCGAACACCTTGGAGCGGTGGCAGCCCCAGGCGGTGCAGATGGCCGCCATCTGGCCCTTGGACAGCGCCGGGGTCAGGTAGATGCCCACCAGCTCGGCGCCCTGGCAGCAGGAGCACTTCGACAGCCTGGGCAGCGGGGTCTTGCACTCCGGGCAGGACACCTGGACCAGCGTGCCCTCGGCGATGCCCTCGAGCCCGCGCCGGGTGTGGTCGCCGTGGAACGGGCTGAGGATCACCTCGCCGCTGCGCTTGCCGTCGGACACCCACAGGCTGATGCCAGGCTCGCCGTCGAAGAGCTGCTCGCGGTTGCGCACCAGGTTGTGGCCCTTGGGGCAGAAGGCCTGGGTCACCTGGATCACCACCCCCTCGGTCTCGGCCAGCTCCTTGATGAAGCTGTCCGCGGACGGCTTGGGCGCGTCCTGGGGCCGGTGGATCTTCTCCTGCTTGATGTCCTTCTTTGCCAACGGGTCGTCCTCCTCCCCCCGGGTCGCGGGCAGTATACCTCATCCCGGCCGCGGCGCGTGCGTTTTCCGCTGGAGGTGAGGGCGCCCTCCGGGGCAGAATGGGCGCGGAGGCAGCCATGAGAGACGGCTTCGACAGGTTCGCCGGCACCCGGAGCTACATCACCTCGCCCGAGCTCAGGCACGCGGTCAACGTGGCCGTGGCGCTCGGCCGGCCGCTGCTGGTCAAGGGCGAGCCCGGCACCGGCAAGACGCTGCTGGCCCACGCCGTGGCCGAGGACCTGGGCCTGGAGCTGATCACCTGGAACGTGAAGTCCACCTCCAAGGCGGCCGACGGCCTGTACGTGTACGACACCGTGCGGCGGCTGCAGGACAGCCGCTTCGGCGACAAGGACGTGTCCGACATCCGCCAGTACATCCGCCTGGGCCCGCTCGGCCGGGCGCTCGTGGCCGAGCGGCTGGTGGTGCTGCTGATCGACGAGATCGACAAGGCCGACCTCGAGTTCCCCAACGACCTGCTGCACGAGCTGGACGCCATGGAGTTCGAGGTGCTGGAGACCTCCGAGCGGCACCGGGCCCGCCAGCGGCCCGTGGTGGTGATCACCTCGAACGCCGAGAAGGAGCTGCCCGACCCCTTCCTGCGCCGCTGCGTGTTCCACTTCATCCGTTTCCCGGACGAGGCCCAGATGGCCGAGATCGTGGGGGTGCACCACCCGGAGCTCCCCAAGAAGATGCTCAAGCAGTGCCTGGAGCGGTTCTACTGGCTGCGGGAGGTGCCCGGGCTCAGGAAGCGCCCCTCGACCTCGGAGCTCATCGACTGGATCGGCGCCCTGGTGGCCGCCGGGCTGTCGCCCGGGGAGGTGGCCGGGGAGCTGCCCTTCCTGGGCACCCTGGTGAAGAAGCCCGAGGACGTGGAGGCGGTGGCGCAGGCCAGCGGCCGGGCGCGGGGGGGCGGGTACCGGTGAAGCCCGGCGGGCTGCTGCTCGGGTTCTTCTACCGGCTGCGCGCGCGCGGCCTGAAGGTCACGCCCCACCAGTGGCTGGCGCTGGTCGAGGGCCTGGCCCGCGGGCTGCACGGCTCCTCGCTCATGGGCTTCTACTCGCTCGCGCGCTGCCTGCTGGTCAAGGACGAGGGCGAGCTCGACGACTTCGACCAGGCCTTCGCCGAGCACTTCCAGGGCGCGCCCGAGGCGCTGCCCGGGCTCGAGGCCGAGGTCCTGGCCTGGCTCGAGAGCCCCATCCCGCCCTACCAGATCGATCCCGAGCTGCGGCGGGTGCTCGACCAGGTGGACGTGGAGGCCCTGCGCGCGGAGCTCGAGCGGCGGCTGCGCGAGCAGCAGGAGCGCCACGACGGCGGCGACTACTGGGTCGGCACGGGCGGCACCTCGGCCTTCGGGCACTCCGGCTACCACCCGGGGGGGATCCGCATCGGCGGCCAGGGCCGCTTCGGCTCGGCCGTGCAGGTGGCCGGGCAGCGGCGCTTCCGCGAACATCGGCGCGATCTGCTGCTGGACACCCGCCAGCTCGCGGTGGCGCTGAAGAAGCTGCGCGCGCTCACCCGGGTGGGCCCGGCCGAGGAGCTGGACGTGGACGGGACCATCGACCGCACCGCCCGCGAGGCGGGGGAGCTCGCGCTGCTCTTCCGCCCGCCGCGCCAGAACCAGCTCGGGCTGCTGCTGGCCATGGACGTGGGCGGCAGCATGGAGCCCTACCGGCGCCTGGTGGACGTGCTGTTCTCCGCGGCCCACGGCGCCCGGCACTTCAAGCGCTTCGCCCACGTCTACTTCCACAACTGCGTGTACGCGCAGGTGTACGCGGACGCGGCCTTCAGCGAGCCCATCCCGCTCGCCGAGCTCCTGCGGCGCTTCCCGGCGGACACCCGCCTGGTGCTGGTGGGCGACGCGCACATGTACCCGGGCGAGCTGCTGGATCGCCACGGCGCCATCCAGTGGGACGAGCGCAACGAGGAGCCCGGCCTCGTCACCCTGCGCCGCCTGGCCGCCCACTTCCACCACGCCGCCTGGCTCAACCCCATGCGCGGGCACCTGTGGGAGGCGCCCTCGGTGACCCTGGTGCGGAGCGTCTTCCCCATGTACCCGCTGAGCGTGGCCGGGGTGGCGGAGCTGGCCGAGGAGCTGGCGCGCAAGGCGCCGCGCGGGTCGCCCGTCAGGGGGCGGGCAGGCTCGGCAGGCACACGCCGGTAGGCAGGCCGGCGAACCAGACGCACTCCCAGGCGCCCAGCGCGGCGCAGTCGTCCTCGGCCCCGCACAGGGACACGCACCAGTTCTGGCCGGCGACGGCGAAGCACTGGAAGGGCGAGGGGCAGGGGTCGGCGGCCGAGCAGGCCCGGTTGCAGTAGCCCAGGTGGGCGTCGTCGACGCGCGTGCAGGTGAGCCCGTCCACGCAGCCCGTCTGCTCCTCGCAGGGCGAGCCGAAGGCGCCGCCCGCCGCGCAGGCGCCGTCCAGGCAGGTCTCCCCGTCGGCGCACGCGCCGCAGTCGATCCAGGTCCCGCAGCCGTCGTCGGCCTGGCCGCACTCCAGCCCCAGCTCCTGGCAGGACAGCGGCTGGCAGCCGCCGCAGGTGCCGGTGTTCCAGTCGCAGGGCTGGTCGGCGGGGCAGGGCATGGGCGGGCTGAACTCCAGGCACCCGTCCCCGTCGAAGTCGCCGCAGTCGAGCCAGGTCCAGCTGTCCAGGCACTGGCGCTCGCCGTCCGCGCACTCGTCCTGGCAGGCGCCCACGCAGCCGCCGGCCTGCTGCGAGCAGGTCGTGCCCGTGGGGCAGCGCACCGGCTCGGGCGACCACTCGGCGCAGGGGTCGTCGTCGTAGTCGCCGCACACCAGGTAGCGCCGCAGGCTCATGCAGCGCACCTCGCCCCGGGCGCAGTCGTCCGTGCAGGTCTGGGCGCAGCCGCCCAGGTCCCAGGCGCAGAACGAGCCCTCGGGGCAGCGCTCGGTCGGTGCCCACTCGGTGCAGCCGTCCCCGTCCCAGTCGTCGCAGAGCGCCTCGGTGTAGTCGTCCCAGCAGCTCTGCTGGCCCCACTCGCACTCGGCCTCGCAGCCGCCGCCGCACACCTCCCCGCTGGGGGACCAGCAGAGCCCCCCGTTCGGGCAGGGGGTGCCCTCGCTCCACTCCAGGCAGTAGTCGTTGTCCCACTGCCCGCACTCGAGGTAGGACCAGTCGTCGAGGCAGGTCCGCTGGTCCCAGAAGTCGCACTCGTCCCAGCAGCCGCCGGCGCACCGCCCGGTGGACCAGTCGCAGTAGCCCTCCGGACACCACGCCATCTGGCCCCACTCGGAGCAGCCGTCCCCGTCCCAGTCCTCGCAGCTCGCCTCGCTCATCTCGTCCCAGCAGGTGATCTGGCCCCAGGTGCACTCGTCCGAGCAGGCGCCCACGCAGGCGCCGGTCCAGCGATCGCACCAGCTGCCCTCCGGGCAGTACTCGCCCGGGCTCCACTCCAGGCAGTTGTCGCCATCCCAGTCCCCGCACTCCGCGGCGCGGCGGTCGTCCAGGCAGGTGGTCTGCCCCCAGAAATCGCACTCCGGCTGGCACGGACCGACGCACAGCCCGTCCGCGCTGCACCAGGAGTCCGGCGGACAGACGCCGCAGCTCAGCCCGCAGGCCCGGTCCGGGCCGCACTCGAGGCCGGCGCAGTCCGGTACGCACCCGCCGCACTGGCCGGTGAGGGGCTCGCAGGCCAGGCCGTCCGGGCAGGGCTGGACCGGGCTCCACTCCAGGCAGGGATCCGCGTCCCAGTTCATGCAGCTCTGGAACCCCCCGGAGCCGTCCTGGGCGCAGCGCCGGGTGGTGGCCGCGCACTCGTTGCGGCAGTCCTGCACGCACTGGCCCGCGTCGCTGCAGCGCTCGCCCTGGGCGCAGCCGCCGCAGCTCCCGTCGCAGCCGTCCGGGCCGCAGGCGCGGTCGGCGCAGTCCGGGCTGCAGACGGGCACGCACGTGCCCGTGTCCGGATCGCAGGCGAAACCCTCGGCGCAGCGCACCCCGGCGCACTTCTCGCCGCACAGCGCCGCGGGATCGGTCGTCCCGTCGCAGTCGTTGTCCAGCCCGTCGCCGCACAGCTCGTCGGCGCCGGGGCGCACCCCCGCGTTCTGGTCGTCGCAGTCCGCGCCGCCGCAGGCGAGCGCCTCGGCCCCGTCTCGATCCCGGTCGCACTCCACGCAGGTCCCGCCCAGGCACGCCTGCCCCTCGGGGCAGTCCGCGTCGCTGTCGCAGGCCGCGGCCGGGTCCTGGCACACGCCCTGCACGCACACCCGGTCGAGCTTGCAGTCGTCGTCGCTCCTGCAGCCCGGGCTCCACAGGTCGCTCGCCCCGCAGCCCGCGGCCAGCAGCCCCAGGATCGACCCCATCAGCGTGCACTGCGACCATCTCTTGCTCATGGCGTGCTCCTCTGCCCCGGCCCGGCGGCTTCCCTGAGTCTAGCCGTTCGTCCCGGGCCCGACAAGTCGGCGTCCAGCGGCCGTCCGGCGGCAGGTGCGATTGACTTCGCCGCGGGCCCTTGGGTACGGTGCCCGCATGAGCCCAGCGCCCACATCCCCGCTCTACCTGGTGGACGGCACGGCCTACATCTTCCGCGCCTTCCACGCCATCCAGCACCTGTCCAACCGGCAGGGCACCCCCACCAACGCCGTGTACGGCGTGACCCGCATGCTGCTGCGGCTCCTCGAGGACGAGCGGCCCGAGCGCCTGGCGGTGGTGTTCGACGTGGGCGGGCCCACCTTCCGCCACGAGCGCTTCGGCGAGTACAAGGCCAACCGGCCGCCGCTCCCGGACGACTTCCGGGTGCAGATCCCGCTGGTGCGCCGGGCCGTGGCGGCGCTGGCGCTGCCGGTGGTGGAGCGGGCCGGCTTCGAGGCCGACGACGTGATCGCCACCCTGACGGCCCGGGCGCGGGCCGCTGGGCTGCCGGTGGTGGTGGTCAGCGGAGACAAGGATCTGCTGCAGCTGGTGGGGGAGGGGGTCACGGTGGTCGACCCCATGGGCAAGGGGCGCTACGACCGCGACGGGGTGATCGAGAAGCTGGGCGTGCCGCCCGAGCGGGTGGTCGATCTCCTGGGGCTGATGGGCGACAGCGCCGACAACCTGCCCGGGGTGGAGGGGGTGGGGCCCAAGACGGCGGTGAAGCTGCTCGGGGAGCACGGCGACCTCGAGGGCGTGCTGCGCGCGGCCCCGGGCATGAAGCCTGGCAAGCTCCGGGAGCGGCTGCTCGGCCAGGCCGGCAACGCCCGCCTGTCGCGGGAGCTGGCCTGCCTGCGCCTGGACGTGCCGCTGGAGGTCGGGCTGGAGGAGCTCCGGCCGCGCCCGCCCGACCCGCAGACGCTGGACGACTTCCTGGCGGAGATGGACTTCTCCGGGCTGCGCAAGGAGCTGGTGGGGAAGCGCAGCCTGGACACCAGCGGCTACCGGACCGTGCTCGACGAGGCCGGCCTCGAGGCCGTGCTGGCCCGCGCGCGCCAGACCGGCGAGTGCGCCCTCGATCTGGAGACCACCTCCCTCGACCCGCTGCAGGCGCGCATCGTGGGCCTGAGCCTGTGCGCGGCCCCGGGGGAGGCGGTCTACGTGCCGGTGGGCCACGCCTACCCGGACGCCCCGGCCCAGCTCACGCTGGCCCGGGTGGTGGAGCTCGCGCGGCCGGTCCTGGACGATCCGGCCGTGAAGCTCTACGGCCAGAACATCAAGTACGACGCCGAGGTGCTGCTGCACGAGCTCGGCTGGCGCCTGCGGCCGGTGCACTGCGACGCCATGCTGGCCTCCTACGTGCTCGACCCGGGCCGCACCAGCCACGCCCTCGACAGCCTGGCCCGCGAGCTGCTCGGGCACGAGCCCATCCCCTACAAGACCGTCACCCAGGGTGGGGCGCTGGGGTTCGCCGAGGTGCGCGTGGAGGCGGCCACGGCCTACTCGGGCGAGGACGCCGATCTCACCCTGCGCCTGGGCAAGCTGCTGCGCGCCAAGGTGGCGGAGGCCGGCCTGACGGAGCTGCTGGAGGGGCTGGAGCTGCCGCTCATCGACGTGCTCATCGACCTCGAGCGCACCGGGCTGCTGCTCGACGTGCCGCTGCTCGAGCGGCTGTCGGCCGAGCTGGCCGGGGAGCTCGAGCGCGCCGAGCGGCGCTGCCACGAGCTGGCCAAGCACGAGTTCAACGTCAACTCCCCCTCCCAGCTGCGGGTGGTGCTGTTCGAGGAGCTGGGGCTCGAGCCGTCCAAGAAGACCAAGTCGGGGGCCTCCACCGACCAGAGCGTGCTGGAGGAGCTGGCCCCGCTGCACCCGCTGCCCGCCGAGGTGCTGGCCTACCGCTCGCTGGCCAAGTTGAAGTCCACCTACGTGGACGTGCTGCCCGGCCTGCGCAACCCGGAGACCGGCCGGGTGCACACGCGCTTCAACCAGGCGGTGGCGGCCACCGGCCGGCTGTCCTCCTCCGACCCCAATCTCCAGAACATCCCGGTGCGCAGCGAGGCCGGCAGGCGCATCCGCGAGGCCTTCGTGGCCCCGCCGGGCTGGGCGCTGCTGAGCGCCGACTACAACCAGGTCGAGCTCCGGCTGCTGGCCCACCTGTCGGGTGACGAGGCGCTGCTGGCGGCCTTCCGCGGGGGCGAGGACGTGCACGCCCGCACGGCCGCGCTCCTGTTCGACGTGCCCATCGAGCAGGTCTCGAGCGACATGCGCCGGCGGGCCAAGGCGGTCAACTTCGGCATCGTGTACGGCCAGGGCGCCTACAACCTGGCGCGCCAGCTCGGCGTCTCGCAGGCCGAGGCGCGCGACATCATCGACGGGCACCGGGCCCGCTACCCGCGCGTGGCCGCCTGGGTGGAGGGCGTGCAGCAGGCGGCCCGCGAGCGGGGTTACGTGACCACGCTGTCCGGCCGCCGGCGCTACCTGCCCGACATCTCCAGCCCCAACCACAACGCCCGCAAGAACGCCGAGCGCATGGCCCAGAACACTCCCATCCAGGGCACCGCCGCGGACGTGATCAAGCGCGCCATGCTCGACGTGCACCGGGAGCTCGGCCGGCGGACGCTGCGCGCGCGCATGCTGCTGCAGGTGCACGACGAGCTGCTGTTCGAGGCCCCCGAGGACGAGCTGCCCTTGCTCGAGGCGCTGGTCCGAGAGAAGATGGAGGGCGCCGCCCGGTTGAGCGTGCCCCTGAGCGTGGACGTGTCCGTGGGGCCGAACTGGGCCGAGGCGCACTGACCCCGGGGGACAGAGCCATGGCAGCGCAGGTCGATCAGCTCCAGGCTGCGCTCGCGCGCAGCGAGGGCCGCGTGGCCGCCATGGTCGACGTGGGCCGCAGCCTCACCGCCGTCCAGGATCTCGACGAGCTGCTGCGCCGGGTGGCCGAGCGGGTCACCGCGCTGATGGAGGCCGACCGCTCGACCATCTTCCTGGCCGACCGCGAGCGGGGCCAGATCTGGTCCAAGGTGCTGCAGGGCGAGGCCATGCAGGAGATCCGCATGCCGCTCGGGCAGGGCGTGGCTGGCTGGGTGATCGCCCACGGCCAGCGCCTGAACCTGAAGGACGCCTACCAGGACCCGCGCTTCAACCCGGAGGTCGACCGCGAGAGCGGCTACCGCACCCGCAGCATGCTGTGCGTGCCGCTGCGTGGCAAGCTCGGCGAGGTGCTGGGCGCCGTGCAGGTGCTGAACAAGCGCGGCGGGCACTTCCAGGTGGAGGACGAGGCGCTGCTGGAGGCCATGGCCTCCCAGGTGAGCGTGGCCATCGAGAACACCCAGCTCGTGCTGCGCCTGATGTCCAAGAACCTCGAGCTGCTCGAGGCCCAGGAGGCCCTGGCCAGCCGGCTGCGAGAGCTGGACGTGCTCTACAGCCTGGAGCAGGAGGTGGCCGCCAGCCTGCGGGCGGACGAGATCCTCGGCCGGCTGCTGCGCCAGGCGGTGGAGGCCGTGGGCTGCGAGGCCGGCTCCATCCTGCTCAGCGCCCAGGAGTCGGGCGATCTCATCTTCACCAACGCGGTCGGCAGCGCGGCCCAGCAGGTGCGGCACCTCAAGCTGCCCCGGGGCGCCGGGGTGGCCGGCTGGGTGGCCGAGCACGGCCAGCCGCTGGTGGTCAACGACCCCGCGCACGAGCCGCGCCACTTGAAGGAGCTGGAGCACAAGCTCGAGTTCCCGGTGCGCAGCCTGCTGGCGGTGCCGCTGTCGCTGGGCGGCGAGCGCATCGGCGCCTTCGAGCTGCTCAACAAGCGCGGCGGCGTCTTCGGCCCGGAGGACGAGCGCCTGGCGACGCTCATCGCCGGGCGGGCCGTGGCCGCGGTGCAGCTCGGGCGGGCGCGCGAGTCCCAGGAGAAGGAGGGCCGGCTGGCCTCGATCGGCCAGGCCCTGTCGGGCGTGGTCCACGACTTCCGCACCCCGATGACCATCATCTCCGGCTATGTCCAGCTCATGGCGCTCGAGGACGCCAAGGACGCCCGCGCGGGCTACGCCGAGACCGTGCTGAAGCAGTTCGACTTCATCAACGAGATGACCAAGGAGTTGCTGGCCTTCGCCCGCGGCGAGAGCCAGCTGCTGCTGCACAAGGTATACACCCACAAGCTGCTCCAGGAGATGGAGGAGCTCCTGCGGCGCGAGCTCGAGGCGAGCCGGGTGCGCCTGCACCTCGAGGACCGCTTCGCGGGCACCCTGCGCGTGGACGAGAACAAGCTCCGGCGGCTCATCTTCAACATCACCCGCAACGCCTGCCAGGCGATGCCGCACGGCGGCGAGTTCTCCATCCGCGTCCAGGAGGAGGGAGATGGGGTGCGCTGGGACTTCACCGACAGCGGGGTGGGCATCCCCGAGGAGATCCGCGATCGGCTGTTCCAGTCCTTCGTCACCTCCGGCAAGAAGGACGGCACCGGCCTCGGCCTGGCGGTCGTGAAGCGCATCGTGGACGAGCACGGCGGCCGGATCTGGGTCGAGCAGCCCGAGGGGGGAGGCACCCGCTTCGCAATCTGGCTGCCCAAGCGGCTGGAGCTGAGGACGGGTCAGGCCTGAGTCTCCGCGCCCCCGGGTGGGTTTCTTGCCTCGCCCCGGAGGGCCTGGTAACATCCCCCTCCGCCGGAGGCTCCGGCCGCTTTCTTGACAGGATGGGCATAGTTTATAAAATTTAGGTGAAGTTATAATAAATTTTATGAGCCATCTCCTCAGAAATACGCCGGTTCTTCTCTTCGCCACGGGCTGCGTCGCCCTGGCCGGGTGCGGCGCGCTCGACCGGCTCGCGGTCCGCACGGACCGGCTGGAGCAGGAGATCGCCGACCTCCACCAGGCCCAGCAGCGGCTGGACAGCCGCCTGGACGAGATCCAGATCGCCCTGACGACCCTCCAGGCGCGGCTGTCCGAGGCGGGTCCGGCGGCCAGGCCCGTGGCGACGGCCAGCCCGGCCCGGCCAGCCGCGGCGAGCGCGCGCCCCGCGCCGGCACCCGCGGACGAGAAGCCCGTGGTGCTGAAGCTCAGCGGGCGCGAGCCCAAGTCCGGCGAGGGCAGCCTGCGCCTCGAGCCCGAGGTGTCGGCCCCCGACCAGGGCGGGACCGTGGAGATCGGGCTGGACGCCCAGGCCATCGTGGCCCAGTTCCAGGAAGGGCTGGGGCTGTACCGCGGCAACCAGCTCGACCGCGCCCGCGACGCCCTCGAGACCTTCGCCCGGCGTTTCCCCGAGCACGAGCTGACCCCCGAGGCCGTCTTCTTCGGGGCCCAGGCGCGCCTGCAGCTGGGCGACACCGCGGAGGCCACCCGGCGTTTCGGCGAGGTGGCCTCTCGCTTCCCCAAGAGCAGTCGCGCCGCCGAGGCGTTGCTGATGCTGGCCCGCTGCCAGGAGCGACTCGGCCAGGCCGAACGAGCCCGGAGCACCTACCTCCAGCTGGTGGACGCCTACCCGTTGAGCGCGGAGGCGTCGGAAGCCAACCGGAGGCTCTCCATGATCCGTTGAGGAGGTCTTGACCATGCTGTCCAAGCTGCCGTATCTGCTGGCCGGCCTCTCGCTGCTGGTCGCGACCGCCGCCCTGGGGCAGGAGGCGGAGGTGCCCGAGCCCGAGGACATGGACACCATCCAGCCCGAGGGCGAGGGGGCGGACCAGCCCGCCGACAAGCCCAAGGAGAAGGCGGACAAGACCCAGGCGCAGGAGGAGCACACGGTCACCCCGGGCGACAACCTGTGGGACCTTTGCTCGCGCTACCTGAGCAACCCGTGGTACTGGCCGCGGGTGTGGTCCTACAACCCGGAGATCACCAACCCGCACTGGATCTACCCCGGCCAGGTGGTGCGCTTCTTCCCCAGCGGCGAGCTGCCCTCGGAGATGGACATCGTCGCCAGCCGCGACATCGAGGTGCCCGAGCCGGTCGAGGACGACATGGGCGAGGAGGTCCCGGAGGGCCTGGTGAGGGTCGTCGGGCAGGGGCACGTGCAGGGCAGGGCCATGACCACCATCCGCATCCTGCGCTCGGGCTTCGTCACCAAGGAGGAGTACGAGGACGTGGGCGTGGTCCGGGCCGCGCGCGAGGAGGTCGAGTACCTGTCCAACACGGACATCATCTACCTCGAGCTCAAGGATCCCGGCCAGGCCAAGGTCGGCGAGCAGTTCTCCATCTTCCGCACCACGCGGGAGATCGAGCACCCGGTGACCGAGGACGTGGTCGGCTTCCAGACCCAGGTGGTGGGCACCTGCGAGGTCACCAACATCTCCGAGAACCTGGTCTCCGCGGTGATCCTGAAGACGATCGACCCCGTGGTCCGCGGCGACAAGGTGGCGCCGCTGATGAAGGAGCTCAGCACCGAGGTGAACCCCAAGCCCAACGGGGTCGAGCTGCGCGGCTACATCCTGGCCGGCGAGGTGGAGCAGCTCACCATGCTGGGCGAGAACCACCTGGTGTTCATCGACCAGGGCAGCGAGCAGGGCGTCCAGGAGGGCAACGTGTTCGACGTGATCCGCCGCGAGGACGGCCTGTTCATGCCGGGCACGGGCAAGGAAGAGAACAAGTGGGACAAGGCGATGCCGGCCGAGATCTGGGGCCGGGTGATGGTCGTCGACGCCCGCAAGACCGTCTCCACCGCGGTGGTGATCGCCAGCCTGCGGGAGCTGCGCCCCGGCGATCGCGTGCTCATGTCGGTGCAGTGAGCCCCCAGCCCTCCGCGAACCTCCCCCTGCAAGAGGGGACTTGACTCCGGGCCTGATAACCGACTAGTCATGGCGCCCATGAAGGCCGCCGCAGACACGCCGCGCGTGCTGACGCCCGGCCAGCCGGGCTTCCCCCCCGAGCTGGCGGCGCTCCGCGACGCCCCCGCGTGCCTGTGGCTGCGGGGCGAGCTGCCGCCCGGGCCGCGCGTGGCGGTGGTGGGGGCGCGGCGCGCGGACGCCTACGGCCTGCAGGCGGCCGCGGAGCTCGGCGCCGGCCTGGCCCGGGCCGGCGTGCCGGTGGTCAGCGGCGGGGCCGCGGGCGTGGACACGGCCGCGCTGGAGGCCTGCCTGCAGGCTGGCGGCCGCCCCGTGGCCGTGCTGGGGACCGGGGTGGACGTGGCCTACCCGACCGGCAACCAGGCGCTGTTCGCGCGCCTGGCAGCCGAGGGGGCGCTGCTCAGCGAGTACCCCCCGGGCAGCCAGGGCCTGCGGCACCACTTCCCCGAGCGCAACCGGCTGGTGGCGGCCCTGGCGGCCGCGGTGGTGGTGGTGAGGGCCGCGCCGCGCTCGGGCAGCCTGATCACCGCCCGCCTGGCGCGGGCCCAGGGGCGGCCGGTGCTGGCCGTGCCGGGCCCGGCCGGCGAGGAGCTGAGCGCCGGCTGCCACGCCCTGCTGCGCCAGGGCGCGCAGCTCGTGGAGGGCCCGGCGGACGTGCTGGGGGCCCTGGGGCTGGACGGCCGGCGCGCCGCCGCCAGCGCCCGGCCGGCGGGCGCCCCGCCCGGGCCGGCGCTGGAGCCGGACGAGCGCGAGCTGTGGGAGGCGCTGGGCGCCGAGGCGTGCCCGGTGGACACGCTGGTGGATCGGACCGGGTGGGGCAGCGCCCGCGTGGCGGCGCTGCTGTTGCAGATGGAGTGCAAGGGCCTCGTGGAGCACCGGCCGGGCATGAGGTACTGCCGCGGCGCCCCGCGGGCCGCGTCAGGGGCGGGGCAGGGAGCATCCCAGGCATGACCAAGCTTCTGGTGGTCGAGTCGCCGACCAAGGCGAAGACGATCAACCGCTACGTGGGCAAGGACTTCAAGGTGCTGGCCTCGGTGGGCCACGTGAAGGACCTGCCCAAGACCCGCATGGGCATCGACTTCGAGCACGGCTTCAAGATGGAGCTCGAGGTCATCCGCGGGAAGAAGAAGGTGCTGCAGGAGCTGCGGCAGGCGGCCAAGAAGGCCGAGGAGGTGCTGCTGGCGCCCGACCCGGACCGCGAAGGCGAGGCCATCGCCTGGCACATCTTCGAGGAGCTCAGCCAGGTCAACCCGAACGTGCAGCGGGTCACCTTCAACGAGATCACCCGCCGGGCGGTGCAGGAGGCCATCCTGCACCCGCGGCCCCTCGATCACCACCTGGTCGACGCCCAGCAGGCCCGCCGGGTGCTCGACCGGCTGGTGGGCTACGAGCTCTCGCCGCTGCTGTGGGACAAGGTCCGCCGGGGGTTGAGCGCCGGGCGGGTGCAGTCGGTGGCGGTGCGCCTGGTGGTGGAGCGGGAGCTCGAGATCGAGGCCTTCCGGCCCCAGGAGTACTGGACCATCGACGTGGATCTCTCGCCCGCGGACACGCCCGCCCAGGTGTTCACCGCCCAGCTCCACTCGGCCGGCGGCGAGCGCCTGCGGCCGGAGTGCGAGGCCGACGCCCGGGCGCTCAGCGCCGAGCTGTCGGCCGCGCCCGCGCGGGTGGCGGAGGTGGAGCGCAAGGAGCGCGTGCGGCGGGCCTCCGCGCCGTTCATAACCAGCCGCCTGCAGCAGGCCGCCGCGGCCTCCCTGCGCTTCTCGGCCAAGAAGACCATGGTGCTCGCCCAGCAGCTCTACGAGGGCGTCGAGATCGAGGGTGAGCAGCTCGGGTTGATCACCTACATGCGCACGGACTCGACCCGCGTGGCCGGCGAGGCGATCACCGAGGTGCGCGACTTCATCCAGGCCACCCACGGCCGGGACTTCCTGCCCGCGGAGCCCAACCAGTACAAGGCCGGCAAGGGCGCCCAGGACGCCCACGAGGCCATCCGGCCCACCGACGTGCGCCTGACCCCGGAGCGCGTGCGGGCCAGCCTGGACGGCGACCAGCTCAAGCTCTACGACCTGATCTGGCGCCAGTTCGTGGCCAGCCAGATGGCCCCGGCCCGCTTCGACCAGACCAGCGTGCACGTGGCCGCCGGGCGCTTCGAGCTGCGCGCCTCGGGCTCGCTGCGCACCTTCCCCGGCTGGCAGATCGTGGCCCAGCCCGGCAAGGAGGACGAGGAGGAGGGGCGCGAGCTGCCCGCCCTGCAGCAGGGCCAGCCGCTGGGCGTCCAGGCCGTGCGCCCCGAGCAGCACTTCACCCAGCCGCCGCCGCGCTTCACCGAGGGCACCCTGGTCAAGGAGCTGGAGGAGCGCGGCATCGGCCGGCCGTCCACCTACGCCGCCATCATGGACACCGTGCAGGGCAAGGCGTACGTCGAGAAGCGCGAGGGGCGCCTGGCGCCCACGGACCTCGGGCGGCTGGTGACCGAGCTGCTGATCGAGAGCTTCCCGGGCGTGGTCAGCGTGGACTTCACCGCGGGCATGGAGACCAAGCTGGACGAGGTGGAGGCGGGGCGCGTGGACTGGGTCGCGCTGGTGAGCGCCTTCTACGAGCCCTTCAAGGGGGAGCTGGAGCACGCCCGCACCCACATGCGCGACGTGAAGCGCGAGGAGATCCCCACCGAGCACCGCTGCGAGCTGTGCGGCGGCGTGATGGTGATCCGCTGGGGCCGCAACGGCTTCTTCCTGGCCTGCTCCGCCTACCCCAAGTGCAAGAACACCCGCGAGATCAAGAGCCGGCGGGGCAACCAGGTCGAGCTGGCGCCGCTCGAGGAGACCGGCGAGGTGTGCGAGAAGTGCGGCAAGCCCATGATCATCCGCCGCGGCCGGTTCGGGCGCTTCCTGGCCTGCTCGGGCTACCCTGAGTGCAAGACCGCCCGGCCGCTGTCCACCGGGGTCGCCTGCCCGGTCTGCAAGCAGGGCACCCTGGTCGAGCGGCGCAGCAAGCGCGGGAAGCTGTTCTTCTCCTGCGGGCGCTACCCGGAGTGCACCTTCTCCCTCTGGAACCCGCCGCTGGCCGAGGCCTGCCCGCAGTGCGGCTTCGGCGTCCTGATGGTCAAGGAGACCAAGCGGGAGGGCCGCCTGGTGGTCTGTCCCCAGAAAGGCTGCGGCTACAAGCGCCAGGCGGACCCGGAGTCGGCTTGAGCTCCGACCCGGTGCACGTGGTCGGGGCGGGGCTGGCCGGCTGCGAGGCGGCCTGGGCCCTGGCCCGCGCCGGCCTGCCGGTCAGCCTGTGGGAGCAGAAGCCGCGCACGAGCTCGCCCGCCCACCGCTTGCCCGGTCCGGCCGAGCTGGTCTGCTCGAACTCGCTGAAGTCGGACGACCCGGACAGCGCCCACGGGCTGCTCAAGGCGGAGCTCCGGGCGCTGGGCTCGATCGTGCTGGCGGCGGCCGACGAGGCCCGCGTGCCGGCCGGCACCGCCCTGGCGGTGGACCGCGCGGGCCTCAGCCAGGGCGTGGCGCGACGGCTGGCCGGCCTGCCGGGGCTCGAGCTGCGCGCCGGGGAGGCGCTGGAGGCGCCGCCCGCGGGCGAGGTGGTGCTGGCCACCGGACCGCTGACCGACGGCGCCCTGGCCGGGTGGCTGCGGGCCCGGGTGGGGGACGGGCCGCTCTACTTCTACGACGCCCTGGCGCCGATCGTGTCGGCCGACGGCCTGGACCTCGCGCGCCTGTTCGCCGGCTCGCGCTGGGGCCAGGGCGGGCAGGGGGACTACCTCAACTCCCCCCTGGACGAGCCGGCCTACCGGCGCTTCGTGGAGGCCCTGCTGGCCGCGCCGCGGACGCCGCTGCACGCCTTCGAGGCCGCGCGCTACTACGAGGGCTGCCTGCCCGTCGAGGTGATGGCCGAGCGGGGCCCGGACACCCTGGCCTTCGGGCCCATGCGCCCGGTGGGCCTGGAGGTGGACGGCCGCCGGCCCTTCGCCGTGGTGCAGCTCCGGGCCGAGAACCTCGCCCGGACCGCCTTCAACCTGGTGGGCTTCCAGACCAAGCTCACCCAGCCCGCCCAGCGCGAGGTCTTCCGCCTGCTGCCCGGCCTGGAGCGGGCCGAGTTCTTGCGTTTCGGGGCGGTGCACCGCAACCTGTACGTGCGGTCCCCGGAGGTGCTGGACGACGGGCTCCGCCTGCGCGCGGAGCCCCGGGTGCGCCTGGCGGGGCAGATCACCGGGGCGGAGGGTTACGTGGAGAGCGCCGCGGTCGGCTTGCTGGTCGGTCACCTGCTGGCCGCCGAGCGCGCCGGGCGCCGGTTCGAGCCGCCGCCCGCGGAGACCGCCCTGGGCGCGCTGTACGCCCACCTGCGCGGCCGCACGGGCGCCCAGGTGTTCGAGCCGATGAACATCCACTTCGGCCTGCTGCCCCACGCGCCGGGCCGCGGCAAGCGCGCCCGGCAGGCCGCCGCCCTGCTCCGCGCGCGCCAGGCGTTCGCCGGCTGGCTGGCCGGCCAGCCCCTCCCGGGGGTCGGCCATGCCTGAGCTGCCGCGGGTCGAGGTGAACGAGCGGGCGGCCCGGCGCCTGCGCGACGGCCACCCCTGGGCCTTCCGCTCCGACCTGCGCCAGGACGGCGGCGCACAGCCCGGGGAGGTGGTGCGGGTGGTCGTCCGGCACCGGGCCGGCGGGCGGAACGGCCTGGGGCTGGCCTTCTTCAACCCCCGCTCGCAGATCGTGCTGCGCATGCTGGGGCGCGAGGAGACGCCGCCCGGGCGGGACTTCTGGGCGGCCCGGCTGGAGGCGGCCCTGGAGCTGCGCCAGCGGCTGGGCGGCGGGGACAGCGCCGGCCGGCTGGTGTTCTCCGAGGCGGACGGCCTGCCCGGCCTGATCGTCGACCGCTACGCCGACGTGCTGGTGCTGCAGACGCTCAGCGCCGGGGCCGAGCGGCTCAAGGGGCTGTTCGTGGAGCTCCTGTCCGCGCGGCTCGCGCCGCGGGCGGTGGTCGAGCGCAACGACTCCACGGCCCGGCGGCTGGAGGGCCTGCCGGAGCAGACCGGGCTGCTGGCCGGGGCGCTGTCCGGCCCGGTCGAGATCCTGGAGGGCGGCCTGCGGGTGGAGGTCGACCCCCTGGCCGGCCAGAAGACCGGGCACTACCTCGACCAGCGCGAGAACCGGGTGCGGGCCGCGGCCTACGCCCGCGGGCGCTGCCTGGATGTCTTCTCCTACCAGGGCGGGTTCGGGTTGCAGCTCAAGCGGGGCGGGGCGGCCGAGGTCACCCTGGTGGACCAGTCCGAGCGGGCCCTGCAGGCCGGCCTGGCGGACGCGCGCCGCAACGGGCTCGAGGTGCTGACCCGCGCGGCCAACGCCTTCGACTTCCTGCGGGACGCGCACGCGGCCGGGGAGCGCTACGAGGTCGTGGTGCTCGATCCGCCGGCCTTCGCCCGGAACCGCCAGTCGCTGGAGGGCGCGGCGCGCGGCTACAAGGAGATCAACCTGCGGGCCATGAAGCTGCTCGCGCCCGGCGGTGTGCTGATCACCTCGAGCTGCTCCTACCACATGCTGGAGGACCGCTTCGAGGCCATGCTGACCGAGGCGGCGCGCGACGTCGGCCGGGGCGTCCAGCTGCTCGAGCGGCGGGGACCGGCCCGCGACCACCCGGAGCGCCTGGGCTTCCCCGAGGGCCGCTACCTCAAGTGCTTCGTGCTGAGGCTGCCGTGAGCGACTCCATCCTCGAGGCGGACGTCCTGGCGCTGCCTGGCCTGCAGCACGGCTTCACCACCCGGCTGGGCGGGGCCTCGTCCGGGCCCTGGGGCTCGCTCAACCTGTCCCACCGGGTCGGCGACGAGCCCGCGGCCGTGGCCGAGAACCGCCGGCGCTTCGAGGTGCTGAGCGGGCGCGACTGGAGCCAGGTGGTGTGCCTGAACCAGGTGCACGGGCGCGCGGTGCTGGTGGTGGAGCGGCCGGCCGTGGAGCTGCCGCCGGAGGACGCCCGCCGCCACGACGCCTGCGTCAGCCTGCGCGCGGACGTGGTGCTGGCCGTGCGCACCGCCGACTGCGTGCCCATCCTGCTGTACGATCCTGTGCGGCGGGCGGTGGGCGTGGCCCACGCCGGCTGGCGCGGCACCCTGGCCGGCGTGGCCACGGCGGCGCTCGAGGCGCTGGTCGGGCTGGGCTGCCGCCCGGGCGACGTGCGCGCGGCGCTGGGGCCCTGCATCCAGGTCGCGGCCTACGGCGTGGGACCCGAGGTGCACGCCCCCTTCCTGGCCCGCTTCGGGCCGGAGGCGGCGCCGCCCGGCGGTCAGGGGCTGCGGGTGGATCTCGCGGCCGCCAACCGCCGCCTGCTGCTCGAGGCCGGGCTGGCGGCCGGGCACATCCAGGTGCTGCCGCGCTGCACCTTCTCCGAGCCAGCCGCGTTCTTCTCCCACCGCCGGGACCGCGGGCTGACCGGCCGGCACCTGGCCTACATCGCGCTGCGTTCGTAAGCGAGCTTGCTGGGCAGTCGACCCTCTGGCAGAGTGGGCCCGCGGGGCCGGCGCCCCGCGAGGAGGATCCCCATGGCCGCCAAGCGCCCGCGCTCCCGGGTCGCGGTCCTGCGCACCAGCCCCCGCACCGTGTTCGAGGACACCCACGCGCTGATGAACCTGGCCGGCTACCGCGAGGTGATCGATCCGGCCGTGGACACCGCGCTCAAGGTGAACATCTCCTGGCACCACTTCTATCCGGCCGCCTCCACCACCCCCTGGCAGCTCGACGGCGTGATCCGCGCCGTGCTGCGCGACGGCTACGCGCCGGAGCGCCTGCACGCCTGCCACAACCGCACGGTGGTGATCGACGCCCACCTGGGAGAGCGGGAGAACAAGCAGCTGCCGGTGGTCGAGGCGCACGGCCTGCGGAACATCCACCTGTACGAGGGCGAGGAGTGGATCGACGTGCGCGAGGTGGTGGGGGACCTCGTGGACGAGTTCCTGGTGCTCAACCAGGTGTTCCCGGAGGGGTTCTCCATCCCCCGGAGGTTCCTGGGTGAGAACATCATCCACCTGCCGACCGTCAAGACGCACGTCTTCACCACCACCACCGGGGCGATGAAGAACGCCTTCGGGGGGCTGCTGAACGAGCGGCGCCACTGGACCCACCCGGTCATCCACGAGACCCTGGTCGACCTGCTGCGCCTCCAGCAGCGCATCCACCGCGGCCTGTTCGCGGTCATGGACGGCACCTTCGCCGGTGACGGGCCCGGGCCGCGCTGCATGCTGCCGCAGGTGAAGAACGTGCTGCTGGCCTCCAGCGACCAGGTGGCCATCGACGCCACGGCGGCGCGCCTGATGGGCTTCGACCCCATGTCGATCCGCTACCTGCGCCTGGCCCACGAGCAGGGGCTGGGCTGCGCCGATCCGGCGGGCATCGAGCTGGTGGGCGACCGGGCCGCGGCCGAGGAGCGCTGGGGGTTCGTGGGGCCCTTCGCCGAGATGACCTGGGCGGCCAGGATGCAGCACCGCATCTACTGGGGCGATCTCAAGCCGCTGGTCGAGTGGTCGCTGAAGACCTGGCTGGCGCCCGCGGCCTACGTGGCCTCGGTGCTGTACCACGACGCCTTCTGGTACCCGGCCCACGGCAACCGCCAGGTGCTGGAGGCCCTGCAGAGCGAGTGGGGTCGCCTGTTCCACAACTGGGAGCGGTTGGTGCCCGACGAGCGGGGCTTCCCCGACGTGGGCCCGGCGCCGGCCGGACCGGTGAAGAGCACCCCGCGGCTGCTCGGCATGGCCGCGCGCATCCTGGGCACCACGCTGAAGGAGGCCCCGGAGGTCGCCGCCCGCATCCGCCGCCGCCCGCGCTGAGCTGCTCAACCGGCCAGGCCGCGATCCTGGGGATCAGGATGAGGGATCTCCTCGAGGGGTAGGCTAGGCAGGCCAGAGTGTCCCTGCGTGGCCGCCGCGACGGAGCCGGCCGGATCCAGCCTGTGCGTGCGGCCTCGCGCCTGGCCTGGATAGGCTGGCCGGCCACGCCTTGCAGGCCTGCTCGCCGGAGGCCCTGCGCGCCTCCGGTCACGACACCTCGAGGAGGTTTTTCTGAGCTCGGGGCGGGCGGAGGATCAGGGCTGGGTGACGGTGAGCACGTACTGATCCTTGGCGTTGCTCTCGCTGCTCGGAGAGCCGCCGACCAGGATCACGTACTCGCCCGGCATGAGCTCCTTGGAGAGCTCCTCCTTCTCCTCGCCCTTGCCCTTGGCACTCGTGGCGATCGCCTTGGCGTTGCCCTTCTCGTCCTTCTCCGGCCCGAGCAGCTTCAGGGAGATGTCCAGCTTGGGGATGCCGGTGCACTCGACCACGGTGTTGCGCGGCCCGTCCTGGCCCGAGAGGTCGAGCAGGTAGGCGTCCACGTCGCCCCTGGGGTGCAGGTTGCCGCGCATGCTCTCGCCGACCTTGATGGCCGTGGCCTTGGCCGCGGCGTCGTTGGGCTCGCGCTCCTCGCGCCCCTCGTCCGCGCGCAGGCTGACGCTCAGGCTGTAGGTCTCGTCCAGGTTGAAGAAGTCGCGCACCCACTTGCCGTCCACCTTCTTCCAGCTGCCCTCGATCCGCAGCCAGTTGGTGCCGGGCTGCAGGGCGCAGTTGACGATGGTCTCGGGCTCGGCCACCTTGCCGTCGTCCACCCTGAGCAGCTGGAAGTCTTCGTCCTTGTCCTTCTTGGCCGGATCAACCACGCTCAGGCGCAGGTCCACCCGGGCCGGGGCCACCAGCTCCGCGGACAGCAGGCTGGGCTTCTCCACCTCGAGCTTGTAGTAGTCGATGTCGTTTGGCGCGGACAGGTAGCCGCGCATCTTCTGCCCGTCCAGGAGCGGCATGGCCTGGGCGGCGGTGTCGTCGGGCTCCTTTTCCAGATCGTCGCCGCCCGCCTCGGAGGACACCGTCAGCTTGTAGGCCGCGGTCGGGTTGGCGGTGCGCACGAACTTCTTCGGCTGCGGGCCGGGCACCCAGGCCGACTTGAGCTGCAGGTAGACCGACACGGGGTTGGGGGGCAGGCCCAGGTTGCGCACGGTCAGCCCGCCGCCCGCCTCGCTGGCCTTGACCTCCAGCAGGGGGCGGCGCTCCTCCTTGTCGGCCACGGTGAGCTGGGGCCGCACGCCCTCCACCCCGGTCAGCTCGATGCGCAGCACGCTGCCCACCGGCAGCTCTTGCAGATCGAGCAAGTACCAGTCCTCGTCGGCCATGCAGCCCAGGAAGCCCTGCATGCCCTGGCCGAGCTTCAGCGGGGTGGCGTACGAGTAACGGCCGTTGTGCTCGAGCTCCTCGTCGGTGCCCAGGTCGCGGGCCGCCACGCTGAGCTTGTAGGCCCCGCCGGCGCCGCCCTTGTCCCCGGACACCTTGACGTACACGGCCTGCTCCACGGTCAGGTTGGGAAAGCGCTCGCCCTCGCCCGGGCCCTTGTCGTCGACCTCGAACATGGCGTTGAGATCGCGGTCCAGGAAGGACAGCTTGAGGTTCTGCTCGGGCACGCCCGAGAGCTCGAGGGACACCGCCTTGCGGGCGCCCAGCGCGATGCGGTACCAGTCGATGGCCGGCTTCTTGGGATCCGGAGCCGCCTCCAGGGCGGCCTCGACGACGCAGGGCTCCTTGAGCTCCATGGCCTGCTTGGTCGCTTCGTTGGGCTCCACTTCCTGGATCACCTTGGAGGGGACGGCCGGGGCGGCCACGCCGGTGGGCGGCGGGGCCACGACCGGCTCGGTCGGGGGCGCGACCACCGCCGCGCCGGCGTCCTCGCTGGCGGGCTGGTCGGGCGGCTGGCCCTGATCCGCGGGGCACCCGCCCAGGCAGAGCGCCAGCCCAGCGGCCACGATCGTCCAGGAACCAAGCGTTCGGCGGTGCATCCAGCAACCTCCTCCGGAGTGGGTTTGCAGCTTCGGGGTCGGGCCCATGAAATCCCGCCGGGGGAGGGAAGTCAAGGCGGGCACCCCGCGGCAGGGGACCGGCACGCGGGGGCTGGCGTCGGCCGCCGGTTCTGCTACCATCGCGGCATGAAGACGACCAAGCGGATCCTGGAGGCGGTGCCGGCGCGGGCGGTGGACGAGGAGGGGCGACCTCGCTTCGGGGCCTACCTGGGGCTCCTGGAGGACAGCTCCCTGACCGGGCTGGTGCCCGAGCTGGACCGGACGGGCCTGGATCGGGTGCTGCAGGAGAAGGCCTGGCACTTCGCCGCGTTCACCTCCGCACGCTGGGTGTCCGGCCTGGCCATCGTGCGGCTCGGCTACGCGGCCACCGGCTTCTTCTACCTGTTCGATCGCCAGGCCCGGAAGTTCCTGGCCGACGTGAGCATGCTCGGGCCGCCCCTGCTGTCGGCCCGGGTGGCCGATCGGCCGGGCGACGGGGCCGAGTCCGTCTTCCGCATGCCGGGCATGCACCTGTCCATCGTGGCGCCCCCGGGGACCGGCCAGTACCACGTGCGCGCGCGGCTGAGCGGCGAACGGAGGCCCCCGATCGACCTCGCCCTGGAGCTCGAGCGCGGGGCGGCGCCCGAGGCGGTCAGCGCCATCTGCCCGGTGCGCGGGCGCGGCTCGGTGCACCTGACGGTGAAGCAGGTGGCCCTGCCGGTCACGGGCCGGTTGCTGGTCGACGGCCAGCCCGCGGAGCTGGGGCCCGGACCCATGGGCATGCTCGACTACAGCCACGGCTACCTCGACCGGCAGACCCGCTGGATGTGGGCCTGCGGCGGCATGCGCGACGGGCGCGGCCAGCCCCTGGGGCTGAACCTGGTGGCCGGTTTCAACCAGGGGCTGGAGAACGCCATCTGGCTCGGCGAGCGCCCGCTGCCGGTGGGCGAGGTCCACTTCCGCCGCGGGACGGACGGCCCGCTGGCGCCCTGGGAGATCGAGTCGGACGACGGCCGGGTGCAGCTCACCTTCCAGCCCGAGGGCGTGCGCCAGGACGACCGCGACGTGGGGCCGGTGGCCAGCCACTACGTGCAGCCCGTGGGGGTGTTCTCCGGCACGCTGAGGGGCGAGCGCGGCCGCAAGATCCAGGTGCGCGACCTGCCCGGGGTGACCGAGGAGCACGACTCGCGCTGGTGAGCCTGCGGCACGGCCCCTGACAGCCGTGCCCCACATCCCGCGTTTGGCCCGTGTCGGGGGAGCCCCAACAGGACAGACAAATAGGAACCTCTTCAAGGGGTTGGGCTGGTCCGATCCCGGAGCCGAGGTCGGTCTGGCGCAGTGCTTGCAGAGGCTGCCGGCATCGGTTTCTTTTTCGCGGAGGAGCCATGCTGCGCCTTCCCTGCTTCACCTCGAAGAGCCTCTTCCTTGCCCTGGGGGTCGCCTGTGGGAGCGTCTGGGCGACCGGCTGCGGGGTCCCGCCTGTCTACCGGGTCGAGCGCGCGGCCCTGGTGCCCCCGCCCGCGCCGCCCCTGTGGAGCGGGCGCACCCAGCCCATCGGCTTCGGGGCGGGCAACTCCAGCGTGGTGTGGAAGGACCCGCCGCGCCGGGACGCCGGATCCCGCTCGGGGCTGTACGTCTCGGGCATCCAGTTCGACGGCAACCTGCACTTCGATCTCGGCCCGAGCGGCCGGCTGGCGCTGTGGGTGCCCCTGTCCTACGGCCTGAGCGAGCGCGCCTTCGCCGCGGCCCCCTGCCTGGTGGACACGCCCTCCGGCGGCGTGACCACCGCCGGCGTCGGCGTGGCCTACACCCAGATCTTCGACGAGCACTGGTACCTGGGCATGAGCCTGGAGACCATGCTGTTCTTCGTGCCCTCGCACGTCCACACCACCTGCGTGGCCAACTGCGATCCCTTCCTGCCGGCCGAGACCGACGAGGAGGACACCAGCGTGGTGCCCGTGCTGCGCCTGGGCCTGGCGGGCGGGGTGGAGCTGTGGGTGTTCCGCATCTTCGCCGGCTTCTACCTGCGCAACCACCCCACCAACGTGCAGGTGACCCATACGGTGACCTACGTGCCCTCGGCCGAGGACGGCGACGTGGAGTTCGGCCCGCTGTACGCGGTGCTGGGGCTGGGGGTGGAGGCCGAGATCGGCCCCTACGTGAGCGTCCTCGCCCAGCTCTTCGAGCCGCTGCCGCTCTACGAGCACGACGTGATCTACGGCCCCATCGTGGGCGCGCTGATCGACGTCCACGCCCCCCGGGACTGAGGCTCCGGGCGGTTGACCCTGCCGCGGGGCGCGTGGCAAGCTCGCGCCCATGACGAGCTCCGCCCCCGCCGCGCGCGCCCGCTGGCTGCTCAGCCTGGCCGCGCTGGGGCTCCTGGCCGCGGGCTGCCCGCGCCAGCCGGCCGAGCCGGCCGCCTACCCGCTCGCCTTCCAGGTCGTGTACACCGCGGGCGCCGAGCCGTCCCAGCGCCTGCCGATGATCGTCGCGCTGCACGGGCTGGGCGACACGCCCGCGCGGTTCGCCGCCCTGTTCGCCGGCTTCCCCGAGCCCGCCCGGGTGGTGCTGCCCGAGGCGCCCCGCCGCGCCCGGAACGGCGGCCGCTCGTGGTTCGGCCTGCGCTTCGGCGACGGGGGGGCGCCCGGGGTGCGCGAGGCCCAGGCGCGCCAGGCGGCCGAGCGGGTGGCCGCGCTGGTGGAGCGCCTGTCCCGGGAGCTGCCCACCGAGGGCAAGCCGCGCCTGTGCGGTTTCTCCCAGGGCGCGCTGCTGGCGCTGCTGCTGGCCTGGGTGGTGCCCGAGCGCTGGGACCGGGTGGTGCCGGTGGCGGGCTTCCTGCCCGAGGGGCTGTGGCCACCCGGGCCCGCGCCCGCGGGCCAGGCCCGGCCGCCCATCCGCGCGCTGCATGGCCAGGCCGACGGCGTGGTGCCCTTCGCCGCCGATCTGCGCACGGTGGAGCGGCTGCGCGCGCTCGGGCTGGATGCGAGCCTGGAGGCCTTCCCCGAGGTGCCGCACGCCATCGCGCCGGCCGTGCACGCGAGGCTCTACGAGTTGCTGCGGAGGAGGCCGCCCCCGGCCGCGGACCGGTAGCCTAGCGGATGTCGATCAACCCGGCCCGCAGGCGGTTCGAGCCGTCGGAGGGCGCGGGGGGCTGGAGCCGCATGCGCTCGTCGTCGTTGGTCTCGCTGTAGAAGCCGAGGTACAGCAGGTGGCGGCCCGCCGGGTGGGAGCGCGGCAGCTTGATGCGCACCCGGTCGCGGATCACGTCCCCGGGCATCCAGTGCTGGGTCGGGAACATGCCCCCGAGCGGTTTGTGGTCGCCGTTGAGCCGGTTGAGCTCGTTGCCCTGGAGATCCAGGTGCACGAAGATCTTCCAGTCGCGCCCCACCGCGCGGGTGCAGCGGTAGTACAGGCTGATCTCCAGGGTGTCGCCGGTCGCGGGCGTCTCCGGCGCCAGCGCGTAGCCCAGGAACTCGATCCCCTCGGCCCAGGTCGCGCTGACCGGGTGCGGCAGGTCCGCCGGCGCCTGGGTGAGCACGTCCTGGGCCAGCGGGCTGAGATCCTGCATGCCCGGGTCGAGCCGGTTCGAGGCCAGCGCGTAGCGCGCGTTGCTGCCGGGTAGCATGTGCAGGTGGCGGCCGGTCTCCTGGCGCACGATGCGGTCGATGCCCGAGAAGGCGTCGGCCACGCTGACGATGAACACCCGCCCCGGACCGCGGAAGGCGTCCTTCACCTGGGCCTCGCTGGACAGCTTGACGATGGTGTCGGCCGAGTAGAACACCTCGCCGCGCCAGTTCATCTGGTACTGGTAGAGCTTGTCCAGGGGGCGGCCCTGGTCGTCCCGCTGGACCGCCGCCTCGTAGGTGCGGAAGAGGGCCTCCTGGGACAGGGTGTCGCCGAGCGGCGCCACGTAGAACCAGCTCAGCCACAGCGCGCCCAGGCCCGCGAACAGGACCAGCCCGCGCCGGAGCCAGCGGCTGGGCGCCCAGCGCGCGCCGAGCAGCAGCCCGCCCGCGGCCAGGGCGAGCCCGAGCAGCAGCCCGCGCGGGTAGAGCGCCTCCGGCAGCGGGCGGTCGTAGGCGTAGGTGCACAGGTTCGAGAGGTGCTTGGGGCTGGCCACCAAATCGTTGGCCACCATGGCCAGGAGCAGCACCCCCAGCGGCGCCAGGAAGCGCCAGCCGGCGCGCTCCTCGTCCTCGGTCAGCACCAGGCCCACCAGCAGCGCCAGCGGCGGCAGGGCCGGAAACACGTAGTGGTGGAACTTGGTGATGATGAGCGTGAAGGTGGCGAAGGTCACCGTGAGCCACAGGGCCAGGAAGAGCTCCAGGCGCGCGGTCCGCGCCCGGGCCGCGCCGACCGCGTCCGGGGCCGCCAGGCGCACGGCCGCGGCCGTCTCGGGCCTGAGCAGCACGGCCGCCAGCCGGCCGAGGGCCAGCGGCAGGAGCGCCACCCAGGGGAAGAAGCCGTAGCCCATCTGCTCGATGAAGTAGGTGAACCCGCCGCGCTCGCCGTGCACCCCGGAGAAGGCCCGCTCCAGGTTGTGGCGCAGGAAGAACTCCTGGAAGAAGGTGCCCTGGTGCATGAGCAGCATGGTGACGTACCAGGGGCCGGCGATGAGCAGGAAGATCAGCGCGCCCCAGTGCAGGCGGAGCTTCTTCAGCACGTGCCAGTCGCCGGTGAGCAGCAGGTAGGCCAGCGCGACCGCCACGGGGATGGCCAGGCCCATGGGCGTCTTGCCCAGGGCGGCCAGCCCGGCGAACACGTACAGGCCGATCAGATCGCGGGTGCGCGGGCGCTCCTCCATGGCCACCAGGGCGAAGCAGCTCAGCACCCCGAGCAGGAACACGGCGAAGGGCATGTCGGTGATGGCCTGGCGGGCGATGAAGAAGTAGAAGGGCGAGGTGGCCAGCACTGCCGCCCCGGCCAGGCCGGCCCGCGGGCTGTGCAGCCTGGCCATGAAGCGGTACGCCAGGTACAGCCCCAGGATGGCCAGCAGCGCGAAGGGCAGCCGGGCGGCCCAGGCCGAGATGCCGAAGAGCTGGAAGCTCCCCGCCATCATCCAGAAGATCAGCACGGGCTTCGAGAAGAACAGCTCGTGGCGCCAGCGCGGGGTGATCCAGTCCCCGTCCGCCACCATGCGGCGGGCCACCTCGGCGTAGTGCGTCTCCCAGGGGTCCCACAGCCCGGCCGAGCCCAGGAAGGGCAGGAACAGGAGCGCCCCCAGCGCCACCACCCAGAAACCGGGCGAGCGCAGCAGGCCGCGCAGGGCATCCGCGCCGCGCTGGACCAGGCTCGGCGGCTGCACGCCGGACGGGAGCGGGGACGAGTTCACGCGCGCCTCCTTGGAGGGACGCGCGGCAGTCTACCCGGCCGTCGGGCGCGGTTCAACCGCTCTTCCCCTGACCGGCTGCATCTGCTAGCGTATTTCGTGGTCCGGGTGGGAGGAGGTGGGAGCCTTGCTGCGACGAACCCTGTGGTGCCTCGGTTGGTTCGCGTCCCTCACCCTGGCCGCCTGCGCTCCGGAGGACGAGGTGGTCTGGGGCACCTTCGGGCGGCCCATCATCAACGGCGATCCGGACAACGCCACGGCCCACCGCTCGGTGATCTACATGGAGAACAGCGCCGGTTTCGCCTGCACCGGCACGCTGATCGCCCCGCGCGTCGTGCTGACCGCGGCCCACTGCACCAAGAACCAGAACACCAACGCGACCTACCCGGCCAACACCTTCACCATCGTCTTCTTCAGCGACTCCGACACCCAGCTCGCCAGCCGCTCGGTGTCCGAGGTGCACCCCCACCCGAGCTACGATCCCGAGAACATCGTCAACGACATCGCCGTGCTGCGCCTGTCCAGCGACGCGCCGGGCACGGTCACCCCGACCCCCTTCCTGCCGTCCGCGCTCGGCATGACCAGCGCCGACCAGGGCACGAACGTGGTGTTCGTGGGCTACGGGGTGACGGAGAGCGGCTGGCCCTCGGGCACCAAGCTCAAGGTCACCAACGCCGTCGAGCGGGTGTGCACCACCGCGGGCGGCTGCTACGGCACCCTGGGCGGCGCCCAGGCCTACATGGCCCGCAACACCATCTGCTACGACGAGTCCCCGGGCGGGCCCTGCTCCGGCGACAGCGGCGGGCCGGCCTTCCTCACCCGCTCGGGCACCGAGTACGTGGCCGGGGTGACCTCCTACGGCGACCAGAACTGCGACTACTATGGCTGCAGCACCAAGGTGGACGCCTTCGAGAGCTTCATCTCCCAGTACGTCAGCGGCTCGAACGGCTCGAGCTGCACCGGCGCCGCCCAGTGCACCTCGGGCTACTGCGTGGACGGGCTGTGCTGCGAGTCGGCCTGCGACGCCAGCCCCTGCCGGGCCTGCGACACGGCCGCCTCCCCGGGCTGGTGCATGCCGGTCCCCAACGGCACGAGCTGCGGAGCGACCGACCCGTGCGTCGGCGCCCAGGCCTGCATGAGCGGCACCTGCACCAACATGGGGCCGCTGGACTGCGACGACGGCAGCGTGTGCACCACCGACTCCTGCGTCGCCAACGTGGGCTGCCGGAACACGGCCGTGGCCGACGGGACGGCCTGCCTGGACGGGAACGTGTGCAACGGCGATGAGGTGTGCGGCGGCGGGACCTGCCAGCCGGGCATCACCCTGGCCTGCGACGACGACGAGCCCTGCACGACCGATCGCTGCGACCCGGGCCTGGGCTGCCTGCACGAGCCGCTGCCCAACGGCCAGGCCTGCGGCCAGGGCAACGTGTGCCTGGGGGCGGCCTCCTGCCAGGGCGGCGTGTGCACCAGCGCCCAGCCGCTGGTGTGCACCGACGCCGATCCTTGCACCGCCGAGTACTGCGACCCGATCCGCGGTTGCCTGGCCCCGCCCATGGACTGCGACGACCACAACGAGTGCACCAGCGACTCCTGCCAGGTGGGCATCGGCTGCATGAACCTGCCCACCAACGACGGCCAGGCGTGCGGCGGCGGCTTCTGCGGGCAGGGCGCCTGCATGGCGGGCGTGTGCGGCGGCGCGGGGGTGCCGGTGTGCGACGATCTGGATCCCTGCACCCTGGACTTCTGCGATCCGGCCGTGGGCTGCCGGGCCCGGTACCAGCAGGACGGCGCGCCCTGCGGCCGGTGCATGCAGTGCCAGGACCACCTGTGCTCCCCCGACCTCGACTGCAGCCTGGAGCCCGAGGGCGGCTGCGGCTGCGGCTCGGGCCCGGCCGGCGCCGGGCTGCCCTGGCTGGCGCTGGGCCTGGCGCTCGGGTGGCGGCGGTGCCGTCGGGGCGCGCGCTAGACCTCCTCCCGGCCGCCCTGGCGCTGGCGTTGGCCTGCGCCGGCTGCGGCCCGGCGGATCCGCGCCTGGCCCCCCACGAGGGGCGCATCATCTACGGCTCGCTGGACACCGACCCGGCCCACGCCGCGGTGGTGGCCGTGACCTCCGCGAGTTCGCTGTGCTCCGGCACGCTGATCGCCCCGCGCGTGGTGCTCACCGCGGCGCACTGCGCCGAGGGCATGCAGGCGGCCGACATGCAGATCCACTTCGGCAACAACCTGCGCACGGCCACGGCCGTGGACGTGGAGGCCTTGCTGGTCCACCCCGCCTACGTCCCGCTGAGCGGGCAGGATCCCTCGCAGAACGACCTGGCCCTGCTGCGGCTGGCCGGCCCCCCGCCCGAGGGGGTGGTGCCCATCCCCAACCTGCCTGGCCACATGGGCCTGACCGAGCCGGATCTGGGGGTCGCGCTCGAGTTCGTCGGCTTCGGCGAGGACGAGTTCGGGGTCACCGGGCTGAAGCTGAGCGGGGTGAACAGCCTGCAATGGCTGTGCGTGGAGCCGCACGGCTGCACCATCGTGCTGGGCGCCACGGCCCCGCCCAACAGCCTGTGCTACGACGAGCGGCCGGCCGGGCCGTGCTCGGGCGACAGCGGCGGGCCCGCGCTGCTGATGCGCGGCAACCTCGAGTTCGTGGCCGGGGCCACCTCGTTCGGCGACGAGAGCTGCCGCTACTACGGCTGCAGCACCAAGGTGGACGCGTTCCAGGCCTGGATCGACGAGTTCGCGGCCGGCAGCCTGGGCGCGGCCTGCGCCGCGGACGGCGACTGCCTGGGCGGGGTGTGCGCCCGCGGCGTGTGCTGCGCGGAGGCCTGTCCCGGGGCGTGCTCCTCCTGCGGCGTGCCTGGCTACGCCGGGAGCTGCCGGAGGCTCCCGGACGGGGCCGCCTGCGGGGATGGGGACCCCTGCACCGGCGAGGAGAGCTGCCTGGCCGGCGTCTGTCTGGAGAGCGGCCCGCCCGCCTGCGACGACGGCCTGGCCTGCACCCGGGACAGCTGCCGGGCCATGTTCGGCTGCGAGCACCAGCCCATGACCGAGGGAGAGGCGTGCGGGGACGACGACGTGTGCAACGGCGCCGAGACCTGCCGGGGCGGCGTGTGCCTGGCCGACGCCCCGCTGGTATGCCAGGACGCCGACCCCTGCACGCTCGACCTGTGCGATCCGGTCGCGGGCTGCCAGCACCCGCTGGCCGAGGACGGCGCGGCCTGCGAGAGCGCGCGGTGCGGGCCGGGCACCTGCCAGGCCGGGGTGTGCGCGCCGACGGAGCCGCCGGCCTGCGATCAGGGCGGGCCGTGCGCCCCCGGCCACTGCGAGCCCGACCAGGGCTGCGTGTTCGAGGCGTTGGCGGACGGGACGCCCTGCGGCCCGTGCATGCTCTGCCAGGGCTCGCTGTGCGTGGCGGAGGAGGGCTGCACGCTCGAGACGGGCTGCGGCTGCGGCGCGCCCGGCGCGGGGCCGGGCGGCCTGGGCGTCTGCCTGGCACTCGGGCTGTGGCTGCGGTCGCGCAGGACCCGGCGCTGACTACTTCCCCTTGCGGCCCGGGTGGTGGGGGAAGATGCCGCGGCTGACCGAGCGGACGTCCTCGATGGTGTAGAAGGTGTCGGGCCAGCGCTGGCGGATCTGCCCCAGCACATCGCCGAGATCGCGGCGGCGCAGGACCGCCAGCAGGACGCGCACCGGCCCGGTCGCCCCCTGGGCGAGCATCACGGTGGCGCCGATGTCGTGCTGGTTGAGCTGCTCGAGCAGCGCGGCGGGGTCCTCGCGGGTGACCAGCCGCAGCAGCGCTGTGCCCATGGCGAGCCGCTCCTCGATCAGGATGCCCACGTAGTTGCCGGTGGCGAAGCCCGCGGCGTAGGCCACGAAGTGGTACCAGGCCCCCAGCCGGCCCAGGATCTGGCTGATGACCACCAGCCAGATGAGCACCTCGAAGAACCCCACGCAGGCGGCCAGCAGCCCCTGGTGGCGCGAGACGAAGATGATGCGGATGGTGCCCAGGGACACGTCCGTCACCCGCGCCAGGAAGATGAGCGCCGGCATCGCCAGGAGCTGGAACCACGCGGCCTCGATCATGCGCACCTCCCAGGGACCCCGGGTGGTGTTTACCCGAGCGGCCTGGCGCGCGCAAGCCGGTGGCGGGCGGGGCCGTCCTCTGGTAGGAATCCGGACAGGCCGGGGGTGGGTCGGGAGGTCCGGGTGCGCAGGCTCGGGACGTGGATCGCGCCGCTGTGTCTCGTGGGCGTGGGTTGTGGTGAGCCGCCGGAGCTCACCGGATCCGGGCGGCTCGGGCAGGCCATCATCTACGGCAGCCCCGACACCGACCCGGCCCACCGGGCGGTGGTGGCCGTGCTGAGCCCGCGGGGCCTGTGCTCCGGGACGCTGATCACGCAGGGGGCGGTGCTGACCGCGGCCCACTGCCTGGGCGCCCCAGCGGGCGAGCTCGAGGTGGTCTTTGGCGACACCTTCCGCTCCAGCGAGCGGGTCGGGGTGCGCGCGAGCGCGGCCCACCCGGACTACGACGCCGAGCGCGCGTTGCACGACATCGGCGTGCTGCTGCTGGACGGGGCGCCGCCCGAGGACGCCGTGCCCATCCCCGCCCTGCCCGCGTACCTGGGGCTCGACGACGCCGATCTCGGCCAGCCCATCGAGTTCGTCGGTTTCGGCACCACCGAGGCGGGCAGCGTGGGGCGCAAGCTGCGCGTCGTGGGCACGCTCGACTGGCTGTGCCAGGCGCCCTGGTGCGACTACGGCCAGGGCCGGGTGGCCATGCAGGACACCCTGTGCACCGACCAGCAGCCCGGCGGGCCGTGCTCGGGCGACAGCGGCGGTCCGGGCCTCATGGCGCGGGAGGGCCGGACGTACGTGGCCGGGGTGACCGCCTACGGCATCGACGACACCTGCCTGACCTTCGGCTGCTCGACCCGCGTGGACCGCCACTACGCCTTCCTCGAGGTCGCGGTCGGCGGCGCGGCAGGTGCGAGCTGCGCGGCGGATGGCGAGTGCCTGTCGGGGGAGTGCCTGGCCGGTCTGTGCTGCAACGCGGTCTGCGACGGGCCGTGCCGCTCTTGCGCCTTGCCCGGGCGCGAGGGCCAGTGCAGCACGCTGGAGAACGGCGCGCCCTGCTCGGACGGGGACGTCTGCAACGGCGAGGAGGACCTGTGCCTGCGGGGCGAGTGCACGCCGGGCGCCACGCTCGAGTGCCCGGACGACGGCGACCCCTGCACCGCCGACGTTTGCGATCACGGCCTGGGCTGCGTGCACCGGACGCGGCCCGACGGGGAGGAGTGCGGGCAGGGGCGGCAGTGCCAGGACGGGGCCTGCGTGTCCCCGCCGCCCGACCAGGGCGGGGGCGGCTGCGGGGCCTCCGGCCGGGGCCGGCCGGGAGGGCTGTGCGCGCTGGGCGCGCTCGGCTGGCTGGCCTGGCTGGGCCTGCGACGGTCCCCGCGCCGGGGGGGGCGCGGCGGAGCCTGCCTGGGGCTCCTGCTGGCCACGCTCCTGTCCGCAGCGGCGGCCCGCGCGGACGAGCCCCCGGCGCCGGATCTCGCCCGGGCCTTGCCGCTGCTCGAGCAGGAGCTCGATCTGTCGCTGCTGTCGGCTGGCCAGCCGCAGGACCGCTGGCGGCGCGCGCAGGCGCTGGCCCAGGGGCTCCCCCCCCTCGCGGCCCTCGATCCGCTCGCGGACAGCGAGGCGCTCGTACGCTGGCTGGGCGCGCTCGCGCTCGTCGAGGGCGCCGCGGCCGACGAGGTGGCCGCCGGCCGCGCGCCGCCGGGGGCCTGGTGCCTCGAGCTGGCCGGGCGCTACCGGGCGTTGCTCACCCAGGAGCCTCGCCTGCGCGCCCGGGCCGAGGAGCTGGCCGGGCTGGGCGCACTCCAGGGCGAGGGAGGGGCGGCGCTCGACGGGTACGCCGCGGCGCTCCTGGCGCTCTCGGCGCACGCCCGGGGGGGGCTGCGCTGGCTGGACGCCCATCGCCCGGCGGAGCAGGAGCCCACCGAGCTCGCCCGGGAGCTGGGGCTCGGCCTGGCCGAGGCGGTCCGGCGCGAAGGCGACTGGACCGGGCTGCTCGCGAGGGGTCGCGCGCTCGCGCCGGACCCCGCCGGGGCCGTGTGCGAGGCCGAGGCCCTCTTCGAGCTCGACCGGCCGCGCGAGGCGGAGGCCGCCCTGGCCCGCGCCCGCGCCGCCGGCGCCTCGCCGGCCGAGCTCGCCCGGGCCGAGGCGCGCCGGGCGCTGGCCCCGGCCCGGGCCGTGGCGCGGCGCAAGCCCTCGGGGGCGGCCGAGGCCGAGCTGGCCCGGTGGCTGCTCGCCCTGGGGGAGCCGTGGCGCCTGCTCGCGCGCCTGGACGCGGGCCGGGTCCGGGCGCTGGCGAACCCGGCGCTGGACGAGCTCTACCTGACGGCGCTCGGGGCCGAGGGGCGGCCGCTCGCGGAGCGCTGGGCCTTCGCCGTGGCGGCGCGTGGGCGCCCGCCGGGCCCGGCCTTCCTGGCCCGGCGGGTCGGGCTGGGGCTCCGGAGCGTGCTCGCGGGCGGATCCGGTCCACCCGCGGCGGACACCCTGGCCGCGCTGCGCCGGGATCTCGCGGCCTACCGCGCGCTGGACGCGGAGCGGGCCGACGCCACCCTGCTCGAGCTCGAGCTGGTGGCCGCCCTGCTCGGCGGGCAGCTCGGGGTGCCGGCGCTCAGGGAGGCCGCCCAGGCCCACCTGCGCGCGCACCCCGCGGATCCGGCCGGGCTCAAGGTGGCCTTCCTGCTGCGCGCGGCCACCGGAGAGGGCGAGCGGCCCTGGGAGCTCGTGCGGCGGCTGCGCAAGGCCCTCTTCCCGGCGCCCCTGCCGCCCGGGGTCTGGCCGCTGGTGGCCGCCTCGGCCGTGCGGGAGCTGCTGGAGGGTGGCGCGGGCGCTCCGCTCGAGGCGCTCGAGCTGCTGAGGCCGGCGCCCGGCGCCGTCGTGGCGCCCGAGCTCGAGCTGTGGCTCGCGCACCTGCACGCGGCCCTGGGGCTGGCCGCGGCCGGGCAGGGGGAGGGCGCTCCGCACCTGCAGGCGGCCGTGGACTCGTACACGCGGGTGCTCCAGGCGCCCGAGCCGGAGGCGGCCACGCGCTGTGACGCGGCGACCTCGCTGGCCAGCCTGGTGCTCGAGCAGGGGCTCCCGGACGGGGCGCGCGAGCTCCTGGCCCGCACGACGGCCTGCCACCAGGAGCCTGAGGCCCTGGCGGTGCTGTTGATCGCGGAGCTGGCGCGCGGGGCCGAGCCGGAGCAGGGCGCGCCGGACCCGGCCGGGCTGCTGGCCCAGGTGGCGCCCGGCCTGGGGAGCCGGCAGGCCATGCTCCAGGCCCACGCCTGGCTGGCCCTGACCGCCGAGGCCGGCGGCGACTCCGCCCGGGCCACGGCCGAGCGCGAGCGGGCGGCCGGAATCTACCAGGAGGAGCGCGCGCGGGGGCGGGCGCCCTTCCTGGCGCTGGATCGGCGGGCGCTGCTGGCCCCCTGGGTGCAGCTGCAGCTCTCGGCCGAGCCGGACCCGGCCGGCCCCTTCGGCCTGGTCCTGGAGGCCCGGCTGAGCACGCGCCTGGTGCTCTTCCCGCCCGCGGCCCTGGACGAGGCGCGACTGGGCGTCGGGTCCGGGCCCGCCCGGGGATCGGTCAAGTGACGTATCCCTGGAGGATGCCTAGACCTTTCGCGGAACCGGGGCGTCGGTAGGGGTATCATGGGAGTGACGCCAGGCCCCGGGGGCCGGCGACCGTGGAGGTGAGCCATGACCTGGACCTGCCCGCACTGTGGTGAAGCCGTGGACATCGCGGAGGGCACCGCGCCCAAGTTCTGCCTGGCCTGCGGCGAGCCGGTGGCCGCGGAGCCGACCGAGGTGGCCGCGGCGCCCACGCAGGCGGCCGCCGCGCCGGCGCGCGCGCCGTTCGCCCCCGAGTCGCCGCTCGACCAGCGCCTCGACCGGCTGCTGCGCCTGCTGATGATCGTGTTCGGCGGGCTGTGGCTGGCCTTCTTCTTCGTGCCCTGGGGCGAGGGCGGCCGGGGGCTGGTGTGGAGCTGGGATCTGCTGGCCAGCCGCCACTCCATGGCCCACCTCGTCTCCTGGCCGCTGGTCATGTCGCTGGTGTTCCTGGTGCTGGGCATCGTCAGCCCGCTGCCCGCCTGGCTGCGGCACGGGGTGGGCCTGCTGGGCGGCCTGGCGACCGCCGCGGTCGTGGCCGGCACCGAGGTGAACCAGGGCCCGGTGGCGCCGGATCTCGCCTTCGTGTTCATGGCCGGGCTGCCCTGGGCCTTCATGTTCGTGGTGCTGGGCGCGGGCCTGCTGCTGCGGGTGCGCGCGCCGGCCTCCATCACCGCGCGGGTGGTCATCGCCCTGGGGCTGCTGCTCGGCCTGGTGGCCTACCTGAGCCCGGCCGAGGGCGAAGACACGCTGGTCACCGCGCTGCTCTACCACCTGAAGGACTCGACCGCCGCCCAGGTGGTCAGCCGGGTGCTCATGCTGCTGCCGCTGTTCGTCATGCTGGTGGCCACGGTGGGCTTCCGCATGCCGTCGGGCGAGCGCGATCCGGCCCGGGGCTGGGCCAAGGTGGTGGGCCTGGGGCTGCTGGTGTACCTGCCGATCATGCTCGTCCTGCACGGCCTGACCCTCAGCGTGGCCGAGGAGGACCTGTGGTTCTTCCTGATCTTCCTGCGCCTGGCGGCCTTCGTGGCCGGCCTGTACGCGCTCATGGTGGTGGCCGCGGCCTGGTTCATGGGCTTCACCCAGCGCGTGCTCCTGCCGCTCCTCAGAAGGCCGGCCTGAGCGGTCCCCAGGCCGCTGCCGGGCCACGCACCACCTTGCGCGGGCCTGAAGCCCCGACCCGCCGCGCCTTGACGATCCGCGCCGGGGGGGGGTAGCATCTGCTCAGGTCTGCTACCCCCACGACGAGGAGCGGAAGCCATGCGCAGAACGCACGCATTGCCCTGGTTGCTCGCGCTGTTGTCGCTGGCCCTGTGGCTGGGGGCGGCGGCCTGCGACAGCGACTCGAACGGCCACGGCGACGGCGGGGATGACCCTGATGGCACCACCCACGCCGACGGCCAGGACGGCAACAGCGGCGGCGACAACCAGGGCGGGGACGGCTCGGGCGGCGACGGGCAGATGAGCGACGGCTTCCCCATCTGCGGCACCTTCGCGCTGGAGGCCTCCTCGGTGCCGCCCAACATGCTGCTGGTGGTGGACAAGAGCGGCAGCATGGACGACCTGACCTCGGCCGGCTCGAACCGCTCCAAGATGGACGATCTCAAGGACGCGGTGAACGCCCTGCTCACCCAGGGCGACGGCCAGATCCGCTTCGGCTGGATGGCCTACCCCAACGACAGCGAGTGCGAACCGGGGCGGGTCAGCGTGCAGATCGGCGACGACACGGTCGGCACCATCCAGAATCGCCTGGACTGGCTGAACGCCAACGGCGGCACCCCCACCGGGACCAGCCTGGAGGTGGCCGACGACTACCTGGTGGGGCTGGCCGACGCCATGCACCGCTCGTTCGTGGTGCTGATCACCGACGGCATGCCGACCTGCCCGAACGGAGACGGCAGCCGGCCCAACGACCAGGACAACCAGCTCGCGCTGGACGCGGTCACCTCGCTGCGCGGGCACGGCTTCGACACCTTCGTCATCGGCCTGGGCTCGAACCTGAACGACACCAACCCGGATCTGCTCAACGACATGGCCGAGGCCGGCGGCTGGCCCCAGGCCGGCGCGGTCAAGTACTTCCAGGCCAACAGCCTGGACCAGCTCAACGCGGTGCTGACCCAGATCGGCGGCCAGGTGATCGGCTGCAACCTGGCGCTGAACCAGGTGCCCGAGTACCCGAACTACCTGTTCGTGTTCTTCGACGGGGTGGCCGTGCCGCGGGACGGCAACTGGACCTACAACGCCGCGAACAACACCATCGAGTTCACCGGCGCCTACTGCGAGCAGCTGCGCGGGGGCACGGTGGGCAAGGTCGACGTGCTGATGGGTTGCCGTCCACCCGACTGAGCCGGCCCATGGCGCAAGACGACCCCCGCGCGCTCGAGACCCTCGAGAAGGTGGTGGCCGAGGTCGAGGGGCGGACCTCGGCCGAGGTGGTGCTGGTGCTCGCCCGCCGGGCCGAGGCCTACCCGGACGCCCCCTGGAAGGCCGGGGCGCTCGTTGCGCTCGCTGCCCTGGCCGCGCTGATCTTCCTGCCCTGGAGCTTCCGGGCGGAGTGGCTGCTGCTCGACACCGCGCTGGCCTTCGGCCTGGGCTGGCTGCTCGGCCGGGCGGGCTGGTCGCGCCGGCTGCTGACCGGCCCGCGGCGGCGCGAGGCGGCGGTGGCGCGCGCGGCGCGGGAACAGTGGACGGCGCGCGGGGCGGGCCTGACGCGGGAGCGCACCGGGGTGCTGGTGGTGGTGGCCTGGCTCGAGCGGCGGGTGGAGCTCCTGTGGGACGTGGGGGTCGATCGGCAGGTGCCGCGCGCGGCCTGGGCCGAGGCGCGCCGTGCGCTCCAGCAGCCGGCCGTGTTCCGCGACTACCCCGCGGGCCTGGGGCGGGGGCTCGAGCCGCTCGGGCGCCTGCTGGCGGAGCACCTGCCGCGCCAGGCCGACGACCGGGACGAGCTGCCCAACCGCCCGGTGGTGATCGGATGAGGACGCTCGGTCACCTCGCCCGCCGGCTCGCGGCGCTGTGCCTGGCGCTCGGGCTGCTCCTGTCCGTGCCCGCCCTGGCCCGCGTGGGCGGCGGCGACTCGTTCGGCGGCGGGGACGGGGGCGGGGACTGGGGCGGGGACGGGGGCGGGGGCGGAGACGGGGCGGGGGAGCTGTTCGCCTGGCTGCTGTACCTGGCCGTGCGCCACCCCTACGTGGGCGTGCCGCTGCTCGGGGCCGCGGGCGTGGGCTGGTACCTGATGCGCGGGCGGAGGAAGGGCGGGCCAACCCCGTCGCAGGGCGCGCTGCTCATGCGCGCGCGGGCCGGCGCGCTGGCCAGGCGGCGCGCGATCCTCAAGACCCAGCTCGAGCCGCTGCTGGCGGACGACCCCAACTTCTCCGAGCTGCTGTTCCTGGACTTCGCGCACATGATCTACACCCGCTTCCAGGAGGCCCGCGGTGCGCCGGAGGCCGAGGGGCTGCGGCCCTACCTGGCGGAGGAGCTGCTCGAGCGCCTGGCCCGGGTGGGGCGGCAGGTGGGCCCGGGCGGGCTCGGGGTCGAGGCCGTGGTGGTGGGCGCGATCCGGCTGGACGGCGTCGGGCGGGTGGGCGACTTCTGGCAGCTGTCCTGCGAGCTGGAGTCCAACTACACCGAGCGCAGCCAGGAGCGCACCCAGACCTACTACAGCCGCACCCGGCTCGCCTTCCGCCGCCGGGCGGGGGTGCTGTCCAAGGCGCCGGACGAGCTGCGCACGCTGGGCTGCCCGGGCTGCGGCAGCCCGGTCAAGCTGGACGCCGAGAACCTGTGCGCGTACTGTGGCCGGGCGGCCGAGCCGGGCCTGTTCCACTGGGAGCTGGCCGACGTCGAGGAGCTCCTGCGCATGCGCCGCGAGGAGGCGCCCCTGCCCGCGGGCGGCGAGGAGGTGGGCACCCGCCTGCCCACGGTGTTCGCCCCGGATCTCGACCTCCAGCAGAAGGCCTTCCTGCTGCGCTACCCCGGGGAGAGCCTCACCCGGCTCACCACGCGCGCCCGCGAGATCTTCCTGACGCTGCAGGCCGCCTGGAGCGCGGGCACCTGGGAGCAGGCGCGGGGCTTCGAGACCGACCGCCTGTTCCAGGCGCACCTGTTCTGGATGGATCGCTACAAGGCCCGCGGCCTGCGGAACCTGCTCGAGGACGTCGAGGTGCAGGAGCTCACCCTGGTGAAGCTCGAGCGGGACGCCTTCTTCGAGCTGGCGACGCTGCGCATCCAGGCCCGCATGCGCGACTACACGCTGGACGCCTCCGGCCGGGTGGTGGCCGGCCGCAAGGATCCGCCCCGGACCTTCAGCGAGTACTGGACCTTCATGCGCCGGGCCGGCTTCACCCCGCGCGAGGGCGAGGACGGTGGCACGCGCTCCTGCCCGAGCTGCGGCGCGCCCATCCAGGTGGGCATGCACGGGCGCTGCGAGCACTGCGACGCCAACCTGAGCGCGGGCCAGTTCGACTGGACGCTGGCGCTCATCGAGCAGGACGAGGCCTACGGCGGCTGAGCCTACTCGAGCACCTCGGCCAGGTTGCTGAAGGTGTCGGTCCACAGGCTCACGGGGTAGCGCGTGCGGGCCTGGTCCGGCCGCATGAGCTCCCGCTGCAGCTCGGGCAGCGCGAGCAGGCACTCGTCCTGGGTCACCAGCACCCAGTCGGACTCCAGGCTGTAGCGGCCGTCGCCCGGGTTGGTCACCAGGGCCGCGGGCAGCAGGAAGTGGTCGGCCAGGCGCGCCACCGCCACCACCAGGTTCAGGTGGTTGTTGCTCACGTGGAAGGCCAGCACCCCGTCCGGCTTCAGGTGCCGCAGGTACACGTCGAAGGCCTCCACGGTCAGCAGGTGCGCGGGGATGGAGTCGGAGGAGAAGGCGTCCACCACCAGCACGTCGAACTGCTGCGGCTCGCCGCGGGCCAGCTCGGCCTCGAGCTGCAGCCGGGCGTCGCCCAGCACCAGCTCGACCTCGGCCGGGCAGTCCGCCAGGTAGCTGAAGAAGCCGCCCTGGCCGCGCGCCAGCGCGAGCACGTGCGGGTTGATCTCGTAGAAGCGCAGCCGGTCGCCGGGCAGGCCGTAGGCCGCCAGCGTGCCCACCCCCAGGCCGACCACGCCGACCTCCAGCGCCCCGCCGGTGAGCGGATCCGCGCGCCGGGGGTGCTGGGTGAGGGCCAGGCCCACGCCCGTGTCCCGGCCGTAGTAGGCCGTGGGGATGGCGCGGTCGCGCGGGGCGGTGAACTGGGAGCCGTGCCGGATCTGCCCGTGCACGAGGTCCAGGCGCGCGCGGGCCGGGTCCTCGGGGTGCACGGACTCGACCCACAGCAGCCCGTAGAAGGAGCGCGAGGTCCAGACCGCCTTGCGCTGGGCCCACTGGGTGTGCAGGACCAGCCCCGCCCCGAGCACCACCACCCCCAGGCAGGCCAGGGCCCGGCGCAGCCGCGGCGCCCGCCCGCGCCGCAACCAGGAGCCCGGCTCGGCGGCCTGGAGCAGCCACAGCAGCACCGCGCCGACGAACACGCACACGTGCAGCTCCCAGAAGCCGACGAACACGAGCGGCGCCAGCAGCCCGACGAACAGCCCGCCCGCCGCCCCGCCCAGGGACACCATCAGGTAGAACGAGGTCAGGTGGCGCGGGTGGGGCTTCAGCCGCACCAGCTCGCCGTGGCAGATCATGCACACGGTGAACATGGCCAGGCAGAAGATGCCGATCTGCACCAGCACGCCGGCGGTGGGCCCCTCGAACAGCGCCCACAGGAGCAGGCCCGAGGAGGCGATCAGCCCCGGGCCGAACACCCTGCGCGAGTACCAGCGCTCGGAGTCGAAGGTCAGCACGAAGGACAGCAGGTAGAGCGCGAGCGGCGCGATCCACAGGAAGGGGATGACCGCCACCTCCTGGCAGATCTGGTTGGTGCTGGCGACCAGCATGGCCGAGGCGCAGGCCGTCATGGCCATCCACAGCAGGTGCCGGCCCAGGCCGGGCCGCGGGGGAGCGCCCTGCTCGGCCGCTTGCCGGGGGCCGTGGTCGGCCAGGGCCGGCGCCCGGCCCCACACGCGCGCGCCGCAGGCCGTGGCCCCGAGCGCGAACAGGCTGAACAGCCCGGCCCAGGCCAGCCCCTGCACCGGCAGCGGCAGGAACGGCTCCACCAGGAAGGGGTAGGACAGCAGCGCCAGCCCGGAGCCGATGTTCGACAGCACGAACAGGCGGTAGGGCGAGCGCTCGGGCGCGCTGGCGTGGAACCAGGCCTGCATGAGCGGGCTGTTGGCCGCCAGCGTCAGGTAGGGCAGGCCGGTGGCGAGCGCGAGCAGCGCCAGGATGAGCGGCACGGGGGCCTCGGCCCCGTCGGGCTTCAGCACCGCGGGCGGCAGGATCGGGCCCGGCCCGGTCAGCGCCTGGACCACGAGCAGGCCGAGCGCCAGCGCGACCAGCCCGAGGTGGAGCCCGACCTGGCCGCGCGGGCGCAGGCGGCTCACCAGCAGGTGCGCCCAGGCGTAGCCCGCGAGCAGCAGCACCTGGAAGAACAGCATGCAGGTGGTCCACACGCCGGGCGTCCCGCCGAACCAGGGCAGGATGAACTTGGCCACGATGGGCTGGACCTGGAAGACCAGGAAGGCGCCCAGGAAGATGGTCACGCCGAAGCGCAGCATGCGCGAGGCTTACCACCCCCGCCAGGGCGCTGACAAGCGCGCCACGCCTACTTGAGCACCTCGAGCAGGTTGGAGAAGTCGTCGGTCCAGGGGCGCACGCGGCGCGCCTCGTCGTCCACGGACAGCAGCCTGGCCGCGTCCAGCCCGACGAACAGGGCCGGCTCGCGGCCGAGCAGCATCCAGCGCGAGTAGTTGGTGACCTCGCCCCGGATGGCGTCCACGCGCGCCACGGGCCAGCCCAGCTCCCTGGCCGCCGCCCGCACGACCGGATCGAGGTCGAGGTGGCGGTTGGTCACGTGCAGCCCCAGGATGCCGCCCGGCGCCAGGTGGGCGTCGTACAGGCGCAGCGCCTCCTCGGTCAGCAGGTGGACCGGGATGGAGTCCGAGGAGAAGGCGTCCACCAGCAGCACGTCGAAGCGCCCGGGGCGCCCCTGGGCGAGCTCGCGCGCGAGCTCGAGCCGGGCGTCCCCCAGCACCACGCTCACCTCGGCCGGGCAGTCGCGCAGGAAGGAGAAGTGCCCGCCCGCGCCCTGGGCCAGCGCCGCCACCCGGGGCTGGAGCTCGTAGAAGCGGAAGCTGTCCCCGGCCTGGCCGTAGGCGGCCAGGGTGCCCACCCCCAGCCCGACCAGGCCCACCCGCAGCGACTCCCCGCGCAGGCGTTTGGCGTGGAACTGGAGCGCCAGCCCGGCCCCGCTGCGGGGGCCGTAGTAGGTGGTGGGCTCGCGCCGCCTGTCCGGGGACTGGAGCTGCGTGCCGTGGCGGATCAGCCCGTGGAAGAGATCCTTGCGGTGCAGCGCGGGCTGGTCGGCGTCGTACTCCTGCACCCGCAGCAGCCCGTAGAAGTCCCGGCTGGCCTCCTGCGCCTCGCCGCTCCAGCGCCAGGCGTGCGCCAGCAGGACGCCGGCCAGCGCCAGGGTGAGCAGCGCCGCGCCCACCCGCGCGAAGACGCCGCTCCTGCCGTGGAAGACCGAGCCGCGATCGGCCAGCAGCGCCAGCCACACGCAGGCCGCGGTGGCGAGCAGCCCCAGGTGCAGCTCGAACAGCCCGGAGAACAGCAGCGGCGCCGCCAGGCTGGCGAAGGCGCCGCCCAGCGCGCCGCCGAGCGACAGGGACAGGTAGAAGCCGGTCAGGTGCCGGGGCGCCGGGCGCAGGCGGTGGAGCTCCCCGTGGCAGCACAGGGCGCACACGAACACGCAGGCCGACCAGGTCGCGACCTGCAGGCCGATGCTGATCGAGGGGCCCTTCCACAGCGCCGCGGCGCACAGCCCCAGGACCACCGGCAGGACGGGCAGCAGGGCGCGGCGCGGGTAGCGGCTGGGCTCGGCGAACGCCAGCACGAAGGTGAGCAGGTACAGCCCGAGCGGCAGCACCCACAGGAACGGCCCGGAGGCGACCTCCATGGTCATCTGGTTGGTGGCCGCGGCCAGCACCAGGGAGGCGCTGGCCGCCAGCCCGATCCACAGCAGCACCCGCCCGGGGCCTGGCGCGGGCTCGGCGGCCGGGGCCGGCGCGGGGGCGGCTGGCGCGGGGGCGTCCGCCGCGGCGGGCGCCCGGGCCGCGCGCAGGGCCGCCAGGGCGCAGCCCACCACCGCCAGCGCGTACAGGCCGAAGCCCGCGGCCCAGGCCCAGCCCTGGGCCCTGAGCCCCAGGACCGGCTCGAGCAGGAAGGGGTAGGCCACCAGGGCCGCCAGCGAGCCCAGGTTGGAGAGCGCGTACAGCCGGTAGGGCGAGCGCGCTGGCGCGGCCCGGTGGAACCAGGCCTGCAGCAGCGGGCTGGTCGCGCCCAGCGCCAGGTAGGGCAGGCCCACCGACGCGGTCAGCAGCCACAGGACGTGCAGCGCGGGCGCGCCGCCCGCGGCCGGCGCGAGCCCCGCGCCGGGCAGGGTCGGGGCCGGCCAGGCCAGCGCCTGCCAGGCGAGCTGCGCCCCGGCCAGGGCGGCCAGGGCCAGGTGCACCCCCACCTGGCGCCCGAGCGAGCGCACGCGCTGCAGGGTGTGCGCGTAGGCGTACGCCACGAGCAGCACGAGCTGGAAGAACAGCAGGCAGGCGGTCCAGGTGGCGGGCGTGCCGCCGAACCAGGGCAGGATGAACTTGCCCAGCATGGGCTGCACCAGGAACAGCAGCAGCGCACCCAGGAAGATGGCGATGGCGAACGGCGGCATGGGGGGCATCATCCCAGGGGCTGGGGAAGGGATCAACCGCGCTGCGGCGGGGAGGGGGCGGGCGGGCCTACTTCACCCGCTCGAACAGGCCGGCCGCGCCCATGCCGCCGCCGATGCACATGCTGACCACGCCGTAGCGGCCGTTGGTGCGCTCGAGCTCGTACAGCAGCTTGTTGGTCAGGAACGAGCCCGTGCAGCCCAGCGGGTGCCCCAGGGCGATGGCGCCGCCGTTCGGGTTCACCTTGTCCATGTCCAGGTGCAGCACGTCCTCGCAGCAGTAGATGGCCTGGGAGGCGAAGGCCTCGTTGACCTCGTACACGTCGATGTCGGAGGTCTTCAGCCCGGCGCGCTTCAGCAGCTTGGGGATGGCGAAGGCCGGACCCTCGCCCATCACCTCGGGCGGCACCCCGGCCACCTGGTAGTGGCGGTAGATGGCCAGCGGCTTGAGCTTCAGCGCCTTGGCCTTCTCGGCGCTCATCACCACCACCGCCGCCGCGCCGTCGTTCATCTGGGACGAGTTGCCGGCGGTCACGGTGCCGGTCGGGTCGAAGGCCGGCTTCAGCTTGGCCAGGCCCTCCAGGGTGGTCTCCCGGCGCGGGCCCTCGTCCGTGTCCAGGACGACCTTCTTGGCCACGGGCCGGCCGTCCGGGCCGGCCGAGAACACCTCGGTCTCGATGGGCAGGATCTGGCTCTTGAAGCGCCCCTCGTCGATGGCCTTGAGGGCCCGCTGGTGGCTCCGCAGGGCGAACTGGTCCTGGCGCTCGCGGGTGATGTTGTGCCGCCTGGCCACGTTCTCGGCGGTCAGCCCCATGGGGCTGTAGGCCTCGACCCACTTGTCCACCAGCTGCGGGTAGGCCACCGGCTTGTTGCCGCCCATGGGCACGTGGGTCATGTCCTCGACCCCGCCGGCCACCACCACGTCGGCCTCGCCCAGCATGATGCGCTCGGCCGCCTGGCTGATGCTCTGCAGGCCCGAGGCGCAGAAGCGGTTCACGGTCACGGCCGAGGACTGGTAGGGCAGGCCCGCGGCGAAGGCCACCAGCCGGGCCAGGTTCATGCCCAGCTCGCCCTCGGGCATGGCGCAGCCGATGATGAGATCGTCGATGTCCATGGGGTCCAGGCCCTTGGCCCGGGCCACGGCCTCCTTGACCACCAGCCCGCCGTAGTGGATCGGGTGGGTCTCGCGGAAGTTGCCGCGCCCGCGGCGGGCGATGGCGGACCGGACCGCGCTGACGATGACAGCCTCTCTGGTCATGGCGTGTCTCCTCTTCTTCTCTCTGGCTGCCTGCGCTCAGTTCCGCAGCGGCTTGTTGTTGGTCAGGAAGTAGCCCATGCGCTCCTGGGTCTTCTCCTGGCGGCAGAGCCACATGAAGGCCTCGCGCTCGATGTCGAGCAGGTAGCGCTCGCTGACCGGCACGGCGGGCGAGGTCCGGCCGCCGGTGAGCACGAAGGCCAGCTTGTTGGCCATGACCTGCTCGTACTCGGTGATCTGGTGCTGCTTGGCCATCGAGTCGATGACCATCTTGAAGGTGGCGTAGCCCATGTCGCCCGGCAGCGACAGCTTGCGCTCCAGGGGCTGCTTGTAGCCCTCGAGGGCCATGGCCAGCACCATGTTCTTGGCGGTGCCGATCAGGTGGTCCTTGTTGGTGACGATCTTGTCGGTCGAGCGCAGGAAGCCGTTGGCCACGGCCTCGTGGGCGCTCATGCTGACCTTGGCCGTGCCGATGTCCTGGAAGACGAGCTGCAGGTAGGGGGTCAGGTTGACGCCCTGGGCCAGCTCGGGGATGCCCTCCAGGTGGCGGATGAGCAGCTCCTTGTTGCCGCCGCCGCCGGGGATGAGCCCCACGCCCATCTCCACCAGGCCCATGAAGAGATCGGCGTGCGCGCAGATGCGGTCGGCGCCCATGCTGACCTCGGCCCCGCCGCCGAGCGTCATGCCGAAGGGCGCGGACACCACGGGCTTGGGCGAGTACTTGCAGCGCATGAGCGTGTCCTGCAGCGCCTTGACCGTGCCCTCGAGCTGCTGCCAGATGGCCTCGGCCTCCTCGGGCTTCTCGGCGCTCTTGGCCTGCTGGATGGCCATGTAGACCAGCATCACGTTGGCGCCCACGCAGAAGTTCTCGCCCTGGTTGCCGATCACCATGCCCTTCCACTGGTCGTCGGCCTCGAGCATGTCCAGGCCCTTGCCCATGATGCTGATGATGTCCCCGTCGATGGAGTTCATCTTGCTGTGGAACTCGCAGCACAGCACCCCGTCGCCGAGATCGATCAGGCTGGCGGCCGTGTTGCCGGCCACCTCCTTGCCGTTGCGCTTGAGCAGCTCGAGGTCGATGTGCATGGGGTCCTTGGGCACCGGCTTGTAGCCCTTCTTCTTCAGGTCGAAGAACAGGACCTCGCCGTCCTTCTCCTTGTAGAAGGACTCGGCCTTGGCCTTCTGCATGGCCAGCGCGATGGGCGGCAGCTTCTTGCCGTCCTTCTTCATCCGCTCGCACACCTTGCCGAAGCCGACCGCGTCCCAGGCCTGGAACGGACCCATGTCCCAGTTGAAGCCCCAGCGCATGCCGTTGTCGATCTGCACGATGTCGTCGGCGATCTCGCCCAGGCGGTTGCCGGCGTAGATCAGCCCGTCGGCGAACACGCTCCAGGCGAACTGGCCGGCGCGATCGTCGGCGAACACGAACTCGGCCAGGCGCTGCCTGGGATCCTCGGTGTTCTTGGCCACCCCGATGGAGTCGATGCGCACCTTTTCGGCCGGGCGGTACTCGCCGGTCTTCTTGTCGATGACCAGCTTGGTCTTGCCGCCCTCGCTCTTCTCCTTCTTCCAGAAGCCGCCCTTGGTCTTGGCGCCCAGCCGGCCCTGCTCGATCATCTTCTGGATGAAGGGCGGCAGGGAGAACACCTCGCGCTCCTCGTCCTTGGTCAGCGCCTCGTAGCAGTTCTTGACGATGTGCCCGATGACGTCCATGCCCACCAGGTCGGCGGTGCCGAACAGCGCGGTCTTGGGCCGGCCCATGGGCTGGCCGACGATCGCGTCCACCTCCTCGATGGTGTAGTCCTTGTCCATCATCTCCTTGATGGCCCGCAGCATGCTGTAGACGCCCACGCGGTTGGCCACGAAGTTGACGGTGTCCTTGCCGTGGACCACGCCCTTGCCCAGCACGTTGGCGCCGAACTCGGCCATGAACTCGACGATCTCGGGGTCGGTCTCGGGGCCGGGGATGACCTCCAGCAGGCGCATGAAGCGCACCGGGTTGAAGAAGTGGGTGACCAGGAAGCTCTTCTTGAAGTCCTGCCCGCGCCCTTCGGTCATGGCGGTGATCTGCAGGCCCGAGGTGTTCGAGGAGACGATGGCCCCCTTCTTCATGTGCTTCTCGACGTTGGCGAACACCTTGCGCTTGATGTCGACGTTCTCGACCACCACCTCGATCACCCAGTCGCACTCGGCCAGCCAGCCCATGTTGTCGTCGAAGTTGCCGCAGGTGATCAGCTCGGCGAACTTGTCGTGGTAGAAGGCCGGGATCGGCTTGCGGTTCTTGATGGCGGCCTGCACGGCCTGCAGGGCCAGCTTGTTGCGGAAGGCCGGCGACTCCTTCTTGAGCCCGGCCTTCTCGTCCTCCGGGGTGTACTTCGGCACGATGTCCAGGAGCACGCTCCGGATGCCGCAGTTGGCCAGGTGCGCGGCGATGCCGGTGCCCATGACGCCCGAGCCGAGCACCGCCACCTTCTGAATCTTCCTCTTCATGGACCATCCTCCTCAGGTAGGAACGGATTGAAATCCGATCGGACTCGAGATTGACGCAGAGAGTCTAGGTAGGAATTGATTTCGGTGTCAACGGTAAAAGTTCGACCCTGGGCGTGCCTGGATTTTTCAGTCACGTGTCCGGAATCCGGTCACGCCAGCGGCGCCTGGCGTGGAGCCGGGTTCGATTCATCTGGTTGTAATTGAAGGGCATTCTTTATTCTCCGAAGATGGCACGCCGCTTGAATTGGCGTGGCCGCGATGGGAGCCGAGAAACGAGAGGGGGCCACCGAGCCCCCCAGCCAGAGGAAGCTCCGGCGCGCCCGGGAGCGGGGCGAGGCGCCCGTGTCCAGGCAGGCGCTGGCGGTGGCCTCGGCCCTGGGCGGGCTCGGAGGGCTCCTGCTCGCCCTGCCCGGCGCCCTGCTCGGGCTGCGGGCGCTTTTGGCGTGCGCCCTGGCCGGGCGGCCCGAGCCGCCCTGGCGCGACGCGCTCCTCGCGCTCCTCCGCGCCACGGCCGCGGTCGGCCTGGGCGCGGCGGCGGGCGCCTGCCTGGCGGGCGGGCTGCAGAAGGGGCTGCGCCTCCGCCTGCGGCTGGAGCTGGGGCGGCTCTCGCCCCTGGCGGGCCTCGGCCGGCTATTCGGCCGCGAGCGGCTGCTCGAGCTCGGCTGGACGCTCGCGCGGGCGGCCTGCCTCGTCCTGGCCGGCTGGGCCGCCCTGGCCGGCGCATCCGGGCAGGGCCTGGTGGCGGCCGCCCGGGGCGGCGCGGCCGGCGCGGCCCGGGCCGCGCTCGAGCTGCTCGCGCGCGGGGCGGCCGGGCTGATCGCGGCCCACCTGGCGCTCGCGCTGCTCGACCTCTGGCTCGAGCGCCTGCGCTTCCTGCGGCGCCAGCGCATGACCCGCCAGGAGGTGCGTGAGGAGCACCGGCAGGAGGAGGGCGATCCCGCGGTGCGGGCCGAGCGCAGGCGCCGGCACCGCCAGGCCGCCCAGGGGCCGGGGCTCCGCGGGGCCAGCGTGCTGGTGGTCAACCCCACCCACGCTGCGGCCGCGCTGCGCTACGCGCCGGGCGAGGACCCGGCCCCGGTGCTGGTGGCCGCCGGGGTGGGGGAGGCCGCCAGGCGCCTGCGGGCTGAGGCCGCGCGCCTGGGCCTGCCGGTCGTGCGGCACGTGGAGCTGGCCCGCGCGCTCCAGCGGCTGGAGCCGGGCGAGCTGATCCCGGAGAGGCTGTACGCGGCCGCGGCCGAGGTGCTGCGGGTGGTGGCCGCGGCCCTGGGGACGTCCGCCGGCGCGGCGCGCGCGGCCGGACGGGAGGAGATTCCATGAGGAGCGGCTGGCCGACCCGCTGGGGCCTGCCCGGGCGGAGCGAGGCGGCGGTGGGCGGGGCCCTGCTGGGGATCGCCGCCATCCTGGTCCTGCCGCTGCCCCCCTGGGCCATGGACGCGCTGTTGAGCTGCAACCTGGCGCTGTCGCTGGTGCTGCTGCTGCTGGCCGCCCGGGCCGGGGCGGCGCTCCAGGTCTCCGCCTTCCCCACGCTGCTGCTGATGGCCACCCTCTTCCGCCTGGCGCTCAACGTGTCCACCACCCGGCTGATCCTGGGCCGGGCGGACGCCGGCCGGGTGGTGCAGGCCTTCGGCGAGTTCGCCACCGCCGGCGACCCGGTGGTGGGCGGGGTGGTGTTCCTGATCCTGACGGTGGTGCAGTTCATCGTGATCGCCAAGGGCGCCGAGCGTGTGGCCGAGGTCACCGCCCGCTTCCACCTGGACGGGCTGCCCGGCAAGCAGATGAGCATCGACGCCGATCTGCGCGCGGGCCTGCTGGACGCCGAGGCAGCCGGGCGGCGGCGGCTCGAGCTCGAGCGCGAGAGCCAGTTCCACGGCGCCATGGACGGGGCCATGAAGTTCATCAAGGGCGACGCCGTGGCCGGGCTGGTGATCACCGCGGTCAACCTGGTGGGCGGCCTGCTGATCGGCTGCCTGCAGCGCGGGCTGGGCGCGGCCGAGGCGGCCTCCACCTACAGCGTGCTGACCATCGGCGACGGGCTGGTGACCCAGATCCCGGCCCTGCTCGTGTCCACCGCGGCCGGGCTCCTGGTCACCCGGGTGCGGCCCGAGCGGGCTGAGCAGGGGCTGGGGCGCCAGCTCGGCAGCCAGCTCGGCGCCCACCCCGAGGCGCTGGTGCTGGCCGGCGGGGCGCTCGCGCTGATCGGGCTGGTGCCGGGCATGCCTGGCCTGGCCTTCGGCGGGCTGGGCGCCTGCCTGGCCGGCGCGGGCGCCTGGCTGGGGCGGCGGGCCTCTCGCCGCGCGGCCGCGGCCGAGGTCCCGGCCCGCGGCCGGCGGGGCGGGTGCCTGGAGCTCCGGCTGCCCGCGGATCCCCCGGCGCCGGGCTTCTGGGAGGGGGCCGAGGCCCTGCGCCGGGCGGTGGGCGACGAGCTGGGCGTGCCGCTCCCGCCGCTCGTCCGCGGCCCGGGCGCCCAGGGCGGCCGCTGGACGCTGCTCCTGGACGGCGCCCCGGCGGCCGCCGGCGCGCTGGCCGCGGGGCCGGCCGGGCTGGAGGCGGGCCTGAGGCGGGCCGCGGCCCGCTGCGTGGGGGTGCAGGAGACGCAGGACCTGCTCGACGCGCTGGAGCGCGATCAGCCGGCCCTGGTGCGCGAGGTGGTGCCGCGGCTGGTGCCGCCGGTGCTCCTGTCCGAGGTGCTGACCCGGCTGGTGGAGGAGCAGGTGCCGGTCGCCTGCCTGCGGGCGGTGCTCACCAGCCTGGCCGAGCACGCCCGGCAGGAGGCCGATCCGGCCGTGCTGGCCGAGCGGGTGCGCGAGGGGCTGCGGCCGTTCATCTCGCACCGGCTGGCGCCCGAGGGGCGGCTGCGGGCCTGGCTCCTGGACCCGGAGCTCGAGCGCCGGGTGGCGGCCGCGGTCGTCCCGGGCGCCGCCGGGGCCAGCCTGGTCATGGAGCCGGCCGAGGCCGAGGCGGTGCTGGCGGGCCTGGAGCGCGCGCTGGGCGGGGCCCGGGCCGAGGGCGCACCGGTGGTGCTGTGCCGGCCCGAGGTGCGCCGGCCCTTCTGGCGGCTGGTCGGGGCGGTGTTCCCCGACGTGCGCGTGGTGAGTTTCCTGGAGCTCGAACCCCAGGTCGCCATCCAGCCCGTGGGCCGGGTGGGGCTGGGCGCGCCGTCCCCGGCGCGGGGAGGTGGGAGATGAGAGGCGTGTCCGTCCTGGCGCTGGCCGCGTGCCTGTCGGGCTGCCTGGGCGGCGGGGCCGTCCCCCCGGAGGCGGTGCGCATGAACCGCCTGGGGGTCGAGCGCCTGCGGGTGGGCGACGCCGAGGGGGCCCGGGCCGCCCTGCAGGTCAGCCTGGAGTACCAGCCCTGCTTCGCGGACGCGCTCGCCAACCTGGCGCTGCTGGCCTACCGGGCCGGCCAGCTCGAGCGCGCCGAGGCGCTGGTGGTCCAGGCGCTCGACTGCCGGCCGGATCTGGTCCAGGCCCACAACCTGGGCGGGGCGGTGGCCCGCGCCCAGGGCCGGCTCGAGGAGGCCGAGGCGCGCTACCTGGACGCCCTGGCCCTCGATCCCGGGGCCCTCGACCCGCGCCGCAACCTGGTCCTGCTCGGGCTGGAGCGCGGCGACCTCGGGGCGGCCGAGGAGCAGCTCCGCCGGCTCACGGCCCTGGCGCCCGACGACGCCTGGCTGCAGCCCCTGCGCGCCGCGCTGGCCGAGCTCCGCGCGGCCGGGCCGGGGAGGTGAGCCGTGGAGGCCTGGCTGGTGGCGCTGGCGCCCGAGGGCAGCCTGGCCGGCCTGCGGCGCGAGGTGCCGCTCGGGTCCGCGGGCGCCCTGCTCGGGCGAGAGGACGGCCTGGAGCTCGCCCTGCCCGACCCGAGCGTGTCGCTGCGCCACGCGCGCGTGGCCCCGGCCGGCCCGGCCGGCTGGACGGTGGAGGACCTGGCCAGCCGCAACGGCACCCGGCTCAACGGCCGCCGGCTCGAGCCGGGCCAGGCGGTGCCGCTGCGGCCCGGCGACGAGCTCGAGCTGGGGTCCTTCCGGGTGCGGCTGTGGGCGGGCGATCCGCTGGCGCTCCCGGACGCGCGGGCCACGGCCCGGGCGCTGGCCGGGCGGCTGCTCGCGCCCCCGGCCGCGCCTGGCCGGCTGGTGGTCGTGGACGGGCCCGGGCGGGGTGATCAGGCGCCGCTCCCGGACGGGGCCGAGCTCAGCCTGGGGCGGGCCGCGGGCTGCGGCCTGAGGCTGCCCGACCCGCGCGTCTCGCGGCGGCACGCCGCCGTCCTGCGCCGCGGGGCGCGGGTGCGGGTGCGCGATCTCGGCTCGGCCAACGGGCTGCGCGTGGCCGGCCACCGGGTGCGGGGCGAGGCGGAGCTCGGCCCGGGCGAGTGCTTCGTGCTGGGCGGCTCGCGCCTGCGGCTGGAGCTGGACGCGGAGCCCGAGCCCTGCCTGGAGTCCGCGCTGCGGCCCGCCCCGCGCGCCGTGGCAGGGCGGGCCTCGGCCCTGCCGTGGCTGCTCGCGGCCGCGGCCTGCTCGGCCGGTCTGGCGCTGTGGGGCGGCTAGCAATTCGAGCCCGCTGCCCAGGGCGAAGAATTGCTTGTCCCTCGGCGCGAAGCGGCGAGGGGCTAGCGAGGCGAGAGGCTAGCGAGGCGAGAGGAGGCTCACAGCAGGTCGAGCCGCAGCACCTGGTTGCCGATCTGGACCTTGTCGCCCCCCAGCAGGGGGGCGTTGCCCTGGATGCGCAGGTAGGTGCCGTTGGAGGAGCCCAGGTCCTGGAGGAAGCAGTCGCCCTCGCGGTTGATGAGCTGGCAGTGGCGCGAGGAGATGAAGCCGTCCTCGGGGAAGCGCACCTCGCCGTCCACCCGGCCGATGACGACCTCGGCCTGGGTGAGCAGGTGGATCTCGCCGATCTTGCCGCCCTCGAGCACCTGCACCAGGCGCGCCCACACGTGGGGCGTGGGGCTGCCCCAGAACTGGCTGTCGTCCCCCTGGGCCGTGGGCGCGGACACCGCCTGGAACTCGCCCGGCACCTCCAGCCTGAGGAGCTGGCGCCCGATGCGGAAGTAGGTGCCCGGCACGATGCGCTCCTCGGCGGTCATGCGCCGGTACACGCCGTTCAGCGAGTCCAGATCGGTGATGCTGAGCTGGCCGTCCTTGAACTGGATCTCGGCGTGCCGGGGGGAGATGTACGGATCCTTCGGGAACATGATCACGCCCTGGCTGCGGCCGATGGCGGTCTTCTCGGCCAGGGTGAACACCGTGCCCTCGCTGCCGTCCGGCTTGATCAGCACCATGCGCGCCTTCGGCTTGCTGGACGCCTCGGGGGACGCCTGGTGCATGAACATGGTGGCCCCGCGCCCGGGCGCGGCGCCCTTCATGTTGTTGCCGCAGAAGGAGCAGAAGGCCATGGTGGCCGGGATGCGGTTGTCGCACTTCGGGCACGCCACCAGGTCCGCGGCCGCGGCAGCGGGCGCGGGAGCGGGCGCGGGAGCGGGCGCGGCCGGTGCCGCGGCCGGCCTGGCGCCGGTCTTGACCTGGCCGGTGGCGGGCCGGGCCGTCTGGGCGGTGGGCGGGCGCGCCGCCGGGGCCCGGGCCGCGGGGGGCTCGGGCACGGCCGTGGCCTGGGGCACCGTGGCCGGGGCCGGAGCCGGGGCCGCGGCGGCCGCCGCCGGGGCCAGCGGGCTGCCGCAGTCCAGGCAGAACTTGAACGAGGAGTCGTTTTCCCGGCCGCACTGGGAACACTTGATCATGGGGATCACCTCTCTCGCGTGAGTGGGGGCCATTGAACCACCCGCCCGCGCGGGGTGTCAAGCCGACGCAGGGGTTGCAACCGCCCCGGGCCTGGGATATACACCCGCCAGATCCACGCGTTGGGGGTCTGGATGAAGTTCTGCCCGAACTGCGGAGAGAAGGCCGAGGACGGCGCGCGTTTCTGCCCCACCTGCGGCGGCGGGCTGCCCGTGGTCGAGCCCAGCCCGACCGACCCGTACGTGGGCCGCTCGCTCGACGGCAAGTTCCTGATCGAGAAGCTGCTCGGGGTGGGCGGCATGGGCCGGGTGTACCAGGCCAAGCAGCTCAGCCTCGACAAGACCGTGTGCGTCAAGGTGCTGCGCACGGGCATGATGCAGGACGAGACCCTGGTGCGCCGCTTCCACCGCGAGGCGCGCGCCGCCAGCCGCCTGAACCACCCCAACAGCATCACGGTGATCGACTTCGGCCAGGCCGCCGAGGACGGCGCGCTGTACATCGTGATGGAGTACGTGCCGGGCAAGGATCTCAGCAAGATCATCGCCCAGGAGTACCCGATCGGCGAGGCGCGCATCGTCCACCTCATGGACCAGGTGCTGTCCGCGCTGGCCGACGCCCACGCGGCCGGCATCGTGCACCGCGATCTGAAGCCCGAGAACATCATGGTGACCGATCTGCGCGGCACCAAGGACTTCGTCAAGGTGCTCGACTTCGGCATCGCCAAGCTCCAGGAGGCCGAGCCCCAGGCGGCCGACGCCAGCCTGACCCAGGCCGGCATGGTGTGCGGCACGCCCGAGTACATGTCCCCGGAGCAGGCCCGCGGCGAGGTGCTGGACGCCCGCTCGGACATCTACGCGGCCGGCATCATCCTGTACCAGTGCGTGACCGCCAGGCTGCCGTTCACCGCGCCCACCGCCATGGGCATCGTCACCAAGCACCTGGTCGAACCGCCCGTGCCGCCGAGCCAGCTCGAGGGCGTGCAGGTTTCCCCGGAGCTCGAGGCGGTGGTGCTCAAGGCCATGAGCAAGGACCGCAACGGCCGGCAGCCCACGGCGCTGGCGTTGCAGCAGGAGCTGGCCGCCTGCCTCAGCCACAAGGTGGCCCCGGGCCAGGAGCAGCCCGCGGGCAGCCAGCTCTTCGAGGACGCCACCGCGCCTGTGGCGAGGCCCCCGCGCCAGCCGACGGGCGTCTCCCCGGTCGCGCCCGGGCCGACCAGGATGCGGCCCGAGCCCGCCCCGGCCCCGGGCCCCGCGCCCAGGAAGTCCAGCCTGGGGCTGGTGATCGGGCTGCTGGTCGGGCTGCTGGTGCTGGGCGGCGGCGGGGCCGCGGCCTACTTCCTGTACTTCAAGGACCGGCTCGCGGGCTCCGACGCGGACGGGGGCGCCGCGCCCGCCGCCGACGCCGGGGCGGTGGCCGCCGCGGACGCGGGCGCGATCGCGCCTCCGGTCGAGCCGGACGCGGGCGCGGCTCCCGAGCCGGCCGACGCGGGCGCGGTCGCGCCGCCCGAGGTGGACGCCGGGGTCGCGGCGCCGACCGCGGACACCGGCGAGGCCGCGGGCCCGGACGTGGGCGCCGACGCGACCCAGGTGGCCCTGGTGGAGGGCCCGCCGGACGCGGGCGCGCCCGAGGCGGCCGATCCGGGTCCGCCCGTGCCCGAGCCGCCGAAGATCAGCGAGGCGGCCAGGATGCAGTTCCAGCTCGGCAAGGAGCTGACCGCCAGGAAGAAGTGGACCAAGGCGGCCGAGGCCTTCAAGAAGGCGCTCAAGGCCAGCCCCGGGTACGGCGACGCCCACAAGGCGCTGGCCACGTGCCTGGTGAACATCGGCGACCTGGAGGGCGCCAAGAAGCACTTCCAGCGCTACCTGGAGCTCGCCCCCGCCGACGCCCCGGACCGCGAGCAGATCCAGTCGATGGTGGACAGCCTCTAGGCCGGGTACGCCCCTAGCCGATCTCGACGCGGAAGATCTCGTCGCCCGCCAGCAGCTCGTCCCCGTTCCTGAGCACGGTCGGCCGCTGCAGGCGCAGGAACACGCCGCTGGTGGCGCCGATCTCCACCAGCCCGATGCCGGTGGGCTTCAGGTGCAGCTCCAGGTGGTGCGGGGCCAGGGCCGGGTCGGTGGGGAAATTGAGATCGCAGCCCCGCTGGCCGATGGCGATGATGGGCCCGGTGCGCAGGATCACCGAGCCGCCCACCGGCTGGCCGGAGGCCGTGGCGTGGTGCAGCCGCAGGGCCACGAAGAGCTGCTTGGGCACCGGGCCGCCGTAGGGGCGCGTGTCCTGGGACACGGGCATGCGCACGTCGGTGGTCGGTCCGCCCAGCCCGAGCAGCATGAAGCGCTGGTTGCCGGCGATGAACTCGGCGCCCTGCTTGATCTCGGTCAGCGCGCGGATGCGCAGGAAGGTGCCGTTCAGCCCGCCCTGATCCTCGGCCACGAGCGTGCCCTGGTCCAGCCGCAGCGCCAGGTGGCGGGGGGCCAGGAAGGGATCGTCGGCGATGCTCACCATGGCGCCCCGGCGGCCGATGGTCAGGCCCTGGGGGCCCACCGGGAAGGTCGAGTCCTCGCGCCCGTAGCCGCGCACCAGGCGCAGGCGGATGCTCAGGTTGGAGGCCGTCTCGTTCAGCGGCGGCGGCGGCGGCGCGATGCGCTGGCCGCAGGCCAGGCACACGCTCTGGCCGGCCGGCAGGGCCGCCCGGCACACCGGGCACAGGGAGGCCGAGGCCGGGACGGCCGAGGCCATGGGCGCGGTCGGGCGCTTGGGCACCAGCTCGATCGGCATGGTGCCCGTGGGGTTGGCCGCCTCGAGCGGCACCGCGCGCACGGGAGCCGGTGTGGCGGAGACGATCTCGAGCTGCCGGTGGGAGCTCGGCCTGGCCTCCGCGCGGGGCAGCGAGGCGGGGGTCGGGGCCGGGGTCGGATCCTTCGGAGCCGGGGTCGGATCGGGCCGGGGGGCCGGGGCCGGATCCTTCGGGGCCGGAGCCTGGGCCGCGGCCGGGGCGTCCACGGAGCGGATCAGGCCGGTCAGCCCGCTCAGGCTCTCGCCGCAGGCGGTGCAGCTCTTCTGGTTGGGCTCGTTGTAGGTGTCGCACTTCGGGCACACGATGCCGGCGTCGAGGAAGGAGTCGAGGTCGGGCGGGGCGTCGCTGGCCTGCGGCGCGCCGCAGGCCACGCAGAAGCGGGCCCCCTCCCTGTTCTCGGCGCCGCACTGCGGGCAACTCGGCATGCGCTCCTCCTCGGACCGTCCTCGGGCTCGGAGCTTACCCGCAACCCGCGCCGTCCGCAACTCCGCGCGCCGGCGCGCTTGCAAATTCCGGCGCCCTGTCGGATAAAGCCGGCATGAAACCGATCCTGTTCACCGTCCCGCTGGTCGAGTTGCCGGTGTACGCCTACGGCGTGATGCTGGGGCTGGCCTTCATCTCCGGCTGGTACCTGACCCTGCACTTCACCAACCGCCAGCGGCTGCCCTACCGCTTCGTGACCACCGGGCTGGTGCTGGCCATCATCTTCGCCCTGGTCGGGGCGCGCATCGCCCACATCATCTCCAACAACTCCTGGGACACGGTGCGCATGAAGGGGCTGGTCAACGTGCTGTTCGCCGGGCGCTGCGAGGGGCTGGTGGCCTACGGCGGCTACATCGGCGGCACGCTGGCTGTGGTGGTGTACGCCTGGCTGAAGAAGTTCGACTTCTGGAACATGGCCGACTGCGCCTCCCCGAGCCTGGTGATGGGGCTCGGCTTCACCCGCATCGGCTGCTTCCTGGCCGGCTGCTGCTACGGCCAGGTGACCGATCTGCCCTGGGCCGTGAGCTTCCCCCCGGGCAGCCAGGCCGCGCGCGAGCTGCTGGGCTCCACCGCCGGGGCCAACGCCTGGAGCCCTCACGTGCACCCGACCCAGCTCTACGAGTCGCTGCTCGGCTGGGCGCTCGTGCCCATCGCGCTGCTGCTGCTCAAGAAGCGGCGCTTCACCGGCCAGGCCTTCCTGATCATGATCCCGCTGTACGCGGTGGGGCGTTTCCTGCTGGAGCTGATCCGCGACGACGACGACCGCGGCACGGTGTTCGGAGCGCTCTCGACCTCGCAGTTCATCGGGCTGGTGCTGATCCCCGTGGCCATCGGGCTGATGATCTGGCGCTGGAAGGTCCACGTGGCGCCGGCCCCCTGGGCGAGCGCGGACGAGGTGCGCCAGAGCCTGCTCGAGCAGGGCGTGCTCTCCGAGGGCAAGAAGGCCGCCAAGAAGGAGGCGGCCAAGGAGGGCAAGAAGCGGGGAAAGAAGGGGAAGTGAGCGGGCGAATTCGTGCTTGACAGGGGAGGGGGCCTTTGCTAGAACGGGCCCTCGCGACGCCGGGAACCCGGCCTGTTCTTTTCCATTGTGGGGCTGTAGCTCAGCTGGGAGAGCGCTTGAATGGCATTCAAGAGGCCGTCGGTTCGATCCCGATCAGCTCCACTCTAAGGGCCGGTTTTCTAAGGGAAACCGGCCCTTACTTTTTTTACCACCACCCGAAAAACACCCTGGGGAACGATTCGAACTCATTTCATTCCCCACTTTTCAGCCCGCCACCAGGTGCAGCTTGCGGGTCCTGGCCCGGTCGTCGGCGCCGCGCTCGGTGTAGTGCTCCTTGGTCACGGACGGGTTCGTGTGGCCCAGCTCCCTGGCGACCACGTGCGCCGCAACGCCCGCGTCGGTCGTCAGCGTGGCCCAGGTGCCCCTCAGACCGTGCGGGCAGACCCTGGGCACCCCTGCGGCCTTGCAGACCCGCCTGACGGCCTTGCGGAGCCAGGTGGCCTCCCGGTGGCCCGTGCCGGCCGCGGCCGAGGGGAACAGCCAGTCCTCCTTGGCCCGGGTGCCGACGAGCCCCAGGAAGAGCCCTGCCAGGGGCTCGGGCACCTCCATGAAGCGCCTGGCCGCCTCCGTCTTGCCGGCGTCCACCCACAGGAGCACGCCCTCGTCCGACTCGTCCACGTCGCGCACCTGCCGCAGCCGTAGCTCGCTCGAGCGGAGGCCCAGGATCAACGCGGCCAGGGCCGCCAGGGCGCCATCGTCGCCACCCTGGGCCATGAGGAGCGCCTTGGCGGCGAAGGCCTTGGCCTCGCCCTTCCTGAGCTGGGCCTTGCCACGTCGCCTTCGGCCCACGGGCTCGACCTTCTCCGCGGGCGAGCGGGTGATGAGCTCCTGCGCCACGGCCCAGTTGAAGAAGGTCTTGACCACGGCCAGCTCACCGCGGTGCGAATCCGCGGCAAGGTGGCTGGCCCGCTCCTGGTACGTCTTCTTCATCTGTCCCTCGGTCACGTCGGCGATGGCCTGGTCCTCGTCGAGCCACTTTCGGAGGCGCCACAGGTTGTGCGCGATGCTGCCCGCCTTGTTGCCCTTGCGCCGCTGGTGCTCCTCGTACCGCTCCAGCGCGCGCCCGACCGTCATCCGGCCTGGCGCTTGCCGTCTGAGCACCCGCGCTGCCGCCTTTGCCTCCGCTTCCGTTCCAAACGTCTCCACGCTTCGGTCGCCTTCTGGTCCGAAAAGAACGATTCTCCATCGGGCTCGGTGGGCGTAGGGTCCGAGGACCCGGTAGCCCTTGCTCCGTCGCGCCATGTCTCATCCCTCCTCTCCTGGCGCTCCGGATCAGCAGCACCAGGAAGAATACCACAACGCCTGGACAGCTCGGCCTGCAGCTCCAGGAGGAGCCCAAGGCTCTCGGCAGCGTCGGCCAGACCGCGTATCGCGATCGTGTTGGAGGTCGGCCCATCGACCATCGGCAGGAGTCTGGGATTGGGTTCGATCACGTACGGAACACTGGCAAGGGTCGTGCCAGCGGACGATCCGAAGACGAGGCGCGCACCGTAGGACAACGCCATGGCGCGGAAAATGGTGTCTGCTTTGGTTTCTGGAGTTCGCTCCCCCGCGATCCAGGCTGCTCGTAAGACATCGCGAATGGAGGCGGCCACCAAGGGTGGCCGGTTTTCCGGCCGGGAGTGGCCGGCCATCCGGCCACCCACCCGCATGGCTGCGTAGACCGGGTTGCCCCTACCGCCTGATGGCCCGGATGGCGGCCGCGCGCTTCTCGAGGGGTTCGGCCTCAGCGTCCCGACCGGTCTTGCGGTAGAGCCCGGCCAGGCTGTCAAGGCATGTGGCCACATGGGGGTGATCCGGGCCCAGGGCCTTCTCGGTGACGGCTGCCGCGCGCTGGAAAAGAGGTTCGGCCTGAGCATACTGGCCCTGGTCGCGGTAATGGGCAGCGAGGTTGTGTAGGCTGTTGGCCACTTCGAAGTTCTCCGGACCGAAAGCCTTCTCGCGGATCGCCAGTGCGCGCTGGTGGAGGGGCTCGGCTACGCTGTACTGGCCCAGGCTGGTGTAGAGCAACGCGAGGCTGCTCAGCGCTCTTGCGACCTTGGGATGCTCAGGGCCAAAGGCCTTTTCCGCGATGGTCAACGCGCGTACCAGAAGAGGCTCGGCCTTGAAGAGCTGGCCCTGATCTAGGAAGCACATGGCGAGGCTAGTCAGGATCCTCGCCACCTCGGGATGCTCCGGGCCGAGCGCCTTTTCGTCGATCGCCAGCGCGCGCATGTACAGCGGCTCTGCCTGAGCATACAGACTCTGGACGCGGTAATGCACTGCGAGGTTGCCAAGGCTCACTGCGACGCCGGGATGCTCGGGGCCGAGGACCTTCTCACTGATCTCCAGCGCACGTTTGTAGAGTGATTCGGCGTGTCCGTACTGACCTCTGCCGTCGTACAGCACCGCAAGGCCGTTCAGACTCGCGGCCACCTCGGGGTGCTCCGGTCCCAGCGCCTTCTCCCGGATCGCCAGCCCACGCAGGAGGAGTGGTTCGGCCCGGTCGTAAAGGTTCTGGTCGAGGTACAGTGATGCCATGCCGCGAAGGCACGAGGCCACGCGGGGATGCTCCTTGCCGAGCGACTTCTCGAAAACCGCCAGCGCGCGCAGCAGGAGCGGCTCGGCCGCCGAGTACAGGCCCTGCGTTCGGTGGATCATCGCGAGGCTTGTCAGGCTCTCGGCCACGTCAGGATGCTCAGGTCCTAGCGCCTTCTCGCGGATCGCCAGCGCGCGCTTGAAGAGAGGCGCGGCCTTCGCGTACTGGCCCTGGGCAAATGCAGCGAACCCGGCGAGGTTCAGGCTCTCGGCCACATCAGGATGCTCCGAGCCGAGCGATTTCTCCCTGATCGAAAGCGAACGTTCGATGTACTGCTCGGCTTGCACGAACTGGCCCTGGACATAGGCCAGGCTCGCGAGGTTCTTGAGGCTCTCGGAAACCTCGAGGTGCTCCGGGCCGAGGGCCCTCTCCTGGATCGCCAGCGCGCGCAGGAGGAGCGGCTCCATCTGAGCGTACTGGCCCAGATCTCCAAGCAGCTCCGCCAGCGTGTTCAGGCTCGTGGCCACCTCGGGGTGCTCCGGACCGAGGACTTTCTCTTGGATCGCCAGGGCGCGCCTGGCGATCTCCTCGGCCTGCGAGAAGCGCGCCTGAGCGCGGTGCAGCCTGGCGAGCGTGTTCAAGCACCTGGCCACGCCAGGATGATCGGGACCATGGGTCTGCTCGGCCAACTGCAGCGCCTTGTTCGCCGCGACCAGCCCCTGGTCGTACTGGGCAGCCTTCAAGAGGGAATCAGCCTCAATCTGGAGCGCTTCCCACTCGGCGACAGCTCCCTGGTTGGGTGGAGGGCCGTCGGTCCGCTCCTGGCAGGACACCACGACGAGCGCAACACAGATCCACAGGTCGAGCACAACGAGCTTGCCGACCATCCCTGCCCCGCGTCCCATGGCGGCCCTCCTCGAACGCTCATCAGGAACCTGGGTCCGAGCGTAGCTGACGGGAGCCAGGAGGACAAGCACAGCGGACTGCCCGGCGGACTGCAGGACCCACTTCGCGCGGGATGGTTCAGGTGCATGGAGCGCCACGCGGATGATGGGGCGAAGCTCAATGGATCTTGATCGCTTCGCATGATCGCGCGCCCCAGCTTTTCTGTTTCGGCCTGGGGTCCCCCCAGCCCCCTGTATTCGGTCCACACCCAACGCAACCGTTGTTTGCAGGCCAAGTCCAGGGGCGGAAAACGGAAAAGCGTAGGACAAGGGCGATCGTCAGTAGATTACAAAACGTTGGACAAATTGCGCCCGCGCAACTCCTTTTGTCAACCGCGTGCACCAGTTGTGGGTTGGACACTTGGTACGACGGGCGCGACAAAAATTGTGGCCGGTGGCCGGCCGGATTTCCGGACACGTGGCCGGAATTCCGGCCGCGCTGATGTCCGATGTGAGTCCATCGGTGGGCCAAATCCGTGGACTTGGCCGGTCCCGATCGCGAGGCACGTTCCTTGCTGAGCACGACCCCAACCACTCAGGAGGAGACCATGCCAAGTGTGACCATCCGGATGTCCAAGCTGCTCCACTCGCGCGTCCAGGCGACCTCGTTCCAGGACCGAACGAGCCTCTCGGAAACGGTTCGATTGCTCCTCGAAGAGGCGCTTGCCAAGCGCGGACCAGGGTGCGGCGACCCCGTCACCATGGACGATCTTCAGAAGCTCGCGGTCAAGTGGGAGCGGCTCATCGTGGCCATCCTCGCGACCGAACAGATGGTGGTCAGGTGCCTCGATCCCCACCGGTCGGTGATCCCCCACGCGGGCCAGAAGGCGATGGAGCTGGCTGCGGAGATGCTGGGGACCAGCCGCCCGAAGACGGCTCCTTGACTGCCTGAAGCCTGCCTTTCAGCGGGGCCAATGGTCTAGGTGCTGCCGGGCTTCTTGACACGTCGTGCACGGGCTGGTTTTGGAAGCCGGGATGCAGACCGCTTGCCGGCCACGGTGGACTTTCTGCCCACGGGTCTCAACGGAGTCTGGAACCTGGGAATGAAGGACTCGTCGGTCACCCGCAAGTCGCGAATGTCGGACACCGAGAAGGCCTTGATCTGGCCCGCTTCGAGCTCCCAGGCATACAGCAGCAGGTTCCCGTTCCCCGCCCTATGGAGGTTGTATGGCTCGGCCCTGCGCCGCTTCCCGTGGTACGAGAACTCCACCAGGAGCCGGCTCGTGGAAGCGAAAAGCAAGGTCTCGGTACCCGAGCCCCAGGACCCCATGCCGGGCTGGAGCACGACCTCCTCGGGCTTGGCAGGCAACGACGGCAGCACCTCCGAGGAATGCTGCGTGGAGGCCTCCAACCAGCGCAGCGCC